>WBZO01000180.1_pt1 | contig 164634 bp, 149 predicted proteins | sample 5204261 | NCBI WGS metagenome assembly WBZO01 (sample SAMN12412400, study PRJNA552823) | activated sludge metagenome | isolation source: activated sludge from anammox sidestream of wastewater treatment plant... | place: USA: North Carolina | collected 2017-09 | reverse complement strand
CTTCCATATCTTGAGTGACCGTTATCGTAATCGACGTAAACGCTTCAGTTTACGCTTCAATCTGATTGCTGCTATTTACAATCTGGAACTTCATGCAAAATCATGACTTTTGCAAGAGGTCTAATGTAGAAAGGGCAGCTTATTCTCGCCAGGCGGGTTTTCGCGTTTTTGTGCGATATCAGGAGTAAGCATTAATGAAGAACTTTCTTGTAGGTCTTTTTGTATTTCTGCTGGCATTATTGTTGATGTTCACCACCTTTTCTGCTGGCTTCATCACTGGGCGGACGATGGTAGTTCCAGCCTGGTTCCCGTCCGCGTTGAAACCGGCGCTGGAACAAAGCGCCGGCTGGCTCAACCCGTCGTCAGCCTCCCTCGACAATGGAACCCCGGAAGAACTGGCTCCACTTTTTCGCCCATTCTGGCAAGCCTGGGACCTGGTGCACGAGTTTTTTGTCGATCAACCCGTCGATGATGTACTGTTAATGCGGGGCGCGATTCGTGGGATGATGGATTCGCTTGGCGACCCGCACACGTCATACCTGGACCCCGTGATGTTCGAAGCTGCCAACGCCCATTTACAGGGCGAGGAATACGAAGGTATTGGCGCCTGGGTCGACACCACCCAGGAGCATCTCACCATCATCAGCCCCATGCCTGGCTCCCCAGCCGAAAAGGCAGGACTTAAATCGGGCGATAAGATCATCGCGATCGGCGGCGTCGATATGACGGGCTTGGATGGCGAGGCGGTTCGACAGAAAGTGTTGGGACCCAGCGGCTCAACCGTCATTCTAACGATTTCGCGCACGGGCGTCGATGAGCCTTTCGATGTCGAGGTGACGCGTGGAGCGATCGTTGTGCCTACCGTTACCGGCGAGATACTGGAGCAAAACCTCGCCTATGTGCAGTTATATACATTTGGAGACGCAACCACGAAAGATCTGCGAACAACGCTGGATGAGCTCTTAGCCAAGCATCCGCAGGGGTTGATTTTAGATCTGCGCAACAACGGCGGCGGTTATTTGGATACCGCGATTGACGTTGTTTCGGAGTTTGTCGATAAGGGCGTGGTGATGTATGAGGTCTATGGCGATGGCAGGTCAGAGACATTTGAGGCAAAACCCGGCGGACTTGCAACCAAGATACCCATGGTCGTACTGATTAATCAAGGCAGCGCTTCTGCGTCTGAAATCGTTGCCGGGGCGATCCAGGATCGCGGGCGCGGGTATCTGGTGGGCGTAACTTCTTTTGGGAAAGGCTCTGTCCAGACCTATTCGGAGTTGGTAGACCAACAAGGCGCGGTGCGGGTTACGATTGCCAGGTGGCTCACGCCAAATCACCGTCAGATTGCGGGTCAGGGGTTGAATCCAGATTTTCCAGTCGAGATCTCCGAAACGGATCTGGCAGAAGACGTTGACCCGCAACTGCTAATGGCAATTGACGTTCTGCTGAAGAATTTGACCCCTCCGCCGACGCCGGTGCCGACGGCAACCTCGCCGTCGCCGACTCAGGCGCCGTAGCATTTGATATAATGAACAAGTTTGAGATTTGAGAGAAGAAAATGTCCCCATTTTTGTTTGACCCACGTTATATGATGTTCATGCTTCCAGCCTTTTTGCTGATGATGCTGGCGCAGTGGTATGTTAAGTCTGCCTACAGTCGCTGGAGCAAGGTCCCGGCGCGCAGCCGTTTGACTGGCGCAGAGGCAGCCCGGCGGCTTATCTCTGCTGGCGGGTTGTTGGGCGTGCAAGTCGAAGGCGTAGCGGGAAATCTCACCGACCATTATGATCCGCGCCAGAAAGTGCTCCGTTTATCGAGCGGGGTCTATGATTCGTATTCCGTTGCGGCAGTGGCGATCGCGGCCCACGAGCTTGGGCACGCTATGCAGGATAAGGAAGGATATTTCCCATTGCGCCTGCGCGCCGCGATGGTTCCAGCCGTCAACATTGGCTCGTACCTGGGTTGGATCTTGATTGTGATCGGGTTATTAATCCAGGCTACTCAAATTGCCTGGCTTGGCGTAATCGTCTTTTCTCTGGGAGCGCTCTTTGCCCTGGCAACCTTGCCGGTCGAGCTGAACGCATCTAGACGCGCCCGCCAGTTGCTGGCTACCTCTGGAATAATCGCAGGGGAAGATGAGATGCGCGGCGTAAACAACGTTCTAAATGCTGCTGCAATGACCTATGTTGCCGCGCTGATCACAGCGGTCCTTCAGTTGCTCTACTGGGTCAGCGTGGTGGCAGGAATGGGCGGTCGGAGAAGAAATTAATGATGTCCATCATCGTTGTCGGTTGTGGACGGGTGGGGGCAGAGTTGTCCTACCGTCTCTTTCAAAACGGTCATCGCATTGTCGTTGTCGATCGGTTTTCCGCGGCTTTTCAAAACCTCCCGGATGATTTCAACGGCAGGCTCGTGGAAGGTCATGCGATGAATCTTGACGTGCTGCGCAGGGCGGGGATCGAAGAAACTGACGCGCTGGCGGCGGTGACAAGTTCAGATCCGGTCAATACCGTAATTGGGCACCTGGCAGTCTCAGTATTCAACGTCCCAAGCGTGGCGGTTCGCAATTATGATTCCCGTTTCCGCTCGATGTATGAGCTGTTCGGTCTCCAGATGGTCAGCGCCTCGAGCTGGGGAGCTCAACGCGTCGAGGAACTGCTTTACCAACAGCAAACCCATACGGTGTTCTCAGCCGGAAACGGCGAGGTTGAGTTGTACGAGTTCGCGATCGACCGTGCTTGGGATGGATCTACATTCGCGGACTTGCTGCCAGATAAGGATTGTTTACCGGTTGCCCTTACCCGCGCCGGACGAGCGATGCTTCCAGAGAGGGATACAGTGTTAGGAGAAGGCGATATTGTGCTAGTGAGCGCGACTCATATTGGAAGTGAAAAACTGCGTAAGAAATTAGATGACAAAAAGCCCGAATTGAAGAAGAGGGACTGAAAATGTTCGTCGTAATTGCTGGCGGAGGCCGGACTGGAACACAGCTTGCTCAATTGCTCTTGGAAGAAAACCACGAAGTGCGAGTGATTGAACAACGCAAAGATATTCTGGCACGCTTGCACCGCGAACTGCCGACAGAAGTGATTTTCGAAGGGAATGCCAGCGAACTGGAGGTACTCGGTAATGCAGGCGCCTCGGAAGCTGAAGTTGTGGTAGCCTGCACGGCTTCCGATGAAGATAATTTAGTCATCTGCTATTCCGCCCGCAAGCAGTACAATGTTCGGCGCACGATCGCGCGGATCAACGATCCGCGCAACGCATGGCTCTTTGACGAGAAATTCTGCGTGGATGTTGCACTGAATGCATCGGCTGTGATCGCCAGCTTGATCGTGGAAGAGATGTCGCTCGGCGATATGATGACGCTGCTAAAGCTGAGAAGAGGCGATTATTCTCTGGTGGAAGAAAAAATCCCAGCCGGCGCAAATGCAGTGGGCATTGCCCTGAAAGATCTGGGGCTGCGGGAAGAGTGCGTGATTGCAGCCATCATTCGCGATGGCAAGGTAATTCTCCCGAGCGGGATGACGTCTTTTGAAGTTGGAGATGAAGTATTAGCGGTGACCAACCGAGCGGGAGCAGATCATTTACGCAAACTCTTTTCGCCAGTCGAGAAGATCGCGGAGTAAATAGTTGTATCTTATTCCTGAGTAAATTAAGCTGCTGTCACAGCATCTGGGGCGGCAGTTTTTGTTTGTGGAACCAATGCCCGCTGAAGATTGCGGGGTATAATCGGTTTACCCAACTTGATTGGATCATCTATAAAATAAAGGCATAATCAAACGAATGTGGAGCGATTCATGTCAACAATTGGAAAATCAGTTGCGCGCGTAGATGCCCTGGGAAAGGTTACTGGCGAATCCCGCTATTCGGGTGATTTCGACCTCCCGAACCAGGCTTATATGAAGATCTTGTTTGCTAACCGCCCGCACGCGATTATCAAAAGAATTTTCACCGAGCAGGCTGAGGCTTTACCGGGCGTCCTGGCGGTGTTCACCGCCAAGGATGTCCCCCAAAATGAATACGGTTTGAGCATGCCCGACCAGCCGGTGTTGTGTGGTCTCGGTTCCGCCAAGCCGTTTGCCGATAGAGTGCGCTGGATTGGCGATCAGATCGCGCTGGTTGTGGCAGAAACCGAAGAGATTGCGGCGAAAGCGCGTGATTTAATTCGAGTGGACTATGAAGACTTGCCCGTGCTAACCGATCCACTGGAAGCGAGGGACAATCACGAAGTGCTTCTGCATCCGGATCGGGGGTCTAACATCTTTTGCCATTACCGGATTCGTAAAGGGGATGTTGAATCTGCATTTGCGGAGGCAGATGTCATCATCGAGGGTGAATATCGCACGCCTGTACAGGAACATGCATACCTCCAGCCCGAAGCCGGGTTGGGCTATATCGACGAGGCGGGGCGCGTGACCGTGAACGTTGCGGGACAATGGACGCACAAAGATCAAGAACAGATCGCGCACGCGCTGGGTTTACCTTTGGATCAGGTCAGGGTGATCTATCCGGCAATTGGCGGCGCGTTTGGCGGGCGCGAAGATATGTCGATCCAGATTGTGCTGGCGCTCGCGGTCTGGCGGCTTTCTCAACGCGGCATCAACCGTCCCGTAAAAATTATTTGGAGCCGGGAAGAGTCGATCCTGGGACACCACAAACGCCACCCATATTGGATACTCACACGTTGGGGCGCAAAGAAAGATGGGAAGCTGGTCGCGGCAGAGGTAGAACTGGTTGCAGACAGCGGCGGATACGCCTACACCTCAACAAAAGTGCTTGGCAACGCCACCTTGATGTGCACCGGACCCTATGATATCCCGAACGTAAAAGTGGACGCCTATGCAGTTTACACCAACAATATGGTCACTGGGGCATTTCGCGGCTTTGGCGGTCCCCAAGGCGCATTTGCGGCTGAAACTCAAATGAACCGCCTGGCTGAAGCCCTGCAGATGGATCCGGTCGAAATCCGCTTGAAAAATGTATTGCGGGAGGGCGATTTACTATCGGTCGGTACGCCGCTGCCAAAAGGCGTGTCCATGCCGGAAGTCATTGAGCAGTGTGCGGTGAAAGCTGGCTGGGAGGTGCTGTCAAATGACAGATCTCAAGCCAGGGCGATCAAGAGAAGCCGTAAAGACGCCCCCGAAAATGACCGCGGATCGAACTTGAAATGTGGGATGGGCTTCGCAGCCGCATTCAAGAACGTTGGATTCTCGTTTGGCGCACCGGAGCAATGTTGGGCTACGGCAGAAATTCGAGGCGGGGCTGAAATCGAGGAAGTCGTTATCAGTCATGCCGCAGCCGAAGTTGGGCAGGGCGTTCATACGGTGATCGGGCAGGCGGCCGCCGAGGCTGCCGGCGTCACCCTTTCCAGGGTGCGCCTGGTTACTTCTGACACAACGGTGACCGGAGATTCGGGAAGCGTCTCAGCCTCGCGCATGACCTTCATGGCAGGCAACGCGGTTAAAGGCGCGGTCGAAGCGGCGCTCGGAAAGTGGTATGCCGAAGAGCGTCCTGCGATCGCTTACTATCAATATCGCGCCCCCCGGACCACGCCATTGGATCCACAAACCGGAAAATCCGAACCCAATTTTGCTTATGGCTATGTTGCTGAAGCTGTGCGCGTAGAGGTTGATACAGAAACCGGACACATCCGATTGGTAGACGTGATCACCGCAGATGACGTTGGCAAGGCAATTAACCCCCAACAGGTCATCGGACAAATCCAGGGCGCGGTTGTTCAGGCGATGGGTTATACCCTGATGGAGAACTTTATTCAGCAAGATGGCTTTTTGCAAACGGGGCGTTTTTCAACATACTTGATCCCGACTGTGCTGGACGTGCCGGGTCAGATCGATCCCTATGTTCTAGAGTATCCAGACCCGGTTGGGCCATGGGGGGCGCGTGGCATGGGGGAGATGCCATTTTTACCGTTTGCGCCGGCGGTGGTTGCGGCGGTACACGATGCGACCGGGATCTGGTTCAATGAATTCCCATTGACGCCTGAACGCGTGCTGCGAGGCTTGGGAAAGCTTTCCTGAGGAATCCGTTGCGAGGCGGCTTTTAAGATGGATTTGGATGTGAAAAATATCCTCATACTCACCGCGGATGCGGGTTTTGGTCACCGCAGCGCTGCGAATGCAATTGCTGCCGCCTTGAAGCAGCAGTACGCAGATCGCTGCAATGTCACAATCTATAACCCGTTGGACGAGAAAATTACGCCCGCTTTTTTGCGCGAAACGCAGACAGATTACGACAAGATCGTGCGCAAAATGCCGGATTTTTACAAGCTGAACTATCAGATCAGCGATTCGTCTTTGCCGTCCGCGGCGCTCGAGAGCGCCTTCACGGTGCTGCTCTTTTCGACAATTCGATTAATGTTCAAAAAATACAAACCGGATGTCATTCTAACCACGCACCCGTTTTACATGGCGCCGCTCAACGCATATATCACATTGCGGAAGCTCCCGGTGCCCTTCATTACGGTGATTACCGACCTCACAAACGTCCATCGGGTCTGGTTTAATCAGGGCGCGGATTACTGTATGCTTCCCACCGAAGAGGCGTATCACGAGGCGCTTGAAAACAACTTGACGCCTGACGTGTTGCGCGTGACTGGAATTCCGGTGAACCCGGCTTTTGCGGCAGAAAAGCGCTCGAAAGCGGAAATTCGGGCTGAGCTGGGTTGGGCTCAAAATGTGACAACGGCGCTGGTAGCGGGCAGCGCCCGAGTGAGGAACCTGACGAGTTTCTTGCATGTCTTGAATCATTCCGGCTTACAGCTTCAGTTCGTGCTGGTTGCCGGCGGCGATGAGCGGCTTTATCAGGAATTTTCATCAATCGAATGGCATACTGCAACTCACATCTATGGTTTTGTAGATCGAATGCCTCAATTCATGCAGGCCGCGGATCTCATTATCGGAAAAGCGGGAGGCCTGATTGTTACCGAATCGCTTGCCTGCGGTTTGCCGTACCTGATGGTGGATGTCACCCCAGGTCAGGAATTTGGCAATGCAAACTATCTGATTCAACATGGCGCAGGCGAGTTGGCAAACAAACCTGTCGATGCACTGGAGATATTATTCCACTGGCTTGAACATGATCAACGGCTTCTGAATGAACGGGCGTGTAACGCGGCTGGGTTGGGCAAGCCTTACTCTGCGGCGCGTGTCGCGGAGCTGGCTTGGCAGGCGGCTGAAACGGGTCGCAGCGTGCCTTCGTCGCGTTTGGTTGCCTGGGGCCCCAGGTTCAAGGAACTGTTGCGCACTTTCAATATTACGGAAACATATGAGAATTAAATCAATATGAGCATGATAGTTGTGATTCGTGGCGCAGGGGATCTCGCCAGTGGCGCGGCTCTAAGATTGTATCATTGCGGCATAAAGGTCATCTTTTTGGAATTACCAGAACCGCTGGTTGTGAGAAGAAAAGTAGCATTTGCCAGCGCGGTTTTTGAAAAACAAGTCGAAGTTGAAGGGGCGCCGGCGTACCTGGCTGAAGATGTTGAGCAAGCCCTCGCGATTCTCTCCAAAGACAACATTGCCGTGATCGTCGATCCGGAGGCGGACGCTTTGCGGGGGTTGCGGCAGAGGCTGCCGACCGATGCGCCAATTGTCCTGGTCGATGGGCGTATGATCAAAGCTGCTCCTGGACAGAGGCTCGATGAGCCGGCGTTCACTGTCGGGTTGGGTCCCGGTTTTACGGCTGGCTATGACTGCGACGCGGTGGTGGAAACTAATCGCGGACATCTGTTGGGCAGGGTGATCTGGCAAGGGAGCGCACAAATAGACACCGGTGTGCCGGAAAGATCGCTGGGATTCAGCAATGAACGGGTCATCCGTTCGCCGTCGGACGGCGTTTTGATTGCCAGGGCTGAAATCGGGGATTTGCTCGACGAAGGTCAAGAAATTGCCGAGGTTTCTGGACTGCCGATTCATGCGCCGTTTCAGGGCGCGCTGCGGGGATTGATTCATCCTGGGATCCGGGTAAAGCGCGAGATGAAGATCGGGGATCTTGATCCGCGCAATGACCCGCGCTATTGTTATCTGGTTTCCGAGAAAGCGCTGGCAGTAGGGGGAGGAGTGCTTGAAGCAATACTGGCGCGCCCGGAATTGAGAAAACATCTGTGGGACTAAGATGCACTTGATCGACGCCTTGCGCTTAGATCACCGCGCTCGCGCCGCGTTGGTTGGAGCAGGTGGAAAGTCAGCGGCGTTATTCCAACTTGCCCGTGAATTTACAAAGCCGGTAATTAAGAGCGACCGTGAACTGGTTCGTGCAGAGTTAAACGCGCCTGCGGCAGTCTGTTTGACCACGACCACCCATCTGGGGATCGATCAAGCCAACTTCGCAGACCGGCATTTCATTCTCGAGGGAGATCATCTGCCCTCTTTTGCATCAGAGATAGATACCCCAGGTGTTTTCCTGGTAACTGGCACGCGCAGCAAGCAGGATCGCTTTGGCGGTCTCTCGATGCAGGCGGTTGGTCGTTTAGCGCAGACGATCGGTCCACGAATTCCACTGCTCATCGAAGCAGATGGATCGCGCCAGCGACCACTCAAAGCGCCTGCAAGTCACGAACCGGCGATACCGGAATGGGTCGATCTGGTCGCGGTTGTCGCCGGCTTGTCCGGGCTGGGCAAGCCGCTCACAGATGAATGGGTTCATCGCCCTGAATTGTTCGGCGCATTGGCTGGGCTTGAGCCGGGTGCTCTCATCGGGGTTACCCATCTTGAGAGAGTGTTGTCCCATCCGGAGGGGGGTTTGAAGAACATCCCAAACAGCGCCCGCCGCATTCTAATCCTCAATCAAGCCCAGACGGATGAATTAAAATCCGCCGCCAAAAGCCTTTCTGTGAGTTTATTGGATTTTTATGAGGCGGTAGTGATTGCGAATCTCCCCGCGGCGATTGACAGCGTTGAATTCCCTGCACCCGAGGCGGTGATCGCGGTTCACGAACGGGTTGCCGGAGTGATCCTGGCAGCCGGAGCTTCGCGCCGTTTTGGTAAGCTGAAACAAACCCTGGAATGGCAGGGCAAACCGTTCGTGCGCCTGGCTGCCGAAACTGCCCTGGCAGGCGGTCTGCGTCCGGTTATTGTCGTTGTGGGCAATGCCGCAACGGAGGTACAAAACGCATTAAACGGGCTTCCGGTCGAGGTCGTGTACAATGCCGCCTGGGAAACAGGTCAATCTTCATCGATAAAGGCAGGCTTGGGCGCCGTCCCTGGAGGAACTGGCGCAGCGATGTTTTTACCCGTCGATAAGCCCCGATTGCCCGTCAGTTTGTTGCGCAGCCTGGTCGAACTGCACTCTTTGGAGCTTGCGCCTATTGTCGCGCCGCTTGTGAATGGTCGGCGCTCCAATCCGGTTCTGTTTGATCGCGACATGTTTGAGTTTCTGACTACGATAACTGGAGATATTGGAGGCAGGGAGTTGTTCAGCCGTTTCACCCCAACCTGGCTGCCCTGGAATGACCCCTACGACCTGCAGGATATCGATACACCCGCCGACTACGCTGCGCTGCTCAATTCACACCGCGAGGTTGAAGATTGATCTCGGCGATTGTGCTTGCTGCCGGTTTGTCCGTGCGGATGGGTCAACCGAAGTTAGCGCTGCCCTGGGGGAATACGACGGTGCTCGGGCAGGTAATATCCACGCTGGAAAATACCCAGATAGGAGAAATCATCCTGGTTACCGGAGCAAACCGCGAATCTCTAAAGGATTTGTTAGTTGGAAAGCCGGTGCGGTTTGAGCACAACCCCGATTATGCGAATGGGGAGATGCTCTCCTCAGTGAAGGCAGGTCTATTAAGCCTGGACGAGAATAGCCGGGGGGCTCTAATTGTCCTGGGGGACCAACCGCAGATTCAGCGGCTGGTTGTCGAACGCGTTATCGATGCGTTTTACACACGCCGCTCACCAATCGTTGTGCCCAGCTATAACCGGCGGCGCGGACATCCCTGGCTGGTCGATCGATCGTTGTGGCCTCAGATTTTGGCGATCAACCCGCCAGCCACGCTGAGGGATTTTCTCGAGGAGCAGCAAGAGCTGATCGAGTATCTGCCGGTTGAGGACGATTCGATTTTACGTGACCTGGATACCCCCCAGGATTATCTGCGGGAACTACCGGCGCGGCAACCGTAGAGGAGCTTACCCTTGCAAACAAGCGCATCTTGTGCTATTTTTGGATGAAATAAACCGTTTGGTCGAATGCAGAATATTAGGTCAGCGATCATTTGGCGGAGCAGTTTTTGATGGGTGCTAAATCAGTCGTTATTGTCGAAGACGAACCTGAAACTGCAGATATGTTGGTGGAGATGATGCGCCTGATCGGTTTTCAGACGTACGCCTGCCTGACCGGTCTCAAAGCCGTTGATCTGATAGCTGAAAAGAAACCCTCCACCATCCTGTTGGATCAGATGATGCCGGAACTCAGTGGGCTGGATGTATTGCAGTCCTTGAGGCTGGATCCCAGCTTGCGGCACATACCGGTGATCATCGTGTCAGCGAAGAGCCTGCCAGCGGATATGAAAAGAGGGTTGGAGGCTGGCGCAGCCTATTACCTGACAAAGCCCGTGTCTTTCGCCGATTTGAAATCTGCCGTGGAGGCAGTGACTTCCTACTCGCCTGAGAATTGATGAGATAACCATTGCACGGAAACAGCTACATCTCCTTATCATCGAACGTCTTTCGGGCATTTATTGCTATAACCCTTTCGCCAGAGATCCAGCTTGGTTTGGCGCAAACGATTGATAATTTACAGAATCAGCTCCGCCGTGCTCCAATCCGCTGGGTGCAGCCTCGAAACATCCACCTGACAGTCAAGTTCTTGGGCAACGTTTCAGCTGCGAACCAGGGTCTGTTGACCAGGTGTCTGGTTGCCGAAGCCAGCCGTCACACCGCGTTTGAGTTATCAATCGGCGGGCTCGGGGTGTTTCCGACTCTTAACCGACCAAAGGTGATCTGGGTGGGGATTGAAGCCCCAGCCGAATTGTTAATGATTCACAAAGGCATAGAAGGCGAGATGGCGCGGCTGGGGTACGCGCCTGAACCGCGGGCGTTTTCCCCTCACTTGACGCTCGGACGCGTTTCCCGCAACGTTCGATCAGATGAATATCAATTAATATCGAGCGCGATCAACCAATCCAAAGTAGGTTTTCTGGGCGCGCTGCGAGTTTCATCGCTGGAATTAATCCGCAGTGATCTCAAACCCGATGGGGCAATCTACACAAGGCTCTTTTCTGCCTCGCTGGCAGACAAAACAGTACAATGATCTTAATACCAAACAAAAGATGAGGTGAAATCTGGATACCTTAGAATTCGCGCGAAAAATTGTCGATGTGTTAGAAGAGAAAAAGGGAGAAGATGTCCTATTGATGGATATTCGTGAGATCGCTGATTTTGCCGATTATTTCGTCATGTGCACCGGCACGAGCGATCGAATGCTGCAAGGGCTTGCCAACGATCTGATGAAGAACATACGCAAAGAAAAACAGATTCACGGGCGGGTAGAGGGGGCAGCAGAAGACGGCTGGATATTAATTGATTTTGGTGATGTGATTGTGCATCTGTTTTCACCTGACCGGCGCAAATATTACCGCCTGGAGGATTTGTGGGGCAAAGGCAAAATCCTGCTCAGGTTGCAGTAGCAATCCGCTAGAATCTCAATTCTTGAGCCGATGGAATTCATCATGAAAAAAGCATTTCAAGATTATTACCCCGATGCATTAAGTTATTGCTATGGGTGCGGTCGTCTCAATGAAGACGGTTTGCAGATAAAAAGCTATTGGGATGGAGATGAAACGGTCGCGCGCGTGACGCCCAGACCGTATCACATCGCGGTGCCGGGCTATGTGTATGGCGGTCTGCTGGCATCTTTGATCGATTGCCACGGTACGGGAACCGCCGCCGCAGCAGCTTACCGGGCAGAAAATCGCCCGATGGACAGCTCTCCTCCCTTGCGGTTTCTAACTGCCTCCTTGCACGTAGATTATCTAAAACCAACCCCGTTGGGGGTTGAGTTAGAGGTTTGGGGACGAGTGCGCGAAGTCAAGGGTCGCAAGGTCACAGTCGAGGAGTGGATTGTAGCGGAAGGCGAGATCACCGTAAGAGGCGAGGTTGTTGCAGTCCAGGTTCCCGACAGTCTATTGGAAGAACTGGGTAAATGAAAATCGCGCAGCGGGGATTCTGAGGATCGTTCAGCCTTTGATCACAATCACCGGCGTTAAACGGGCTACTTTCCGGGCAATCCCTGCTCCGGAAACAGTCTGAACCACCGCATCCACGTCTTTATATGCCTGAGGCGCCTCCTCTGCCAGCCCGGCTAATGAGCCAGCCTGGATGTGTATCCCGCTCTGTATCAATTCCTGGCGCAAGTTTTCGCCTCTGATCGTCTTCTTCGCCTGCGAACGGCTCATCACCCTGCCGGCGCCGTGACAGCACGAACCAAAAGCGCGCTCCATGCTTTCCTGCGTGCCGACTAGAACCCAAGAAGCAGTTCCCATGCTCCCAGGCACCAGCACCGGCTGACCGATTTTAGAAAATTCCGGCGGTAGCCCGGGGGAGCCGGGACCAAAAGCGCGGGTTGCTCCTTTGCGGTGAACACAAACTGTTATGACTTCGTTGTTGACCTTATGATCCTCAACCTTACCCATGTTGTGCGCGAGATCGTAAACCTGAAAGAGATGCCAGTTTTTGACCTTCCCCGCTAAGACTTCTTCGAACGCCTGGCGGGCGTTATGCGTCAGCACCTGGCGATTGGCGAAAGCATAGTTGGCGGCGCAGCACATAGCCGCCAGATAGTTTTGCCCCTCCGGTGAATCAAGCGGCGCGCAGACCAATTCTCGATCCGGCAGTTCGATGTCGTAGCGCTTCACGACGCTTTGGAACTCACGCACGTAGTCCGTGCAGATTTGGTGACCAAAACCGCGCGAACCGCAATGAATTTGAACCGCCAGCATCCCCTCCTGCAGACCCATTTCCTGAGCCGCGCGGGGATCAAAGATTTGTTCGACAATATCGACTTCCAGAAAGTGATTTCCAGCTCCCAGCGTGCCGAGTTGGGGGCGGCCGCGGCTCTTGGCGCGCGGACTGACTTTTGAAGGGTTGGCTCCCGCGATCCGACCGGTTTCTTCCGTCCGGCGGAGATCCATTTCAGTCGCGTACCCCTTTTTTTGAGTCCAATGCGAGCCTTCAACACATACCTTTTCCAGTTCAGCTTCGCTCAAACGGATTTCTCCGCTCTCTCCAACCCCGCTTGGGCAGTGCTGATAAAGCGAGGTCGTGAGATCCCCCAACCAATCGACCACCGATTCGTATTCGATCTGAGACGCGAGCAGACGCACTCCGCAGTTGATATCATAGCCAATCGCTCCAGGCGAAATCACCCCCTCCGGATAGCGCGTGGCGGCTACCCCGCCGATGGGGAACCCATACCCTTGATGCATATCGGGCATGACCAGCACATTTCCCACCAAGCCGGGCAGCGTGGTGGAATTGACCGCTTGTTCCAGTGATTTATCGCCAGAAATTTCCTCCAGCAAGCGCCGTGTGGCAAAAATGCGCACTGCGCCGCGCATTTCGTTTCGATAAGATTGAGGAATTTCCCATTCATACTCGCTTATGCGTTGAATTTCTTTTATGGGTACCATTTTGTTCTTCTCCTTAAACATCAAATACGATATTTACAGTTAACCCTTGCTCGGTCCGGCGCACCTCAAGACGATGAAAGGTCACCGCTTTGATCTCTTTTTCCTGGGAGATAATCGGTTTGCCGCTCAGCCGCGCTTCCCAGATGCCTCCCGTCTCGGTGATGTGGAACTGGTCAAAAGCCAGCCTTTCGGTTTCTACGAAATAAAGCAGTTCGTTCAGAAAATCTACCAACAGGGTTTCTGGATCGGCGTTTTGGAATTGGATCGTTCTCGATTGAGGAACTTGGTCGGCGGTTAGAACCCCGCTGATGACGTTCATTCCGCGCGCGGCGGTCTCCAACAATTGCGCCATGTCCGGCGCCCACACTTCCAATTCGCGATCCGCAGTGTGTTCAATTTCCCGGAAACCTGTTTGTTTCAAATAGCCCTCGGCTTCTTGTGCAACGCATTGTTTGAGGCAATCGAATAATGGTTTTACTGCAATGGCTGGCGTCAAGCAATGTGGAGGTTTAGCCTGACTGGACAATGGATCTGGCGGCGCCTGCGAGATCATGCGCCTGGGAAAACCGGTTTGGGGTGTGAACTCAAATGCCAGCCGTAACCGGTTTGATGGCTTTAACCGCGATGAAAGACGGAATGTACTGACCTATCAGGCTGCTCGGGTCAATATCCTCATAAAAGCCGCTGATCAGAAATCCGGCTTCGATCAGACCACCGATCTGGTCTTCCAAAGTGTGTCCAAACTCTAATGGCTCACCGCTTTCCAGGTAATGTTTATATTTATCTGGAGGCAGACTCTTAAGATCAGAATAAGGGATTGAATATAGGACCTCCAACTCACCCTTTTCGTCCATCAGATCATAATCAAATAAATAGTGCACCGGGTTGACGAAACCTGCCAGAAGCGCGCCCTCGCGGCGCAGGACACGGAATGCTTCGCGCCAGACCGGCTTTACATCGGGAACAAAAGCATTTGATACGGGGTGAAAAATCAAGTCGAATTGATCGTCCTTGAACTCGAAGAGGTCCGCCATATCGCCTTCTACCAATTCGAGTTCCAGATTCTCCCGTTCAGCGACCAGGCGATCCTGTTGCAACTGGTGGGGAGAGTTGTCCAGCACGGTCACAATGCCCCCAGCCGCAGCAAAAGTCGGTCCTTGCTGGCCTCCTCCAGAAGCCAGGCAGAGTATTTTAGTCCCCCTCATGTGCGGGAACCAACTCGCTGGTACCGGACGGGTGGGTGTGAGCAAAACCGACCAGGTCTCCTGGCGGGCAAGCGCAACGGTTTGTGAATCGACTGGGATGGTCCATTGGTTGCCTTGATCCACCTCGCGGTTCCAGGCTTCCCGGTTGTAAGCTCGAATATCCAAGAAAATTGACCTTTCTCAGGCTTCACCCTTAGCTTTTTCGTATTCTGTCCGCAATTCCTGTTCGATCTGAGCCCTGCGATCCACCATATATCTAAAAATGCGCTCTTTTTGCTCTCCATTCTGACCAAATCGGACCGAAAGTCGATACAGATCGACGTTTCTCGTTCCGCTGAGGACGGTGCCGCTGATGGAGATCGCCCCGTTGGGCAGCTCGAATTTTATCTGGATGACCGCGCCGGGTTTAAGCAGGGGGGTGTATTTTTCCGAGGGAATGCGAACCCCGGCACCGCTCAGTGAGATATCGACTAATTCGCCGTCGATGGCTTGATCTTCAAATTCCAGCTTGAGCGGTATTGGCGCAGCCGGTTCGACGCGAATGATCATCCTCTCGCCTAAACGGGTTCCAAGATAGGTGAATTCGTCCAGAACTACTTCACCGGATTGAATTTCCACTTTCTGGATCTTTGCGGCGGAGGGTTCAAAATAATCGCTCCCCAGTATGCTGGTTTGCGGGCTGGTGCGCAAACAAACCAAACCCGGGTCGTGAGTGATCATTGTGACAATATCGCCTTGGATGTCTTTGATCTCTGCTTTGGATATTACCGGCACCCCTTTGTAGATGACCATGAGATCCAGATGTTGGTGCATGTCCATTGCCAACCGTAGATCGGATATAATTTGCTGGTTTGAGGTCATGTTATCCCCTTTGAAGTTCAAGTGTTGAAGGCATTTATCTGAGCTGATTTCTGTGGAGAATTATCCAGATTATTATAGAATCTGCAGCACTTTCGCGCCTCGAATTTGTCCTCTTTTGAGTTCAAGTAACGCCCGATTAGCCTCCTCGAGTTCGTAGATCTGATAATCCGGCTTAATTGGAACGGATGCAGCGACCTTGATGAATTCGCTAATGTCATGTTGGGTTACATTGGCAACGCTCTTGATCTCTTTTTCGAGCCATAAATGGGTTGGGTAATCCAGGTTCAACAGATATTCTTTGTCGGTTGACTCCTTGCGAATAGCGTTAATCACCAGGCGACCACCGGGCGCCAGGTTGCGCAGCGCTTCAACCACCGGTTTCCAGACCGGCGTGGTGTCGATGATGCGGTTCAGCGGTTCAGCAGGCGGATCGCTGAAATCCCCCGCCCAGTCCGCTCCAAGTTCGTTGGCAAATTCCTGTTCGGATGGACTGCGTGAAAACACGCAAATGCGCACATTTTTATACAGGTGGCGGACCGTTTTGAGTACGAGATGAGCTGAAGCGCCAAAACCGGTCAGACCGAGCGCCTGTCCTTCCTCGAGCATGCTCAGGCGCAACGAGCGATACCTGACGGCGCCGGCGCATAGCAAAGGCGCCGCCTCGGCATCGGATAACGCCTCTGGAATGGGATAGGCGGAGCGTTCGGGGACGGTCATGTACTCGGCATAACCGCCAGGCGCATCTCTGCCAGTTGCCTGGAACTCAGCGCATAGATTTTGCATTCCAGTTTGGCAGTAGCTGCAATGACCGCAGGAGTCAAAAATCCAGCCAACCCCGACCCGATCGCCGATCTGATGTAAGCTTGTTTTGGGTCCCAGCCTTTCTACGTATCCTACCACCTGATGTCCCAGCGTCATTGGAAATTGGCTGGGCGGGGTGCGCCCTTCGATCTCATCCAACTCGGTGCGGCATACTCCGCAGGTCGAAACCCGGATCAGCGCTTCGCCGTCTGCCGGTGCAGGAATCGGCATTTCAACTAGTTTCAAGGGGCGTGTGTCTGCCGCTAGATTTTTGATCCTATCCAAGACCATGGCTCTCATGTTATTCTACCTGCACATAACGCCGTGCACTTCTCCAGGATCAACTCTTTTTCATCTGGCTGTCGCCTTGCGCTGCACCCAATAAACGCCTCCGGGTTGGAGTTGCTTCTTAGTTATCCGCTGGTTCGGTTTCTTTGCTTGGTTCTTCTTTGTTAGGTTCAGGCTCGATATCTTGTGTGCCTTCTTCAAGAGGGGTGGGTTGCAGTGGCAGGGAGAACGGTTTGGTTTCGGACATCTGGAGGCGTTCGAGCTTTTTTTGAGCGGTCTCCACTTCGGTCCGCAGTTCAGTAAGATTGTTTTCGAGTTCCGTCATTTTTTTGCGCTGCTGGCGGATTGTCCAGCGGGTTCTGATATTTGATGGCATTGAGAGAAAAATGCTGATGAGGGCGCCGGCGATGAGGGCAACCAGCAGCATAAGCGCCAGAGAACCCTGAAATTGCCACAGCGCGAACGAAACGGTGGCAGGCGCATTGTTTTGGATTGCAAATATGACTGCCAGGACTGCGATGAGAAGAGCGAAGACCAGAAAAATCTGCATGGCGTTAACTCCCTGACATGGGGCGGGTGGGAATCGAACCCACAAGGAGTGTCACCTCCGGAGGATTTTAAGTCCCCTGCGTCTGCCTATTCCGCCACCGCCCCGTGTCTATAGCTTTATTTTAACCTGAGATCGCGCGTGGTCAAGGGCAAAATCACGTTCCCCGTTCGGAGAGGCGCTTCTGCTGCACCGCTTTGCGAGAAGCGAAATGAACCCAGAACCCCGAAAGGCGATTGCGAGGGATTGCGCTGCGGATCGCGCTCCGCAGTCCTTCGGCGTCTGCAAACTCTTCCAAGGTCATCGTCGCTGCGCCCAGTTCGGGGAGCGAGTGGGCGTCTGACCCAGAGGTGCCAGCCAGCTCATGCTCACGTGCGAACGCCTGAGCCTGGCGGTTAAACCCGGACCACATGCAACGCGAATTGAACGTTTCGATTGCATCGATAAATGGCAGGATTTCCTTTAGCTGCTCGAGCTTCCAGGGAGAACGCAACTGGTCAAATGGATGCGAGACGCTGATAAAAGCGCCCTGTTCTTTCAAGAGGCGGATCGCCTCGAGCGGATCCAGGTAAGGCGGGACTTCGTCTTTTACGAAAAATGCCAGCAGTTCGCCCGCAGTGGTTTTGACCTCTTCCCCGATGATTACCCGCTCCGGATCTAGTTTGTGGGCTGCCAGCGCGCCGCTGATCGTGTTGTGATCGGTGATCGCAACGCGGTCAATGCTTTTTGCTTTGCAGGCGGCAATGAGCTGCTCGACAGAAGTCAGGCAGTCCAGCGAATAACGCGTGTGACAGTGAAACTCGATCCGCAGTTTCAAATGCTTCCTCTTTTCTCAACAGGAGGTTGTTTCAAGACTGAAACCCAAAATCTACCCGACTCAAAGGCGTTTTGTCAGGCTGGCGTTCTCGTCCTGGATTTTGCTCACGCGGGCTTCTTCTTGCTGAGCGACAGGATTAACCCAGCGGCTAAGCTGGTCAACAGCACCAATCCCACGGCTGCCTGGGCGACCGTTCGGGGTTCCATGCCGGGCATTACTACCCCGCCATCCCCGTATGACGCAAAGAGCCGTCCCCATTTGGTTTGTAGTGCCTGCTCAACGCGCTTTCGACCCACAAATGGGTACCAGTAGACGTTGTGGTAGAAGTTGCTGGCAAAATACGACCAGGGGACCAGCGGACTTTGCAGTAGAATTTTTTCGAACGGTTTGAGCCGCCCGTGATAAATCAGCTTTTGACCCTTGCTGGCGAATGTATCTTCCTGTACGAACCCCCAGGGTTGTTCTTGCTCGATGTCATATCCGACTATTTCGATTTCTCTTGGATCGCCGATGCCCAAGCCAGCTTCATGCGCCAGGCGGATAAAACGCAGGCTCATTGGATCGAAACCTTGCAACTTGGCGGAGACAGCATCAATCGCAACTTGATCGGGGGATGCCAGGATGATATCTTTTTCGTATACCCGCATAGCGCGCGGGCCGGGACCATCGCCCGCAAACGTCCCATCCATCACGGCAAACACCGCCGGGTGGATCTCTTGCTGGATTGTCAGCAGATCAACCAGGGTGTCGTGAATTACAGAGTGCGTCCAGTGCCGATGGCGGTGCAGCAGACCGCCGAACGCGTTCTTCATCGCCCCGGTGATGGTGGTGAAAACGTGGGTTTTTACGGTTGGCAAGTGGATGATATTCATTCCCATCAGCGCTTTTGGAATGAAAATGCCTTCCGGATAGACTTTGTCCAGGACCAGCATGGGCTTTTTCGGCTTGTATTCGATCCATTCAAAGTCCTGGTTGTATAAATATAGGCACGGCACCTCGTATTTATCTGTGATATAACGATGTTTGTTGTTCTGCTCGCCGTCGGCGGTGTTCACCACCACCGTGTCGTTGTGCACGCCCACCAGATCGGCGTAGCCGGCAGCCTGGAGCGTCCGAATCACGCCTTCGAGCTGCCAGGGCGCCGTCGAACAGGCAGGATACCAGGTTTGCCAGGAGATGTTGATCTTGAGCCCGGTGCGGACGTCTTTCGAGAGCACGTTCTCGAAATCTGCCAGCTTCATCAAGCGTTCATAGTCTTCTAAGACTGTCGCCGGGGTGGTCTTCAAGACTGCAACTTTTCCTTTGCCAGGATAATTACTCATTTGCTTCCTCCGAGACATCGATAAAAAATGAATTGATCAAGATGACCGCGTTCAAACGCGGTGAACCGGCAATCGATAGCACGAATTGTATCAGACTTATTTTCGTCAGGGCTTACAATGAAGTTAGTAAACGCTGCCAGCTAGGTTACTTTTTGGCTTTTTCAACGATCTATTATTAACGATGACTGATTTACGAAATGACGATGAACTGATCGAACGCGCCCGCTACGACCCGGAGGCGTTTGGCGTTCTTTATCGGCGTTATTTAGCGCCGGTTTATCGCTATTTATTCGTTCGGCTGGGCGACTCACAAGAGGCGGAGGACATCACCTCAAAAGTATTCATCGAGGCGCTTGAGGGTCTGGTCCAGCATCGCTACCAGGAAAGTGGAAAATTCACAGGCTGGTTATTCACCATTGCCAGGCGCCGGCTGATTGATGCGTACCGGTCGCGAGCCACCGTCTCATTTGAAGAAGCTGCACAGATGAGCCCCGATCCTGCGGGTCAGATTCATCACTCGGATGACAACATCCGGCTGGAAAAATTACTTTCAGAGCTTGATGAAGAAAAACAAGAATTGATGCGCCTGCGTTTTGCCGGTGGGTTGAGTTTCAAAGAAATTGCCGCGCTGGAGGGCAAGAGCGAAGCCGCGGTCAAGATGAACGTTTATCGAATCATCCGCTGGCTGCGCGAGAATTGGGAGGACAGAAATGCCTGACACGACTTGGAGGCTTCCGCCGGATCTGGAGGCTGCGATTGCCGAGTTTTATGTCGCATCTGAGCCATCGCCCGCATTTGCAGCCCGCCTCGAACAAGAATTGCGCCAGCGCCAGACTGATATGCTGCAATATAAAACTCAGCCCGTAATTCGTTTTGCGTGGAGTAAGCGGAGCAAAATAATGCAGTCTGTACGGACTCGACCTGTTCTAGCGCTGATTGTCGTACTGATCGCCCTTTTATTATTGACCGGAGCGGCTTATGCGATTGGCAGGTTAAAGGGCTATATCCCTGGCTTTGGGTTTACTACAGATATTCAATCGGTGTTCCTGCTATCAGAGCCGGTTGAAGTTGCAGGTGAGGGTATAACACTGCGTGTAGATCAGGCGGTGAGCGACGAGAGCATGTTCTGGGTGAGCTTGACCGTCACGGGGCTGCCTGACGAGCACGATTCTTCTCGGGCTTTTGTCTTTCTACCCAATGGAGAGAAAATTCCTTTCCAAATGAGCAGCGGCGTGGCAGGCGATTCTGAGGATATTCACTGGGCATACGTCTTTCCGCCGCTGCCGGCTGTTGTAACCGATCTGGTTTTATATATCGAAAACCTGGACGGGCAGAATTTTAGCGCGCCGATCCACTTACGCCCGGCAAAGCCAGGCGATATTCTCCCATCTGAACCGCAGCAGCCAGGGCAATGGCGAAGCGTAACTCAGGATGGGGTGACCCTGGTTCTGGACCAGGTTGCCCCATCCAGCGATAAAACCGTATTTCAGGTCTCTGTGCATTTCGATAAACTAGGTATGTCGCTTAACAGCGACTGGAACGTGCTCTTGACAGATCAAAAGGGCGCAGTTTATCCGGCGATCGACATCACGCCCGAATCGATAGATGGAAACGCCAAGATATTCCAAACCTTGCCTTTCATCGGAAATGAACAGTTAACAGTCTCCTTGAACGTCTTCCCTAACGCACAGCAACTGCCGATTTCGGTTGACTTCTCATTGGATGATGCCAATGGATTCCGGTTCGATCCGGGGCCAGATCCAGCAGTCGGACAAACCTGGGCGCTGGACAAGGTAATCCAGATCAGCGGTTTCACTTTGCGGGTGTTGAGCGCCCGTCTGGAATCGCCCGGAGAACTGCTTTTTGAGTTTGAACCAACCGGCAAGATAACAGGCGTGATGCTCTATACGCCAGACCCATCGCTGCGCGGCGCGACTGGCGGGGTTCCCCAGGTAAATGGAAATATTTTAGCAGGGATGACTTTTGAGAACATACCGGCACACCCGTTTGAAGTGCGAGTGACACGGGTGTACTATACGGCTCACGGGTCATGGGAAATTCAATGGCAGCCCCCCTCAGCGCCCCACGGGACAACTGTTCCGCCAGCAGTAACCTTCGTCCCAACCCAACCGCCATATGCCACCCCGACCCTGGCTTCTTCAGACCCTATCGTGCTCGAAGTTCAGCAATTGGCGCAACAGTTCGACGCGCCTTTCCAGGAGGGTCCCGCCTGGATTCATGTGGTGTCCGAAGGAACGATGAACCCTCGGGCTGGTCAAACATTTCCGCCGCCCTACATCATCAGCGAACAGTGGATTGAAACGGACGCCAACGGCTATGTTATTCGCAGTGTTTGGCTGGACAAGGATGCAGATGGAAATACCATCCAACTGTCAGCCACAGTGGAGGATTATTCAGTCAATTTCACGACCGGTGATGCGGGTTTTAATCGCGGTCAACCCTACCATTTTTCGGCGGACATGCTCTCGCACGATTTGGCGCAAGCTAAACAAAATGGCAACCTTGTCACGCGCGATGAAACCACTTGCGCTGGTGGGCAGCCTTGCATAGCAGTCACATCGATGGAATCTTTCCCTGAGCCGATCTTGATTGCAGGCGAAACGCAAGCATTTATCGGTGCTGGCAACACGGTTTGGATCAACCTGGCGACGGGGCAACAAATTCAATTCCAGTCGTTCTGGCGGCTGGAGGACGGAACGAATAGGGTAGAATCCACTGAACGTAACTTGATTTTGGAAAAAGTCTCTTCACCTCCACAGGAAATTCTGGACATCCTGGCAAAAGTGATTGTGCCATAACATCTGGTTGTTTTCAAATCCGGCTGATGATAAAATCCATGCTGGAGAGCATCTATGGATGAGGCTTCTATCGCATCGCCAGATGCGCCGATCCTGGTGATCGGCGCAGCCGGACAGGACCTGGTTGGACGACCCCTGCACGATCTGCAGCCCGCCACGTCAAACCCCGGGCGCATTCGGATTTCTTTTGGCGGGGTGGCGCGAAATGTGTCCGAAAACCTCGCCCGGTTGGGTCATTCGGTTACTTTATTAACGGTTGCGGGTCAGGATTGGTCGGGAGAGCAGCTCATTCAGCAGGTTCAAGGCGCCGGGGTAGAAACTGACTACATCTTGCGCACCGATAAATATCCCACTGGCACCTATCTGGCGCTTGTCGACCAAAAGGGCTGGCTGCAACATGCTCTGGACGATATGCGAATCGTCTCTTGCCTGACGCCGGCGTATGTGGAGGAATTATCCAGGTTATTTTATGAATCCTCGCTGGTATTTGTCGATGCCAACCTGAACAAAGAAACGCTGCGCAAGATTTTCTCGTTGGCGAAAAAAGCCAAAATTCCGGTATGCGCGGACCCGACCTCTACGCTGCTCGCCAGCCGCCTGAAACCCTATCTTCGCCGGTTAAAACTGATCACGCCCAACCTGGCTGAAGCAGCGATCCTCTGCTACGGGACTTACGATCCAGCCAACCCCCCGGACGCCCTCGAAACCGCGCAATGCCTGGTCAGCCAAGGCGTTGAAATTGCCATCGTCGCCCAGGCTGAGTTGGGCGTGTGCTATGCCACATCTGAGACTGCTGGACAGGTGCCCGCGCTGCGCACTCAGGTGGTTGACCCGACGGGCGGCGGGGACGCGCTTACTTCCGCGGTCATCTTTGCGTTTCTGAACGGCATCCCGATCGATGATGCGGTGCGCCTGGGCGTTTCGGCAGCCAGTCTGACGCTTCGTTATCCGGGCGCGGTCGTCCCAGATCTGAGCCTGGAGAAACTATACGACCGGTTAGTGATATGAACGCGCTGAAACCAGATTATCCTTACTTACATATTTCCCCAGTTGTTTCACAAGCTCTATCTGACGGCGCGCCGGTAGTTGCGCTCGAGTCGGCGGTGATCTCGCATGGACTGCCTTATCCCCAAAACTTGCAGCTCGCGCTGGATCTGGAAGAGATTATCCGCGCGGGAGGTTCCACCCCGGCAACCGTTGGGGTGTTGCAGGGCAGGGTGCATGTCGGCCTTGATACCGGGCAGATCGAACAATTGGCTCAAGGCGATGATTTGCATAAGATCAGCATCCGCGACTACGCCCCAGCGGTTTCATTCAAGTGGAGCGGCGGCACCACGGTCGCCGGGACGATGTTGGCAGCCGGTTGGGCGGGCATCCGGATTTTTGCAACAGGCGGCATCGGCGGCGTCCATCGCTCCCCGCAATACGACATCTCAGCCGACTTGCCGCAGTTAGCCACCACCGCGATTATGGTGGTTTGCGCGGGCGCAAAGGCTATTCTAGATCTGGACGCGACGCTCGAATATCTCGACACCCATTCCGTGCCGGTCGTCGGTTATCAAACCGACGATTTCCCCGCTTTTTTCGCGCGGTCGAGCGGATTGAAAGTGAGCTGCCGTGTGGATACCCCTGAACAGGCGGCTGAACTAGCCAGAAACCATTGGAAACTGGGCTTGCGCAGCGCGGTTCTGCTCGCCGCCCCGCCGCCTGAAACGTATGCGCTGCCGCAGACTGAGATCGAAGAGGTGATTCGAAGCGCGCAGCGAGAGGCGGATGAAAAGCGGATCCGGGGTCCGGCGGTCACGCCCTTTTTATTAGAGCGAATCAATCAGCTTACTGCAGGGCGCAGCGTGGCGGTGAATCTGGAATTGTTAAGGAACAACGCGCGGATCGCCGCGCGGGTCTCCCATTTTTTTATACTGAGTAAGCCTGGTGGTTTTTTACGACCCTGAAGTGGGGGTATTTTGCAATGTGGGCGGCCGCGTGTTTGTGATTGTCGGAGTGGGGGTGCGCGTCAGGGTTGGATAGGCGGTTGGTTTGGTAGTGGGGGTAGGCGAAATATACGGCGTCACGGTCGGACGGGGGGTGCTAGTGGCAGGGCGGGTCGTGGTTGGAAACGGTGTGCGTGTAGCTGTATTGGTGTGGGTTGGCGTGGCTGTCGGAGTGGAGGTTGAGGTCGGCTGAGGCGCCGGGGGTTCTCCTTCCACTGTGAATCTACCCGATTTCCGCCAGAGTTCTCCTACGAAAAGCTGAACTTCATACTCGCCTGGCAGCCATTCCGAGGGGTCGGGCTGCCAGTCGGCGTAACCGAAACCGCCCGATCCGCCGTTCCAGGGCAGCGTCTCGTAATGAACAAGCTCGCCGTTTCTATACCACAAGGCGGTCCATTGAGATCCGACGATCATCTGGTCGTAACTGAACACCGAGTACATGTGATCGATCGGGTTCTGGAAAACTTCGCCCGGTTTGAGCGGGCGGTATTCCGAGTCGATTCCATCGGTGAAGGTCAAATCTGAAAACAGCGCTTCGGGGTTGGGGGTGATGGTGCTCTCGAACAGCATTTCGACCGCCAGCGGGATTGCCGGTGTAGGCGTAATCGAGGGCGTGTTCGAGATGGCTGGCGTAAGGGTGAGCGAAGGTGTGAGCGTGATGGTCGGCGAGAGGGTGATCGAAGGGGTGAGCGTTATCGTAGGGGTCAGGGTGAATGTGGCAGTGGGCGGGTGGAATCGGTAGATAAACGCTTCAGCCCGCGTGTTCAGCAGCACCGCCAGTATCGCCCAGAAGGCAGCCCAACCCAGCAGCCTCCAGCCGCGGGTCATGGTCTCGCGGCGCATCCGGAAAAAAGGAAGCGCGCGCGCTTTGCGGATTGCTTGAATCCCAAACCAGATGCTCAGGATCAAGGCGACCACAGAGATCACTAACGCGGTCTGGACTGCGGTATGGATATCCAGTTGCATTTTCTAGATCAGTGACTGCCCTCTTTTACGACGGGGTTCCGCAACGTGCCCAAACCCTCAACAGTGGCTTCGACCAGGTCTCCGTCCAGCAGCGGTCCGACGCCTGCCGGAGTGCCAGTCATTATAAGATCGCCCGGTTCCAGCGTCATCACGGAAGAGACGTACGCGATGAGCTGCCGGACGTTGAAGATCATATCGCGGGTCGAGGACATCTGACGCATTTCACCGTTGACGTGGCAGGTGATCAAGCTGTCGGCGGGGTCGAAATCGGTTTCGATCCAGGGTCCGATGGGGCAGAAGGTGTCGAAGCCCTTGGCGCGCGTCCACTGCTCGTCCTTGCGCTGCAGGTCTCTTGCGGTAACATCATTTCCCACAGTATACCCCAGAATGTAATCGAGCGATTCCTCAGGGGAGAGCCAGCGGCCGCGCTTTCCGATTACAACGACCAGTTCGGCTTCGTGCTCAACCTGCTGCGATTGGGGTGGCAGCACAATCGGTTCGTCGGGTCCGATCACCGCCGAGGGAGGCTTCAAGAAGAAAAGCGGTATCTCGGGAATCTCCGCGCCGTGCTCATGCGCGTGTGCGGCATAGTTTCTGCCGATGCCAATGATCTTGCCCGGCAGGATCGGTGAAAGCAGCCGGATCGATTGCAGGGGCGTATCCGCGTCCATGCGTCGAAATCCTTCGAACGGAGAGCCTTCGATTGCTCCGGCATACGAACCGGTTGGCTCGTCGAGCAGCCAGCCATATGCAGGAGGCTGATCACCTTTCAGATAGCGTATCAGGCGCATAAACAGAACCTCCTTGTTTAATTGGGGTGGGTGAAGGGGTGTAAAACTTGAAATTCAAACGCAGCTAATCGAACGGCATCTGAATGCGCTCTGACAGCTCGGAGATTGCCTGTTCGGTCCCGGCAAAGCGATCTGCGAAGCGCCAGCGCAAAACCTGTGAAAGGGCGTAGACGATCGCTTCGATCGAGACAATCCCAACGCCCATCGACGGGTGGGCGTGAGCTGCCAGCACGTTGTTCGCAAAGCGGGCGGAGGCGAGCGAAGCTGATCCGACAATTGCGGCGGTGGGGATGCCCTTTAGCTGGGCTTCTTCCAGAGCGCGCGCGATATAGGGCGCCTGCCCCGCCACTTCCATCGCAAGGATCAGATCGAAGGGGGTAGCGGTGTTGACTGTGCGCGCCAGGTCGGCGATTCCGGCGCGGGCGATGTAGACCGGAAACCCGCCCTCTTCCATGAATAGGACCAGGCTGTACGCCGAGGGCTGCGCCGGACCTTCGGCAAGGATAATAATCCGGCGCGCCTGACCGATTCTTTCCGCCAGCGCTTCCATCACCTCAGTGTCCAGGGCGATTCGGGTTTGTTCGAGGGAGATCGATACTTCTTGCATTGCGGTGGAGGCGATCCCTGGCACAGATTCCTCCGCCTCGGCTTGCTTTGGGCGAATGAGGAGATCGTCTTTTACCCGCTGGCGGATTTCGCGCTGCAACTTTGGGAAGCCGTCATACCCCAGGTGCTGTGAGAAGCGCACCACCGTTGCGGCATCCAGGTTGAGTGTGTGAGCCAGTTCGCTGGCGGTCATGAACGCGGCTTCCACGTATGAATCCAGCAGGAAATCTGCGAGCTTGGAAAAACTCTTTGACATATTAGAACGCTCTTGGCGGATGCGGTCTTCGTATGACATGGCAGTCCTCCTGTGCGCGAACACATGGATGATAGCAGGATAAGCGATTAAACCGCTTTTAGTTTATCATAATTATGTGAGATGTGCAATACTTTATGTAATAAATTTAAATTCCAACAACTTTTTTACATCGATTTCACATGCAAAATAGCAATATGTTCGTTGTTCCGCGATAAATCGTTGAAATTTCCAATTTGCATTGCTGGCAAGCGATACGATCAACTCTATTGACAGAATCGGGAAGGTCGCAATACAATTCACATGCTGTGGGCGGATAGCTCAGTTGGTTAGAGCGCCTCTCTTACACAGAGGAGGTCGCAGGTTCGAGTCCTGTTCTGCCCACTCGGAAACCCCCAGCAGTGGGGGTTTTTGCTAGATGGGGTTGAAAGCGGGGATTCTTGTGCATGGGGCAGAACGCGAAACGCCATCGAACCCCTCGATGGCATCCTGGAAGCCTGGCGCAGAACCAACCTCAGCTTTAGCGGCCTCAGTCTTTGTCTGAATTACACCAGTTCAAAATCGTTAACGCGATCACTTTCGTGGCGGTGATCAAGTGATCGATGGGCACGTTCTCGTTCATGGCGTGCATCTGGGCGGTCACACCGGGACCAAAGATCACGGTGGGGGTGTGCCCGCTGCGGGTTAAGAAGCGCGTGTCCGCCGCGCCCATCCTGCCGCTGATCACCGGCAGCCGTCCGGTTACGCTTTGGAAGTTGGCTTGCATCGTCTGAACGATGGGGTGATCGCGCGGGATTTCCGCCCCTGCGGCGACATAACCGCCTTCGGTGGTGATGAAGGGCGGGTGATCGCGCAGCCAGGGATCGGCTTTGCACACCAGGTCAATCTGGTCAATTAACTGTTGTTTGGCGTCCTCGGGATCTTCATAAGGCATCAACCCCAGGCTGCCGCGCAGCACTGCATCCTCGGGGGCGGTGCTCGGGAAAGTGCCGGCGTGGATCATCGTCACCGCGCAGGGCAGCGCGCCGCGGTTGTCCGGATAGAGGGGGTGATGCAAATCCTGGATGCGGATCTTCTCCAAGTCTTCCACCGCCTGGATGATCTTATAAGCCTTCTCGATCGAGCTTACCCCCTCCCAGCGGGTGGCGATGCCGGTGGGTTTGCCCTTGAGCTTCACCGTGAACCACATCCTGCCAATACAAGCCGGCATCACTTCCAGATCGCTCGTCTCGCAGCAGATACCCGCATCGGCGGTGTAGCCGCGCTCGACGCACGCCAGGGTGCCGAGACCGGTGCGTTCTTCGTCCACCACATATTCCAGGATCACGTCACCCTTTAACTGTACACCCATCTGCTTGAGAATCTGGACCGCCATGGTCATCGCCGCCACGCCGGATTTCATATCTGAAGCCCCGCGCCCGACGATCTTCCCCTCGACGATTTCCCCAGCCAGCGGTCCTGTTTCCCATTCGCTCAGCGGTTCCAGCGGAACGGTGTCCACATGACCGTTGAGCAAAAGCGAACGCCCGCCGCCGGAGCCTTTCCAAACGCCCACCACGTTGGGGCGCCCAGCAAAAGGCAGTTCAGGTTCGAGAAAACCAGGGTAACTGCGCAAACGATCCACGTCCGGCTCGAAGACATCCACGTCTAAACCGAGTTCCTTCATGTAGCCGGCGGCAAAAGCCTGGATTTCCCCTTCCTGACCAGTTACGCTTTGGTAGCTGATCAGTTTTTGCAGAAACGCAACGATCTCAGCGCGGCGCTGATCGATGGAAGCAAGAACTGCCTCTGGATGCGGATTCATTTGAAGACGAGCTCCTTAATCATTTTTTCTATTTGCCCAGGTAGGCGCTGCGCACATGTTCGTTGTGCAAGACGTCCTGGGAAGGTCCTTCTAACACCACCTTGCCAGTTTCAAGCACATAGACGCGGTCTGCCAGACTGAGAGCCATTTCTGCATTCTGCTCTACCAGAAGGATGGTTGTGCCGCGCTCATGCAGCAAACTGATCACCTCTGCCATCCTGTCCACGAGTAGCGGGGCTAATCCAAGCGACGGCTCATCGAACATCATCAGGCGCGGCCTGGACATCATCGCCCGCCCAATCGCCAGCATCTGCTGCTCGCCGCCCGACAACGACCCGGCGCTCTGGTGCTTGCGCTCGTTTAGGATGGGGAATAGGCTGAATACTTCATCGAAATCTTGTTTAATTTCAGTTTTTTCGCGGCGCGTGTACGCCCCCATACGCAGGTTTTCCAGTACGGTCAGGTCGGGAAAGACGCGCCGTCCTTCAGGACATTGGGCAATCCCTAACCGGACGATATACTCCATGGATTTCGTGCCAATATCTTCGCCAAAGAATGTGACACGGCCATTGCGCGGGTGCAGGATGCCCGAAATGGTTTTTAGCGTAGTCGATTTTCCAGCGCCATTTGCCCCCACCAATGTGACCAGTTCTCCCTGTTCAATCCGCAGAGAAACTGATTTCAGGGCGTGAATCTGACCGTAATAAACATCGACATCAGTTAGCTGTAGCATCGGCAGCCCGCCTCCCAAGATAAGCAGTGATCACATCTTCATTCTGGCGGATTTCATCCGGGTGTCCCATGGCGATCCGTTTTCCATAGTTCAAAACCAGGATTCGCTCTGAAATGCCCATGACGAGCTTCATGTCGTGCTCCACCAGGATCACCGTGACGCCCATGTCTCTGATGGACAGGATTAAATCCATCAGCATTTCAACTTCTGTGGAGTTCATCCCGGCTGCCGGTTCGTCGAGAAGCAGCACACTAGGGTTGGTCATCATGGCAATGCCCAGTTCCAACAAGCGTTGATTCCCATAAGGAAGGCTGTTGGCTTGAGTATCGGCATGATGTTCCAGTTTCAAGAAAGCCAGTACCTCTTTGGCGCGGATACGGCAGTCTACTTCAGAGGCGCGGTAGTGGCGTGTGCGCAGTAAGTTGGGCAGCAAACCGGCTGGCTCACGTAGATTATGCGCCAACACCAGGTTGCGGTTGGTTGTTACATGAGGAAATACGCTGGTGTGCTGGAAGGTGCGCACGAGCCTGCGCCTGGCAACATCGTGCGCCTGAAGCGAATTGAGCGTCTCGCCCTGAAAGGTTATCGTCCCAGAGGTAATCGGTCCCAGGCGGGTGATCGCATTGAGCAGAGTGGTTTTTCCGGCTCCATTGGGCCCAATAATCGCGAAAATCTCGCCCTGTTCAACGCTGAATGACAGGCGCTCAACCGCGTGGATCCCGCCGAAGTGAACACTCAGATCTTCCACGCGAATGAGCTCTTTTTGTCCTTCGAGCTTATCCTTATTCGGTGCGGTCAAACCGCCATCGTCTTTAGAGGTCAAGCTGGTAAGCGCGCGAGGCGCATCCATAGTGGCTGCTGCATTCGCGAGAGCCGGCGCACTTTCAACAGGTTGAGGAAGCGCAAACGGCTTGCCCGTCAATGAAGTTGCCAATCTCTGAAGAGCGGGGCTGACTAGCGCGATTATCCGGCGCAGCAGGGTCATCACCGCCGGCAGAATGCCATCCGGCATAAAAAGCATCAGCAATACCAGCAAAGCCCCATAAATGACCATTCGATAGGATGAAGCCGCGCGCAGCAACTCTGGGATGATTGTGAACAAGATCGCCCCGATGACCGGTCCCGCGAGCGTGCTGCGCCCGCCGGCGATCACCATAATCACAATGGCGATAGTGAGGTCAAAGCTGAGCAGTTCGGGTCCAACGAACTGAAAGAAGTGGGCGTAAAAACTTCCCGACAAGCCGATGATAAACGAGCTGAGAACCGCCGCAAACATCATGTAACGATAGCTGTCGATGCCGACCGATCGCCCTAATGTCTCGTTCTCCCGGATGGCGTGCATCGCCCGCCCAATGGTGGAATGCTCGATCCGGTAAAGGGCTGCAAGCACCAGCACCACCAGAAGCAGAATGAAGTAATAGTAAGGTCGGTAGCCCACAAACCAGGACGCTGGCGCAGGCACCGCGGTGATACCCATTGGACCGTTTGTCATATCGGTCCAGTTTATGGCGACCAGGCGGAAGAATTCAGCAAAGCCAATTGTCACCAGGACAAAATACGCTGTCCGCAGTTTAAGGGTCAATTTCCCGATCACCCATCCTACTGCAGCCGTTATCACTCCCGCGGCTAGAAAGGCAAGTAGAAATGGTGTGTGATAGCGCACACTCAGGATCGCCGAAACGTAAGCCCCTAAACCGTAAAAAGCCACGGGACCAAGGGAGAGCTGACCTACTTTCATCAGAATGTTATGCGCCGAAGCCAGCAGGATGAAAAGACCAGACATGATTGCCAGGCGAAGATAATATTCGTTGGACAGCAGATTGGGCAGCGCCAGGAGTACCGCCAGGAACGCTACAATAACAAGTATGGGCAATAAATTGGTTCGCTTCATCCGAGCCGCCTTGACTTGCCCAACAGCCCCGTAGGTCGGAAGATCAAGACGACAATAATCATAATAAAGGCAATCGCGTCTCGATAACCGGAGGAGATATAGCCTGCGCCCAGGCTTTCAGCAATTCCCAAGAGCAAACCTGCTAGAATCGCGCCAGGGAAGTTCCCCAGTCCCCCAGCGATCACTACAGCAAAGGATTTTGAACTGGTGGCAGCGCCCATGGTTGGAAAAACCTGAAAAATCGGTCCAAGCAATCCGCCAGCAACAGCCGCAAGCGCGGTGCCCCAGGCGAAAGTCACCATATTTATCAGATTGGTATTGATGCCCATCAACGCAGCCGCTTCACGGTCCTGAAAAGTGGCCCGAATGGCGGTGCCAAGCGTTGTATGTTTCAAAAACAGATGCGAGGCGACAATTAAGCCCAGTGCCGTAAAAAAAACAAAAACCCGGATTGGCGTGAGACTGATCGGACCTAATTGAACGGCTTTTAGAGGAAACGGCAGCCCGATATCCTTGGGGGTTGGATCCCAGATAATCAAAGCCATGTTAGCCAGGAAGATGGATAAACCGATTGTTGCCAGCATAGGCACTTCTACGGACTGGTTTCGTAAGGGGTGCAGGATCAGACGCTGGATAACCCCCCCAAAGAAGAAGAAAAACAACGCTGTAAGTGCCAGAGACAGCACATAGGGCACGCCCATGAACGTGAACAGGGTCAGTACGCCAAACGCTCCAAGCATATAGAATTCACCATGGGCGAAATTGACCACATTCATAATCCCAAAGATCAGAGTGAGACCAATCCCCATCAGGGCGTAGATCCCTCCAATCATCAAACCATTGAGCAAATGCTGAAGAAATTCAGCCATTACGGTTCTCCCAGTTCGTATAAAAGGGATGCGGATGAGCATCCGCATCCCTTCTTATCCTTCCGACGATTTACTTCTCGAACTGAAATTCTGGCACGACCATCTGTCCATCTACCATCTGTACCAGGTAGACGTTCGGACGGCTCTGATGCCCTTCTGCCTCGGCGAACTTCACGACCCCGCTCAAGCCTTTAAATTCGACCTGAGACATCGCGGCGCGAATGGCTTCGGGCTCAACCACGCATCCCGCCTTCTCGATCGCCTGTGCAATGACATGCATTCCATCAAAGCCACGGTAGGATTCGCCGATGCCAATATCCGGCAGTCCGCGCTTGGTATATTCGTTTAAATACCATTCCGCGAGGTCAGGATCCGCCGCCAGGTCAAACCGTTGGGGGACATAGAAGACCAGGTGGTACGTTCCTTCAACGATCTCTTTGCTAGAAAGAGCCATGATCGCCATCGGGTAGTTCGAACCGCCTGTGGTGAGAACGGTCTGCGTCATCCCCAGTTCATGGTACTGCTTCAGCATGGTGGCGATCTGTCCGGCGCTGGTGGTGATCAAGATCGAATCAGCGTCAGAGTTCTTGATTTCTGTCAACTGCGGGAGGACATCCGTTGCAGACTGTTCGACAAAGTACTCGCTGATAACCTTTCCGCCGTGCGCCTCAATAGCCTCTTTGAAAACTGCTGCCGCGCCGCGTCCCCAGTCATTGTTCACGCTCAGGATGGCGACGCTATTCAAGCCGAGCTTATCAACGATATAATTCTGCGAAGCGTCGGCTTCCATTTTACTCATTGGGCTGATCCGATAAGTGTATTGGAAACCAGGCGTAGCCGGGTCGCTGATCTTACCGGAGCTGGAGGTCTCGACCAGGAACGGCACTTTGTGCTTTTCCATCACCGGCATGACTGCCAGGGACGACGAACTGCCCCAGGCGCCCATGATAATCGGCACTTTGTCGCGGGTGATCAGCAATTCGGCGGCGTTGGCAGATTCTTGCGGGTCGTTTTTACCGTCTTCGATAACCACCTCAAGCGGACGACCACAAACGCCGCCATTAGCGTTGATGCGATCGACAGCAATCTTGACGCCATTGGTCACATACGTGCCGGAATCCGCCACCGGGCCGGTGAGGGGCTCTACCACCCCGATCCTGATCGGTTCTTTGGTCTCTGGCTGAGCCGGCGCTTGAGTCTCTGCCGCGGCTGGCGCCTGGGGTTGCTGCGGCGCAGGCGTGGCGGGGGCGGCGCAGGCGGTTGCGAGAACCGCGATCAACGCCAACATTGAAATAATCAACTTCCAGTTCTTCATCATGTTCCTTCTTCCTTTCTCCTAAATAGATCGAAACAGGTTTTGTGACAACTGGCTATGGTTCTGGGTATGGCATATCTTCAATTGTTATTTGTTCCTCCTTCTCCTCTAGCTTTCCAAGCAACTTCAGCATTTTCTCGGGCGTGGCTGGGGTGAAGCGCACACGTTGCCCAAGCGCATTGGCAATAGCATTGAAAATGGTCGGCGCAGTGGGGATTGTGGCGGGTTCGGCAACGCCTTTCGCACCATATGGGCCAGTGGGGTCGTACACCTCCACGATCAGAGGTTCAACCATTGGCACATCGGCTGCCGTGGGGATGAGGTAGGTGCTCAGTTTTGCGTTCTTGAACTCCCCTTGTTCGATTTTCATATCTTCCATGAGCGCAAATCCTAGCCCCTGCACCGCGCCGCCTTCAATTTGCCCTTCTACCATCTTGGGGTTGATGGCTTTGCCGGCATCCGTGGCGGAGGCAAGGCGCAAAACTGTCACCTGTCCTGTTTCGGTATCCACCTCCACCTCAGCGAGCTGGCTTGCCCAGGCATAGGTGGCATACGCATCGCCCTGGGAAGTCTCTTTGTCAACATCCCCGGTGGTGATGCTGTGATAACCGCTGCCTCTTACACGCCGGCCGCGCTGGTGCATTCCTCCTGCAAGGTTGGTAAAGCTGATCGAACGGCTGGGTTCGTTTTGATCCTGCACCAACCCTTTCTTGAAGATCAGTTGGTCAGGGTCGGTCTTTAAGAGTTCGCCCGCCAGCTCTGCCATCGGCTTTTTGAGATCGCGACAAGCCTTCAAGGCTGAATTTCCTTGCACGTAAGTCGAACGGCTGGCGGAAACCGGTCCAGCATCGGGGGTGCGCCCGGTGTCGGCGGTGATGATAAAAGTGTCTTCATACGGGATGCCCAGCTCTTCCGCGACTAGCTGACAGAGCAAAGTCTGCAAACCTTGACCCAGTTCGCTCGCGCCATTCCAAATCGTTACGGTCCCATCGGGCGCCAGCTCGATATCGGTCGTCGAAAAGTCCGGTCGAGCAAAACCATAACCCAACCCGTACATCATTGATCCAACACCTATTCCACGCAGTTTCATGCCGATACCTCCGGGTGGAGTTCGATACTCAATCCGTTTTCAACCAGGTAATCCTGCAGCCGCTCCAGCGTTGTGGCGATGCCGCAGGCGTTGGTCATCAACTGCCCGGTCGAAAAACTCAATCCAGGTCGCAGGCAGTTCCTCAACCGAAATTCTATTGGGTCCATTCCCAGTTTTTCAGCCAGTTCATCGATTTGACCTTCATGGGAGACCGCCGCTTGCAAAACGCCAAAGCCCCGGAATGCGCCAAAGATGGGGTTGTTGGTGTAAACCGAGAAACTGTCTGATTTGTAGTTTGGATAATAATAAGGGCCTCCAAGATGCAGAGCCATCTTTTTGATCACAAAAAGCCCAAGCGAAGCGTATGCGCCGGTATCGCCATAAATGACCCCTTCCATCGCAGTCAACTTGCCTTCCTTGTTGGCGCCAGTGCGCACGCGCGTATAGGTGGGGTGGCGGTGGGTTTGGCTCATCATGGCTTCATGGCGGGAATAGACCAGACGCACCGGGCGACCGGTCTTCCAGGCAAGCAGAGCCACCAGGATCTCCGCGGTGACGTCATCCTTGCGTCCAAAACCCCCGCCCATGGTCATATTGGCGACGCGCACCCGGTTCATTGGCAGATTGAGCGCGATGGCGATCTGCCGCCGGTCTCGAAACGCGTATTGCGTGCCGGAAAAAACGTTCAAAACGCCTTCGGCGTCGATCCAGGCAAAGCCGGCTTCGGGCTCGATTGGCGCATGATCCTGCCCGGAGGTGCGATAAATATTCTCGACGATGATCGCGGCCTCATCGAACCCTCGCTCGATATTGCCCTTGCGGACCTTTGTGTGGTAGAGGATATTGCCCTTCGCGTGAACCGCAGGCGCGCCGGGTTTAAGCGCATCGAACGGGCTAAAGACCGCTGGTAAGGGTTCATATTCCACTTGAATCTGGCTAATAGCTTGTTCAGCGGCGAAAATATCCTCCGCCGCTACAATTGCCACCGGCTCTCCGATATAGCGCACCTTGGTTTCAGCCAGCACTTGCTGATCGGGGATGGCGATCCCAAAAGCGTTTTCTCCGGGGATATCTCTGGAGGTCAACACCGCTTTGACGCCCGGGACTGCGGCGGCAGCCGACACATCGATGCTCTTAATCAAGGCATGCGCCTGCGTGCTCAACAACACTTTCCCGAATAACATCCCGGGCATGTGCAGATCGCCGGTATAGATCGCCTTTCCGGTCACCTTCGGGACGGAATCTTTACGCAGCACCGACTTACCGACCGATTCGTACTCATCTTTGCGCGAGATCGACGGCGTCTGGATTTTGAGTTCTTCCTCTTGCAATGTCTCGTTCAGGATAGTCATTCGACCGACTCCTTTACCGTCCCCGCTGGGCTGGCAGCTTGCAGTTCCTGGGCTGCCTGCTGAATGCCGTAGATGATTTTCTTATACCCCGTGCAGCGGCACAGGTTGCCGGAGATTCCCTCAATAATTTCTTCGATCGTTGGGTCAGGGTTGCGTTCAAGCAGGTCAAGCGCCGACATCACCATTCCTGGGGTGCACATCCCGCATTGCACTCCGCCCTCATCGAGCAGCGCGGCTTGGACCGGGTGCAGGTTGGTGGGGCTGCCGACCCCTTCAATAGTCAGTACGGAGCAGCCAATCGCGCGCTCCATCGGCGTCAGGCAGGCTAACACACTCTGACCGTCCAGGTGAACGGTGCAAGAGCCACATTCCCCTTCTCCGCAGCCTTCTTTGGTGCCGGTGAGATGCAGATCATCCCGCAGAAAATCTAAGAGACGGCGGCCTCCTTTGACAATCATGGAGACCGCTTCGCCATTAACCGTCAATTCCATCTTAATCAAGTTGTTTTCATCCATAGAATACTCCGTGTGCAATCAGGCGGCGCGCTCGCACGCTGATCTAACAGCGTGGGAAGTGCATACCCCCACAAGATATTTTCTAAAGGCTGCGCTGCCACGAATGTCATCAATTGGACGCGCATCTTGGCAAGCCGCTTCCGCCGCCCGGTCAAACAGGTCTTCGGAGGGCGGTTCCCCAATCAGTACGCTTTCGGCTGCCGGGCTGCGGATAATGGTGGGCGCCACGGCGCCCAGCGCGACGGTGGCGTGTTTTATCACCCCATCGCTTAGCTGTACGCAGACCGCCGCGTCGACCACCGAGATTGCCTGGCTCTTTCGCAGGGCGTATTTATAGAAAGCGGTGCCAGTTCCTTCGGCGGGGATCGCAAATCGAATCTCCTTAATCAATTCGCCAGGGTTTAGATCGATTTTGCGATAACCCTGATGAAATTCGGTAATGGGGATCCGCCGCTCTGCGTTGGGTCCGCACACAACCACATCAGCCTGCAGGGCGTACAGACCTGGGATAGCGTCTGCCGCGGGAGAGGCATTTCCGATGTTGCCCCCCAGCGTTGCCATGTTTTGGATCTGAACCGCGCCGATCTTTTTGCTGGCTTCAGCCAGCACGAATGCATTTTTCAAGACCAGATCTGAACGGCTGATCTCGGTGTAAGTCGTTGCCGCGCCAATCACCAGCTGCCCATTTTCGAGGCGGATGCCGCGCAGTTCTGGCACACGACTGATATCGACCAGGACATCTGCGGATAAAATGCGCTCATGAAGTTGCAGGATGAGGTCAGTGCCGCCAGCGACGGGGCGAACGACCGCGCCATTGTGTGAACTGAGCAGCGACAAAGCCTCCGGCAGAGTTTGGGCAACTTCATATTTTCTGTATAGCATAACCTGACTCCTCGAATTATCTTTGGGGCTTGAATTAGAAATCTACCACCAGGTCGCGGATAACTTTCGCCCGGCTGGCTGGGGTCAGGGTGATTTTGCTTCCCGGCTCCAACGGAACGCTGCAGCCTTTTGTGAGCTTCCCATTGACGCTGACGCGCACATGACAGGTGCCACAAATCCCGCGCCCGCACTGTTGATTTCGAAAAGCCAGGGTCGGGTCCTGCGTCTCATAGATCTCGCGCAGCAAGGTCAGGATACTCATGCGATATCGATAGGGGACTACGTAGGTTTGCATGCGCGGTTCGGCGTCCACCTCGGGGTCAAAGCGAAAAATCTCGGCGGTAACTGGCTCTCCAAGAACCTGTTCTGAATCTGGATGAATTTTCAAAATATGAGACATGCCTTAATCTCCTGGATACCCTTCCAATACACCTGCTTCCAACAGAGCCGCATCGGCTGTCCGGCGGATCTTGGTGCGGTCTTTCAAGCGGATCACAGGCGCGTCGGAAACCTCATATTGGTCTGCTTCTACCTTGCGCACAATCGTGTGCTTCTCCCATTCCGGTCGCATTGCCGGAAAATCGGTGCGCCAATGATGCCCGCGGCTCTCTTCGCGCGTCAGGGCTGAAGCGGCAATCAACTCGCCGAGTTCGATCATAAATTTGGCTTCGATAGCTTCTTCCCATTCATAGTTATAAATCCTATGCTTGTCAAATGCGCACAGCCGCGGGGCGTCCTCCACCCGCAACTGTTGGAAAGCCTCGATTGCAGTTTGCAGCCCCTCACGATTGCGGCGGTAGTGGACGTAATCATGCATGATCTTTTTGATCTTGCGTTTGAGCTCGATCGGGCGGATGCCGGATGGCAGCGGGGTGAGGAATTGCTCGAGCCTTTCCGCTTCCTGTGCGACTTCCGTTAGATCAACCGGTCTTCGCGAGGTGTTCAACGCATATTGCGCCGCGCGGATTCCCGCGCGCCTGCCAAAGACCTGAGTTTCTGCCAGCGCATTCCCGCTGGTGCGGTTTGCGCCGTGGATATTGCCGCCCACCTCTCCTGCCGCAAAAAGACCTTCGACCGTGGTTTCAGCCCACTCGTTGATGCGCACGCCGCCCAGCGTGTAATGGGTTACCGGCATCACTTCAATCGGCTCTTTCTCTACGTCGATCCCCAGGTCGCGCAGTTGGTCATACGGAAGAGAATCCAGTTTGGTCAGAATTGCGCGGATCTCCTCGCCAGAGCGCGGCGAATTGCGCAGATCGATATAAACCCCGCCGTGAGGCGTACCTCGACCTTCTTCGATCTCCCGGAACATCAGCTTCATCATTACGTCGCGCACCGGCAAAGCCTGGGTATGTGGCAGGAAGTGTTCGCCCAAGCCGTTGAGCATCTCACCCGCACAGTATTTCTTAGTCAGCAGACCTTCATATTGAACCAGCGTGCCTTCGACCTCATTGGGGTAACACAACCCAGCCGGATAAAAGAGCATCATTTCAAGATCGACCAGGTCGGCGCCCACCTGATATGCCAGAAATACGCCTTCACCGGTGAGACCCGGCTCGGTATCGGTCCAGCGCCACATTTCCTGGTAGCCGCCGGTCGCCAGAATCACGGTGGGCGCCTGGACGGAGATGGTGTTTCCGCTGCGCATATCCAAACCAACCAAGCCCGCGATCCGCCCGTCATCCATCAACAAGCGCGTGACCACCACATCTTCCAGCAGCTTGACAGATGGCTTCTTCAGCATCTCCCGGCGCAAGCCGGCAGCCATGGCATAACCATTCCCCATAATAACCAGGTTACGCTCGAAAGAATGACCCGGGTGAACCACCTGTAAGAATTTTCCATTTTCTTGCTTGCGGAACTTCACCCCATAGCTATACATATCCATGGCGCGATCGGTTGCTTCATGGGTGAGCGCGTCGATCAGGTTTTCGTCACCCAGATAACGCCCTTCGAAGCAGGTGTCTTCAAAGGCGATCTCCGGGTTATCGCGGTCATCCTCCATGGCAAAGGCGGCTTGATAGGAGGGACAAGCCATGGGAGTGGCGCCGCTGCGGGCAGCCTGACCCTTGGTGATGACGATCACGCGTGCGCCTTCGTCGGCGGCAGCAATCGCGGCGCGCATCCCCGCGCCGCCAGCGCCAACGATAATGACATCCGTTTCTAATACCTCGTTTTGTGACATATTCGCTCCTGCAAGATTGTTTCTACAACTACTCTGAAAACCGTCGCCGATACCAAATTTCAGGTCGTGCTAACGAGAGCCTTTTGCCCGGTAGGGCGGAAGCCCAAAGCCGTGCTCATCTCCGCGGTCATTTCGCGGATGGGCTGACACCACTCTGGATAATTCTTGGTTTTGATGTGCCCCACCAGCCCCGCGATGCTGATCGAAGCCACGGGTAAGCCATGCCGGTCGCGAATACAGCCCGCGACCGCCCAAATGCCCGGTGTTGACTCTTCTTCGTCAAACGCGAATCCATCCCGGATGATTTCTTGGAGTTTTTCTTTCAATTTGCTTTTTGAGGTGATGGTGGCTAACGCAAACCTTTCTAAATCTTCGTGCGGATACAAGCGGTCAAGTTCGTTCTCGGGTAAGTACGCCAGCATGGCTTTCCCAGCGCCGGTGGCGTGTGCAGCCAACATCGTTCCAACCGGATTGACAATTTGCCGCGCGCTTTCGCCATTCACCTTGTGAATAAAAACGACCAGATTACCGCGCAGCACTGTCAGGCTGGTGGTTTCACCGGTTAAGCGGGCTAAACGACACATATATGGGTCAGCCAGTTGGATCAAATCCACCTGCTCAAAATAACTATTGGCGAGCTGACCAATCTTGGGACCGAGGTGGTATATCAGGGAACTCTCCTGACGCAGCAGGAAGCCTTTATTTACCATGGTCATGACGATATTATGCAGGCTGCTCACGGGGATGTGCAGGCGCTGGTGCAGATCGGTGAGGCTGGCGCCCCCGGGGTAATCCGCCAGATATTCCAGAATATCCAGCGATCTTGCGGCTGATTTGACGAGGTCTCGCTTGAAGGTATCCATCTCTAAGAACCTGACCTACCTCGATTTTTCATATAGCCGAAATCATTTCATTAGTATGAAATATTTTAGCAAACGCAGACAGGTACAGTAAAGTGATGAATGTCATATGATTTTTATGACATTTTCGAACTTACAACTTGAGAAGCGAACCGTGGAGCCGGTTTAGGACAATTACCATAACGATGCTCGGTGGGCGCCTTTCGGCGGACAACGCGTATGTGGGTTATAACTACCCGTCTGGCTAATACAACGCAGCTGTGTACCACCAGTCAGGGTGTCGGGGTTTATTATATCCGCGAATAATCGGTATATCAAGGTTAAAAAACCCAAGATATCCGATTAACCGCCTGTCCAGGGGTCAGTGGAGGGAGCTGATGTTCCGGCTGGAACAGCGACCAATCACCTTGCTGTGTAACGCCAGATCAGCTCGCGCAGCCGGTCATAGAAATAGAGGTAATCATCCCATGACACGTCATCAGGAACGCCGTGGTCCAAGCCAGGGATGTAATATCCATGCTCCAGCATAAATGGCAGCTTTTCTAACTCTTTGTCGATCGCCGACCGCCCAGCTCGCAGAGCGTATTTGTTCAATCCGCCCATCATTCCCAGGGTCTTGAACTGACGCCGGACCTCGGTAATGTCCAATCCAAACTGTGTCTCCCAGGGGAAGGTTATGTTCACCCCGCCTTCGATCCATAGGGGAACCAACTTGCGCATGTCGCCATCGCTGTCCACGAAAATATTTGGGCAGCCGCTGGCGCGCAGCGCCTCTGACAGGCGCTGGTAACGCGGCAAAAGGAATTGGCGAAACAAGGCTGGGCTGATCAATGGTCCCCCCTTATAACACATGTCTTCCCAGATATAGAAATAATCCAATTGAATATCTTGCATGACGCGGGTGTAAACGGCAATCCACAAATCGCATAGCGTGTCTAACATATCTTTCATGAGACCGGGGTCGTCATAAAACACCATGACCTGGCGTTCAAAACCCATTAACTCTCGCACGCTGCCAAAAAAGCCATTGGGCAATTCGCCTGAATAAACCGGGTCTCCACTCTGGCGCGCTTTCTCACACATGGATGCCCAATTCTCGGGCAAGCGCTCTGGCATATTGGGCTGCAAACGCACCTTTAGCTTCTCCCAGCTTTCTCGGTCGCTTACCGGTCCTTCCACTGTAATCGGCAAAAATTCGGAATCCTCAAGCAGGATCTCAATCGCGCCCCAACTGTTGCGCGTGTAAACCTTGTCTCCTTCCTCGCGGACGACCTTTCGTTCGAACGCCGGCCAAACAAATGAATTTATCTCGAGAAAAGCCCCCAGCCCTCCTTCAAATCCCACGATCTTGCGCACGGTCGCGGCGTCAGCATCCTGCGCTAACCCCTCCGTCTTCCAACGATCCAGACAGGAATCCCAAAACCCCATAATATCCAGAAAAGGGATGTGATCAATTTCCTCACCAGTAAAAGTGCGCAAGAAGCGTTGGCGGTTGGTCAATTCGGTCATGCCAGGTTTTCCTCCAAAGCGAGTTGTCTTATGAGTTGTCTTCCAATTAAGAATACTATGCGGTAATCAGTCATATTCTTAAAATCATGCAATGAGTATATCATATTCTTCGATAATCGTGATATGATTATGTCAACATAGCGCTTGTTTGAATGAAGAGGCAGTTATGAGTCGATCGAACCAAAACCGATTAATGGGCGTGCAAACGATGATTGCAGGACGGCGAGATATCGTCACCTTCGCTGATATCTCCTCGGTATTTGGCATCAGCACCGCCACCGCCAGGCGCGATCTCGACGCACTTGAGCAGCTAGGCTTGGTAAAGCGCATCCCTGGCGGAGCGGTCGTTATCGAAACTGCGCCACCCCAGGCGCCGTTCCTGAACCGTTGTCGAGATCAGGTTGAGGAGAAAGCCGCCATCGGCGCAGCGGTGGCAAACCTCATCCAGGATGGAGAAACCATCTTTTTGGGCGGCGGCACGACGGTTCACGAAGTGGCAAAAGGGCTGGCAGAGCGAGACCAGGTAACGGTCATTACAAACAGCCTTCAGGTGATCAATACTTTCGCCACCGCCGGTCAAACCCGCCTGGTAGTCCTCGGCGGGGTGTTTCGCTATGATGAAGCGACAATCTACGGACATTTCGCTGAAATGATGCTTGCTGGGATACACGTCGATCGAGTGATCTTAGGCGCCCGGTCGATCAGCCTCACCGGCGGCATTACGAATGATATTGGACCGGATATTTCCACGGAACGTGCGATTCTGCAAATCGGACGGGAGGTGATTATCGCCGCCGACTATACCAAGTTCAACCGGGTGTCGACTGTCAATATTTGCCCGCTCTCGCGCATCGGGAAGATCGTTACCGATTCCGGTATTCCGGCTCATGAAAAAGACGCAATCGAAGAAGCTGGTGTGGAGGTCATTATCGCCTGATGGATGCGCAACAGGTTTCCTCGCAAAGCACTGAGGGCGAGAAGCTTGCCATAGGACTTGATATTGGCGGCTCGTTCACCAAGCTTGGCTTGGTCAACCAGCATGGCGAAATCCGGATGGCGCGCAGCTTTCCGACGCGTTCCACTCACTTTGACAGAGACCGCTTTTTTAGCCAGCTTATGCTTGAAATCGAGGCGTTGATAAACTCAGCCGGGGGTCCAATCATTGGGATCGGAGCCTGCTTCCTAGGCTGGATAGACCAGGACCGAACCGGACCTTTTCTGTGCATGAATCTTCCAGAGCTGCATGGTGTCAATATTCGAGGGATGCTCGAGCGACAGTTCAATCTGCCGGTCGTGGTCAACGATGATACCAATGCGCACACCCTGGCAGAATACACTTATGGGCGCGGACGGGGTGCCCGGCGGTTTCTGGCGCTTGCGATGGGCACCGGGCTGGCGGCGGGGATCGTCTTGAACGGGCAATTGATGCGTTTCACGGGCGGATGCGCTGGCGACACAGGTCACCTGATTTTGCGACCCGATTCTCCCATTACCTGTTCCGCAGGCTGTCACGGCTGCGGCGAGGCGTTCATCGGAACAGCCGGCATTGAACGCACTGCTCAGGAAGTCTACGGCAAGCAGATGTCAGCTAAGGAGGTGATCAGCGCGGCTCGCAATGGAGAAGAGCCTGCCGTTCGGGTAATGCGCGAGATCGGCGGGTACACCGGTGAGCTACTCGCATCGCTCGCCCCGATCTTCCTGCCCGAGGTGATCTGCCTGGTAGGGGGCACTGCCCGCGCCGGTGAACCACTTTTGGATGCTGCGCGGGCGAGGTTTGAAATGCTTGTCGGTGCCTATCATCGCAATTATGCCCGCCTCGCCGGCGACTATTACCACGGGGTGCGTATCGAATTGGGCGAACTGACCGGAGAAACTGGTGTCATTGGTTCCACGGTCGAACTGTTTGAACATCTGTAATAATTATATTTAAGGAGATAGTCATGGCAGAAAAATACACATGTTATGAGGAGATCACGCATCAGGCGGAAGCCTGGCAGCAAGCCTTTGAGCGCGTTACTGAGCGCACCGATGAGATCCGCGATTTCTGGCGCGAAGCCCAACCGGACCAGGTGTTGTTTACCGGATGTACCTCGCCTTATTACGCCGGCGTTTCGGCTGCAATAGGGTTGGAACAACAGCTTGGGATTTCCGTGCGCGCGGTTCCTTGTAATGAGTTCATCCAATTCCCCGATGCATACCTCACCCGCAAAGCCAATCCAGTCATGATTGTCTTATCTCGATCGGGCCTCACCACTGAAGCCCTTTGGATGGTTGAAGAGTTCAATAAAAAACACCCAGGGCGCACGATCTTGCTCTCGCCGCGTGAAAATTCTCCGTTGTCGCGATTAACTCGATTAAATATTCATTTCCCCAAGGGCGATGACGCCGCGCTGCCACAAACCCGTTCGCTGTCGTCGATGTACATGGCAGCGTTGACCCTGAACGCAATTATTAGCGGTTTCGATGCCGACCTAGATGATCTGCGCGCAGCGCCGGAGGCGTTCACATCCATTCTTCAGAATGCCGAGCCGGTGGTTCGCGAGGTGATTGAATCGCGTCAGATATCGCGCGTATTCTTCCTGGGTGCCGGTCCGCTGTACGGCATCGTCCGCGAAGCCACATTGAAAGTGATGGAAATGTCGTTTGTTCCGACTTTCTGCTACCCCTTCTTGGAATCGCGCCACGGTCCGCGCTCGCTGATGGACGCGAACACGTTGGTTTTAGGTTTGTACAGCCAGGCAGGACGGGGTCTGGAAGCCCCGGTCATGGAAGAATATAGCCAAAAGCTGGGTGTGGTTTCGCTGGCGGCTGTTCCTGACAATTCTTGGGAAACTGGCGCGCTGAACAACGTAGTTTCAACCGGGGTTAGCTGGGATGACCGGATTCAGGGGCTGGCTTATCTGCCAATTGTCCAATTAGCCGCCTATTACCTGGCGATTCAACAGGGCGTGAATCCCGACTTGTCACGCAACACGACTTCATTCATCGAGATTGTGCGTCCATAAGCGAGCAGAGAGGTGATTATGGATATGACCCCTCAAGAAACAATTGCCTATATCGGACGGATGCTTTTTGAACGCCGGCTGACCGATTTCGCTGGCGGCAACATCAGCATGCGCGTGGGTGAGGAAGTATTTATGACGCCGCGCTACAGCGGCGCGAAACAGCATTGGCGCGTCGACCCGCAAACAATCGTCCATGGTCCCCTCAACACGGATGACATCCTCGATCATCCGGACTTTTCGCGCGAAGGCAAAGCGCACCTCGCGGTGTATCGCGAGTTTCCCTCCGCCACGGCGATCATCCATGCGCATTCCTTTTATGTGCTGCCTTTCTGTGCAGCCGGTCGCCCAATGAATCCGATTCTGGAAGCCACGGAAAAATTTGGAGTGATCGAGCCGCTGCCCTTTGCCCCGGCGCACTCGATGGAGTTGGCGAACACTGTCTGCGAAGCCCTCAGGCATAAGGAGGAGTTAATCACCCGGTTCGCCGCGCCGCTGCTTTTGACGCGCCACGGGATTTTTGTGGTGTCCACCGATCTCTATCGCTGCCTTGATGCTGTGGAGCGCATCAACTGGAATGCCTGGTGCGTACTCGCTCAGGGAATGCTGCCACAGCAACCCTGAGGCTTCAAGGAAAGATAAATCTCATGCTGCTGACTGTTACACTCAACCCCGCGATCGACCAGGTGCTTGTCGTGGACCGGTTTGTTGCGGGCAGTGATATTCCCGCCAGTCAGGCAGTTACTTGTGTAGGCGGAAAAGGGCTGGATGTTTCGGTTGCACTGCGCGGTTTTGGCGTTGAAACCACAGGTTTGACGCTGCTGGCAGGCGCGAACGGCTGCGAGTTGCAGGGAATCCTTGAAGAGTACGGCATTGTCACGGCGCCAGTGTGGGTTGAAGGGGAAATCCGCATCTGTTACGTCATCGCCGAGACTGAAAGCGGCGCGGTCACGCATATTAAACACGGCGGCATAACCCCTAAACCGCAAGATTACCAGGAGCTTGTCGAGGAACTGGAACGTTTGTGTCAAGGGGCGCAGTGGGTCATCTGCGCCGGTTCCCTGCCGGGCAACGCGGACCCCTCGATCTACGCGGAGTACATTGAACGCGCCCGGGCGCATGGGTGTAAAACGCTGATCGATTGCAGCGGAGAACCGTTTCGCAGGGGACTGGCTGCGCACCCTGAAATTGCGAAAATGAATCGCAATGAGTTTCAGGAGACCTTCCCTGCAATAACCCATTCATTAACCGATCTTTCCCCCACGACCCTGACCCCTGTGGTCCGGCAAGTTGCGCTTGAATACGATCTGGATTGTTTTGTGGTGACGTGCGGAGCGGATGGGATCCTGGCTGTTACGCCCGAAGCCAGCTTCATCGCCCGGGCGCCGGTGCAGCAAGCGTACAATGCCGCCGGCGCAGGCGATGCTGTTTCCGCGGCGCTTTGTTGGCAGATGAGCAGCGGCAAAACGTTTCAGGAAGCGCTTCATTTTGCGGCAGCGGCGGGAGCAGCCGCGGTGCTGACGCTGGCTACCGGCGAATGCAATGCAGACGATGTGTACCGCATACTCCCCAATGTTGAGGTCAGTACTAGGCGCTGGTAGCGCGCCGTTAATAAAGCGACAGCCCATCTCATAATGGCTAATCGAATGAGTGCTGAAAACACGTTATCAATCAATAAGGAGGCGCCCTAGAAACAAAGTATCTATAACAATTGAATCAATGCCATACCTGAGCATCCAAGTTAGAGTATATGAAAAGGAGAAAAAGATGAATCAGAAGAATAACCGATTGACATGGTGTACGCTCTTGATCATTCTCTCAGTGATTCTGGCAGCTTGCGCCCCAGCCGTTTCGCCCACTGCCCTCCCTGCCGCCACTGAAGCGCCTGCTCAGCCTGCGGTCACTGAAGCCCCCGCCCAGCCTGTCGCGACTGAAGCGCCTGCTCAACCTGAAGTCACTGAAGCCCCGGTCCAACCCACTGCGGAACCCGCAGAAGAGCAAATAGTCCTTAACGTGATGGACAACTGGGGCGCGCAAGTTGACGCGAAAGGACCACCGCTCCAAAGCATCTACGAAGATTTTATGAAAGCCTATCCGAATATTAAGATTCAGGAAGAGGTTTTCGCCGACACCGACATCCCCACCAAAGTGAGCACGGCTTTCCTGGCGGGAGAAGAACCCGACATCATTTTGCAAAACTATCCCTACATGACCAAAGATTGGCTAAAAGATGGGATTACCATTCCAGTCACCGACTTGATAGTGGAATGGGGATTGAAAGATGGGTTCAGAGAGGAGGCTCTTGCCCAGTACACCGATGAAAACGGGGACATCGTTGCATTCCCGTTGGAAGGTTTCACCTGGCCGGTGTGGTACAACATGAAAATCTTCAAAGAAGCCGGAATTGATCGAGTCCCGACAACGATTGACGAATTGATCGAGGACTCGGCAAAAATTCGCGCGGCGGGCTACCAACCGCTGGTGATCGCTGGCGCAGACTGGCCCGGTCAGGGGTTCTTCAACGTGGTCAACTCCGCCACCATGACAAACGAGGAGTTTGGCAAAGTTTATTCTCAGGGCGGTTTCTCAGAGAGTGAAAGCTTTGTGAAAAGTGTTGAACTCTTCGTTAAGCTCAGAGACGCCGGGGTATTTGCAGACAACTCGGAGGGTCTGGATCCTCCGGCAATGGAGCAGATATTCTACTCTGAGAAGGCGGCGATGGCGCATTTGGGCTCTTGGAGCTTCAGTGAAGCCCCGCCTGAAATGTTGGACCACATCATCGTAAGCGGCTTCCCGATCCCGGAAGACTCACCTTGGGAGAAGCCTATCCTTCCGGCTGGTTTCATTGGTAAGGGCGTGTGGATCACTCGCAACGGCGCCAAGAAGATCGATGCGGTCGAAAAATTCGTCAAGTTCTTTTTCCAGCCAGAAATGATCGACCGCTTTGTGGAAGTGGCAGGGATGACCTCGCCATTGAAGGTTACGTTAGTCGATGAAAGCAAACTGAATCCGTTGTACGTTCAGACCCTCAAATGGGGTGATTCTGTGAACTACATCGATGCGGTTGATTTATATATCCCGGTAACGGCTTGGGAAGACCTGACCAACATCACCAAAGAAGCCTTTATCCCAGGTACGACGGTGCAACAAATAGTCGATGCCCTCGATGCCGCCTGGAAGCGCATCCTGGAATAATGCGTATTTCAAGGTAGCAAATTAATTGTCTGGGGGCGGCTGGTCAGTGACCGGGCGCCCCCAGATGAGGAGAAAAGAATGCAAATCCGGTTGACTGGACATTCAGAAGGAGAGCTTTCTGCTTCCTCGGCGCAGCACAGCACCATCCGCCGGAATCAATGGCGTCGCCGCGTTGCGTTCCTGGCATTCGGTGTGCCCGCGATGGTCTGGTTTCTGGTCTGGATGCTCTGGCCGCTCATCAACATGTTCAGGATCAGTCTGTTGCGCTGGGATGGCTTAGTAAAAGCAAGCACGTTCATCGGCTTGGCGAACTACCAGCGCATGTTCACGGACGACCTCTTTTTTTATGCCATGCGGAATACGGGGATTCACCTTTTATTCGGCATGCCGCTGGCGTTGATTCCTGCCTTTTTCCTTGGCTTCTTTATGAGCCTGCGGCTGCCGGGTTTTCGCGCATTTCGCTTCATTTTTTTTATCCCAGCTATGGTCTCTGTGGCTGCGCTTGCGATGATGTTCTACGGTATCTATATGCCGGAGGGCATTCTTAATGCAGTCTTGCGCCTTTTGGGTTTGAGCGCATGGACCCATAATTGGTTGGCAGATCCAAAAACCGTATTCGGAAGCATCATCTTTATCGATATTTGGACAGGGATCGGGTTTTATGCTGTGTTGTTCTTCGCGGTGCTTTCCAACCTTCCCAATGAATTGTATGAATCGGCGCGGCTGGATGGCGCCAGCCTGTGGACGATCCTCTGGCGAATCGCATTTCCTCTTTCGAAGGGATTTTTTGGCGTGGTGACGATGCTTCACTTCCTTTGGATTCTCACCAGCGCGGCTCAGAACGTATTGATCTTAACCAAAGGCGGTCCAGGTCATTATTCGCTAACGCTCGGTTACTATCTATATAACCAGGCTTTTGTAACGCAGCGGTTGGGATACAGTCAGGCGATTGGAGTGTTCCTCTTTATTGTTGGAATGGTAGGGCTGGTGATCATCCGCCAAATTTTTCGGCAAACTGATTAACGGAGAAAAGACCCATGGTTCATGTGCCTCGTTTGCGTCTGGCAGCCCGACTAAGAGACGGCTCTACGCTTTTTATTCTTGGCGGTTATTTAATCTCGATTTTATATGCAATTATTATCTTGGTCCCGATTTATTATGTAGCGATTTCGGCTTTTAAAACGAACCGAACGATCTTCACCCAGCCTTTGGCTTTACCCGAAACATTTACCTTCGATAATTTTGTCCGTGCTCAAAAAGTAGCCGTGTTGGACCGGGCATTCCTTATCTCGACCGGTGTGACGGTCGGGGCGGAAATCTTGACGCTCTTGCTGGCTTTTCCCGCGGCGTATGCAATTGCGCGCATCCCTACCCGCCTTTCGTCGTTGTTTGAGTATGTATTCAGCCTGGGATTTCTCATCCCGGCGCTTGCCATGCTCGTACCGGTTTACCTTTTAGTTGTGCGGATTGGGTTGTTGTATAGCCCTATGGCGTTGGTGATTTTCTATCCCGCTACCAAAATATCGGTATCCGTGATATTGCTGGCAAGTTATTTGCGCACCGTACCCAAAGAACTGGAAGAAAGCGCTCAAATGGACGGCGCCAGCCGGCTGCAGATGATCAGGCACATCTTCTTTCCGATTGCGCGGCCGGGGGTGATCACCGTGCTCATTCTGAACTTCATCGATTTTTGGAACGAGTTTCTGTTTGCGTTAGTGATGTTAAACCAGCGCAATCGAACGCTCCAAATCGCGCTGACCGTGATTAAAACTGACCGTTCGCTGGATTATGGATTGGTTGCGGCGGGGATCGTCATCGTGGTGGTACCGGTGTGTATCCTGTTCATCCTGTTCCAGGAGCAGATCGTTCGAGGCATGTACACGGGCGCGGTCAAGGGATAGAAAAAACTCAAATCATCGAAAGGAACATCATGAGTCTGAACCAACCGGTCGAATGGATCGAACTCGATCCAGCGCGCAAGTGGGAATACTTGCAGCGTTACTATGCGGCTGCCAGCCGTTTTTACGATGTGAAAGATGAAGTGATCGATGAAGCGGAGGTAGCGCGGGTAGTTGCGAATCTCAAACCGAAACCCGCGCCGCGTTACCGGAAGGAAATCCCGTTGACGCGCTGGCGCTACCGGCTGGATGACCAGGAAGAGGGGGTACGGTTGGGATACTTCGGTTTTGGGTGTGATGACAGCGCCTGGGAGCAAGTGGAAACGCCGCATACCGTGAATCATATCCCGCCTCGCCCGGAACGGTTTGGGCGTTCGATGCACGACCCCTTTGCTTTCGCTACGAACACCGCCTCCGAAGATAGCGGGACGATTTGGAAGGGGGAATATGCAGCCTGGTACCGGTGTGAGTTGCCGGTGGGTGATGACTTAGCTGAGCGAGTGGCGTACCTGGCGTTTGACTCGGTGAACCTGGAGAGCACGGTATGGGTGAACGAAAATCCGGTGATGCTCGATCACCTGGGGCTGTTCCCGTTCGAGATGGAGGTCACCGAAGAGCTGCGCGCGGCGCCCACGGGTCGGGCGCAAATCACCCTGCGGGCAAAAGCCACCGCGACGAACAAACCCTGGATGTTCTACAACGGCTTTACAACCGCTTATCTGAACCCGCCGTTCACTGCGGGCAAGCTAAAGGAAGATGCTATCGATGAAGCCTGGGCGGGGCTGGCAGGGGCGGGATGGCTGCGGGTGTTGAACCGGGCGCACCTGCGGAGTGCGTTTTTTCAGACGCGCGCTCTGGGGGAGGGGGAAGCGGAGATCGCCTGCCGGGTGACGGTGCGCAATGAAGGGTGGGAGAGGTTCAAGGGCAAACTACAGGTGGAAGTGAGCCGGTGGCTGCCCGAGGAAGGCGCAGTGGAGCGGGTGATCGAGCAGGAGGTGGAGGTTCTGCCGATGAATGAGGGGGAGGTGGAACTGGTGTTTCGGTTGGAGCAGCCCGCGGTCTGGGAGCCTGGGAAGGCGGCGTTATACCTTGGGCATGTGATACTGGTGGACGAAGCGGGTCAGCCGGTGGATGACGTGTACGAGACCTTTGGGGTGCGGACGGTGGAGATGAAGGGGGCGCACTTTTACGTCAATGGGCGGCTCACCTATCTGCGCGGCACGCACGATGTTTGCCATTATCCGGACACTTCAGCGATTGCGCCGACTGATGAATGGATCGTCAGAGATCTTCTTTTTCATTTTGCGATGGGAGCGAACTGCTCGCGTTACCCAAGCGACATGCGCATCCACTACAGGCGCATCGCCGAGATCTGCGATCAACTGGGCTATATGCTCGTCTGGTGCGGATATTTCGAGGTGTTCGTACCCCACCCCGAATTCGAAATGTATGCTGAACGTGATGTTCCGGCACTCGTGCGCGACTTGCGTAACCATGCAAGCATCATCATCTGGGAAATGGGCGATGAACCGCTGCTCGGCATCTACGACTACCGGCGCTACCGCTGGTACGAGCAGGTGTATCGGTTGGTGGAAAGTGAGGATGATACCCGTCCGATCCTGCCAGCCGGACATTTCAGCCTTGAGCAAGTCAATTTGATTGCCGGCGGGCACCGCCCAGGGCAAACCCTGGAAGAACGGCGCCGAGAGGTATTGCGCGACTTTCCCGTCTACTCAATGAAAAAAGTATTTTGGGACCATCATTACACCTTCATGATAACGCCTATCCAGCCGGTGCGCAGAGTCATTGCGCGGATTGCTGATGCGCTTGGAGGCGAACGCCCAACAGTGCTCACGGAATTTGGCATCGATGGTTTGCCCGAGCCGGAGAAGGTGTTTTCCGTTTACGGCGGATTTCGTTGGGGAGCAAACCAGTATTGGTATGTGGATCGTGAGCGGGACGATGAAATCCTCTACGGACGCCAGATCCGCGCCGAAGATTGGCGGGAAACCCAGGCTTGCCAGGCGATCGAGCTCGCAACCATGATTACGGGCATCCGCGAGCGGCCGCGTGATTTTGCCGCCTTCTATTTCATGGAGATGTTCGATGTCTGGACTTATTATCAGGGCGTGGTGGACGTTTGCTCTAATCCGAAGCTGGGCTTTTTCGTGATGCAAAGCCTGTTCCGCCCGCTGGCGGTTTCCGGTTTGCACGGCAACACGGTTTTGTCTCGCGGTGAACCAATTACCGTCTCTGTTTCCAATTTGGGTCCGCGCGTAGATCATCTGAACCTGAATGCCGTGCTGCGAGATAGTCATGATTTCTCTGTTCTGGAAGAAAATGTGAAGATCGCGTTTGCCGCTGGGCCGGCGGCGCTGACAGACATCGCCCGGCTGGAGACAACCGGGCAGGCGGCAGGCTGCTACACCCTCGAACTGGTCTTGACCGGCGCCGATCGGCGCGAAGTTGCCCGCACGCTTGAGATTTTTTATATCCAGGAGAAAACCGTATGAGCAACGCTTACACCGAATTAGTCGAACTTGATCCAGCGCGCAAGTGGGAATATTTGCAGCGTTACTATGCGGCTGCCAGTCGTTTTTACGATGTAAAAGATGAAGTGATCGATGAAGCGGAGGTGACGCGGGTTATTGCGCATCTCAAACCGAAACCCGCGCCGCGTTACCGGAATGAAATCCCGTTAACCCGCTGGCGCTACCGGTTGGATGAAAATGACGAAGGAGTGCGGTTGGGATACTTCGGTTTTGGGTGTGATGACAGCGCCTGGGAACAAGTGGAAACGCCGCATATGACCAGGCATATCCCTGAACCGGTAAAATTTGGGCAGTCCATTCATGATATTTTCGGTTCTGGTGAAGGTGGGACGATTTGGAAGGGGGAGTACGCGGCTTGGTACCGGTGTGAGGCGCCGGTGGGGGATGATTTGGCGGAGCGGGTAGCGTACCTGGCGTTTGACTCAGTGAACCTGGAGAGCACGGTATGGGTGAACGAAAATCCGGTGATGCTCGATCATCTGGGGTTGTTCCCGTTCGAGATGGAGGTCACCGAAGAGCTGCGCGCGGCGCCCACGGGTCGAGCGCAAATCACCCTGCAGGCGAAAACCACCGCGACAAACAAACCCTGGATGTTTGCTCAAGGGTTTGCTTCAGCATACTATAACCCGCCTTTCTCAAGCGGCAAGCTTGGCGAGGATTGGGAAGACCACGCCTGGGCGGGACTGGCAGGGGCGGGGTGGCTGCGGGTGTTGAACCGGGCGCACCTGCGGAGTGCATTCTTTCAGACGCGCTCTCTGGGGGAGGGAGAAGCGGAGGTAGCCTGCCGGGTGACGGTGCGCAATGAAGGGTGGGAGCGATACAGAGGCAAACTACAGGTGGAAGTGAGCCGGTGGCTGCCCGAGGAAGGCGCAGTGGAGCGGGTGATCGAGCAGGAGGTGGAGGTTCTGCCGATGAACGAGGGGGAGGTGGAACTGGTGTTTCGGTTGGAGCAGCCTGCGGTTTGGGAACCTGGGAAGGCGGCGTTATACCTTGGGCATGTGGTATTGGTGGACGAAGCGGGTCAGCCGGTGGATGACGTGTACGAGACCTTTGGGGTGCGGACGGTGGAGATGAAGGGTGGGCACTTCTACGTCAACGGGCGGCTCACCTATCTGCGCGGCACGCATGAGTTGACGTATTATCCAGGGGAAAGCCCGGCTTGTCCCTCGGATGCCTGGATCGTGCGCGAAGTGCTGCTGCATCAAACCCTCGGCGCGAACTGTTCGCGCTTTCCATCGGACGAGCGCGTGCATTATGCGCGCATCGCCGAGATTTGCGATCAACTGGGTTATATGCTGGTCTGGGCAGGGTACTTTGCGGTCTGGATCATCCATACCGAGCTGGAATTGCACGCCAACCGCGACGTACCGGCGCTCGTGCGCGACCTGCGCAACCATCCCAGCATCATCGTCTGGGAAATGGGCGACGAACCCTTGATGGAAATCCATAATTACCGGCGCTACCGCTGGTACGAGCAGGTGTACCGGCTGGTGGAAAAAGAGGATAACACCCGCCCGATCCAGCCAGCAGGTCACCTAGCAGCGGAAATTTGGGATATGATGCGCTCAGCGGTTAATGAGGCGGAGCGCAAGCAAACCCGGGCGCGCATTTTGCGCGATTTTCCACTCTATTCCTTTCCTCTTCTCTATTGGGATTTCCACACTTCCCCGATGATTCTGCCCCTGCGCACGGTGCGCGAAGCGGTGGAGGAAGCCGCGCAGGCGTTCGACGGCGCTCGGTTATCCACCTATGCCGAATTTGGGTTTGATGCGCTCCCCGCGCCCGAGCGGCAGATACACCTGCATGGACGGTATCGCTGGGGCGCCAACCCTTACTGGAATCGCAACCGTAAAGAGGACGACCTTGTCTGGTATGGGCGGGAAATCACCCCCACGGATTGGCGCGAGACCCAAGCTGCTCAGGCGTTGGTGGATTCGACCATTATCGCTTGTTTGCGGGAACTGCCGGGCATTTTCGGCGGGTTCTTTTTGATGATGATGGTGGATGTGCAGACCTTCTTGCAGGGTCTGGTGGACGCCGGAGCGGTTCCCAAGCTGGCTTTTTTTGTTTTGCAGCAGACGCTGCGCCCCGTTTTTGTGACTGGTCTGAGTGGCAACACGGTGGTTCAGAAAGGCGATCCTTTGCGCATTATGGTCAGCAACCATGATCGGGCAGTCTCTGAAGCGACGCTGCGCATTGAGTTTCGCGATGGGGCGGGGGACGTAGTCGGTCGGGCGAACCTCAACGGGTTGGAGATTCCCGGCGGCGATCAGTACACCTGCCTGGCGGAATGGAGCACGAACGACCTGCCCGAAGGATTGCTCGCGTTGGAATTGAGCATTTTTGATGAGAATGGAACCGAATTGTGCCGGAACTTGGAGATGTTCTACTTAGAATCTCAAAAGGAAGGTCCCAATGCCGGGTGATCTGTTGCGCGGCGGGATGATAGGCGCCGGCGCCTGGTCGGCGAACCAGTTGGACGCCTGGCAAAAGGTGAATGGCGCCGAGATCGCTGCCTTATGCGACCGTTTGCCGGAACGCCTGGTGCGGATTGCGAGCCAGTTCGACATCCGTCAGCGTTACACGGATCCACGGGAAATGGCAGCGCGCGAAAAGCTGGATTTTCTGGATATCTGTGTGCGCCCAGCCTCCCATGCTCAGCTTGTCCGGCTTGCGGTTGCGAACCGCCTGCCGGTGATCTGTCAAAAGCCGTTTTGCACGTCGCTCGGTGAAGCGGTTGAGGTGGTGCAAACCTGCGAACGGGCTGGTGTGCGCTTGATGATCAACGAGAACTTCCGCTGGCAGCCCTGGTACCGCAAAGTTCGAGAAATCTTGGATTCCCGAATGATTGAGGAGCCGTTTTTTGTCAAGATAGAGGAGCGCGCCCGGACCACTCTGCCTCATTTCGAACATCCGCAGGCTTACCTGGCAGAAATGCCGCGCCTGATCCTCTATGAAATGGGCGTGCATTATCTCGATACGTTGCGCTTCCTTTTCGGAATGCCCTCTGCGATCAACGCCCGCTTGCACCATGTCAGTTCGCAGATGCAGGGCGAAGATGTCCAAGTGATCTTGTTAGATTACGCCCACCTGACGGCGGTCATTGAGAGCAGTTGGGTTTCCGTCCCTATTCCAGGGATCGATACGCCCGCAGATGGCAGCCCTGCCCTGATCTCCCGGCTGGAAGTTGATGGTCCACAAGGAACGCTCAGTCTGGCGGTGGATGGAACCCTCAGTCTCTACACTGACCAGGGTGATGAAACCTGGCGTTTTTCATCCGATACCGAAGCGGATGGGCGGAGAGCAACCTTGCAGCATTTCGTTGACTGCCTGAGGGATGGCAGCCAGTTCGAGACGGGAGGCAGAGACAACCTCGAGACTATGGCGCTGGTTTGGGCGGGGTATCGTTCTGCTGAAACGCGGACTACGGTATCGCCAGCTGAGCTGCTGCGCGAAGCGGGCGAGCCCGCAGCCAGCCCGAAACAAGCGCCTTAGATGATCTGTGCGCCTCGGTTCTGGCAGAATCGGAATAGCCCGGCAGCTTTCATCTAGCTTTACTGAAGACCCTGACCTTATCCTTGTAGGAGCAAAAATGTGACAACTCTTTCGAACGACCTCAAATTGGAGATGTACCGGCGGATGGTTCGAATCCGCGAATTCGAGTTGACAGCGATGGATGTTTTCAAGCGCGGATTGATCAAAGGCACCGTTCATCCTTATATTGGCGAAGAAGCTTCGGGGGTGGGGGTGTGCATGGCTTTGCGAAGCGACGATTTGATTGCCGGGACGCATCGCAGCCACGGGCATAACATCGCCAAAGGCGCCGATCCAGCGCGCATGATGGCGGAAATCTTCGGCAAAGAAGCGGGATACTGCCGCGGCCGCGGCGGGTCAATGCACATTACCGCCTTTGAAACCGGCAGCTTAGGCGCGCTGGCGGTGGTTGGCTCAGGCTTGCCGATTGCGGTAGGAGCTGCGTTGGGGTTTCTAATGCAGGGAAAAGACAGCGTGGCAGTGCCGTTCACCGGCGATGGCGGCACGAGCACTGGAAACTTTCACGAGGCGCTCAACATGGCTGCCATTTGGAAACTTCCGGTGGTCTTTGTGGTGGAGAACAATAAATATGCGGTATCGACGTACTATCGCGATGCCGTCAGCATCGAGGATCTCTCAGCCCGCGCCGCGGGGTATGGCATACCGGGCGTGCGCGTGGATGGCTTTGACGTTCTGAAAGTCTATGCCGCGGCAGGCGAAGCTGTTGAGCGCGCTCGCAGCGGTGGAGGACCGACGCTGCTGGTGACGGAGTGTTACCGAATTGAAGGGCACTATGCCGGCGAGCCTGAAGTCTATCGCGATCGGGCTGAAGTCAACGAACAACGCCAATACGATCCGATCAGGCGTTTCGCTGCCGTTCTAACCCAGGATGGAACAGCTACTGCGGAACAACTTGAAGCTATCCATCAGGAGATTCAAGCCGAGATGTCTGCGGCAGTTGAGTTCGCCCAGAACGCGCCAATGCCGGATCCGTCAACGGCTCTCGATTACATTTATGCATGAAGGAGGCAGCGAACATGACCAACCTCACACGTGATGCCGTTTCGCTTGGCGCAAAAGCGCCGGTTATGCCGCCGGATTTGATCGTGCAGATTCCAGCGGGAGTGCCAGCAAAAGAGATGACCATGGCTGAAGCCATCCGCGAGGCATTAGCCGAAGAGATGGAGCGTGACCCGCGGGTATTCTTGCTTGGCGAAGATATTGGCAAGCACGGCGGCGCTTTTGGAGTAACCCGCACGCTGTTCGACCGGTTTGGCGCGGAAAGGGTGCGCAATACGCCCATCTCGGAAAATACCATCATCGGAGCCGCGACCGGCGCGGCGCTGGTCGGGATGCGCCCCGTAGCCGAGATCATGTTTGTCGATTTTTCAGGGTTGGCAATGGATCAGATCGCTAACCAGGCTGCCAAACTCCGCCTGATGACCGGTGGGCAAGCCAAAGTTCCCTGGGTGCTGCGCATGCCCCAGGGCGGTGGAGCCGGAAAAAGCACCGCGGCGCAACACTCTCAGAGTTTGGAGGTCTGGTATGCGCATATTCCCGGTCTCAAAGTGGCGCTTCCGTCCACCCCGTATGATGCAAAAGGCTTGATGAAAACCGCCATTCGCGACGATAACCCGGTGATCTTTTTGGAGCACAAACTGCTTTATTCGTTTCGGGGTCTGGTGCCAGAACAAGACTACAGCCTGCCGTTTGGTAAGTGTGATATTAAGCGGCTGGGGAGCGATGTGACCATTATTGCCTCGGGATATATGGTCTGGCATGCCATGCTGGCTGCGCGCACGCTGGAGCAAGAAGGGATCAGCGTGGAGGTCGTAGACGTGCGCACGGTGAGTCCATTGGACGAAGAGACAATTGGCGCTTCGGTCCGCAAAACGGGGCGGGCGCTCGTGGTGGCTGAAGCCTGCCGATCCTATGGACCGACCGGAGAGTGGGCGATGGTTGTGATGGAGCAGGCGTTTGATTATTTAAAGGCGCCTATCCGCCGGCTGGCTGGCAGATTTTCGCCCGTCCCCTTTGCCGATTCGCTCGAGAATGGCATGTGGCCGGACACAGAAGATGTGATCGCCGCTGCGCGCGACTTGATGCAGTATTAAACGAGGTATTAACATGATCCGGATTGCATCCATGGTCGGGGCTCCCGATCTCAATATGCCAACGCTGGCGCCCTTCAGCGGTGATCTCGCCAACGCCTGTCTACAATTGAAAAAAATGGGCTTTGATGGCATCGAGTTGATGAGCCGCCGCCCAGGCTTGCTGGATAAGACCGCCTTGAAGCAATGTCTGGCTGAGAATGACCTCGTCCTGGTGGGCTTGTGCACGGGTCACCTTTTTGCTGAGGATCATCTGGAACTGGTTCCTTCCACGGCTGAGATCAACCAGCAGGCTTTTGACAGAATGCGGGAGTTTATCGAGGCTGCGGCGCAGCTCATTGGACCTGGAGGCATGTTTAATATCGGTCGCTCGCGAGGAATGGGCGATCCGCTTCGCCCGCAAAGGACGCTGGACTGTCTTCAAGAGGCGTTGCAGCAACTTGCCGACGAGGCTGCGTCTTTTGGAGTCAAGCTGGCTCTCGAACCGATCAGCCGTTCAGAGACCAATTTCATCCACTCCACCCAGGACGGGCTTGAAATGATCCGGCGGGTCAATCGCCCCAATCTGGGTTTAAATCTGGATACTTATCACATGTTCCGCGAAGACGTAGATCCGATCGCCAGCCTTCATGAGGCGGCGGATGTTGCCTGGCATATTCATTTTTCTGATTCGAACCGTCGTTGGCCCGGCTCCGCGACGATCCCATTTGAGCGAGTCATCTCTGCCCTGGAAGACATCCATTATCCAGGTTTTGTCAGCCTGGAGATTCAACCCTGGCCTGACCCGATGTCTGCAGCTCAAAATTCCATTCAACACCTTCGCAAACTGATCGCTCAAATGGATGACCAGAGGCAAGCATGGCATTAGAAGTTTATATTCCAAAAATGTCAGATCACATGGAGACCGGGCGCATTGTTCAATGGCTCTTTCATAACGGCGATTCGGTAGAACAAGATGACGTGCTCGTCGAAATCGAGACAGACAAAGCGGTGGGGGAAATCCAGGCGGCTGCCTCGGGCATCTTGAGCGGCATCCGGGCTGCAGCGGGCGATGAAGTTCCCGTCGGGCAGCCGATCGCCTGGATTTTGGCGCCCGGGGAGAAGCTTCCTGAGGCATTTTTCGCCAAGACTGATCGCCCCGACACGGTGCAAGATGAAACTAAGATCGGCGAAGTTAAAACACGAGAACCTGAACCTCAGGCGAGAAATGCGGATGCCATCCGCGCTACGCCAATTGCACGCCGCCTGGCGCGCGAGTTGGGCATTGACCTATCCATCATCGCTGGCAGCGGACCGGGCGGTACGATTCGCGATGAAGATGTCCGGCGGGCAGCGGAGCGGGGCGCCCACCTGCCAGCGGAAGCGGAAGACGGATCGCTGGAGCGATTTACCACGGCGTGGCGCTTGACCGGGCAGCGCATGTTGGAAAGCGTTCAAACGATCCCGCATTTCTATTTGCAGCTCAAGGTCGATGCCAGCAGCTTGTTGCAGCAGTTGGAACAGGCGCGCCCGGTGGTACAGGCGGAAACCGGCGAGCGGCTGAGCTTGACGGTGCTGCTGATCCGGGCAACCGCCCGCGCTTTACGGATGCATCCGCGCCTGAATGTCCGGGTGGAGCAAGACGGTCTGCGCTTGCTGTCCGAGATCAACCTTGCCGTTGCGATCGACACCCCAAGCGGTCTGGTTGCCCCGGTGATTGCTCAGGCTGACCGGTTGCGCCTGTCCGAACTCACCACAAGTTTGCGCGCGCTGCAACGGAAGGCTTCCGAGGGAAGACTGGCGCCACAAGATTTAGCCGGCGGCACGTTTACGATCAGCAACCTGGGAATGCTGGGTGTGGATATGTTCCAGGCGATCATTAACCCGCCGCAGGTGGCGATTTTGGCGGTCGGGCAAGTGTCTGACGAGCCTGTTCGTTTGCTGAATGGCGCGGTGGGGTGGGTTCCACATTTTGTCCTCAGCCTGTCGTCCGATCATCGTGCGGTGGATGGCGCGGGCGCCGCGCGCTTTCTGGCGGACCTCAAAGTTCTGCTGGAAACCCCGCAGGGTCTCCTGGATCGAGGCGAAACAGAGAGCGGGTGATGGTTGAATTTGCTGTTGTGAAAACACTCTCACGTGAACTGCATGAAGTATCAACGATCGGTTTAAAACTGTTTCACAACCTGAAGTGAGGTGAGGTATGGAAGTTCGCCTGGCATACGGAGAAGGGGGCTTACCGGTTCGGTTCGCTGATTCGTGCAATGTAAGAGTGATCGAGCCGATTTATATTCCCAGGTTGCCCGATGAACAACGCGCGGTCACCGATGCGCTGCGTCATCCAGTGGGGCTGCCTCCCCTTAAGGACCTGGTACCGTCGAAAGGACGCGTGGGGATCATCGTCAACGATATCACGCGTGCCACGCCAACCCCCTTGCTGTTACGCTGCATAATTGACGAGCTGAACCAAGCCGATCCAAGCCAGATCATCATCTTTATTGCACTCGGAAGCCATCGCCCAGCGACAATGGATGAACTGGACAGCCTGCTGGGACCGGGAATAAGGGATACATACGCGATCGTACAAAATGACGCGTTCGATCGTTCCACCCAGGTGGAGATCGGCGAGTCAGCGCCCGGGCGGCGTTTGTGGATCAATCGCCAGTTGATTGAGTGTGATCTCAAGATCCTGACCGGGTTCATCGAGCCGCATTTCTTTGCTGGATACTCGGGCGGCGGAAAGGCGATCATGCCGGGGATGGCGGGGTTGGAGACGATCTTAAACAACCACTCCGCTGACTATGTCGCTCACCCTTCGGCAACCTGGGATGTCACTCGGAGAAATCCGATCTGGGAGGAAACTCGAACGGCGGCGCGCGCTGCGGGGAGCATTTTTCTGCTCAATATCACGCTCAATCGCGACAAACAGATCACCGGCGTATTTGCAGGAGACCTGGATCTGGCGTATTCCGCGGGCGTAGCGCATGTTCGCCGCACGGCAATTGTGGAAGTGTCGGATCCCTTCGACATTGTTGTCACAACCAACTCGGGCTTTCCACTTGATCGCAACCTGTACCAGGCAGTCAAGGGGATGAGCGCGGCGGCAAGGGTTGTCAAGCCGGGCGGGGCGATTGTCATCGCAGCCGAATGCCGCGACGGCGTTCCGGATGGCAGCATGTACAGCCAGATCCTGCATGAGGCTGGCAGCCCAGCCGCAATCCTTGCGCAGCTTCCCAATTGGAAGCCGCCAAAGCTGGAGCAATGGCAGGCGCAGGTCCAGGCGCAAATCCTCATGAAAGCGGATGTTTTTCTATACAGCGAGTATTTGTCCCCCGAACAGGTGCGCGAGGCTTTGTTGGTTCCTATAAGGTCCGTCGAAGAAACGCTGCAAGAGCTGGTCACTCGCATCGGCGCTGCCGCCACGATTTGCGTCCTGCCCGAGGGACCGCAGACGATTCCTGTGTTATGCCAACATTCTGAATAATTAACAAGGGTTTAAGGAGGTTGCGCGTGCATTATCACTCAGAGGCGCTTGTCGAAAGCATATCTCGGCTCGCACAGCAGCTTCGCATAGACGTTTTGCAAATGGTGTATGCGGGGCAGACCGGTCACATCGGTGGGGCGTTCTCGGCGGCTGAACTCGTTGCAGCGTTCTATTTTCATCACCTGCGGATTGACCCGGCGCGCCCCGACTGGTCCGAGCGTGACCGGTTTTTGCTATCCAAAGGACACGCCTGCGCAGTTCTTTACGCCGCTCTGGCACGCCGCGGCTTTTTTCCGGTCGAAGAATTGCAGACATTTCGACAGCTCAACAGCCGTCTGCAAGGACATCCCGACCGGCTCAAATGCCCAGGCGTCGAAATATCCGCTGGACCGTTGGGGCATGGCGTGGCAATCGGTGTCGGTACCGCGCTGGCGTTGCGCGCCGCGAACAAACCATCCTCCAAAAGCGCGCCGTCCGCGCGTGCAGCTGAGGCAAGGGTATATGTGCTGCTCGGCGACGGCGAAATCAACGCCGGAGTGGTTTGGGAAGGCGCATTAGCGGCATCCAAGTACCGCTTGGGCAACCTGACGGCAGTTCTCGATTGCAACGGGATCCAGCAGACCGGCGCGACCGCTGACGTGCTGCCTACGAGGGATTTGGCTGAAAAGTGGAAGTCCTTTGGATGGCATGTTCAGGAGATCCACGGGCACAACGTGGCAGAGATTCTGGCAGCCCTCGACCGGGCAGACGAGGTGCACGCTCAACCCAGCATTGTGATCGCCCGTACGACTAAAGGTAAGGGAGTGAGCTTCATGGAATACGACCATCGCTGGCATGGGCAGCCTCCAAATGAGACACAATACAGGCAAGCGCTGGCTGAGCTTGAAGGAGGTCTATCATGAAGGCGCCGCTCACCTGGAGTTTAATGCGCCAGGCATATGGTCAGGCGCTGGTCCGCCTGGGTGAACAAAACCCAGACGTTGTCGTCCTTTCCGCAGATGTGTCTAATTCTGACTTCAGCGCGATGTTCGCGGAAGCCTTCCCGGATCGTTTTTACAACGTCGGAATTGCCGAGCAAGCGTTGGTCGATGTGGCAGCTGGTCTGGCTTATGCGGGCAAGGTTCCTTTTGCCAATACGTTTGCGTTCCTGTTTGCTACGCGGGCGCTGGAAATGATCCGCACTCACCTGTGTTACGGCGGGGCGAACGTGAAGCTGATGGGAGCCTATGCAGGTTTGTCTGATTCTTTTGATGGTCCGACCCATCACGCGATTACCGATCTGGCAGCCCTGCGCAGCCTGCCGGGCATGACGGTGGTTGTCCCAGCGGATGCGGTGGCGGTTGAGCGTCTGCTGCCACAAGTGGCTGCCTGGCCCGGACCGGTGTATTTTCGGCTGAATCGTAATGAGGTTCCAGTTTTGTTCGATGAAACCTATTCACCCGAGATCAGCAAGGGAATGGTCATACGGAAGGGCGGCGATGTGACCCTGATTGGCACGGGAATGCTGCTTCACCGCTGTCTGGAAGCTGCCCAACGATTGGAAGCGGATGAAAGTATTTCTGCACGCGTGATCGAAATCCATACATTAAAACCTTTAGATCGTGACCTCATCCTCCAGGCCGCGCGGGAAACCGGGGCGCTGGTAACCGCCGAAGAACACTCGACGATCGGCGGTCTGGGGGCTGCGGTTGCCGAAGTGACCGCTGGCGCAGCGCCTGTGCCAGTCGTCCGGGTGGGAATCAACGATACATTTGCCGAAAGCGGCCCCTATCTAGACCTGCTCGACCGTTACGGGATGTCGGTGGAGAACATTGTTGAAGCCGCCAGGTGTGCGCTTTCGTTGAAAGGCGGGCGAAGACCGGGTTGATGCGCTCATCCAGACATGAAGCGAAACCCGGTGTGTAGAGAAGGATTTGTTTCGCTCGAAGGAAAGGATTGTCTATTATGAACAGCCTGCAAGATAAAGTTGCCTTGATCACCGGCGCAGGGCGTGGTATCGGGCGAGCCATATCGAAAAAGCTGGCTCAGCGCGGGATGTCTATCGCCATCAACGATATTGATCTTGAATTGGCGCAATCCGCCGCCCGCGAAATCGAACAGATAGGGCGACCAGCGATAGCAATTCCCGCCAGCGTTTCGGATGTCAACCAGGTGAGCGCAATGTTTGAGCGCGTAGAAAGGGAACTGGGTCCGCTTTGGCTGTTGGTCAACAACGCCGGCGTCTTGACCACCGGGCCTACAGTGAGCTTGCCGGAAGAAGCCTGGGACCGGGCTTTTGACGTGGACGCCAAAGGGGTATTTCTCTGCTCACAGGCGGCTATTCGCGCGATGCTTCCGCGCAAGCGCGGCCGGATCATCAACATCGCGTCTATCGCTGGGCTGATCGTGCGCACCGGGCAAATCGGATACTGCGCCGCCAAAGCCGCCACGATCCATTTCACCCGCTGCCTGGCGGTTGAACTTGCCCCAGACGGTATCACGGTCAACTGTATTTGCCCGGGGATGACCTGGACCGAGATGCTCAGCAAATCGGCAGTTGAACGCGGGCTGGATCTGGATGCGATGGTAGCGCTGATCCCGGCGGGTCACATGGCGCAAGAGGAAGATCACGCCAATCTGGTGGGTTATTTTGCCTCGGAAGAGGCTGCCCATGTCACCGGTCAAGTGGTGGCGGTGGATGGCGCCCAAAGCCTGTATCATCCGCTGATGGTGAAGCCATGAGCGCCCCGTTGATACCCACTCGGATTTTGTACTACGGGCGCGATGAAGAACTGCCTCAGCCGCGCGTCCTGCGCGCCGGACCGCTTTCAGCGATCCTGGGAGAAGGTGACCTACGTGAAATACGGATCGGATACGCGGTTCTCTTGCGGCGGATTTATATGGCGGTGCGCGATCGCAATTGGGGCACCGTGGAGCCACATTTCTCCGATCTGAAAATCGAACAGAATGATGAAAGCTTTAGCGTATCTTTTAATGCCGCTCATATTGAAGGCGAGATTGACTTTGTCTGGACCGGCGTCATCTCCGGCAGCGCGAATGGAGAATTGTCCTTTAGCATGGATGGGCTTGCACGCCGCACCTTCTGGCGCAACCGGATTGGCTTTTGCGTCTTGCATCCAGCCGAATTAGCGGGTTCCGCAGCCGTTGTCCAGCATGTTGATGGCTCTCACGAAGAAGCCGTGTTCCCGCAGTTCATCAATCCCAGCCAACCCTTGCAGCCTTTTGCGGAGATGCGGGCGGTTAACTACGCAGTCCTTCCGGGTGTGCAGGTTGAGGTGCGCTTTCAAGGCGATATCTTCGAAATGGAAGACCAGCGCAACTGGACCGATGCGTCTTTCAAGTCTTTCTGTACCCCGCTCCGCCTGCCTTACCCGGTTCAGATCGAAAAAGGCACTCGCATCCGCCAATCAATCCACCTTTCGCTGCATAAAGAGGCTTCGGCGGCTTACTTTTTTCCTGCTGACGACACGCAGGATGTGATTGTAGAGTTCCACCCCGATTCGCGGGTTCCTCTGCCGGCGCTTGGGCTGGGGGCAGACAGCGCTGATCAGCCGCTTTCGGACGTCGAGATTCAGCGCCTGTGCCTCCTGCGCCTCGCACACTTGCGGGTAGATGTCGACTTATCCGATCCCGATTGGGTTGCAACTCTGGAGCGTCAGTCCCGCCAGGCGCATGATTTGGGTCTTGGTCTTGAATTCGCGTTGGCGCCCGACGCAGCGGCCCGGGCGGCTGTAGAGGAAGCCGAACGGGTGTTGCAGCGACTGCAAGCCAGGGTGAACGCTTGGATGGTTTATCCAAGGCGCGAGATATTTGCGGGCGGGTCGCCAATCGAAGCAGCTGTCAGTATCTGTCGGGCGACCCTCAGTCCGCTCTTTCCTGAAGTTCCATTGTTCGCCGGCACGAATTGGGACCTCATCTTCATGCTGCGTTCCATGCCTCCGTTGGAGGAAGTGGACGGTGTGTGTTTTTCAATCTCCCCGCAAATCCACGCCTTCGATAACGCTTCAATAATCGAGACACTTCTGGCTCAAAGCAGCGCGGTTGAGAGCGCGCGGCACAGCGCCGGCGGGCTGCCGGTGGCAGTCAGCCCGGTGACGCTTAAACCGCGCCTCAATGTCTATGCTTCAAGCCAGGTTTCACAACCCCCGCCGGACCAATTGCCAGCCGCAGTTGATCGGCGCCAACTCTCATTATTTACAGCCGGATGGACGGTTGGCAGCCTCGCTGCATTGACCCGCGCGGGTGTGAAGAGGGCGACTTACTACGAAACGACCGGATGGCGCGGGGTGATGGCAACCCAAGAAGAACCCCGCCTGCCTGCCCGGTTTCCTTCTCATGCGGGTCAGGTGTTCCCGGTTTATCACATTTTCGCAGACGTGGGTGAGTTCGCAGGCGGTGAGGTTTTTTCTGTTCGTCCCTCGCATCCGCTGCTGGTAAGCGCCTTGGGGTTGACGCAGGGGAACCGGCGCAGGTTAGTGGTCGCCAGCCATTCATCTCAGCGCCAGACGGTCAGGCTGCGGGGCGTACCGGCGGGTGCAGCTGTGCGACATATGGATGAAACAAACGCGGGTCAGGCTCTGTTTGACCCCGCGGCATACCGGTCAGGCGCTTGGAGGAACATACCAAAAACCACCGGCGAGATAGCGTTGAATCTCTTGCCCTACGCGGTGGCAACTGTGGATTGGATGGATCGCCCGGTTGATTAGCCCCTTCATCTTGACTGATAACCAGGCGCATTTCTTTCAGCCAGTCCCAGGACGCCAAATAACTGGCTATGTGGAAAGCACGGTAGTAAAATGAAAGCCCGTTCATAAAAAAACCGTTCTGGAGAAAAGGAAGAAAAAATCATGGCTTTCAATTTACGCAATCGCAATTTCCTCAAAGAGCTGGATTTTACGCCCGAGGAACTCAAGTTTTTACTAAAATTATCTGCAGAACTCAAGTCAGCAAAGTACGGCGGATACGAGCAGCAACGGTTGAAAGGCAAGAACATCGTCTTGATCTTCGAGAAGGACTCCACGCGGACGCGCTGCGCTTTCGAAGTAGCGGCTTATGACCAGGGAGCCAATGTGACCTACCTGGGATCTTCAGGCTCGCAGATCGGTCACAAAGAATCTATGAAAGATACTGCGCGTGTGCTGGGGCGTATGTATGATGGGATCGAATACCGCGGCTTTGGGCAGGACAGGGTCGAGGCGCTGGGTCAGTACGCCGGGGTGCCGGTGTGGAACGGGCTTACGGATGCATTCCACCCCACGCAGACGCTGTGCGACGTTCTGACGATGGTGGAGCACAGCGACAAGCCGCTGTCCGAGATCGCCTTTTGCTATCTGGGCGACGCGCGCAACAACATGGGTAACTCGTTGATGGCGATGGGATGCAAGATGGGCATGGACGTGAGACTGTGTGCTCCCAAGGCATTATGGCCCGAAACCTGGTTGGTGAACGCGTGTAAGGAAATCGCAGCCGCGACGGGGAGCCGTCTGACCTTGACGGAAAACGTGGATGAGGGCGTTCAGGGCGCCGATTACCTCTATACCGATGTGTGGGTCTCGATGGGCGAGGCGAAAGAGATTTGGGATGAACGCATCAAACTGCTCAAGCCGTATCAAGTGAATATGGAGGCAGTTGAGAAAACCGGCAATCCTAAGGTCAAATTCATGCACTGCCTGCCGGCTTTCCACAACCGAGAAACCAAAGTGGGGGAAGAAATCTACCAGAAGAGCGGGTTGGAAAACATGGAGGTCACCGAAGAGGTGTTCGAATCGGAACGCTCGATTGTGTTTGATCAGTCGGAGAACCGGGTGCACACCGCTAAAGCGGTCATGGTTGCGACTTTGGGAGATTGAATTTATCCCTTAAGGCGCAAAAACAAACCAATGATAAAATGGGCGGAACGGATGGCAAGCTGTTCTGATCCGTTTGATTAATAAGAACCAGAAAACTCAGGAGGTAATAACAGATGGTTAAACATGGACCAGTTGATATCTACGTTTTGGCTTTGGGAGAACCGCGCTTTGACGGTAAGGTTCTAACCGAGCTTGAACGGCAAGCAGAAGCCGGGGTAATTCGGGTGCTGGATGCAATGATTCTGTTCAAAGATGAAGTTGAGGAATGCTCAACGCTGGATCTGGAGGATCTGCCTCGTGACCAGCGCCAGACATTGGGCTTTATTGAAACTGGAACACGCGGCTTTTTCGACTCCGAGGATTCGGACGCCTTATTCGAAGGAATGTGTCCAGGTTCCGCAGTGGTTGCTCTAGCGATCGAACATGCCTGGGCGGTTACTCTGATCAATGCGTTGAATGCTAATGGAGTTGAAGTAGCATTGAATGTCCGGGTACCATCTTCGGTTATTAATGAGATATTTACATCTTAAGCGGGTAGCTAACTTCAGGAGGTTTGATATGACAGGATTAATACGAAGCATGACCAGGACTGCTGCGGTAGTCGGCACCGCTACTGCCACACGCAATGCGGTAGAACGCCGTCAGGCTGGTAGAAATGCCCAAGCGCACGTGCAGGCGATGAATGCGGCGTTAGCCCAACAAGCCCCACCGCCGCAGCCGGCTCCAGTGGAAGCTGTTTCTGCGGCAGCAGATCCGATCGAGCGACTCGAACGCCTCGGTGCGCTCTACGCTCAAGGTCTGCTCACGGATGACGAGTTCGCCACAGCCAAGCAAAAACTGCTGGCAGGCTGAGCGGGGAACAAAGACATTTCACGATCACGAAACCACCGCGGTGCTTTGGTGTAGCATCGCGGTGGTTTTACCTAACATCGGATAGTGGTCGGCGTAATTCAGGCGGGCGGGAAAGCCCGCTTCTGCTTATACTGGTGTCAATATCGGCGTCTGGTACCCCTCTGGTACGATCAGTTTGATGGGGATGAACGTGTTTTGAATCGGCTCGAAATACGCGGTCTGCAGAAACGTCGTTCCAGGGTGTTCTTCAGATTCTACGGGCCAAAATAGACTGCCTGCCTGATCTAACCGGCTGTGTGAGACCCCATAGTAGATCGGCGTCAGCGCGGCGATTTCTTGCATAATCTCTGCTGTATCGGTGTAATCCCAGTTGGAATACGCCGCGGGGGAAATTTGCCGCTCGATGCTGGGAAGGATCCTTTTTGCCAACTCCTTGAAGATCTGCCAATCCGGGCTAGCAGCGCCGATCGGTTCGATTGCCTGATGCACCATCTGGATGCGCCGCTCGGCGTTGGTGAATGACCCGGTTTTCTCGGCAAACGTCACTCCTGGGAGCAAGACGTCGGCGTAGCGGGCGGTCTCGGTCGCGACGCTTGTCTGATAAACCACGAATTCACAGGCGTCCAGGCTGCGCCGCGCTTGCCCGCCATCCGGCGAGACGTTCAACGCATCCTCGCCAGCGATGTAGAGCGCCTTCACCTTCCCCTCTGACACCGATTTGAGCATATCCCAGGCAGAGAGCCCCGGAGCGCTAGAGAGCGCGACTCCCCAAGCTTGCTCGAATTTCGCGCGTGCGGTTGAATTTTTGCAATTCTGGTAACCGGGCAGCCTGTTGGGCGTGGAACCCAGATCGCCTGCGCCCCGGATATTATTTTGGCTTCCTAGGAAATTGACGCCTCCACCGGGCGTATCGAGGCTGCCCAGAAGCCGCTGCAAATTGATCAGGCTTTGCATGTTCTGGCGAGCGACGGTTCGATCGGCAAGCCCATCGCTCATTATGACGGACAGCGGAGGTTCGCGTGTCAATATCTCCGCCGCCTCATAAAGCGCATCAATGGCTACGCCGGTCAGGTCTGAAGTTTTGCGAGCCGAATATTTCGCGACCGCTTCTTTGAGCTTAGTAATGTCTTCTGAACCCATCTGGCATTTGGCGTGATCTGCCAGGTGCTTTTCCAGAATAAAATGAATCAATCCCTGTACCAAGATTGCTTCGGTATTGGGCTTAGGGTAGAGAGGCAATGCAGCGTATTCGGCTATGTTGAAGAAATCGGGGCTGACAACGACCATTTTGATTTTGCGGCGCAGAATTGCCTGACGGATTTTTGCCCCGAAGACCGGATGCTGCTCGGTTAAATTTGATCCGATGACCAGCAGTGTGCCCGCTTTTGAGGCAATCTCGTCGAATGGGTTTTGCATCGCCGGGATTCCAGCCGCGTCGAGCAGGTGTTCGGAAAGGTCGGAGGCGTAAATATGGGCGCAGCAATCGATCTGATTGGTCCCGATTACCTGACGCGCCAGTTTTCCCAACAGGTAACTCTCCTCGTTCAGCAGGTTACCGGAACCTAAAATACCAATCGCATCGCTGCCGCCCGCCTGCCATGCCTGTACGAGACCATTTGCCGCAACCCGAAGGGCGGTTTCCCAATCTACGTCGACCCATTTTCCACGATCCTTTGGGCGCGGCGCAGAATCCAGTAAGTACTGCCGCACGCGCGGCTGGGTGAGGCGGGTCGAACTGTGGATAAAATCATAACCATACCGCCCTTTCAGACACAGATGCCGCTTATTGACGGTCGCAGGGTCGGTGTTCGACGTTACGCGAATAACCCTTCGACCCGGCACGTTATCCTGAACGTTCAAATCCAATTGGCAGCCTACCCCGCAATAAGCGCAGGTAGTGCGCACTAACCGGTCGGCTAAGCCGGCGCTGACCGACATCTTGTTATCCAGCGCGCCGGTAGGGCAGTACGCCACGCACGCGCCGCACGATTCGCAGCGCGCTTGCAGCATGGTCGTATCCGATCCAGCCACAATGCGCGCCTTGTAGCCTCGGTAAGACTGCGACCAAACGAAGCGCCCCTGAATTTCGGCGCAGGCTCGCACACAACGCGTACACTGGATACACTTATTCAGATCCACCCAAACGAACGGGTTGGGATCGCTGTCCACAGCGAAGGCTGGTTTCTTAGCCATGTACTGCTCGATATCGATCCCATACACCTCTGCCCAATGCGCCAGCTCATTTTCCCGGTCGATCCCCAGTTTGCCATTGTTTCGTTTGTAACCGGCGTCGTAATAATTCTGCAGCAACATGCGGAGGATTGCCTTGCGGTAGCGGGTGAGCGCTTCGCTTTCCGTGTTGACAACCATTCCCGGGTTGATTGGCAGAATGCAAGATGTCATCGGCAGGCGCGTTCCCTGAACCTCGACAACGCACAGCCGGCAGCCGCCGTACGGGCTGAGGTCCTTGTGGAAACAGAGCGTCGGGATGGCGATTCCAGCCATTTCCGCCGCCTGGAGTACGGTGGAGCCATCGGGGACTTCCAGCGTTTGGTTGTTGATCGTCAGACTGATCATGGAACGACCTCCTCCGATTCGATCTCTGCCCCGGCTTGCGCCGACAACAGGTTCTGCTCAAACGGCGTCTTCTGGATGAACTGGCAAACCCCCGCGGCGCATTTATGTTCAAAGATGTGCTGCTCAACCTCATCTTTGAAGTGTTTAAGGATGTCCCGCACTGCCACAGAGGCGGTCTGCCCGAGCCCGCAGTTTGAGAGCAGTTCCATATCCGCTCCGAGGATCTTGAGTTCATCGATCATGTCGGGCGAGCCAAGCCCTTTTGAGATACTATCAACGATTTCGTAGCACCTCTGGGTACCTACGCGGCAGGGGGTGCACTTTGCGCAGCACTCGAAGCGGAAGAAGTCTAGGAGCACTTTTGCGAGATCGACCACACACGTATGTTCATCGCAGATCAGCATCGCTCCCGATCCCAAAGAAGCGCCGGTGCTGCGCCAGGATTCGAAATCCATGGGCGTGTCTTGCAGGCTGGCTGGCACGATGGAGCCGCTCGACCCGCCGGTTTGGACCAACTTGAGCCGAGCGCCTTTCTCCATGCCCTTTCCATAAATCTCGATCATCTCGCGCAGCGTGATCCCGAAGGGGACTTCAATGACCCCGGTGAAGTTGACATTTCCAAGGATGGTATAAATTTTTGTCCCACGGCTTTTTTCGGAGCCGAACTGGTGATACCACTCGCCGCCGTTGCGGATAATGTGTGGAGTGTTCGCCAGGGTTTCCACGTTGTTGACGAGTGTGGGTTTGCCCCATAAACCATATGAAGGCGGGTAAGGCGGGCGGGCACGCGGCTGGCCGCGCTTCCCTTCGAGCGATTCGATGAGCGCGGTTTCTTCACCACAAATATACGCCCCCGCGCCGGCGTGCAGATGGATGTGAAAATTGAAATCTTTACCAAGGATGTGGTTTCCCAACAATCCTTGTTCTTCCGCTTGGCGGATGGCATTTTGAAGCCGTTCAAAGCCCAGATTGTATTCGCCGCGAATGTAGATATACCCGGTCTCAGCGCCGACGGCGTAACCGGCAATCGTTATCGCCTCGATCAGGCTGAAAGGATCGCCCTCAATGATCAGCCGGTCTTTGAAAGTTCCAGGTTCGCTTTCGTCTGCGTTGCAAATGACATATTTGGGCTGGGCGTGGGCGCTGCGCACGAAATCCCATTTTCGCCCGGTCGGAAAACCTGCCCCGCCTCTGCCTTGCAGCCCGGACTTCTGAACCTCATCGATGACCTGTTCAGGGGTCATCTCGAAGAGCGCTTTTTCCAACGCGGCATAGCCATCCTGAGTGAGGAAATCAGCCAGACTCTCTGGATCCACCTGCCCTACACGCCCCAGCACAACCCGCTGCTGGGCGGGCAAAGCGCCAAGCCGGGCGCGCAGCCAGGCGATTTCACCCACTGGTTCGTGCATCTTACTCAAGAGAGATCGGACGATTCGTCCGTTGATAATGTGTTCATCAAACAGAACCGGGACTTCTTCGGTGGTAATCTGACTGTAAATGACCGCTTCAGGATAAATGATCACCAGGGGCAGGTCCTCGCGCTCGCCGACATCGCTGATTGTGCTCAGTTTTATTTCATCGTAAAGGTCTGCTTTGCGGATCTCCGTTTGAAACATCTGGAACACGTCTTGAGCGCCGCGTTCTACGCTTATTGGATCATTTGTAACCAGGATCATCGTTCGAATCGACTTCATCGCTCACCTCGCAAACGGTCGGGCTCATAGAGGGCTGGAATTCTCCGCAAAGCGGCAGTTATCTCGCTCATCGATACTTCGCCAGGATGTGAGGGATCTTTTCTGGAGTGACATTTCCATAAATATCTTGATCTACCAGAAACACAGGTCCAACACCGCAAACACCCAGGCAGCTAGTCTTCAGCAGCGTCCATTGATTGTCGTGGCTGGTTTCACCTGGCTGGAGCCCCAACTGTTCCTGTAAGGCTTCGATTACTTGCCGGCCTCCTTCGACGTGGCATGGCGCGCTGGCGCAATAGCGGACGACATGTTTGCCGGTTGGCGTTAGCGAGAACATCTGATAAAAGCTGGCAACGGCATATAGATGGCTGTCCGCCAGGAACAATCCTGCCTCGGGCGTGTTGATGTACCTGCGGATTTTCCCCAGACTCTCAACCGGAATGAAACCCAATTTCTGGTTGATCTCAGAAAGTATGGGAATCACCGCATCCCGGACTGAGCCATTTGCCTCGACTGCCTCTTGAATAATTCGATCCAATTCTTGTTCGGAATATTCATGGTCCGTTGCTATGCCAGGACACATATAATGCTCCTCTTCTCTATACTTGCTCGATCACGTTCTCTTGAACAATCATGCCATTGCCGACATGATCCAGGATGATCCTGCGTGCGACCTCCGGGGTCACTTTGCCGTAGATCACATCATGCCTGCCTGGGCGCTGGACGATCACAATGGGTTCCAGCGCGCAAAGCCCAATACAGCCAATCGGAGAAACTTGGACATCCATCAAATTCTCATACACAATCAGGCGGTTTAAGGCTTCGAGGGTATCCTGAGCGCCAACTGCGATTCCACAGCTTGACATTCCCACCCGGATTTGATAGCGGAATTCATGCTCATTAGCGTGCCGCTTTTTCAACGCCTCTGCTCTGGCTTTGTTTAAATCTTCCCTGGACTGGATTGGGGTCATATTAACCTCATTATTTGGAGATACTCTAAACCCACCTGGTCGGAAATCAGGCAGGGTTGAACTCATCCTCTTCGACCATCAAACAGGGCATTGTTTCAATAACTCCTGGGATCGGTTGGATCTCCAGAAATATGATCTTGCGAATTTCCTCCAGACTATTCGCTTCGATGACCGCCATGGCGTCATATCTGCCATAAACCATGCAAGATTCAATCACCGGTTTGAGACACCGGAGTCGCCGAAAAGCAGCCCTGGTTTCCAGTGAAGAAAGCTTGATCAGCACAATGGCTTTCATCCAAGTCTCTTTTCATTCAGAGCATTTCCGCTGACTCGTATTCCGACGAATCCTGTAGAAAACACAGAGGACCGTCACCAGACGGGCGCTCAGTTTGTATTTACAATAATTCACGCTTTCTGTCATTGGATGGTTGCTGATTTTTGACTATGAATCGGTAAAGAAAAACAACCGCCGTTGTTGACGGTTGTCTGCACGTTTGTATGGTCTTGGACTAAGCTAAAGTGGAGGTTCTGGAGATGCGCCGTCAGCTCTCATCGTCGAGGGTGGTCAAACCGGTGCGCAAGGCGTACAGAGTTGCCTGCACCCGGTTGGCAAGCTGGAGCTTCCCCAGGATATTAGAGACATGCGTCCGCACAGTCGCCTCGCGCAGCACCAGCCGGCGCGCAATTTCTTTGTTTTCAACGCCCTGGGCGAGCAGTTGTAAGATTTCGACTTCGCGTTCCGTTAAGGGGGAAGGGGTCAGCGGCTCCTCGGGCGGGCGGTTGAGTTCCTGGATGACTTTTCGGGCGATAGATGGATGAATCGAAAGTTCGCCGCGTGCGACCTGGTGGATCATACGGATCAGGTCTTCTGGGTCGGAATCTTTTAGGAGGTAACCCAGCGCGCCAGCTTTGATGGAGGGGAACACTTTATCGTCCGCGGCGAAGCTGGTCATCACCAGGATGCGCGCTTCGGGATGCGCGGCGGTAATCCGTTCGATGGCTTCGATCCCGCTCATTTCCGGCATCACCAGATCCATCAGAATGACATCCGGTTGCAGCGCCTCAACTTTTTCCAGCGCATCCCGACCGTTTACCGCCTCTCCAACGACCTCCAAATCCTTTTCTTCGCCCAGCAGCGTTTTGATCCCTTTCCGAACGACTGGATGATCGTCAACGATTAAAACTCGAATTGGTAAATTCATCTTTGCCTCCAGGCAGCAATTTATTCCGGACCCCTCTCGATCCGAATCTTATCAAGCGGCGCGATGATCTGAATGCTGGTTCCGCCTCCAGGGCGGCTTTGGATATCAATTTTCCCACCAATTTGCTTTGCGCGCTGCTCCATGTTATGAAGCCCCATCCCGCCGCTGTGGATTGCCTCTTCTAGATCGAATCCTATTCCATTATCGCGGATCTCCATATAGACGCTGTTCCATTCTCTGGTTAGCTCGACGGTGACTTTTCTGGCACGCGCATGGCGTATCAGGTTGTTGAGCGCCTCCAGCGCGATCCGGTAGAGCTCGGTTTCCATAGACCGCGGCAAACGATTGATTCCGTTTGCAACCAGTTCGGTCTCCAGCCCGGTGCGGGTCTCAATTACATCCAGACTGGTGCGCAAAGCATCCACCAACCCGGATTTTTGCAGCATCGGCGGGTCAAGCTCCAGGATCAGCAGACGCATTTCTTGCAGAGCCTGAAGGGCATTCTCCTTGATTGTCGAGAGGTTTTGTTCAATGTTATTTGGGTTCTTGGAACGGATCGAACGGCTGGTAGCCGTGCAGTACAATGTGATGCCGTAGAGCAACTGGGTCACGGAATCGTGCAGTTCGCGCGCAATGCGGTGGCGTTCCTCGATGACCGCCAGGCTTTGGGCTTGCTCGTACAACCTGGCGTTTTCGATTGCGATCGCCACCTGGTTGGCGATGGTTGTCGCGATGCGAGCGTGTCGTTGGGTGTAGAAATTGGGTTGATTATGCGCCAGGCTTAACAGCCCGGTTACGCTATCCCGCGCAATGAGCGGGATACCGATCCAGGAACGCGCATGGTCAAAAGAAAATTCATTTGGATGGGTGGATGTATCCTTAAAGGCTCTGGAGAGGGGGGTATCGCCTCTGATGTCGTCAATGATGATCACCTTTTTCTTCTTTACGACCCGCGCGTAAGCTTCGGCGCGCTCAAGCGTGAGCGTCAGAGGGCGGTCTTGCGGAGGCAAACCGGGCACGCGGTACGCCACCGCTTCGAATTTTCCGTCCGCCAATGAAAAAAGGGCGACACCAATATACGGAATCACGGTTTGAATCTGCTCAAGAATCAGATCCAACAGGGGCTCTAACGCCAAGGTGGACGCAATTCGCTGAGAGACATCCAGCACGGTCGATAATTCGCGCGTCCGGTCGCTGACCGCGTTTTCCAAAGTCTGATAAGCTTGTTTCGTTTCGGTGACATCCGAAGTTACGATGAAAATCCGCTCGGTTTCATTGGATGAGTTTGCCGCGTACCATTCCCGGACATACCTGCGCTCACCGTCCTTGCGGAGAATCCAATACTCCAACTCGCGCGGCGCCGTCCCGGTAGTCTGCGCACGATGGATCTCCTTGCGGATTCGCTGGTGTTCCTCTGGCGCTGCGAAGGTCGCAATCCGATCGTAGAGATTCCCATCCGGGCAGTCGCCGAAAATCTCACAGGTGCGCTGGTTTAAGTAAACGAGGCGTCCGTTTTCCAGGATGGTCAAACCTTCTTGAATGTTATCCGCCATATTGCGAAAGCGCTCTTCATTCAGGCGGACGGCTTCTTCGGCTTGCTTGGACATCGCCATTTGAAGTTGCAGCTCGATGTTTAAGCGCGAGAGGGCATCCGCTTGTTCTTGAGCGCGTGTGAACAGCTCTTGATTGAGTTGAAATAACTCTGTCTCGAATGGTCTGGGGTTGGCGTTGTATTCGGACGGTTTTATCGAGGATGCCGCTGATCTTTTTCTTAGATGAAAACCTAAAAGACCGATCGCAATCGCGGCAATTCCAAGCGTGATGAGCAATGTAATTAAAATCGCAGGGATGGACAAAAGCTCGATGGAATAAAACCGCCGGACCGCCTCACCCGCAAATATTCCAAGTAAGATACAACCCCACAATAAAAGCAACTGCGTTCGCGCACTGCGGACCATCCAACCTCCCTCAGTAATGGACGATCAAAGTATAGCATAAGAGAGTATCCCATGTGCGATTTCTGAAATTGCCTATCTTTAACTAAGCAATCGTGGAATGGCGGAACCAACAAAAGTCTATTCCTTCTCCGAACAGATGGTTTGAAAAATCAACGCCTATCCGATGACAGGAACTTGTTTTTCATGTAAATAAACATTGAGGTCAATTTCACAATTCTACGGTGGTGCCATGAACTATTTCGTTCTTGCAGATAACCGCAAGTGCGTTGGTTGCTATGCCTGCGTGGCTGCCTGTACAGAGGTTCACCGCCAAGCCGGCTTGCAAGCCTACCCACGCTTATATATTACTCACACACCTGCCGGTACCATGCCCATCCAATGCCGGCATTGCGAGGACGCGATGTGTGCGCTGGTCTGTCCGGTACACGCGATCACACACGAAGCCCATTCCATTCAAATCAATGAGAGCCTGTGCATCGGCTGCAAAATGTGCGCGCTGGCTTGCCCGTTCGGCAATATTTTGCCGGGGGGAACGCCCGTGCCAGGCTTGGAATTGAACGTTGGGAATTATGCCTTTCTCAACACGCCATTTCAACCTGACCCGATGTTCTTACGAGAATTGAGCTATCAGGAACAGCTTTCGCTTTTGAAATGGGAGGTAGGGCAAAAGACCGTCGCCGTCAAGTGCGATCTGTGTTATTTCCGCCCTGAAGGGCCCGCCTGTGTGATTGCCTGTCCACACCAGGCGCTGATGCTCTTCCAGACGCCGCCGGAAGCCGAAGAGCCGGATGATGAGCTGGCGCTTATTGAGGAGCGGTTGTTCCAGCACATCAAGGAAGTCACACATGTAACGGCTGCAGAACAGCCTGAACCGGTCGAATGACGGAACTCGTCAGGAGAAGACTATGGATGCGATCCAACTCTTATTGATCTCGCTCATTGGCTATTGCGCAGGCGGGATTGCCTCAGCATTGTTTGCCCGATCCAGCCAGAGAGCGCGCCTTGTTTCGGGCATTTTTGGTCTGGTCGCGTCGCTCATTGGAGCCGCGTCCGCGGTGCTGGCTTTGCGAGCCGAGACGCCCCCCCAGGTTACATTTCAAGGATTGGCGCCTTTTGGCGATATCGTGCTGAAGTTAGATTCTCTATCCGCTTTTTTTATTATTCTCATCACGCTGATTGGAGCTGCTGCCAGCCTGTACTCGATTGAGTACTTGAAAGAATATTCCGAAGAACGCAACCTGGGAGCTATTGGTTTCTTTGGCAACCTGTTTCTTGCAGCTATGCTCGTGGTGGTTACGGTCGCCAATGCGCTGTATTTCCTCGTATTCTGGGAGATGATGACCCTGCTCTCGTATTTCTTGGTCATTTTTGAGACGGAGAAACGCGAATCCATCCAGGCAGGGTATCTTTATATGTTGATCGCGCACGCAGGCGCGGCGCTGATCATGCTGGCGTTTCTGATTCTCTTCCAGCGGGCGGGTAGCTTTGATTTTAACGCTTTCCGCCAGCTTCCCCTAACCGCGGGGATAAAGACCTTAATTTTTCTGTTGACATTCGTCGGTTTTGGAGCTAAAGCCGGTATGGTGCCTTTGCACATTTGGCTTCCCCGCGCACACCCGGCTGCCCCGAGCCACATCTCTGCCCTGATGTCGGGGGTGATGATTAAGATCGCTATCTATGGAATTCTACGGGTGAGCGTGGATTTGCTCGGCGCACAGGAATGGTGGTGGGGACTGATCGTGCTGGGATTTGGAGTCGTCTCGACGGTCCTGGGGGTTCTCTACGCGCTGACTGAACGCGATATCAAGCGGCTGTTGGCGTATTCCAGCGTTGAAAACATCGGCATTATCCTGATTGGTATCGGTGTGGGGATGGCTGGGCTGGCGCTCAAGCAAGCGCCACTGGCTGTGGTGGGTTTCTTGGCTGCACTGTATCACATACTCAGCCACGCCTTTTTTAAGTCGCTCCTTTTTCTCGGCGCGGGCGCAGTGATCGCGCAAACCGGTACAAAAAATCTCAACCGGATGGGCGGACTGGCTCATCGAATGCCCTGGACGGCGCTCTTCTTCCTGATTGGCGCGCTGGCAGTATCGGCGATACCGCCACTGAATGGCTTTGTGAGTGAGTGGTTTACTTATCAGGCTCTTTTTAGTGCGGGCAAGATTAGCTTTTTCCCTTTGCGTATGTTCGCCCCCCTGGCTGGCGCGTTGTTAGCCCTGGCTGGGGCGTTTGCGGTGATGGTGTACATCAAAGCTTATGGGAGCGCATTTGCGGGGCCTGCCAGGAGCGAGCCTGCCAGCAGAGCGCATGAACCGGGGGTTTGGATGCGCGTTAGTATGGCTTGTCTTGCTCTAGGCTGCTTGGGCTTGGGTCTGGGAGCGCCGCTGGCCGCGCCCTGGGTCGCGAACGTCGCGGCGACCTTTAGCGGGTTAGCCCCGGTGACCGTATCGAACGGTTGGCAGGTATTTCCCTTGGACCCCGCCCAGGCGGTGTTATCCCCGCCGCTGATTGGAATACTGCTAATCGGCTTGCTCATCGTACCCTTCCTGATCGTTACAATTTTCAGCCGGACCCGCTTGCGCAGCCGCCAGAACGTGGAACCCTGGTCTTGTGGGTATGGGTATTCCAGCCGGATGTCGTTGACTGCCAGCGGCTTTGACCAGCCGGTGAAGACATCGTTCCGCGGACTGTATCAGTTGCGCACCTTACTGGCAGGTCCGGCGCAAATCGTCAAGGGCGCGGCCAAGCCAGCGCTCAACTGGGTTTCGCGCGTAGAGCCTCTGGTTGAAAATGTGGTCACCAGACCCACGACCCGGTTGATTGAAACGGCGGGGCAATGGATCCAGGCTCTGCAAATGGGGGATATCCGGGTGTACTGTCTGTATATCATCATCACTTTAGCTGTGCTCCTGATCCTGCTCTTTGGGAGAGGTGGACTATGACGACTGTTCAACTGATCGCTGTCGGCGTATTGCAGGCGCTGCTGCTCTTGATTGCCGCGCCGTTGTATTCTGGTTTTGTGCGGGTGATGCGGGCAAAGATACACTCCCGCAAAGGTCCCCCGCTTACCCAAAATTACCGCGATCTTTTCAAGCTCATGAATCGCCAGGAGGTGATTTCAGAGCAAGCCGGCTGGATTTTCAGGATCACCCCATATCTGACGCTGGCAGCAATGCTGCTAGTGGCGCTCATTTTACCGATACTAACGGTCTGGTCGCCGCTGGGCATGGTTGGAGATCTGATTTTAATTATCTATCTATTCGCACTGCCGCGCGTTTTCTTTTCGATCGCGGGGCTTGAAACCGGCAACAGCTTTGGCGCGGTCGGTGTGCGCCGCGAGTTGCTGATGTCTGCGCTGGTCGAGCCTATTCTGATTTTGGTGGTTTTCGTTATGGCGTTGCTGGCTGGGACGACCAATCTGGGAGGGATTTCCAGTCAGGTTGTGGCGCGCACGCTTCCCTACTCGATGGGGTTCTGGCTCAGTATGGCTTCGTTTGCGTTTGCCACGTTTGTCGAGATGGGGAAGCTGCCATTTGATGTTGGCGAGGCGGAACAAGAGCTGCAGGAAGGTCCGCTGGCAGAATATTCGGGTCGTTCGCTGGCGATCATGAAGTGGGGCATCTATCTGAAACAGCTTGTGCTAGTGGGTCTGTTTTTGGCGCTCTTCCTGCCTTTTGGCAGCATGAGCAGCCTGACCGCGGTTGGGGGGCTGGTAGCGCTGATTTCGTTTGCCTTGAAAGCACTGGCGTTCTTTTTTGTCGCGGCATTCTTGGAAAATATTATGGCTCGTACGCGATTTATGAAAGCGCCAGCGGCAACCTGGCTGGCATTAGGGTCAGCGGTTCTTTCGTTTGTGTTTTACCTGGCGAACGTCTAGGTAGTGGAGGGATACAGCATGACCGGATTGATTATCGCTAGCATATTAGCTCCTTTTCTGGGTGGCTTGCTGGTCCTGGTGATCCCGCGGGCGTGGATCAAACTGTTCAGCCAGGCAGTCGCGCTGGCCGCGGCGGCTTGCAGCCTGCTTTTATTGATCTCGTTTGCATCGGCGGGGAAAACGCCGGCAACGGTTAATCTCATCTCACTGGGTAACACGGTAGTCTTTGGGTTGGTGATCGACCGGCTCAGCGTCCTGATTGGGTTAGCGTTCATCCTGGTTGGATTTCTGATCGTAGTCTATTCGACAGGCTATCTATCAGACAAGAATCGCGAGCACCCCGAGAAAGAAGTAGAACGCCGCTATTACTTCTTTTTACTCTGTTTTATCGGTTCGATGGCAGGGGTGGTTTATGCTTCGACCATGCTGGGCATGTTGATTTTCTTCGAGTTAACTGGAGTCTGCTCATGGGGTCTGATTGGATACTACGACAACGAGAAGGCGCGCAAAGCGGCGTTGAAGGCGATCATCGTGACGCAGGCAGCCTCAATCGGGCTTTATGCCGCGACGGCTTATTTCTTCGCGGTCACGCGCAGCTTGCAGCTTTCTGAGATGGCTGGGCTGACCGAGAGCGCGAAGACCGTAATATTTCTCGGTGTGTTGATCGCCGGATTTGGAAAATCCGCCCAGCTACCATTCCATTTTTGGCTGCCAGACGCCATGGTCGCGCCAACCCCGATCAGCGCTTACCTGCACGCAGCCTCAATGGTAAAGGTCGGCGTGTACATCTTTGCCCGCTGTCTGGGATCTGCGAACGGCGCGCCAAAGATCATCGGTGTGATCGGGTGTGTGTGCGCAATCGCGACCATGATCTACGGTTTTATCATGTACTTCCCGCAAAAGGATCTGAAGAAGTTGTTGGCATATTCAACGATTGCCCAACTTTCTTATATCTTCTTTGCGCTTTCTCTTTCCGTTTTCGGCTCAACGCTGGCGTTTAATGGCGCGGTTGCGCACATTTTCAACCATGCTTTTGCGAAAGGTTTATTCTTTCTCGTCGCTGGGGCGCTGAGTTACACCACTGGCACGCGTATGCTGCCTTCGTTGCGAGGCGTGCTCGCCAAGATGCCGCTGGTTGGGGCAAGTTTCGCAGTGGCAGCGTTAGCAGTTACCGGCGTTCCACCTTTCAACTGTTTCTTCAGCAAGTTCACCATCTTTGCTGGCGGTTTCGAAGCAGCCAAAACCGAGCCGCTGCTCTTAATTCTGGTGATTATCGCCATGTTTGAATCTATCGGCAGCTTTGCATGGTTGTTCTGGATCTTTAGCTCCACAGTGCCGGGCGAACCGTCTGAGGAGGTCGCTTCAGCCACCGCGCTGGCGCCTTCTATGCAAGCGGTGCTGATTGCGCTGGCAGGGTTGACTCTGGTTTCCGGGTTCTTTGCGGCAAACTGGATCGGATAAGCTGCCCGAACGGAGGTATGGATGTTTGGTTTCAACCTGATCAATACGCTAAGCGGCTTGCTGATTATCACCTCGTTGATTGTGATCGAGACGCGGAGTCTCAGGCGTTCAGCCTACTATTACGCGGTCCAATCGATTGTGCTGGTGTTGATTTTTCTGACACTGGCGGTGACGACTGGGCAAAAACAGCTTTTTTTGTGGGCTGCGAGCGCGCTGGTCACAAAGGCAATTCTGACGCCTTACATCTTGCTGCGCGGCGAAGATCGTGTCGCCTCTGCGGCGCCGCCGCCCCAGGCGGTCCGCCCGGCGCTGGCGATTGTGCTGGCCGCGATCTCGGTGGTTGTGTCATTTGTGGTCATCAACCAACTTGACCTCAAGATTGCCAACGAGTACAAACCCGCCCTGGCAGTCTCGGTAGCCCATTTCTTCTTCGGGCAGCTTTGTATCTTGACGCAAAGAAACATCCTGAAGCAAATCCTAGGTTTCTGTCTGATGGAAAATGGTTCTCATCTGACCCTGGCGCTGCTGGCATACAGCGCCCCAGAGCTTGTAGAGATCGGGATCGCCACGGACGCGATCTTTGGAGTGCTGATCATGACGATCCTGGCAGTCCAGATCTATAGGAAGTTGGACACCCTTGATGCAGCCAGTTTGACTTCGTTGAAAGGATAGGACCAAACTATGTATACCAACTACCTCTCCTGGCTGTTACTGGCGCCAATCCTGCTGTCTCTAGCGGCTTTCTCTGCCCGCTGGGCAGGGAAGCTTGCCATGCGCGTAGCTGAGGTATTACATTTCATCACAATCCTGGTCGTGCTGATTCTGGGCTTGTTGGTGATCCAGGGCGTCCTGGTTGAAGGCAGCGTCGTCGCTCTAAATGATTGGCTGCATGTCGATGCGCTTGCAGCGGTTTTCCTGCTGATTGTCTGTGTGGTCGGTTTTCTGGTTGGGATTTATTCAATTGGTTACATTCGCAATGACGTGCGCACGGGAGAGCTGCAGGCTGACCAAGTAAGTACCTATTACGGCTTGTTTGACCTCTTTCTCTTCACGATGGTTCTGGTTGTCACGGCAAACAACATCATTATGATGTGGGTGGCAATCGAGGCGACCACGCTTGGGTCGACTTTCCTGGTGGGGATTTACGGACATCGTTCCTCCCTGGAAGCCGCCTGGAAGTATGTGATTATCTGCACCGTCGGTGTGGCGTTTGCGTTATACGGCACGGTATTGGTTTATTCGGATGCGGTCAATTTTCTCCAGCGCCCCGAAGCGGCGGTGCTGTGGACTGAGATCGTCAAAAATGCGCGGGCGCTCGACCCCACTTTGCTCAAGCTGGCGTTTGTGTTTATCTTGATCGGTTTTGGCACCAAAGCGGGCATCTTTCCGATGCACGCCTGGCTTCCGGACGCCCATAGCGAAGCGCCCAGCCCGGTGAGCGCGTTGCTTTCTGGGGTGTTGTTGAACTGCGCACTGCTGGTCATCATCCGTTTTGCGATAATCCTTGAACAGGGGATCGGTCCCGAATTTCCGCAAATGATATTCCTGATCTTTGGTTCGCTCTCGGTGGTCGCGGCGGCGTTGTTTATATTTGTCCAGCGGGACATCAAACGTCTGCTGGCGTATTCCAGCGTCGAGAACATCGGGTTGATCGTGCTGGCTTTTGGAATCGGAGGACCGGCGGGCATCCTGGCGGCTTTGCTGCACACGATCAATCACAGCCTGGTCAAAGCCCTTATGTTCTGCACTTCCGGTAACATCCTGGTGAAGTACCATACGCGCGATCTTTCTAAGATAAAAGGCATGCTGCAAGTTGCGCCGTTTACCAGTTTCGTGCTGCTGGTTGGAACACTGGCTTTGATCGGATCGCCGCCTTTCAATATTTTTATCAGTAAGTTCTCGATTTTTAGCGCAGGCTTTTTCTCGGGCTTCCCTCTGCTGATGGTCGTGTTGTTGCTCTTCCTGGCGATAGTCTTTGCTGCGTTCATGAAGATGGCTAGCTCTGCGGTGTTTGGAAGCTTGCCTGAGAACATCACCAAAGGCGACGTGCGCATCAGCATGCTGGCGCCGATCGCGGTGTTGGTGATCCTGGTGCTGGCGCTGGGGCTTTATCTGCCACCGCAAATCAGCATGCTCCTGAACCAGGCTGCCCTGATCTCAATCCACGGAAACGCAGCGGCTGACGCATCGATTTCTTTGCTTAACTTTAGCAATTCCGAGTTGCCAATCGCGTTTTTGCAGTTTGCGCAGCTCTTCGGGCGGTGAACGGGATGTGTTTTTGGTTTCCTCGAATGATCGGTAATCTACAAAAGGAGATGATGGATCAATGCTTGAGACGATAGAACAGACAAAAAGCGGGTACAGGTATGTTGCGGCGCTGCGTGAACAATTTGGCAGGGCGGTCCAGGACGAATCCTGGCAGGCGCCCGATCAAGTTACTCTGACCGTGGATCTGAACACGCTTCCCGCGATTGTATCCTGGCTTTATTATCAGCAGGGAGGCTGGCTCGCGGTTGTTGCCGCGAACGACGAGCGCCCCCTGAATGGCAATTTCGCCCTCTACTATGTGCTCTCGGTTGAGGGCAATGGCAGCGAGCCAGCCCAGAACTCCGATAAATGCTACATGGTCGTGAGGGGTTTAGTGCCTCCGTACCAGCCCGAGTTTCCGGCAGTGACGCCTCATGTGCCGGCGGCAGTCTGGTATGAGCGGGAGGTGCGCGATATGTTTGGGCTGCAGCCGGTCGGCATCCAGGACGAGCGCCGCCTGGTCCTGCCGGATGATTGGCCCGAAGACCTCTATCCGCTGCGCAAAGACACGATGGACTATCGCCTGCGCCCAGAACCGACAACGGAGAACGAAACTTACGAATTCCTGGACATCGGCGATGAAGAACTGGTTCAAATTCCACTCGGGCCGCTGCATATCACCTCGGATGAGCCGGGTCATTTTCGTCTGTTTGTGGATGGGGAGCACATCGTCGATGCCGACTACCGCCTGTTCTACGTCCACCGCGGGATGGAGAAACTGGCAGAGACGCGCATGAATTACGATCAGGTCCCGTTTTTAGCGGATCGGATCTGCGGGATCTGCGGTTATGCTCACAACGTTGCGTACGCCAACTCCATCGAGCGAGCGCTGGACATCACGATCCCTGAACGCGCGCACTACATCCGCACAATTCTTCTGGAAGTGGAACGGCTGCACAGTCATCTTTTGAACCTGGGCTTGGCTTGCCACTTCGTTGGGTTCGACACCGGTTTTATGCAGCTATTCCGGGTGCGCGAGAAAGCCATGCAGATGGCGGAGGTGCTCACAGGGACGCGCAAGACCTACGGGATGAATCTCATCGGAGGGGTGCGGCGGGATATCTTGAAGGATCAACGGGTGCAAACCCTTAAATGGATTGCGGAGCTGCGCCAGGAAGTGACCAGTTTGGTCAGCATACTGTTGGAAACCCCTTACATCGTGCAGCGAACCCAAAACGTGGGCCGGCTGGAGCCGCAGGTTGCCCGCGATTACAGTCCGGTGGGTCCCACACTACGCGGCTCGGGGTTCGACCGGGACATCCGGGTGATCCACCCTTATAGCGCATACGATCGGGTGCCGTGGACGACCAGTTATAAAGATGGCTGTGACGTTCTGGCGCGCACCCTCGTCCGGGCGGAGGAGTTCTTCACTTCGCTTTCACTCGTCGAAACCTGCCTGGAAACCATGCCGGAAGGTCCGATTTTGGTGGAGGATTTCCAATATAAACCTTATCGCTTCGCTCTGGGATATGTGGAAGCCCCGCGCGGCGAAGATATTCACTGGAGCATGCTGGGCGATAACCAGAAACTGTACCGCTGGCGCTGCCGGGCTTCCAGTTATAACAACTGGCCCCCGTTGCGCTATATGCTGCGGAATAATACGATCTCGGATGCGCCGCTGATCGTCGCCAGCATCGACCCCTGTTACTCTTGCACCGAACGCGTCACCGTCGTTGATGTGCGCAAGAAAAAGGCGCAAATCATCCCATATAAAGAGATGGAACGCTATTGCCGGGAGCGTAAAGATTCGCCTTTGAAAACTTAGAAAGAGAACCTGTCACTGGATTGAAGATTTAGTGCAATTTTTGAGGAGCGCTCGATGGTCCTAAAACTCGTACAAGAATTATTCAAGGTCGGTCAGGCTACTGTGCCCTATCCATTTCAGCCGGTCGAGCTGGCGCCTGGATTTAGAGGTAAACCGGAATATAACCCCGAACAGTGCATCGCCTGTGCAGCTTGCACAATTGCCTGCCCGCCAAATGCGCTCTCGATGGAAACCGATTTGGAAACGGGCAGGCGCATCTGGTCAATATATTATGGGCAGTGCATCTTCTGTGCGCGCTGTGAAGAGGTCTGTCCAACCGGGGCGATTAAATTGGGGTCGGATTTCGAGCTGGCGTCTTTCACGCGTGAAGACCTGACCGTTCGAGCGGAGTTCGAACTGGCAGCCTGCAGCTTGTGCGGGGTCTATTTTGCCTCTGCCAAACAGTTGAACCATGTGCTGGCGCTGCTGGATCAGGCTGGGCTGCCGCCCGCCGAAGCGGCTGACCGGCGTGCGCTGTTGACCGCCTGCCCCGAATGCCGGCGAAAGATCGATCTTCCCAGAGTCAAACCTCTGGCTCAGGAGGCGTTTAATGACCGATTACAACATTAAGACAGACAGCGAGTTCGCCATCCGCCCGGACGAGGCGATTGACCGGCTCAAAGGGGCGCTGCTGCACGACATCCAACGCTCCGCGTATGTGTACCGCGTGGATTGCGGCGGATGCAACGGGTGTGAGATCGAAATCTTTGCAGCAATTACGCCAGTTTTCGACGCGGAACGTTTTGGAATTAAAGTGGTTTCCTCGCCGCGCCACGCCGACATCCTGGTCTATACCGGCGCGATGACGCGCTCGATGCGCGTTCCGGCGCTGCGGGCTTACCATGCCGCGCCGGACCCAAAAATCTGTGTCGCCTATGGCGCCTGCGGATGTTCGGGCGGGATCTTTCATGATCTTTATTGCGTTTGGGGAGGCGCCGATAAGATCTTGCCGATCGATTTTTACATCCCAGGCTGCCCACCAACTCCACCGGCGACGATCCATGGGTTCGCCGTGGCATTGGGGTTGCTCAAACAGAAAATGAAAGCCGTGGAGCACGTTCAACAGCCTGGCGAAAAATCGAAATTGATTTTCCCGGATATCCCGCTTGAATTGCGCATAGATATTGAGCGTGCGGCTCGCCGGATGGCTGGCTACTGGCAGGGAAAACAAATCTCTGCGACTTTCATGGAAATCTTGCGCACCGCCGATTCCAGCACGCTGCTTGGAAAAGTGAAACAATATCTTGAACCTGAAGATGATCCGAGATTGACAGAAATCATGTTCCATTTAGTGGATCTATACCAGAGTCGAAATCCAGCATAATTCAATGAACGGATGGATTGCATTTTATCAATGAGCGAATGGGTTATATCTTTGCAATGAACGAACGGATTGTTTTTTACCAATTGCGCCAAAAATTCGTAAATCAACGGCAGGATGTTCCAGAGAATGCCCGCCAGGTGGTGTATTACACCCTGGCAATCGGACATCACGTTGGCGTTTTGGATTGTTTTTCAAGCCAGTTCGAAGTCGAAGGCGAAGATTTTCGTAATTGGGTGAATGGTTTGCCCGCTGGCAAAGGGCGCACCAAACTTGAAGGTGTGTTCAAATGGGGAGAGATCGAAATCAACCGAGAGCACGTTGAGTTCTTGAAGCCTTTGGTGGAGGAACCTGCTGGTCAACAACCGCCCTGGTGCAGGACTTTGGCTGAGTGCCTGGAGGGCATCGCCCAAGAACCCGCCCTCTATCTCATGGTCAGGAAATTTGCGTGATCGAAAATGTGGTATTGACGGTTGGCAACAGCCTGATGGGAGACGACGGGGCGGGCGCCCTTTTAGCGCGGCTCCTGCACGAAGCCCCCCTTGAAAGATGGGGGATCGTCAACGGGGGCAGCGTTCCCGAGAACTGCCTGCACCAACTGCGCGCGCTTGCGCCGAACCTGGTGTTGGTCGTCGATACCGCGGACATGGATCTTCCGTCTGGAACGGTTCGCTTGCTCGCGCAGGAAAGCCTGGAAAACCCGTTCATGTTCTCTACCCATACACTTCCGCTCACATTTTTGATAGAATCACTAAAAGAGTTCATTCCCACGGTGATGTTTCTGGGCATCCAACCCGAAGTAGTATCGTTTGGATATCCCATGTCCGAAGCGGTCAAGCGAGCCGTATCAGAGGTGTACGCTGGATTGAAACGCGGCGCACTGGACTGGGAGGTTCTCTAGGAAATTGAAGCCGGTTTGAAAATTACCCGCCGATAATTACCATCAGAAGAAAGAGGCAGCTATGATCACAGTAAAAGACCTCATCAAAAGACAAATTACCCAAACCGCTGTTTCGGTAGCGCCAACCGATACGGTTTATCGTGCGCTGCAACTCATGGCGGAAAACAACGTCGGCGCAGTGATGATATGTGAAGAAAACAAAATCATCGGGATATTCACGGAGCGCGATTATTGCCGAAAAATCATTTTGATGGGGCGATCATCGGTTAATACGCCTATCAATGACATCATGACAAAAAACATGATCACCGTGGGCTTGGATCAGACACTGGAAGAATGTATCGAATTGATGACCAAGTATCACATCCGCCACCTTCCGGTCGAGGAGAATAAACAAGTCGTCGGGATTGTCTCCATGCGCGATGTGATGACCGCAATTATCTCCTACAAACAGGACCAAATCGACCGGCTGGAGAATTATATTCTCGGCAGCGACTACGGTCACTAAATTGAACTCATAACCTGCCGTTATCTGCGCGTCGTAGGTCTGCTAACAAATCAACCCGCTGGCGTTCTATCCGGACGTTTGGCTGTGGGATTCTTGATAGTGGAATAATTGCATACTCAACTATGCTTTTCATCACTTGACCCTGGTTTTCTATCCGACTAAAATGAATTTGGCATGACAAAGAAGGTGCATCGCCAAGCCGCGCACTGGTACGCAGCGCTTGCTGAATGCGCTTTTTCACCTCTTTTGTTTGAGCCTACTCCATAATGAATATCCGTAAAACCGTTAGGAGCAACGAATGAATGATTTCCTTTTTCGCGGTTCATTGTCCAATCTGGACCCGGCGGTTTATGAGTTAACCCAACTTGAAGCCGAACGCCAGGTGCGCAAGATCATCATGATTCCAAGCGAAACCCAGGCGCCCTTAGCTGTCAGGGACGCTCTGGCTTCAGCGTTTCAGAACATCTATGCTGAGGGTTATCCGGATGAGGACACGCGCTGGATGGACGAATCCCAGATCCTGGATTACAAAGCCAGGCTGGGTCATTTTCGGCGCAACGCAGACCCACGTTACTATAAAGGCGTCGAATACGCTGATTTGATCGAAGCGCTTGCCCGCCGGCGCTGCGCGGAGGCCTTTGCAGCAAATGGGGTCAGTGCAGACGGGATATTCGTGAACGTTCAACCGCTTTCAGGCGCCCCGGCGAACAACGCCGTATACCATGCACTGATTAATCCGGGCGAAACGATGATGGGGATGAACCTGCTTCACGGCGGTCATCTCTCGCACGGCTCTTCGGTGAACCGCTCGGGCAAATATTACAATGCGGTGCACTACACCATCGACCCGCAGACACAGCAAATCAACTATGATCAGATTGAAACGCTGGCGATTGAACATAAACCGAAATTCATCATCGCCGGTTATTCATCCTATCCGTGGACAGTCGATTGGGCGCGCTTCCGCCAGATCGCCGATCAGGTGGGGGCTTTCCTTTTCGCTGATATCGCTCACGTGGCAGGTCTGGTTGTCGGCGGCATGTTCCCATCGCCGATTGGTTACGCAGACATAATCACGTTCACAACCCACAAATCACTGTGTGGACCACGCGGCGCGTGCATTCTGACGACCGACCCGAGCCTGGCGCGCAAGATCGATCGCGCGGTATTCCCGGGCGAGCAGGGCGGTCCGCATGTCAATGTATTTGCCGCGATTGCGCTTACTTTCAAGCTGGCTCAGACCGAACAGTTCCGCAAGCTGCAAGAACAGATCGTAAAGAATTGTGTAGCCTTCACCAAGCGGCTGAAAGAGCATGGGTTTGGCATCCCTTATGGTGGAACGAACACACATCTGATGAATCTTGATTGCCGCTCGATAAAAAACGAAGCTGGCGTTGCGTTATCTGGTGATCAAGCCTCCCGAATACTTGATATTGCTGGAATCGTCGTTAATCGCAACACAATCCCTGGCGACCACTCTGCGCTGGATCCCTCAGGTATCCGTATGGGTACGCCCTGGGTCACCCAGCGCGGTTTCAAAGAGAAGGAATTGGTCGAACTGGCGGATATTATTTCCGACCTGCTCAAGGCGACTACGCCATTTGTCCAAATGGGACGCAAAGGGCTGGAACGCCGATCCCGCGTTGATTACACCGCATTGGAAGGCGCCCGCATCGCCGCACGCGATTTAGCTCGCCGGGCTGCCTCGGATTTTGAGCCAAGTTGTCATGGGTATCCCCATTTTTATTTCTCCGACGAACGCCCTAAAGGTAACTACGGCGTATTTTTGTTGGACGGCAGCCGGGTGCGCAGCTTTTTGAATTTCGCATTCACTTCTGATATCGAAGCGCTTGCCTCTAACGAACACCAGGCGTCTGGTCTGATCACGCCCAAGGGTGAAATTCAATGTTCGCTGAGTCGTCTGGAAGGCGACCAATACCAACTGACTGTGTCCGCCGAAGAAGCTGCGACGGCTGCCAGTTGGCTGCGGGATCTGTCAGACGGGTACGTGTATTTTGATAACGATCCATATCGAAAACTGCCCGGCCCGGTCTGGGTGAGCGATTCTGACCGCGAACCAGACCGGTTGGATGGCTCGATCAGCGCGGCGTCGGATAAGCCTTATTACATCGGCTGCCGGAAGCAAAAAGGTCCCGGTTTGCCGGCTTTTACCTGGGAAGAGCAGGAACTGCCGCTGCGGCGAACCCCGATTTATGAGACGCACAAGCGGTTAGGGGCAAAGTTGACCCCGTTTGCCGGTTGGGAAATGCCCCTATGGTACAGCTCGATATTAGAAGAACATCGCGCGGTCCGGCAAGCAGCCGGCATATTTGATGTAGCCCATATGGGGGTGTATCAGGCTGAGGGCCCGGATGCGGCGCTGTTTTTGGATTGTGTTGTGGCAAATGACATCGGCGCGTTGGGTGTGGGCGAATCCTGTTACACGCACTTTCTTGATCCGGATGGCAGAGTGATCGATGATCTGTTGGTCTATCGTCGCGCGCCTGAGAAGTACATGATCGTCGTCAACGCTTCAAATGACGCTAAAGATTGGGCTTGGTTGAACGCCGTCCTGGCTGGAGAAATGTTGATCGACAACGATCGACCTTCCGCCCGGGCGTTCGGTCGGAAAACGGCGCTGCGCGACCTGCGGGATCTCATAAATGGCGCCGACATGCGCGTAGATTTGGCGCTCCAAGGTCCGCGTTCGCGCGATATACTGCTTGGGTTGGAGGTCGATGAATCAACCCGCCAGCAAATCTTGAAACTGAAACGCACGGAGCTTTGCGAAGCCAGGATCGGAGGTTTCGATCTGGTGGTCTCGCGCACCGGATACACCGGCGAAAAAATGGCATTTGAACTGTTCGTGCACCCCGATCAGGCTGAGGCGCTGTTCAATGCATTGATCCGCGTGGGTGAGCCGCTCGGTCTTAAGCCAATCGGTCTGGGGGCGCGCGATTCGTTGCGCACCGAAGCGGGGCTTCCGCTATACGGGCATGAAATGGGCGCTGGCTCTGGGAAGTTAGGCAGACCCGACTTGAGTGTTGTTCAGGCAGGTTTTGAACATTATGTTAAACTATATAAACCCTGGTTTATTGGTCGTGACGCTTATTTGAAGAATCGGGAAACGGAGCACGGGACAGTGGTGCGTTTCCGCTTCGAAGAGAAAGGCGTCCGCATGGCGCATCCAGGCGACCCGGTTCTGGAAGGACGTGGAAAGGTGATCGGCTGGGTGACAAGCTGCGCGTTGGACACGGAGGGCGCCCTGGTTGGACAAGCCTATGTTGAGCAAATGCTGGAAGAGGGTCAACCGCTTTTCATCTTCCAGAATGCTCCCGACAACCTCGGAAAACCTCCGGCTTCCTTCAAGTTGGGCGACCGGGCAGTTTTGGCTTCAAAAGCCAAAGTGATCAGTCGTTATCTTTGATCGTCAGATCAATTCATCGGATCCTGAATACCAGTTTGGGTCAAGCCAGAAATAAGGAGATGAAAATGCAGACACCTTGGGAGTATCGTTTTGCACAGCGAACCCAGCGAATGGGCAGCTCTGCCATCCGCGAACTGTTGAAGCTAACCGAACAACCCGATATTATCTCATTCGGCGGAGGCATGCCGGCGCCGGATGTCTTCCCATACGAGCAGTTTATGGAGGCTTGTGAGCGTGTACTGCGTGACCAGGGTCATTTGGCTCTGCAGTATGGCGCGACGGAAGGATACAAGCCTTTGCGTGAGATGATCGTCCGCCATACCAACCGCCTTGGCATTGAAATTACCGCTGAGAATATTTTAATCACAACCGGATCGCAACAGGCTTTGGACTTACTGGGCAAGATTCTAATCAACCCGGGTGACCGGATTTTGGTTGAATCGCCCACTTACCTCGGGGCGCTGCAAGCCTGGGCTGGCTACGGCGCAGAATATGTCACCGTCCCCATGGATGAACACGGGATGATTACCGACGCGCTCGAAGAAGCGCTGCGAACCGGTCCGAAGTTTATCTACGTGCTGCCGAATTTTCAAAATCCCACTGGAGTGACATTGTCCCTCGAGCGCCGGCATAAGCTGATTGAGCTGGCAGACCGCTACGGGGTGCCGATTGTTGAAGATGACCCGTACGGTCAACTGCGCTACGAAGGGGAGCACTTGCCCGGGATCGTCGTTCTGGATAGCCAGCTCAGAGAAAACGGGGATCAGTGCTATCGCGGGAACGTGATCTATTTGAGCACTTTCTCGAAAACGCTTGCGCCTGGCTTGCGCCTGGCATGGGTTGTCGCGCCGCCAGAGGTGATCCGCAAACTGGTTCAAGCCAAGCAAGGGGCAGACCTGCACACCTCCACATTCAATCAGTTGGTGGCGTACGAAGTTGCCCACGGCGGATTTTTAGATCAGCACGTCAAGCTCATTCAGAAGGTGTATGGCGAACGGCGAAACGTAATGCTGGGCGCCATGGATGCCTATTTCCCCCCTGGCGTCGAATGGACGCACCCGGAGGGAGGGCTGTTCTTGTGGGGCACGTTGCCCGAGGATCAAAACGCGGCGGAGGTGCTTAAAGCGGCGGTTGAACAAAAAGTCGCGTTTGTTCCAGGGGCACCTTTCTTCCCCACCGGAGGCGGACACAATACCATGCGCCTCAATTTCTCGAACGCCAATCCCGAGAAAATTCAAACGGGTATTGCGCGATTAGGGAAGGTGCTATCCGAGAAGATGGGTCAGCCGGTTTCTTCTTGATTCGATACGCGTTCTTTAGTTTGACAAAATGAACAACCGCCGAATATGCTCGGTGGTTGTTCGCTTTGTCAGGGTTGATAATCTGCTGTTAAGCAGCCGGGAATATCTTCCAAACCGAGGGTCAGCGAACCTCCAACAACTCAACCTCGAAGATCAGGGTCGCGTTGGGCGGGATGACCCCGCCCGCGCCGCGTGATCCATAAGCCAGGTCTGGGGGGATGACCAGGCGGCGCTTTCCGCCGACTTTCATTCCACCAACGCCCTCATCCCAACCCCGGATCACGTTTCCCATATCAAGTGTAAATGTGAACGGCTGATTGCGGTTAAGCGAGGAGTCGAACTTGGTGCCGTCTTGCAGCCAGCCGGTGTATTGCACACTGACGGTATCTCCAGGCTGGGCTTGAGCGCCGGTCCCGATGACCAGGTCTTCATACTGGAGCCCTGAAGCGGTGGTGATCATCGTTCCTCCTGGGGTGGGCTGACTTTCGGCGGGCGGGCGTGAATTGTAAACAAAAAAGGCAACTGCCGCGAGGATTATAACAACCACAGCGCCAATGGCGATGCGGGTGTTGCGCATTTTGGCTACCCGGCGTCTGGCGCGGTCGGAGCGAAGAGTGGACATGGTTCTGCCTCAAAGAGTGAATTATTGCCGCGATTTACGGTCTGTACTATATCACAAAAGGAAGCCTCTTTCAGGAGCTTTGCGCCAGAATGCGCTCGAGGTTATCAAGTCCCGTTCGGAGATCATCTCCGAGGTAAGCGCCAGCCATACGCAGGCGCCATTCTGGCTGGAGGGCAAAGATCCGGCCTCCATACGCGATAGGCGGCTTGCCAGTTTGGACAGCCTCGGGAAGCCAATGCGGCCATTCAATCATTTGCAAAGCGCTGTTTTCGGTCATTGCGGTCAGGACCACCAGGGAGGGGCGCGATTCACGAACAAAGGCTGCCAGGTCCGGCAGCGGTACGGCTTGTCCGAGGTAGTCGACCGGAAAGCGCCGCCGGCGAAGCAAAGCACTTAGGATTAGAAGACCGCCTTCGTGCCATTCGTCAGGCGCACAAGCCAATACGATTGGACGGATGGATTTCGGCGGCGGCGCGCTTGCCATCCACAGCAGCAGCCGTTGGCGCAAGTAATTTGTTGCCAGATGTTCCACTGCAACGTTTAGCGTTCCTGCTTCCCAGGCTTGCCCAATTTTGGCAAACGCTGGCGCGATCAGCGTTAAAATCAGATCATCCGGAGAGGACGCAGCCAGCGCATCGCCTAAAATCGCATCCGCTTCCTCGAATTTTTGACTGATCAACGCTGTAACAAGGCGCTCTTCGTAAAGATGGATATGGGCGGCAGGGATCGCGAGTTTTTGCGCCTCCGTTGGTTCGGGACGCGCCTCCGCGAGGATCAATTGCCCGGTGCTTTCCTGATATTTGAGCGCCTGGATTGCCTGAGCGGTTTGCATGCCCTCGCCGATCCGCTGTTTGACCCAGCGCAAGCGCAGGATTTCCCGCTCGGAATACAGGCGGTGCCCGCCAGCCGTTCTTTCGGAATCGGGAAAACGATACCGCCGTTCCCAAGCTCGCAGCGTGGCTAAAGAAATGCCGGTCATGCGCGCCACAACGCCAATATTGTACAAAGACTTATCGCTTCCTGGAGATACCACTGGCAGAGGGGTCATTGCGGTCATCCTGGTTTCTCAAAGGGTAAAATCGGACAGAATTGTAGGCGTAATCCAATAATTCGTCAAGGTATTTGAACGAAGCATGGACAACATCTTGACAGCTGACTGGGTCGAAAATATAATCTTTATAAGCAGCCTGATTTCTATTTTGGTTTTGTAGGAGAAATATTATGCGGATAATCATTAGCGGTGGAACGGGGTTGGTTGGCGCGGCGCTTGCCGCAGCGCTTGTCGCAGACCCATCGAATGAGAGATACGAAGTCATCTTGTTGAGCAGAGACCCTGACCGGCACATAGGTAGAGCGCCAGCGGGGGCAAAATTAGTAAAATGGGACGCTCAATCCTCAGCGGGTTGGGGTCATTTGGTGGAGGGCGCCGACGCCATCGTCAACCTTGCGGGCGCTAATCTGAGCGAAGGGCGGTGGTCAGAGGGGCGCAAGAAGCTCATTGTCGAAAGCCGGATAAAAGCCGGGCAGGCTGTGGTCGAAGCAGTCGCACAGGCAAACCAGAAACCAAAATTGGTGATCCAGCCTTCGGGCGTGGATTTCTACGGCGTTCACGGGGCAGAAGAATTGACTGAAGTCGACGAAGGCGGTGAAGGATTTTTAAGCGAAGTGACCAAGGTATGGGAGGAATCTACCCTGCCGGTCGAAAGCTTCGGCGTGCGCCGGGTGGTCTATCGCGGCGCGGTCGTCCTCGCGCGGCAGGGTGGCGCTTTGCCCAAAATACTGCTGCCATTTCGCTTCTTTGTTGGGGGGCGGCTGGGGAGCGGCGAGCAATGGTTTTCGTGGGTCCACCTCAAAGACCAGGTAGCCGCCATGCGCTTTTTTATCGAAAACCCTGAAACAAGCGGCGTTTATAATCTCAGCTCGCCCAATCCGGTGCAGAATAAAGAACTTGCGCGGACAATTGGGAAGGTGATGCGCAGACCAGCTTTCATACCGGTTCCGGCTTTTGCGATACGCCTAATGTTCGGTGAAATGGCGATCACGGTTCTGGGAGGTCAGCGAGTTCTGCCTGACCGGCTGCAAAAGGCGGGTTTTAACTTTAGCTATCCCACCATCGAACAGGCTTTGGGCGATCTGTTGGGTTGATCCAACGTGGGTCCGGATATAAATCGGTTGGAATTGAGATCAGTCAGTAACTTCCTGTAACCTCAGACGATGATCCGTGTTAAGATAATGTGCATGCCAGCGTTTTGCCTGACAACCCCAAAATATTCGAGAGGCAATCATGTTAAATATTGAGAAGATTGATACAAGCTCAAAATCGCACGTGCGCCGTTTTGTTGAGATCCCCTTTCAATTCTACGAAAACACCCCCCAATGGGTGCCGCCGATCCGTATGGATGTCGAGACAACGCTGAATCGTAAGAAACATCCCTTTTATCAGCATTCGGACGCCGATTTCTTTATCGCGGTGCGGGATGGAAAGGATGTCGGCAGGTTGGCGGTGCTCGAAAACAAAAACTACAATAACTATCATGGCGTGAAGAAGGCGCAGTTCTACTTTTTTGAATCTGAGGAGAATCAGGAGACCGCCGAAGCGTTGTTCGAGAGCGCCTTTGATTGGGCAAAAGCGCGCGGCTTGGACACCATGTTTGGTCCCAAGGGTTTCGCGGCGCTGGACGGATATGGGATTTTGGTCGAGGGCTATGAGCATCGCCAGATGATGACCATGATGAATTACAACCATCCCTACATCCCTAAGATGCTTGAAAAAATGGGGTTCGAGAAGGAAGTGGATTTTGTTTCCTGCTATATTGCGGCTAAAGACGTCAAATTGCCCGAGCGCGTCTATCGCATAGCCGACCGGGTTCAAGAGCGCGGCACGCTGGGAGTAAAGCGCTTCAAAAGTAAAAAGGAACTGATCGAATGGGCGCCCCGCATCGGGCGGGCGTACAACGAGACCTTCATACACAACTGGGAATACGCGCCGCTCACAGATGCCGAAATCCAATATATTGTGGATACGATTGTCGCAATTGCCGATTATCGTTTGATCAAGATCATTGTGCATGGCGAGGATGTGGTGGGCTTCTTATTCGGTTTTGCGGACGTATCGGCTGCGCTGCAGCGCAGCAAAGGTCGGCTGTTTCCGTTTGGGATCATCGATATTCTGATCGAAATGAAACGCACGAAATGGATCTCGCTGAATGGGGAAGGCATCTTGGAGCAATTCCAGGGACGGGGCGGAAATGCGCTGTTGTATGCTGAGATGGAGAGAACAGTCAAGGATTATCATTTCGAGCATGCTGATATGACCCAGGTGGCGGAAACAGCGGTGCAGATGAGGAACGACCTCATTAATCTGGGCGGCAAACCATACAAAAACCACCGTATTTTCACGCGGAAGATTTAATGCCAAGAGTGGCGCTTAACCAAAAATCGCCTGATTTTGAGTTACTCGATTTTACAGATCAGGTTTTTTGCCTTTCGGATTGATTTGGCAAATGCAACGTGCTGTTAGTCTTTAACCGCGGCTTCACCTGACCATTTTGCCGCGCGCACATGGCGCAGTTGCGTCAGGATGCCAGACGTTTTGCGGGGCTGGATACAGAAATCGTAGTGGTGGGACCTGAGAATCAGAAGGCTTTTGCGGCTTACTGGCAGGTGAATAAACTGACTTTCACCGGCTTGCCAGACCTCGAGCATCGTGTGCTGCGTCTGTTTGGGCAGGAGGTGAACCTGTTCAAACTGAGCTGCATGCCGGCGCAGGTTCTGGTGGATAAATCGGGCAATCAGTTTGGCTTTCTCGATTATTGAGATTGGCTGCGGTTGAACCACCATACCCTGGCTAACGGCACAACCGCCCCTAAGCCGAGAATAAACGCTAGGATAGTAAACACGACGGACGGAGCCAATGCCGGCGGGAATGCAACGCTCGCTGCGGCAAGGGTAATTCCGATTAAAAAAGCCATTATCGCCAATGCAAAGAGGATCATGGTCGTTTTCTGAGCGCGCTGTTCGGATGCACGGCGCTTGCCGGTCAAAAAGCCGGTTTGCCCATTGATTATCAACGGTTGGGGGGTCAATTGATCGTCAAAATAGTAACTGGTGTAGACCGGCAGCAGTAACAGGGTCCAGTTTTGGTCTGTGAACTGTGGCTGCCAGACAAACTGGCGGATTTGATCCGCCTGGCTGGCTTGCTGACATTCTTCTGCGGCGCGAAATTGAAAACCCGGTTCGGCGCCGCTCCAGGCGTCTTCGGGGGCGCGATCCGGCAGTCGAATGAAAGCCTGATATGTAACTTCGGGCTGATAGGCTGCCGCCTGGCTGAGATCAAAGTTCCCAACTTGCTTCTGAATTGAACGATGTTCCTCGAGAGCCGGGGTTGAGACATTCAGATATTCTCGATCGAGACGCCCCAAGCGAAGTTCCCACCGCGTGCGGGTTTCTTGCCGTTCGCGGCTGACCCATCCACTGCGAGACTGATCATAAGAATCCTGGTGGCTCACTACTTGATAATAAAAGCCGGCTTCCATCTTCCAGCTTGCCTGTACCCGGCTGTCCACCAGCCATACGGGGAGGAAGACCAAACGCAGCCGTTTACGAATCTGCGGCGCACTCAAGTCCATTGGGGCGAATGGGATGCCTTTGCTGAATTGCCGGATCGTTTCATCCAGCCGAGCTTGCGGCAGACTGGGATGTACAACCAACTCCGGGGGATGAAGATAGACAAGCTCACCCCAGGGACCTTCGTAAAGGGAAAGACTATCATTAAAACAGTGTGGGCAGCGCAGCTTGTCGGTCTCTTGAGTTAACTTGAGATAGCGCCAATCACAGCGCTCGCAGACCCAGGCTTGCATCGGACTTGCCCAGTTGGAGTTTTTCTCCAATGGAAGATTCGGCTGTTCACTTTCCGGTTGTTCTTGGTCTGTCATTCTAAAGGTCATCCAACGCTTGCGCTTTCTGATAGATTACGGCGGAGAGAACCAGCCCCAGGACGAGTAATACGAAACCAAACGCGCCAATGCCAATTCCAGCGCCCGCGACGGGGATTGTAATCAAACCGATCAGACCGAGCAGCAACCCGGGCGTCAATAAGAGGCCTATCACCAGCCAGATCTTATTCCAGTCTGCCGGTTGCTGTCCGCTGATTATGCCGTTCTGACCGTTTACAACCACCTGATATTTCTGATCCTGGTGAATATAACTGGTCAGATAAACTGGCAATAAAATATAGCGCCATTGTTCGTCATCGAAATCCAGCTTCATGCTGAAATTTCGTACCTGGGATGTGCTGGCTTGCTGAACACAAGCCTGGCGGGTGCGCTCACGCATCTCTCCACGCGCCATTTCCCACGATTTTTCCAGCGGGATATCGTACGCTTTTGCGCCTAAGCCAGCCAGGTATTTAGGCTCGTACGGCGCCAACTCGGTTAGGTTAAAGTTGGATATCTCGGTGAGCAACCGCGAGCCAATGCGATCCGTTCCGCGGATGATCAGGTCATCGAACGTCTCCTCGGCGTGACCGGATTCCCAGCGCCATTCGGTAACAACGCGCGTCTTCCATTCTCCATTCTCAAAATAGCGTTCGGTTACGATGTGCCCAACCTCGGCTTTCCAATCCGCCTTAGTGAGCGCATCGAACGTCCAGAAGGGCAGGTAGATCCCATAGAAAGAATGGATGCCAGCCCGGTTTTTAAGAGAGGCTGGAACCATCCAACTGTTTGTAAGCCAGGCGGCGGCGATTCGATTGCATTGTTCCGCTTCGATTTTGAATGGAATTAAACACCAGGGACGTAATATATCCTGGGCAGCCTGATGGTGAACCACCCGATTCGAACCACAGAATGGACAGGTATCAGAAATATTATCCACAGGTATGGAGGTTTGTGCGCCGCAATTTTGACAAGCCAGGTCGAGGCGAACTTCACCCCATCCCTGGGCGGAGCGCTCCAGACTCTGGACGGTGAATTCGAGCTCCTGGGCGTTTTGTCCAACCAGAGGTTTGTTGGGGGCTTCGAAATATCCGCAGTGAGCGCAGGTCAGTCCCCCGCTAGCCACGCTATACGCGGTGGTCGCGCCGCATTGCGGGCATTTAAAGTCGACCGTCTCCTCTAGCTGTTCCTCGTCGGGCGGCGCAGGTTGAAATACTTCGATCCCTTCAATGGCAGACGGGACAGGCACAAAGCCTGGGGGTGGGAATGCAGTATCCATATTGTTGTTCTCACTCGTAGATATGTACGTCATTCGTGATCTTCGGTTGCGGTCTCTTTTTGCGCTCAACTCAAGGCGGGCGCAGAATAGATAATCAATTCTTCCACAATCGTCAGGTTATTAATGTTATTAATGTCACTAGAGGTTGGACAGAATATATTATAAAGTCTTAAAGTGACAAATGCAGCTGGATGCCGGTCACCGCAAGGTAATCCAGCTTTGTTTGCAAAACTTGTTAAAACCTAAGGAGAGAATCGAAATGAGAAAACTTTTGATCAACCTGATCCTGATCATTGGATTGATCGCCGCGCTGGCAGCTTGCGGTCCTAAGCAGCCTGCCAATCACCTTGACGCCATCAAAGCCGCCGGCGTGATCAAAGTCGGGACATCGGCGGATTACCCACCATTCGAATATATCGATCAGGCTGGGAACATGGCTGGTTTCGATGTCGAACTGATGCAGGAACTCGCCAAAAAACTGGGTGTTAAAGTGGAATGGGTCGATATGCCGTTCGACAGCCTGATCGCAGCCGTGCAGGAAGGGAAAATCGACGCCTCGATTGCAGCATTCAATTACACTGAGGAACGAGACGAAAAAATCGATTTCACCGTTCCGTATTTCTCCAATGAGGATGCGTTTCTGGTCACCGAGGGCTTCGCTGACACAATAACCGGACCGGAGGACCTTGCGAAATACACGGTCGGCGTGCAGTCCGGCACAACCCAGGATGACTGGATCACCGAAAATCTGGTGGACACTGGTAAACTTCCCGAAAGCAATTTTTTCCGCTACGATCGGGCGGATCAGGCTGCGCTCGACATCAAAAATGGGCGCATTCAGGTATGGATGGCGGATTTGTTCCCGGCTCAGGCGCTAGCCGATAAGCTTGGCGGTCTCAAAATTGTGTATCAAGGCATGATTTCGAGCGGTCCAATGAACATCATTATCCCGAATGGCGATACGGCTCTGGCTGAGGCGCTAAATAAAGCGATCGAGCAGTTGCAGAAAGATGGATTTATCGATCAGTTGGCTGTCAAGCATATCGGCGCGCAATAGACCGATTGCCCATTGAGGATCTGGGAGAATGACGTTCCCGCTACAAGCCTGTAGGAGGTCATTCTCCTAAATTTTTTATCAGGTCATCGATGCTGCAAAACTTCATTATCTACATCGGCAGCGGTACGGCTGTGACGGTTAGCGTTACATTGGCGGCGTTGCCAATGGGCATAGTCCTGGGGTTGAGCTTTGCTTTGCTGCACATTTATGGGGGAAAATGGCTTTCGCGCCTCATGACCGTCTACAGTACGTTGATGCGCGGGGTTCCGCCCATTGTGCTTTTGTTCATCCTTTACTTCATCATTGCCGGGTCAATCAACATTTCGCCGTTCTGGGCGGGATCGATCGCGCTGGGGTGGGTCAGCAGCGCGTATCAAATGGAGATCTTTCGGGGGGCGCTTCTGTCGGTTGGCGGCGGACAGATGCTGGCGGCGCGCGCGATCGGGATGTCGCGCTGGACCGCTGTTCGCTACGTGGTGCTGCCGCAGGCTTTGAGGCTGGCGATTCCGCCTTGGTCCAATGAGGTTTCCATTGTTCTCAAAGATTCGTCGTTGGTGTATGCGCTGGGTGTGCCGGAGATCCTGCGCCGCGCCCAACAATTGAGCGCGACCACCCAACAGCCATTTCTGGCGTATGGCACAGCCGCATTGATCTACTTCATCCTGGTTTTTACGACCAATCGCTTGCTGGATCACCTGGAGCAGCGAACGCGCTTGCCTGCTCAGCTCTAACCGATGCGGAGGAGTTTTTGGACCAACCGATACTGAAAGCCACCGGGTTGTCGAAGAAGTACGGTGATAACGTCGTATTTCACAATATCGATATTGCGGTTGAGCAGGGCGACATCATCGTGATCATCGGTCCCAGCGGAACGGGTAAAAGCACGCTGCTGCGCTGTTTGAACCTGTTGACCAAGGCGGATAGTGGCAAAATCTGGTTGGATGGGACGGAGATCACCGCGCCGGGTCATAGTGAAGATGAGGTGCGCCAGCATATTGGGATGGTGTTTCAAAACTTCCTGCTATTCAACCACTTAACTGCGCTGGGCAATGTGATGCTTGGGTTGACCAAGGTCAGACACTTGCCGCGCGAGCAAGCGCGGGAGAAGGCTCTGTCCGAACTGAATCGGGTCGGTCTGGCGGACCGCGCGGGGCATTATCCGGGTCAGCTTTCGGGCGGTCAGCAGCAACGCGTCGCAATTGCCCGCGCGCTCGCGATGGACCCACGGGTGATGTTGTTCGATGAACCGACTTCGGCGCTCGATCCTGAGCTGATCGGAGAAGTTCTGGAAGTGATGCGTCAGTTGGCGATGCAGAAGATGACCATGTTGGTCGTGACGCACGAGATGGGTTTTGCGCGGGAGGTTGCCAACCGGATCATCTTTATGGAAAAGGGCAGCATCGTCGAAGAGGGCGCCCCGAATGAGCTCTTTTTGCGACCGAAGTTCGAGCGGACGCGTGAGTTTTTATGGAAGATCACCGAACTCTATGGTCATAAAAAAGAATAAGAACAGCACATGGAAGATCATTGCGTGAGCGTCGGTTTATGAGCGACTGGCTGGATTTTTTTTGGCGATCAATTCCCGTCTTTTTGAACGGGTTATGGGTCACGCTGGAGTTGACCGCCGTCGGGTTGATCGTTGGTTTTGGATTGGGTCTGGCAGCCGCGTTGGGGCGCGTCTATGGCAGCCCATGGGTTCGCAGGATTTGTATCGCGTACATCGAGATCTTTCGCGGCACGCCGCTCCTAGTGCAGCTTTTCTTGATCTATTATGGATTTCCTGGGATTGGCATCACGCTTTCACGGATGATGTCAGCCTATCTGACGTTGGGGTTGAACAGCGGCGCTTACCAGGCTGAGTATCTGCGCGGCGCGATCATGGCGGTTTCCGAAGGTCAGATGATGGCTGGTAGATCTATTGGTCTCTCGCGCTTAGCCAGCATTCGCTACGTCATCCTGCCCCAGGCGCTGAGATTGGTGATTCCCTCCTGGTCGAATGAACCGATATTGTTATTGAAATCGACCGCGGTCGCGTTTTTAATCGCCGTGCCCGATCTGATGACCAAAGCCAAGCTGATCGCTGCCCGCACTTACGATCCAATTGGAACCTATCTGGCTGTGGCGGTTGTCTATTTGGTTATCGTTGGGCTGCTTAACGAGGTTATGAAAGCCCTCGAGCGGCGGCTGCGCATCCCCGGCTTGGAAATCGAGTCGCATAAGCCCTGACAAGAACTTTAAAATTTAGATTCGATCAATAACTGTGATGCCAACTTTCTTGTAATTCTCCCAATCCGAGAATTGATTAAGCGATTCTTCCAGGGTGATTCGTTTCCCGATTAATTGCCCCGGGTGTAATTGATCCGCCAGCATCATCTCCAGCAATGCTCCAAAACGATGAGCCTGCATCCCGTGGCTCCCGAGGATTTCTAACTCTTTGGAGATCACCAGGTCGACAGGTATGGCTGAGTGAGCATCCGCAGGGCTCATCAACCCGACCTGGACATGCCGGCCGCGCTTTCGTAAACCGGCGACAGAGTTGAAGCAGGTTTGCGGGCTGCCAAGCGCATCGAGCGAGACGTGCGCGCCCCCGGCGGTGAGCTCACGAACCGCCTCGGGGATGTCCGAGGTTTGGCGGGCATCGATCACCTCCCGCGCCCCAATCGAGCGCGCAAAAGCCAGCTTTTCTGGATTGATATCGATTCCTACGACATGCGCCCCAAGCGCGGCAGCGATCATCACGGCGGACAATCCCACTCCGCCGCACCCATGCACCGCTACCCATTCGCCCGGGCGCACTTTTGCTTGATCGACCACCGCGCGAAACGAGGTAGTGAACCGGCACCCCAGGCTGGCGGCAGTAGTGAAGTCAATCGCCTCGGGCAGAAGAACCAGGTTCAAGTCAGCCTGGTTGATGTGAACATATTCAGCAAACGAACCCCAATGGGTGAAGCCGGGCTGTTCTTGATGGTCGCATACTTGCTGATTGCCCGAAAGGCATTCGGGACAGTTCCCGCAGGCGCACACAAACGGTACAGTGACGCGGTCGCCCGGCTTCCAGCGCCTGACCTCTGAACCCACCTCGGCGATTACTCCTGCAAATTCGTGACCTGGCACGTGTGGCAAGCTGATCCCCGAATCATGTCCCATCCAGCCGTGCCAATCGGACATGCAGATGCCGGTTGCCTGGACGCGCAGGATCGCGCCGTGCGGCTTGACCCGCGGCGCGGACACATCCTGGATGCTCAACGCACCCTGAAACGCTTCATAAACTACAGCTTTCATTGGATTCTCCTATCGGGTATGTTCTGGAGGTGCGATTTATTGTACCCCCATCTAATGAACATTCTGGAATGATGTTTTTGTAAGTTTTTCTGCACGTACTTATCATATAATTGATTTATCTTGCCAGACAATGCCGCGTTGATCTTTTGCCGTTTAAGCTTGATATTGGGAACGGGATGCGGCGGAATCGTGAGAGTTATTGCGTATCTGATGAACGATTTCACCAGTTTACTCATCGGGGTTGGACTAATCCTGTTTGGATTCGCTGCGGGTTTGCTCTTGCGCAGAGGGCTCGGTTTTGTAAAACTAAACCGAACCAGGCAAGAGAGCAAATTGCCTCAGAGCAGCGAACTAGAAAATACCCACCTCGATCCTGTGGTTGAACTTGATCAGAAAGCCGAATTCATGCGGATCGTTTCGGAATTGACCGTGGGCTGCATGGACGTCAGTTCTGATCAGACCTGCCCGGTATTTGAGCGAACTCTCGCCAGGCTGGGCGAATTCCTCGATCTGGATCGAGCTGCGCTCATGGTGTTCGATCATGAACGTAAGACATTGCGAAATTTCGCGTGGACATCGCACCGGATAGAGCGCGCATCGGATTCCGAGCGATCAATTGAATATCATGAACTGGATTGGTGTTACGAACGATTAAACCAGCGGGAACCGGTTCTGATTCCCTGGCTGGCGGATCTTCCAGGCACAGCCACCGAAGAACACCGCTACTGTGAAAGGCATGGGTTCCGGTCTTTGTTGCTTTTGCCGCTGATCATCTCTGGGGAGTTATTGGGCGCGCTCGAGTTAGCGTCTTTAGAAAACCCCAAAAATTGGTCGGAAGAGTTGCGCGCGGGATTGTCGCAGCTTGGTTATCAATTCGCATTCGCGTTAGACCGTATTAGAAACCAAGAGATTCGAGCATTTCAACAGCGCCGATTACATCTTCTAAGTGAGATTACTCACTCAGCCTTACACGCTCCGGATGCGCAATGGATGCTTGAAATCACGGCTGACAAGTTAATGGAGTTTCTTCATGCTGATGCCTGTGTGATTTTACTGGGAGATGTTGCGGGTCAGTCTTTACGAAATCTGGCAATTGGGGGCGACGAACCATCAGTCTTGCAACCTTCTGCGCAAGATCTGGAAAATTTAGCGCCCTTGCTGGCTGGGTTGCAGCAAGACGAATACTTGATGATCGTTGATTTGGATGATTCGGAATATGCTGAATTGCCGTTTGGCGCTGCGCATAAATCGCTTTTTGCGTTTCCCCTCCTGGAATCAGACCTGCCGCTCGGCGCAGTGATTTTATTCTTCAAGAAAACTGTTCGGTTGAACGCTCTTGAAATGGAGTTAAGCAAACGAATAGCCAGCCAACTCGTCTTAGCCGTGACTAAAATTCATGCGCTGGAGGATGCGCAAGCGCGGCTGGATGAAACTGAGACGCTGCGCAAGGCTGCCAGTGTCATCGCCGCTACGTTGGAACCAAACGAAGCGGTGGATCGGATTCTGGATGAACTGGGTAAAGTCGTTCCCTACGACAGCGCGTGTGTACAGATAATAACTAATGGTTTTTTGGAGATCATAGGCGGGCGCGGTTGGAGCGATAATGAAGCCGTCCTTGGAATGCATTTCCCTGTCCCGGCGGATAACCCCAACACAATCGTAGTGGAGACGAAAAAGCCGTTTATCCTGGGCGACGCTCCGAAAATCTATGAACATTTCCGCCACCCACCCCATAATCACATCCGTTCCTGGCTGGGGGTGCCGCTGATCGTGCGCGGGAGCTTGATTGGGATGTTTGCGATCGATAAGATGGAGCCAAATTACTTCCGCGAGGACCACGTGGCGCAGGTGAGCGCGTTTGCAGATCAGGTAGCCGTGCTCTTGGACAATGCGCGATTGTTTGAAAGCACCCAACGCAAAGCTCTCGAATTAGAAGCCTTGCGCGCGACCGTGACTGATATTACAGCAGAACTCGACCTGTCCATATTACTGCGTGCAATCGTAGAACGCGCCTCGACGCTGCTCAATGTGAACGGGGGCGAGTTGGGTTTGTTCGACGATAAAAATCAAACCCTGAAAATTGTCGTAAGCCACAATCTGGGGGTGACTAATCAAGAAATTTATCTTGAAAGGGATGAAGGTATCATGGGACGTGTGGCAAGAACGCTGGAGCCGGCTTCGGTGGATGACTATATGAGTTGGGAAGGGCGTTCGCCGCATTATACTGGTGTACCTTTGCATGCCGTGGCAGCGGCGCCGCTTCTGATTGGCGGTCGTCTGCTTGGCGTACTCGGTGTCGGAACGACCGATGCGGATCGCCGCTTGAGCGACACCGATATCACATTATTGAATTTGTTCGCTCAACAGGCGGCGATTGCGGTCGAAAATGCGCGGCTGTTCGAAACGCTTCAAACCCAGGCGATAACAGACCCGCTCACCGGGCTTTTCAACCGGCGTGGGCTGTTTGGTTTTGGTCAGCACGAAATCGAAATCGCAATAAGAAAGGAGCGCCCATTCTCGGTTATCCTGTTCGATATCGACCACTTCAAACTTGTGAACGATCGCCACAGCCATGCGGTCGGAGACGATGTATTAGTGCAGCTCGCGCGTCGCTGCCAGGCGATTCTCAGGCGCAGCGATATACTCGGGCGTTATGGCGGGGAGGAGTTTGCGGTTCTCCTGCCTGAGACAGAATTGCAAGATGCGATGAGGATTGCGAATCGTTTTCGTCTGATGGTTTCGGGAAAGCCGCTCGACACGCGGCGCGGCCCAATCGGAATTACAATAAGCTGTGGAGTGACGACGGCTTCTGATGATATTCCAGAACTAGCGGTGCTTCTAGACCAGGCGGATACGGCTCTTTATGCCGCCAAACAGGCTGGTCGAAATCAAACGATCGCCTATGAGAGAGTAAGAGTTTAGCTGAGCGAGATTAAAAGACATTATGATCGATTACGGCTCACTTTTTGAACCAGAGAAACAGGAACAGACCGTGTTGCCAAAACCGCGCAGAAGAATCAAAGTACTCCCAATTATTCTGGGGATAATCCTATTACCAATCCTGGTGCTGGCAGGGTGGTTTGGTTTCCTTTATTTTCGCCCGCAGTTGGAGAGGCTTTCATTCTTTGCTCTACCTCAACAAACTCCTACCGAAGCAGCCCCTCTTGAAACTGAACCGGCTCTGGCGCAGACCACCCCCACCAGTATCGCTACCCTTGAGCCCACTGCTTCCAGCCCGGCTGCCACGCCGACTGAGTCCGCCGCCATCCCAGACTGTCTGGAATGGTCGAGTGTGACCCTGGATCACCTGGATCAACAAATTTGCGTACAGGGGGAGTATATACAGCAATTCAAGCGCGGCGACGGGACCTTTGTGATGGTTTTCAGCGATGACCCTGGAACCTTTCAGATCTGGTCGTATCCCAAACCGTTCGACTGGTACACCCAGGAGTCAGACGCGCCCTGTGTTGTTGCGCACGGTTGGGTTCAAACATCCGGTGTGCGCCCCATTATTATTCTGGGTTCGCGGGGGACGATGGAGGCTTGCCCATAAACGCGCAGCCATCGTTAAGAAATGTGCAATTAACAAAAAGGGCGTCTCTGGGACGCCCTTTTTACGTGTGATATTACAATCGTATAGCAGGTGTGTTAACGCAGCTCAGGCAATTTTATTGACCTCAGCCAGCAAAGCGTTGGCTTTCTCTTCAGTCAACCCCATCTGTGCAGCCAGCGGATTGCTGACGATCATCCGCAAGGAAAGACCTTTAACCATGCTCACCTGGGGGTTCGCGGCGATCCCGGGGAACTGTTTTTCCAGCAGCGGTAGTACGCGCGGATCATCCATGAAATCCGCCAATGTTGAATCGAGCGTGTAAGCCATTGAGTATACTCCTTGTATGAGAATTCTAATTTATAATTGAGCAGATTATACCTCGACCTGGTTCGTCTATATAGTGCGTATTCTTTTGGGGAGTAATCAAGCCTGATTCGATAATGAACGATTCCGCTCGCTTTATAAATGTATTGAAGCGCCTTCACCATTTCGCAGAATTGCCGAATGAAGTCCAGCAGGTGATTGCACAGTCTGGAACGCGCCGTCATTTCAAAGCCGGGCAGGTGATCTATGTCGAAGGCGAACCCGCCGAATCAATTTATATTCTGGAAAATGGCTGGGTAAAAGCCACGCGCATGAATCGTGAAGGGCGCGAGCAAGCCATGATGTTTATGCGTCCAGGGGAGGTCTTTGGTGACATCGCGGTCTTGACTGGCACCACCTATCCCGGGACGGCTATTGCCCTCGAAGATATCGATGTATTGGTAATCCCTGCTCATACTATCCTCGATCTCATTCACCAGCAACCCAAGTTCGCCTTGGCGGTCATCCGTCATCTGGGAGAACGCGTACTGCACTATATCAGCCTCGTCGAAGACCTGTCTTTACGCAGCGTGGAGGCGCGCCTGGCAAACACGTTGCTGCGCCATGCCGAACTGCGCGAGGGTCAATTGATCGTACCGCGGCGTGAGTGGACCACTTTCGATGAGATGGCAGTCCGGTTAGGTACGGTGCGAGATGTTCTCAGCCGCGCCTTGAAAACACTTGAAGGCGAGAACTTGATCCGGGTGGAGAAACAGGCGATTGTAATTCTCAATTCCAATGGTCTATTAGAGAAAGCCAATCGCTGACGGCACTGGCGCTCAGCTACCCAGATCGTTTGAAACCCTTTTACCCTGCCGCACAGCAAATTCAACTCATACGCGGTAGATTATTCACCCATCCGTAAGACAAAAGTCGTACACGAAACATGATCGTCTTCGTATACTAAATCTGGTTATATCTTGATTTAGTATACGAAGACGATCATGCAAATCCTTCCTTACTCCAGGTCTGATGAAGATATCCGGGCAGCGGTTTTAATCGTTTTAGTAGCAGACGAGCGCACCGCGGCGGCAGAGCTGCGTTTGGGCGTGCTGAACGGTATCGTTCACCTGGCGGGCGCGGTGGATTCGCTGGCGAAGCGCGCCGCGGTTGAAGAATTAGCTTCCTGTGTCGAAGGTGTGCGCGGGGTGGTGAACCGTATCGAAGCACCTGGGGCGCCTGATCCGGCGCGTACCATCGATCTAGATCTAAAAACACCAAACAGCCAATCTGAAATAAAAAATATGAATGGAGATGAATCATGAAAGCTACTTCTGAACGAAACCGCACGATTATGTCTGTCATCGCGATCGTAGTTGGATTGTTGATGATCACGGTCATCCCGTTTCTGGTGCAGACCTCGCTGGAGCGCGTGCTGAAAGGCTTGTCCGATCACGTCGCAGCCGGCAATCCAGCCTTCAAGAGCGGGATCCCGCTCTTTGACTTGTTCTATCCAATCTGGCGGGCGCTGATCTTTGTGGCTGGGATCGCATTGATTGTGATTTCTCAAGAAATCAAGAAAGGTTCAGAGTGGACTTATCCACTTTCTATGTTGTTATTCGCGGCGCCTGCCATGGGCGGCATGTTTATGTTCTTGCCGTACGTCAGTTGGGTGGATGGCTTTCCGGTGCCGATGCTGATTACCCTCATCGGTCTGGTAGGGTACTTCAGTTTCATATTTTTGCGTGAGGCTTCTCTACAACAGAAATTAGTTCGGCTTGCTGCGCTGACGTTTATCGGCATGATGGCAACGCATGCCTTCACTATCGGGATCGGCGCGCAGCGTACGATGATGACCCGCCCGGGTTATCCGTTCTACCCGGACTTCTCCTGGTGGCTGTTCAATTGGGTGGGCGAGGTGAACTGGGTGGCTTTCCCGCTGCTGGTTGCCTCTATCCCCTTCTTAGCAGTTAGCCGGCGAAAAGGCTGGTGGCTGGCGGTGATTGCGGCGATAGCAATTTTGGCGATTGACGCGCCGACCCAATTTATTCGCACCAAAACGCTCGATTACCTGTACGGGTCGCTGCTGGCGCTGGGGGTGTTGGTTTTCACCGTGGTTCCTTATTTCAAGAACATCCTGTTGGACGGAGAAACAAGACCGCGTGAGGAAATCGGACTGAGTGAGGAAACCAGCGCAGCTTGACGAGGATAGATGAAAACCAGTATAAGAATCGATCCATATAGTTTCCCTTTGATCATCGTCGCCGCGTTCGTGATGGGGCTCATCCTGGCGTTCATGTTGGGGTTTCGTCCCCAACACGGTTCTTCTCACGGTAGAGAAAGACCGGCGCTGGAAACCGCCCCCGCACTCGTCCAAACTGTTCAGGAAGGTAGTTTTTACGATCTATGAATACAACTATAAAACCCCGTCGTAAATCGTCCTTAATGCTGATCCGCAAGGGGTTTTTGTGGTCTGCCGTGTTTGTGACCTTCCTGATCGGCATCCGGCATCTGTTTCCAGGCGAAGCTGCCAGCGGCGGGTCTTTCGACGCCTTCTGCCCGTTTGGCGCGATTGAAACGATGTGGCGTTACATAACAACGGGCCACACGCTCAAGACCACGAACTTGCTCAATTTTGCAGTCTTTAGCGGCGTGCTGGCAGTTACCTTGGTGGCAGGGCGGGCTTTTTGCGGCTGGATGTGTCCGCTGGGGGCGGTGCAAGAGGGGTTGGCAAAACTCGCGCGCCGCTTGGGGGGTGAAAAGCGCCACGTCCGCGGCAAGCCCTCCAAAGCTCGCTTTCCAGCGAGTCTGCCAACCTGGCTTGACCGCCCGATGCGCTACCTAAAATACCTGGTATTGCTGCTGGTCATTCTGGCGAGCGTGGCGGCGGTATATCCGCCTTTGCATGCATTTTGCCCGGCGCGCGCAGTATTTAGTTTCCATCTCACGACCGTCTTGATGTGGGGTGTCTTAATCCTGTTTGTTGCCTCATCCATGCTGGTGGAACGGTTCTCGTGCAAATATCTTTGCCCGCTCGGGGCTGCCCTGTCGATCTTCAACAAGATTTCACCGGTGCGCCTGACGGCAAACTCCGCAGCATGCAACCATTGCGGCAGATGTGATATGGATTGTTCGATGGGCATCCAGAACGTGCCGGACAACCTGAACCAGGCAGAATGTATCCGCTGCCTGGAGTGTCTGGAAACCTGCGCGCGCGCGGATGCATTGGAGATAAAACTGGGGTAATAGGTGGGGGAGGGGCGGCAGCCCCTCCCATCGAATACCTATAACAAACGGAGGTCTTGATGAAAAACAGTATAAAGAATAATATGAAACTAGGAGCCATCTTGGCGGTAGTTGGCATTGGGGTTGGGCTGCTGGTTTTGTTCCTGATGGTAAGCATCTATCAGGTGAATATTGACGGGAAAATCGCGGATGGTCGCCCTGACGAGGCAATCACCGTGCGCATCGTGTTTGCTATGCTCAGTTGGCTGGGCGTTTCTGCCGGCGCATTATGGATGATGGTCTTGTACGGCTTTTTGACCAACGCGCGCTGGGCTTGGTTTTGGGGTACTATGGCAGCCACGATCCAAATCCTGGCGGGTTTCTTCCCGATGATTCCACCTTCCAGCATCGGTTTACCGGCGCCAACCGTGTGGGTTTTCTTGATCGCGAGTGTTTTGTGGTTCGGGATGCTTTTAATCGGCGGTATCGATTGGAAAATCCTTGCTCTGGCTTTCGTCGGGGGTTTGGCATACGTGCTGACGTTTATCGATGGTGTCGGGGCGATCTCGCGTTTTCAGACTGAGGCAGAAGGTTTTATCAGCTCCATGTACGGCATGTCACAGATGGTCAACTGGTGGGGAGCGGCGGCTTGGGCGGTCTTCATTGCTGCTTTGGTAAAGGGCAAGGCTTGGGCTTTGCCGCTCGGAATCTTTGCGGCGGGAATGTCTATGTTTGGCGGGTTTCCGGTAGGCGTGACTGATATTATCGTCAAAGGACGCTTTTCGATGTTTCTGGTAGCACCCATTTTAAGCACCGGCATATTGATCTACCTGCTCCTGCCAAACACGCGGAAGATGCTGGCTGATTGGTCTTCAAAGACAGAGAGCAGGAATATTGCCGCAGATTGATTTTTATCAAGGACAATTACCGTACTTGACGGTAGAATAGGCATAACGTGGGAACCATATGATTGAAATTCACTCATTGGAGATGGTGCTATGCAGGCATTGAAAACAAGATTTGATTATCTCTTCAACTCGACGAAAGGATTGATATTGGTGGCGATTGCCATGTTGGGCATTGTCACCGCGGTCTGGGGAACGCTCTCTGGTCCAATGGCGGAGATGGGCGTGCGTGAGGTGACGGCAAGAATCCTCGGCATGGACCTTGTCCAAGTTGAGCGCGAAGGCCGCATTATCATCCTGTATCACTCGATTGCGATGGCGATCATCGCGATTGAAGTATACATGATCACCAGTTTGTTGAAGATGAAACCCTATTTCAAGACCATGATTAATGCCACGGTCACTTTTGGCTACATCTTGACGATGTTCTTCGGGCTGCTTTTCGCCTACTTTGGTCACAACTGGATTTTCCATGGGGTGTACATCTTCGGTCTCTCACTGATTTTCTTTGCGGGTTTATTACTGATCATTGCGCTCTGGCCCTTTAGCCGGGAATACCATGTCACCGACAAAAATTACGCCAACTTCAAGGGTCTGGACATCGAGCGCACGGCATTTTTCGCCACTGCGCTGACCACTGTCATTTCCGCGGTATTCGGCGCAATTCCAGGTTCGTTCTTTGGAAATGGTTTTGAAGCCTTTCTGGCTGAAAATGTGATCCGCTATCCCGTGAAGTCGACGCTTCAATATTCGATTATTGGTCACCTGCACATCATGCTGGCGCTGATCTCCATCATGATCACGCTCATCATCGGTCGGTGGCTGAACTTCAAAGGTATTCTGCACAAGTTTGCTATGCCGTTGATGATTTTGGGGACGATCGTCCTCAACCTCGGTGTTTGGGGTATCGTTACACCGCTTCAACCCATTGCTCATACTATTATTTACGTCGGCGCGACCCCAGCCATGTTTGCTGCGCTTTTATTGGTTATATATGGATTTGACATGTTAATCCGTGAAGGCACCGCCCATATTAAAAAACCAAATTTCGGCAATAAAATCAGCGCCCTCGTGCGCGACCCGCTCCGCTTCGGTCCACTCTGGCAAATGATCTTCATGAACTTCACAACCAGCGGCATCGGGATTTTTATGGCGATTCGTCTCCATCAAATCTTCCGCGTCTGGCCCGCCCGCGAAGAACGCATCGAACTGACGGGTCACTGGCACGTGCTTTCAGCGATCGTCGCTACAATCATCCTCCTCTATTATGGCGATATGGTCGGTCTCAAAGGGAAATTACGCCAGTGGTATGGCTGGCTCATCATTATTCCTTCTAATATCGCCTTTGCCGCGGTGACGATCTTCGAGATGAAACGCCTTTTCATCAGCGAAGCTACTCAACAGCCGCTAGTCAACAACCTCATGCTCGCGATTGATTTTGGGCTGGGTCTGTTGTTAGTTGTGCTGGCGGTGTTGATGGTGTACCGCCTGATAGACTTGTTCAAATCGAAAGGACGTTGGACCAAAGAGATGACCCAAGAACTTGCGCAGGAGGTGAACAAATGAAACGCCTCTTTCTAAACCTCAGTCTGCTACTTGTTTTGCTGGCGGCATGCGCCCCGGTCAATTTGAATACCCCGATGCCTGAATTCAACACCGGCGTTGACCCGAATGCCTGGGCTCAAGTTCCCGCGGGCGAGTTCTTTTTCGGTCAACACAATCATGTCGAATCCACGGACGCTTTCGAAATCATGGTCACCGATGTCACCACCGCCCGATATGCGGACTTTCTCAATGCAGCGCTGGCTGCTGGTTACGTCAAAGTGGACGGCGATCAAGTTGTCGGTTATTACCCGGGTGATGTATTCCGTGGCGTTAAGCACGAAGAGAGGATCGATGCCGGCGACTGGCTCTTCATCCCTCTGGCTGATCCATCTCAGCGAATTATGTTTGATGGAAAAACCTTCACCGCTCAGCCTGGCTACGAAAATCATCCGATGACCAGCGTGACCTGGTTTGGCGCAAGGGGCTACTGCGACTTCTACGATTATCGCTTGCCCACCGAAATGGAATGGGAAAAAGCGGCGCGCGGCGAGGACACACGCCCCTTCCCGTGGGGTGAAAAAATCGCCCGGGAGAACGCCAATTTCTACGCCAGCCGCGATCCATTCGAAGCCAAGGCTACCGTTGGCTCGCGGACCAGCCCCGTTGGTTTTTACAATGGTCAGCAGTACAACGGTTACCAAACGCTCGACTCTGCCTCCCCTTACGGTTTATACGACATGGCGGGCAACGTCTGGCAATGGATTGGCGACGTGACCGAAGGTATGCATTATCGGTTTATGCGGGGCGGCTCGAAAGACACCTATGAAATGGATCTGCGGGTGTGGGTGCGCAACAACGCCACACCGACTTATTTCAGCCCGGGTGTTGGTTTTAGATGTGTGCGGTAATGTAATAAGGAGACTTCGGTGGCTGTTATTGTGAAATCAACCGTAGTGAAACTTGCAAAGTGGATCAGGTTCAAGTTCTCTTTGTACTGGCCTTTGATTAAAGGCCTCCAGACGGGCTTGTTGCTTGCAACGGGGGTTGCCGGTTATATGAGCGCCAGATGCCCGGTGATGCATTTACCAACCCTGGCTGGTCTGACCGGCAGTCTCTTTTTGGCGATCAGCGGAAGCACCGTGCTAAATATGTGGTATGACCGCGATATTGACAGTAAGATGAGACGCACCCACACTCGCCCGCTGGCGTCCAGCCGGGTCACCCCGGCGGAGGCTTTGCGCCTGGGTCTGGCGCTTTCTCTATTGGGCGTTGCGTGGGCGGCGGCGATGAAACCGCTGTATGGGTTGGTTGTCTTCGCCGGGTTGTTTTTTGACGTGGCGGTTTATACCATCTGGCTTAAGCGCCGCACCGCCTGGAGCATCGTGTGGGGCGGCATTTCGGGCGGCATGCCCATTCTGGCGGGTCGAGTTCTGGGTACCGGGGTCATTGATTGGGTCGGGATCGCGCTCGCCCTCTCGGTCCTGTTCTGGATTCCTACCCATATCATGACCTTTAGCATGAAGTATCGCGAGGACTACCAGGCTGCCGGCGTACCAACTTTCCCCTCCACCTACGGTTTCTTCACAACAAGGGTGATCATCGCAGTCTCCAGCATCTTTGCCGCGCTTTTGATCGGCATCGCAGCTTTTGGGATCGGGATGACCTGGGGCTATCTACGGGTGCTGGTTGTGCTCTCTATTGGGTTATTCTTACTGGCGGTTATTAGTATCATCAAGCCTTCAGAACGGTTGAATTTCGGCTTGTTCAAATTTGCCTCGGTCTATATGCTTGCTTCTATGATACTTTTGGTGGTGTATGGTTTATAAGCAGACCTCTTCCCTGCACCGGTTAAAACCTGCGGTTACAAAGACCTGGTTGTATCTTTCGGCTGGCATCATGTGGATGGGTGTAGGGATTATGCTCATTGGCTTCGCCTCACGCTGGTTGAAGCCTTTATCACTTTCGACAGCTTTGCTGATCATATTGGGCGGCATCGGGCTGGCTTCGTTGATCTACTTCTTTGGTTTCTCTAAGATGGCGAAGAAGAATGTCCGCCGGATTCTTGCGATGGAAGGAGAGCGCATCTGTCTGTTTGCTTTCCAGGCGTGGAAGACGTACCCGCTGGTCATTTTCATGATCGCCTTGGGTATCTATCTTAGAGTCTATTCTCCCATCCCCAAACACTTGCTTGCCATCATGTATATCGGGATTGGCGGTGGACTGTCATCATCCAGCATACATTACTTCAAGCAAGCACGCGAGAGTTAGAAATGTTTAGAAACCCAGTTCATTGGCGCCTGCGCAAGCAGCGGTACCGATTGGCTGGGAGAGTTTGTTCCAGTTGTGGAAAACCGGTTTTTCCTCCACGGCTGATGTGCGGTAGTTGTGAGGATCGACAGCGGATAACTGATCCAGCCCGTTTGTATTGTATTCGTCTTCCAAAATTATTATCTGATATGGGTTGACGTCCGTCTTGCCCGCGTGATATATTCTGACCCACGTCGAATTCTGACCTGGGTCAATTATTTTGGAACAACTCATTTCCCACTGAGACCCCAAGAAGCAAAAATGCGATCAGCCCCTGGATCAGTTTGCTGCGATCCTGTGCTTTGAACCGTCAGTGTGGGGGGCGGGGCAGCTTTACCTGGGTCTTGACTTGGATATCGACGCCTCAGTCAGCCTCGTAGAGCGGATCAGACGTCTGGCTGATCCGCTGGATTAATCTATCGTTATGGAGAAATAAATGACGTCGCTCAAAAGAGCACTTGGATATTTACGACCATATTGGCTTTTGACCATCGGGATTTTCCTCACGTTGCTGCTTGCAGCGGGGCTCAATCTCGTTATTCCAGCCCTGACCCAGCGCATCATTGACAACGGTATCGATGGCAGAGCGCCGAGTTTCATTATATGGGGCGCGCTGGCAATCGTCGGTGTGGCAATATTTCGCGCAATCTTTACGTTTTTACAGGAATATTGGTCCGCTAAAGCTTCTCAGAACGTCGCTTACGACATGCGTAATGCGCTCTACCATAAGATTCAGAAACTCTCATTTGGCTATCATGACCGGGCTCAGACCGGACAATTACTTACGCGCGCGACCAGCGATGTGGACCGCATCCAGATGTTTGTGGGACGCGGTTTCATTATGTTCATCACCGCTTTAATCATGCTCTTCGGCAGCCTGGCGCTATTGGTGAGTCTCGATTGGCAACTCTCATTGATCGTGCTGGTGCTGATCCCCGCCACAATGTTGGTTTTCTTCTTCTTCACCACGCGGGCTTTTCCGCTCTTTTCCAAAGTCCAGCAGTTCATCGCAAATCTGAACACAATCTTACAGGAGAATCTGGCTGGTGTGCGCGTAGTGCAAGCCTTTGCACGCGAGCCATATGAAATGAAACGTTTTTCTACCGCTAACCGGATCTTGACCGACCAGACGATCGAAGTGGGGAAGCTGATCGCAGCAGCTTTTCCGCTGGTGTTCTTGATTTCCAACCTGGGGACTCTGGCAGTTGTGTGGATGGGCGGTTTTCAAGTCATTGATGGAAGACTGACGATTGGTGAGTTGGTGGCGTTTCAAAGCTATTTAATGCTTGCCACTTTCCCGGTTCTGATGCTGGGAATGATCATCGCGATGATCTCTCAGGCTGGGGCGAGCGCCGAGCGGGTTTTTGAGATTTTGGATGTGCAATCCGAAGTAGTTGAAAAGCCTGAAGCGCTGAGCCTGCCGGTGGTGCAGGGGCGGGTGCGCTTTGATGAGGTCTGGTTTTCGTACTACAAGCAGTCACTAAAAGACGTTGCAATTGAGAAGAATGGCAGAAAGAGGGGGCGCAAGTCTTCAATGGGCGGTTTGGGGGGAATGGGCATGGGGATGGGTCTGGGGATGGGCGGTTCGGAGGCGCCCGCCGCGCCGCCAGTAGAAGAGTGGGTATTGAAGAATGTATCGTTCACAGCCGAACCGGGCGAAGTGATTGCGCTCTTGGGGGCTACTGGTTCTGGCAAGAGCACGGTCATCAATTTAATCCCGCGTTTCTACGATGTAACACGCGGCAAAGTCACAATTGATGGGATCGACGTGCGGGATGTCGCGCTTGACTCGCTGCGATCTCAAATTGGGATGGTCATGCAGGAGACCACTCTGTTTACTGGAACAGTGCAGGAGAACATCGCTTATGGGCGCCCTGGAGCCAGCCTGGACACGGTTATTGCAGCGGCAAAAGCAGCCGAAGCGCATGACTTCATTATGGAATTTACTGAAGGATACGATACGCACGTTGGCGAGCGTGGGGTTACCCTTTCAGGCGGTCAGAAACAACGCATTGCGATTGCCCGGGCGCTGCTGTTAGATCCGCGCATCTTGATCCTTGACGACAGCACCAGCAACGTAGATTTGGACACGGAGGCGCGCATTCAACGCGCCCTGAAATATTTGATGCATGGGCGCACCAGCTTTGTGATTGCACAACGCATCAGCACGGTTCGCAATGCAGATAAAATCATTGTGCTTGATAACGGCGCGGTCGTCGCGCAAGGAAAACATGCCGATCTAATGCGCGACTCAGCCATTTATGCCGAGATTTTCAGTTCTCAACTTTCGGGAGATTGCGAGCTTTTCCCGGATCTTTGCGAAGAAGAAAACCCAGAAATCGATCAAGCCGCAGGAAGCGAAAAGGAGGTGCTCTGATGTTTGCCGGAGGGCACATGCGCCATTTCGCTGAGGGTCGGGATGACAAACCCCACTCTCAAAAACAGACGCTGCAACGTCTGGCGAAGTATTTCGAACCTTACTGGCTGGGCTTGCTTGGGATTGTTGGGCTGCTCATCGTTGACACGTTACTCCAGCTTGCCGCGCCCTATTTGATCGGCAGGGCGGTTGATAAATTTATCACCGCCGGGGACCGCGGCGGCTTAACCACCACCATGTTGCTGCTGTTCGCGGCATATGTGGGCGCCTGGTTGACCCGTTATGGCGAGTTCCTGGCGATGATTGTGATTGGCAATAAGGTGCTTTTGCAATTGCGGACTGAAGTCTTTGAGCGCATCCAATCATTCTCGCTGCGCTTTTTCAGCCAACACGAAGCCGGCGATCTGATGAGCCGCCTCACAAACGACGTGGACACGATTGGACAGATGGTCAACGCCGGGCTGATCCAGGCGCTCAGCAGCGCCCTGCTCTTGGTCGGGATCGTCGCGGCGATGTTTAGCCTGAACTGGCAGTTAGCCCTGGCGACCTTCCTGATACTGCCGTTAATGCTCATCGCTTCAATGATCCTTTCGCGGCGCGCTCGCTTAGCATTTCGGCGCACGCGTAAGACCATTGGCAGCGTCAGCGCCGATTTGGAAGAGAACATCTCTGGGGTGCGGGTTACGCAAGCATTTGCGCGCGAGGATCAAAACATCGAACGGTTCGACGAACTCAATCGCCTGAACCGCGATGCCAATGTTAGCGCTCAGGGCATCACCGCGGCTTTTATGCCAATCCTGGACGTACTGAGCGCGCTGGGTTTGGCGATTGTTTTGGGCTATGGCGGTTATCTTGCCTTGCAGAGCCCGCCGCTAATATCGGTGGGGCTCATCGTATCTTTTATCATCTATGTCAGGCGTTTTTTTCAGCCCATTCAGCAAATCGCCACGCTTTACGCGCAGCTTCAATCTGCGCTGGCGGGCGCGGAGCGGATATTCGAATTGGAAGATATGCAGCCTGATTTGGTGGATGCACCCGATGCACGTGAAATGCCGGCGATCAAAGGACAGGTGGAGTTCGAAAATGTCTCGTTCTTTTACAAACCCGACGAACCGGTTCTGCGCCAAATTAATCTACAAGCGGAGGCAGGTCAGACGGTTGCCATTGTTGGCCCGACCGGCGCCGGCAAGACCACGCTGGCAAACCTGATTGGACGTTTCTTTGACGTGACCGAGGGCGCGGTGAAAATTGATGGAATCGATGTGCGCGAGGTCACCCGCGCCAGCTTGCGGCGCCAGATGGGCATCGTCCTACAAGATACATACCTGTTCAGCGGGACGATCATGGAAAACATCCGTTACGGACGGCTTGAAGCCCGGGATGAAGAGGTGATCGAGGCGGCAAGATTGGCAAACGCGGAAAGCTTTATTGCTCATTTGCAGGACGGTTACCAGACTGAGCTATCCGAGCAAGGGCGCAACCTGAGTCAGGGACAGCGCCAGTTGATTGCAATTGCCCGCGCTATTCTGGCTGAACCGCGCTTGTTGATTTTGGACGAAGCCACGAGCAGTGTGGACACGCGAACTGAATTGCTCATCCAACGCGCGTTGAAAAACCTGCTGTCTGGGCGGACGAGCTTTGTGATCGCCCACCGCTTGAGCACAATTCGCAACGCCGACCAACTGCTGGTTTTGGAAGGCGGGCAGATCGTTGAACGAGCAGTCAGCCAGCCCGAGCTTTCAGCCCACGAACAGCTTCTGGCTCATCAAGGGGTGTATTATCGGCTTTACAACAGTCAGTTTCAAGCACAAAGGGAGTTGGCTGGCGGCGCCGAGGCGGAGAGCGGTTTGTAAATCTCTGCAAAAGAAAAGCAAAAAATGGCTGGTGTATAATCAATAGGAGAATGAGCGAAGAACAACCAACCCAGGTCGCGCCTGGATACATGATCCAGGTTGAAATAAGCTATACAGACGGGGCTGAACGCCTGGAGTTTGTGATCGTCGATGACGATCAGGCGGATTTTCAGGCGGGGTTTCTGGGCGAGGGCACGCCTTTGGCGCAGGCTATCCTGGGAGCGCTGGTTGGCGCGCAAATTCCCTACTTTGTGGGCGACGCACGTCAGGTGACAATCCTTTCAGCCAAACCGACCGAAAGAACCCCTCAGGAAGATGCCGCAGCCCGGCGTGAAGAGCTCCATCGCCAGGCGGTTGAACAGGCAGACCGCATCAGCGCAATGATGTTCGCTTCTTCGTTCAGCGGTAAATGGGGCGACTACGACCCCGACGCGGTGGAAAAGCAGAAGGATACATAAGTCGTCGGGAGGCGCTTATTTTCCACCGCGCGCGCAGAGCTATGCGCCTGCAGAGCTGTCGCGGATTGTTTCGAGCACCTCGGGCAGCAATATTCGGGTGGTCGCCAGCGAACGCCCGGCGTAAATCGTCTCGTTCCCTTGCCAGTCGCCAAAATATCCGCCAACTTCTCGGAAGATAGCGGGAAAGGGTGCGCAATCCCAAACTGACACCACCGCGTCCATCATCAGTTCAATCCGCCCGGTTGCCACCGCCAGATACCCATAAGCATCGACATAGCCTATCTGGTGGTAACACCGGGCTGACAGCCGGTCGAATACCGGTCTCTGGTTGTTTTGAACAAAGGTCTGCAGGCTGGAAGCTGAGAAATAGGCGCTGCTCAAGCTAGCGATTCGCGAGAGGCGCGCTTTGCGTCCGTTCCACCAGCATCCAAACCCGCTCGCGGCAGCGATCAGTTCGTCCAGGGCGGGAAAATAGGCTGCACCAACCTCGACCCCCCCTTCAATCTCGAGCCCGAGGAGCACAGCATAGAACGGAATGCCGCGCATAAACGATTTGGTTCCGTCAATTGGATCGATTAACCAGCGGTGACTGGCGGAACTAGTTACTTCTCCGCCATATTCCTCGCCTATGATTGCATGGCGCGGGTAGGTTTTCTCGATCCGGCTGCGAATGAACTCCTCCGCCTTTCGATCAGCGATGGTTACGGGTGAGCGATCGTTCTTGTATTCTGGCTGCAAATCGGATTGAAAATAACCCAGCGTTATTTTGCCAGCCAGAACGACCGTTTCGGTGATGAAATCCATATATTGAGAATAGTCAGTGTGAGGCATGTCGCCAATGATATCATGATTTATCTGATAGAATAATTTGCGGTTCCCTGGACTGAATCGACCCTTGATATTTACCGTGAAGACCACGGAGGACGGGCTTTGGAAGATCGAACACAAACACTCAATCGCCGTAAGGTCTTCAAGCAGTGGCTGTTTGCTCTCCTCTCTTTAGTGATCGTTGTGCAACTTTCCTGTAACTTTTTTCGCGGTCTGAGATCGAGCGATCCGGTGAGTTCGACGCTGGACTCGTTGTACGCACAGCAAACCGACCTTTATGAGACACTCAGCGCTTTCACTGCGATCGCGCGCCAGGGAGATTCAACCCGGGTTGCCCAATCCACGCTGGATGCCAGCCTGACCACAGCAACAGCCCAGGCTCGACTCGTGGCGACGCTTGCCAGTAGTCCCCAAAGCAGCGTCACGCCGGGCTTGCCGGTTGATCCGGACGAACGTCTATTGAAATCGGCGCGAATCTTGTTATTCGAGGATATGTCTGCCTCGCCTTACATCCGAATTGTGAAAGAGGCGCTGGATACCGGCGGCTATTTTTATCTGGACGTGGGCAGCGCCAAAGGTTGGTTTAAGACCCAACTGTTATCCGGCATGGAATGGGATCTGATCATTGCCGCCGCAGAGGCGAATCGCGAATTTGGAGGAGAATTCTTCGAATATATTGACGCGCACGTTGCCCGCGGGGCAGCGGCAATTGTCGAGAACTGGGATTTCGATCTCGCTCCGCGGGGCAAAGCCGGTCAGTTTCTGAATCGATGCGGAGTTCGCTTTCAAACGGATTGGTTCGAGCCAAATCTACGGGTGTTTTACTGGCTTCAACCGGATCACCCTGTCTTTAACAGACCGAATTCAATTCCCCCAGCGCTGAGAAACGCGCGCCGTATTTGGACAGGCGACATTGGCGATCTGCTGGAGGGGGATTCTACAATATCCACCGATGAAAGCGCTCCGATTTTCCTTGCTGGAACCAACCCAAACCAGAAGAATCAGAATGCAGTGCTTGCGAGTTGTCTCGGTGGTCGCGTGATTATCCAGACATTCAGGACCCATGAATATCATCACGATGATATGCTCATGCTTTGGCAGAACTACATATACAATGCGCTCACGAGCTATTTCTCCCAAACCGGAAAAAGTGTGCCTACCCCGGCTGTCACAGCGCTGGCTAACCCTGAAGTTACTTCAACCCCCGCCGGACCGACGCCGGGCCCAGATTACATTTTTGAGCACGGCTGCGATGGGATATTTTCTATAAAGCTGACCGAAGCCCCTCGATTTCAAAGGGATTTGTTTGAACATCACGCTGAGGGGCAGTTTTTGATACTTGATATCCTTTATCAAAATCAGACCGAGGCGCCAATCATGGTCTGGGATGGCGATTATTCTGTGGAGGGCAGATTGGCAGAACGTCTGTTAGAATATCAATTGAACCGCGAGGCAACCGGTTATTTGTTTATTGAGGGGGCGGGCGAATTGGTTCAGGACGTGATCGGGCCTGGAGAAAAGCGGCGCGTGAGATTGGCTTTTGATATTACTCCGAAGGGTGAGGATTGGGAGCTTGTTTTTCGACCAGGAAGCGAGTTTGACAGTGTGGTTTGCGAGGCGCGCATTCCTTTATATCGCTAAGACAAATGACGTGATTTTCCAAGTTCGCATTTCAATAGCAGCCAGAATCAGTATAATTGATCCATAAATTGGGAAATACCTCTCAACTCGCCTGGGGCTGCTGTTTGGGATAGAAAAAGGTCATATGATCGATCAAATGCTCAATCTGCTGGCGGTGATCGCCTGGTTCTGGTTTGTGCTTGTGGTGATCCTGTTGGTGTTGCGCGGCTATCAAGCCGGCGGTATGCGCAGTATGCTGCGGGTCTTTTTGTCCTGGCGTATTATCGTTGCTCTGGTCATTGCTATAACGCTCTCTTTATTAAGCGCAAGTTTAGTTTTTATCGAGCCCCAGGAGGTTGGGGTCGTCATATCGGTGCTCAGCCCGAATGGTTACCGCGAACAGCCTCTGCGCTCTGGCTTGCATGTTGTCGTCCCGCTGGCAGAAAGGGTGGTCCGCTACCCCATCTACTGGCAAACTTATACCATGAGTACGGAACCGTTTGAAGGATCAAAACAAGGCGCGGATTCCATTTCTGCCCGAACCGAGGATGGACAATTGGTTTACCTGGACAGTTCGGTGATCTACCGGATCGATGCGAACGAAGCGGTTCGCGTTCACATTGACTGGCAAAAGCGCTACATCGACGATTTTATCCGCCCGATGATGCGCGGGATCATCCGAACCGAGGTTTCGCAATTCACAGCAGACGAGATTAACAGCTCAAAGCGGAAAAATCTGGAGGAGAATCTCGGAGAATTGTTACGCAATGCGTTTTCGGATAACGGTTTTGTGCTTGGTCGTTTTCTGCTGCGGAACATCGCGTTTTCGGACCAATATGCAAATGCTATTGAAATGAAGCAGGTGGCTGAACAGGAGCGTCAGCAGCGTGAATATCAGGCTGAACAAATGCGTAAACTGGCAGAGGGTGAGCGCGATCGTCTTAAAATCGAGGCGGACGGCCGCGCTGCCGCGATTGAGATCGAAGCCGCAGCCCAGGCGACGGCTATTGTGCTGAAAGCGCAGGCGGAACAATCAGCCCTGAACCTCATTAGGGAAGCATTGGCAGGGGACGCGCAGCTTCTAACGTATCGCTATATCGAAAAAATTGCGCCAAACTTACGGGTAATGCTTCTCCCCAACAACAACCCCTTACTCCTTCCGCTGCCGGATATGTTGAGCGATCAAACGGGCGAGTTCGAATTGACTCAGACGCTCACTCCTACTCCGACCTCCCTAATATCACCGGGCGCCGGGCTAGTTACGCCTACAACAATCCCGACAGCAACGTCTACACCCGTGCCAGGACCGTAACGCGAGCCAATTGGTTATGGTCTTCCTTCCGAGGGTGTAAGCAAAGCGCAAACGATGCGTGTGATATAATCCCAAAAATCACGCGCAGACAGATTGACTGTATAAATATAAAGGAGGCCCACAATGGAATTGTTACTCTTTATTCTAATTGCAGGAGTGGCTGGCTACCTGCTCGCTCGCAGCCGCCTGAGCAAACCGATTGATGACACCACCGAGAAGGTTGCGGATACGACTCGGAAGGCAGCAGCCAGCGCGGAAGACTGGGTGACGCGCACCGTACGCGGGGAGAAGAAAGCTGAAGAAGAAATCGTGGATGTGCAGCCGAAAACAAGTGAAACTGCGCCAACAGCCGCGAAGCAATCCAGCCGCCGCCATGCGGACGAAGACCAGCCTGAGAATGAGGGAAGCCAATCTACTGATTAAGCGGCGGGATCCGCACGGCATTATTTAACTGCAAATCAAGCTTCCATTCAAATCAGATAGAAGCTTGATTTTTTATCCACACAACCGCCTGAGTGGTTATTTTTCCCAACTTTTCACAAAACCCACCAGTTGGTCGTATTGCTCGGCTGCCCGGCTGGAAGGGTCCAATTCGAAAATGGTCTTACCTTCAACGGCACATTCGCGCAGAACGGTTGCCCGATGGATCGGCGGAAGCAGGAGGCTTCCGAAACGCTTCTGCAAGTCTTGAAGAGTGGCTTTGCTTTCCCGGGTTACGCTATCGTAAAACGTAGGCAGGATCCCCAGGATTCTGCCTTTCCACTTTAATTCATCATGGATGCGTTTTAGCGTGATTGCAATGTTAAAAACGCCGTCCGAAGCCAGATAATCCACTGCACAGGGGATGAGCACTCCATCAGCTGCCCATAGAGCCTGTTCCTGCAATTCGCCAACCGAGGGAGAGGTATCTAGAATGACGTAATCAATGCTGTCTCTGGCTGCGGGAATGCAGATTTTATTTTGGGTGAAGCTGATTGGCGAACGCTGAACATTGAGAACCGTCTGGGCTACCGCGGTTTTTCGGTCTCCGAGAACGACAAATAAATTCTCACGATCGGTTGCGCGAATTACCTGACCGAGCGGCTGCTCTGACACAAGTAAGTTGAAAGCCCCTGGCTCAGGTTTGAGTCCAAGGATGGTCGCACACTGACCTTGCGGGTCCAGGTCGACCAGCAGCACGCGTTTCCCCTTTCGGACAAGCCCGTGCGCCAGAGTCACGGCTGTAGTGGTTTTACCGACACCCCCTTTTTGATTTGCGATCGTGATGGTTAAGGTCATTTTTCTCTTCGGAGGGCTAAGGTTTCAGGTCAAATCTATAGTCAGCCGCAGGGTTATTTTGCCGAAGCCGGGTAGTTGAAGCCGCGCGGCCAGATCGTAAAGCTGTCGTAGATCACCCCAGTCAGGTCGGCTTTCAGCGTGTAAGGAATTGAGCCCACCATGATTGTCTCTTCAAAAGTCAAATTGGAGAGGTCGGAGGAGCTCAAGTCTGCTCCACGCATATTGATCCCTGCCAGCGAGGTCTCGCGCGTTTTTCGCCCGCGCATGGTTGTGTTGCTCAGATTGGCGGAGCAGATGTAAATTTCAGCATTACGCCATTTATCCTGGTCGAAAAAGGATCTGCCCAGGTCGAAAGCGAAATTCAAGCGTCTTTCTTCTACCTGACCATTATCCACAACTAGAAAGGTTCCGTTATTGCAGTCCTGGCTAAAGATGAAAGAAACAAATTCAGAATAAGTCAGGTCGGCAGGGAAATTGACATCTGCGCGCGTAACCAGCTTGGCGTCTTGTAAAGTCACGCTATTAAGGGATGTATATGAAAGGTTAGCCCCTGCCAGGTTGGCATCGGTCAGGTCGGTTTCGAACAGATTTGCCCTCTGCAGATTTGCACCGCTCAGGTTGGCTCCTGAAAGGTCCACCTGAGAGAGATCGGCTTCTCGCAGATCCGCGGAACGGAGGTTGGCTCCCTGGAAATTGACTCCTTTCAAGTTCATACCTGTAAGGACAGCCGAGGGAAACGCTGAATTTAAAAATTTAGCCCCAACGAGCTTGGTCTGAACAGGCTGCGGGCTTCCGCCAACTTCTATCGTGCCAACCATTATGGCGGGTGAGCTGCCCCCGGCGCTCAGATCAGCCTGGGTAAGGTCTGCACCTGCCAGCGAGGCGCCAGCGAGGTTGCTGTTAGCCAGTTTAGCGCCATGGAGAATTGCTCCGTCGAGGGTTGTGGGAAAAACGTCGTCACCCATGACCAGCGTATCCAAAATTGCGGAAGTGAGATCGGCGTTGATCATGGTTGTTCCGGACAAACTGGTGCCGCGAAGTTTGACACCCGTCAACTTTGCCCCGGTCAGATCCGCGCCGTCGAAGAAGGCTGAAGTGCTGGTCGCTCCGGTGAGAGTGGCGCCTTGCAGGTCTGCACCGGATAGATCCGTATCGTCAAATGAAGCGCCCGCGAGATTCGATCCTGGCAGGATCGCACCAAACAAACTGGCGTCATCCAGCGTAGCGCCGAGCAAGTTTGCCTTTGAGAGGTCCGCCCCGGCTAGGACTGCGCCGGTAAAGTTTGCGCCGCCTAGATCGGCTTCTGACAGGTCTGCGCCATTGAGCAAAGCGTAAGTGAATTGGGCTCCGCTTAAGCTAGCTCCGCGAAACTTTGCGCCAGTCAAATTTGCCTTATTGAGCTTAATCGCTCGCAGGTTGGTTCCTTGGGTGAAATCAACATCTTTCATGATGGTGTTGCTTAGATTGGCACCGCTGAGATTGGCGTTGTGCAGTTTCGATCCAGTTAGATTGGAACCATCCAAACTCGCGCCAACCAGCACAGCCGACGTTAGATCTGCTCCGAGTAAATGGGTTTTTTCCAGCGTTGCCCCGCTCAGGTCGGCGCCTGAAAAATCCGCTCCATTCAAAGATGCACCCGAGAAATTAACTCCGTTCAGGATCGCGTTATCAAAGCGCGCGTTATCAAGCTGCTTGCCGCGGAAATCGCGGCCGGTCAGATTCTTATCGATGCACAGCGGCGGGCAGCTTACCTGGCGGTAGATCACCCAGGCGAAGATCAGGACGATCAGGATTCCCAGCGCAATTGCTTCTTCGATTAACTCCCGCCAGACGATTTTACGCCGTTTTTGGGGCGCAGCCTCAGCTTTCTGTTGGGCTTTCGCTTGGGTGGGTAAGGGTTGTGATTCGGTCATGGTCCGTTATCAAGAATAGCTGAGGAAGGGATCGGATAACCTAGCGGCCAGATCGTTGCCTCGTCGTATATCACGCCTTGCAGGATGGTATCTTTGAGCAGGGGCTTAAGACGCACTTCTGGCAGGGTAGAAACGCGGCTATCGATAAACACGCGTGCCATCTCGGTCTGATTGAGCGCTGAAAAAAAAGCTGCGCCGTTCAGGTCATTGTAAGTAAAGGTTGGTGATGAGCCAGGCGGGGTAGGAAGCTGGAGGATCGCCCCGGTGAGGTCGGCGCCGCGCAGATCGCTGCCGCTTAAGTTTGCTCCGATCAAGTTTGCCCCATTTAGCCGGGCGGATCGCAAATTTGCGCCGGTTAGATCAGTGCCTAAGAACGTGCTGGCGCTTAGATTTGCCTGGGTCAAATTGGAACCCACCAACCGCGCCAGGTTGACCCAGGAGCCGCTAATATCCGAGTTTTGCAAATCTGCTCCACTGAGGTCTGCGTTGGTAAAAACGCCGCCACTCAGATTTGTTGATGCCAGTGCCGCGCCGCTGAGGTTGGCTTCGTCCATTTCAACGCCGCTTAATCGCACACCAGTCAGGTTGCTGCCGATCAAGATGGCTTTACGAAACCTGGCTCCAGCGAGATTGGTATCTGTAAGCACGACCCGCGTGAGTAAAGCGCTTTGTAAATTTGCGCCGCTCAAATTCGCATTGGTCAGCTCGGCGTTGCGTAAATTCGCCAGCGACAGGTTAGCCCCCACCAGGCGAGCTTCGGTAAGAATCGCGCTTTCAAGGTTGGCTTCGACAAGCGAAGCGCCGGTAAGATTGGCTCCGCTCAGGTTTGCGCCAACCATATAGGCTTTATCTAGGTTGGAATCCATCAACAGAGCATTGGAGAGATTTATTGCGCTCATCTCCCGACCGCTTAAATCCTGACTGATGCAGTTCGGCGGGCAGCCTGCCGGTAAGCCGCGCCCACAACTGGCAATTGCGAGCGCAATTACGCATAACAGGAACAATGCCTGTACACGCGATTTCATTGGCTGAGGGTTATCCTTCTGGTTTTCCCAACGGGAGGATCTGGTTGAGCGCCTGGCGCCGTCCGTCGCAGCCGCAATTCTTGCCCGTGACTTTTTCGTAGTACTTGGCAACCTTGTCCAGCCCGGTGAGGTGAGCCAGGTCGGCAATCGCGTCTCCCAACCCGCGCCCTGCTTCAATGTTTGTTCTCACTTTCATATTAGAACTCTCCGTTTCAATTATATCAGCACGGTGGATCAAATCCTAGTTCGAGATAATGCGCCGCTATGCGCATAGACAACAATGCAATCCCCGTGCGATCAACTAGGGATGGGCAATGACAATGACCGACGACGCCCGATCGAGCACGCACTGCATCGCACGCGAGAGATTCTCCGGATCGAGGGCGCCAAAGCTTTCGTCAAGGATAATCAAATCTGACTGCTGGAGCAGCGCGCGGGCGATAAAGAGCCGGCTGCGTTCTCCGTGGGAGAGCTGCCAGCCGCTTTCTCCCAACATTTGCTGGAAACCGGAGGGCATTCGCTTAAGCAGATCGCCCAAGCCCAGTTCCTCGCAAATAATCTCGGCTTCTGCGAGGTCCTCCTGCAAAGGAGGCCAACGCCTGCCCAATAAAAGATTGAACGCAAATGTTTCCGAAAAGACGTGATTTTCCTGAAATTGAGGCGCCATAACCACCCGCCGGCGCCATTCCTCATTGCCCAGAATCTTGCTATCGTAGCCCCACAGCAGGAGCGAGCCCGATTCTGGCTGGCGTAGACCGGTTAAAACGGACCCGAGTGACGTCTTCCCGCCGCCGGAAGGACCTTCGAGAAGGATGCGGTCGCCGGGATAAACTTGAAGCGTGCAGCCGTCCAAGACCGGGCGACCGGTTGGTCGATACCGAAAGGACAAATCACGCGCCATCATCAGCGGCTGCTGTTTTACCGATTGCACAGTGGCTAGTTGGACATTCTCAGATCCGGGTCCCACCCCGCGCACCGGCGGAACATAGTTCAGGTCTGGTAGCTGGCGTTTTCGAGAAGCCGCGTCGAACAAGGGACCAACTTGCTGCCAGGCAACCGACAGGCTGGAGAGGCTCTGCGCGCCGCCCGTCAGCTTCCCCAAGCCCTGAGCAGCGAATAACACCCCCCCAAGACCGATTGCCAGCGTCTGCGGGGCTGGATTCGCAGTGACAAAAATGAGCGCCAATCCACTCAGCCCGACGATGATCCAGCCGCGCGATACCACCGCCGCAATTTGCATTCCGACCCGATCCAGGTTCTCGGAGAGGCGCAGGTAGTTTTCTAAGGTCTGGTCTTCTTTATCATGCCAGTGGTTTTGGTCTTCCTGGATCAAGCGCGTGCGATGACCTACCATACTTTCGACAAGATCATTAGTCATCTCGCGATAGGCGTTTGCCCACACCTGGCTCTGACGCGCATAACGCCAAAGCAAGTAGAGCGTGATGAAAATCCACACTACTAAAGAGAGCGCAATCATCAGGCTGTCTGGAACGCGCGTCAAGATGACGAGCGCCAGACCCAACTCGACAAACGAGAGGATCGATACAAAGCCGCCGCTGAGCGCGAGCAGTTCGACCGCCTCGGATTGCATCACCCGGTCGAGGAACTGTCCCAGCCCCTGATGGCGGATCTCTTCGGGTTCGAGTTTAAGCGTCCCTTGAAGCAAGCGCTGTTTGAATACTGCTCCGGCGCTTATGGAGAGTTCGCTTTGAGCATCGCTCACGATCATTGCGACTGGGATGGTGAAAAGAAGCAGGATCGCCCAGCCCAGAATCCAACCGAACTCAAAATGCCCCTGGAAGATTCCCCGACCGATTACGTACCAGGAAGCAATTGACAGAAGCTGCTGGATGAAGTACATCCCAAGCATGATCCAAATTGGACGATAGAGATTTTGTTCGCGAAACTGGTTTGCCAACTTAACGCCCGCCGGCAGCCGCAAGATCCAGCCCGCATCGATGCGGACCGGACCAAGCTGATCGCGCAAAATGGCGCGGCGGGCATTTGCGACAAATTCTGGCGGAATTTGGGCGTCGTTTAATACCTCGTCGACCATCGCACCCAAGCCGCTTTCGAGCGGAATGCTGATTAAATTCTCGACGTAACTGGACTCGACGGTGCGGACCTTCAGATCGGGGCAAAGCAGCCGTGTTTTGTTCCTATTCGCAGATACGAGCGCTAAAAAAGCCGCGTTGATCCGCGAGGAATTTGCACCTTCCGGAGAGGTGCCCGCGATTTGCAGAACCGCTGGTCCGCCGGATCTGAGTAAGAGGCTCAAGTCAGCATACTGTACGCTGATCGGCTCAGCTTCCAGTTCAAGATAACCGGCGGCGTTGTCTACCCATTGAGAAAGCGCCTGCGCGTCCCCCGATTCGAGCAGGCTGTCCGGAGGCTGACTGATGTTCTTTGGTTGACTGGTCAGACGAGACTTGCGCGCCAATATTTCAAGCAGCTCGCCCAGGCGCTCGACCGGCCAGGAGATTTGAGGTAGTGATGGTTTTTTTGCCATGGTGGGGTTGTTTTCCCTGGTCAAGATATTATCATGCCAGATTATGCCGGACAAGAGTAAAATGTTGGAAATCGCAAATACAGCGCCGCGGACATTTGTCGTAGATTGAACCCGCGTTCGATGAAACAAAAAACGCTGATATTGAGAGAACCGGCGGCGCGGTTTGACTTACGACATTTGACCGAACTCTGCGCGCTTCCAAGCAAACCCATATATAATAAACATACGTTATCCTTTGGGCTGGAGGGGTGATTGTCTCTGCAATTCTCACGTTCAATGCGTTCGCTGCGGGCGGATAGTTTTCGGATCACCCGGCTGGGTCTGCTTTTGGGCATCTTGCTCATGATCGGACTGCTAGCCTGGTTTTTCTTCGCAAAAGTGACGCTTTATGAACATAGCACATCGATTGAAATCCGTCCGGATGGTCAGGTCATCGCGACTTTCTCTGAAGAAGGACTGCGCCGTATCCGCCAGGGACAGGCGGTGGTTCTGCGATTGGATCAGGGGGCAAATATGCCTGTGATCACGATTCCCGGCATGGTTTATGATACCCAGAAAATTGCTGGGAAAGTAATCCTGATGCTTTTTGCAGTGGACCTGCCAGAGGAGTTGTTATCCGGAAACGTGAGTGGACGAGCTGAGGTAGAGGTGGAGTACGTTTCACCTGCCCAGCTCATCGTGCGCGCGACTGGGCGCTATCTGGATAGTTCGAATCAGATCCCTGTCAGCCCGCAAACCTTTCCTACCCCAACCCCCCGGGGCGACCTTTGAATCAGTTGTTCGAAACCCCCAGTCCCGACCAGCGGTTTTTAGTACCTGAAGTCGTCCAAACTTCGGCGATGGATTGTGGGCCAGCCGCGCTGAAATCCATCCTTGAAGGCTTTGATATTCCCGTGAGCTACGGGCGCTTGCGTGAGGCGTGCCAGACCGATGTGGACGGTACATCAATAAACACAGTCGAAGACTTGGCGATCCTGCTGGGTCTTCAGGCGGAACAAGTCATGCTTCCGGCGGATCATCTGGTGTTGCCCGAGGCCCAGGCATTGCCGGCGATTGTTGTTGTGCAACGTTCCAGCGGACTGACTCACTTTTTAGTTGTCTGGAACCGCATAGGAGATTTTCTGCAGGTGATGGACCCGGCAACCGGTCGCCGTTGGCTTACCTGGAAAAGTTTTCAGAATGAAATCTACATCCATACCTTCCCGGTGCCGGCAGACGCCTGGCGGGATTGGGCTGGATCTCCGGGTTTGCTGGAACCTCTGCGCCGGCGGCTATCGGACCTGAAGGTTGACCAGCAAGGAATTGATGATCTGATCGCTTCTGCGCTTGCGGATCAAAGTTGGCGTTCGCTGGCAACGCTGGATGCAGCCACGCGCATGACCGCCGCGATTGTTTCTGCAAAAGGCATTGAAGCCGGGGCAGCCGCACAGGCTGTCTTGCAGCGCTTTTACTCGCTCAATCTGGCAGGAGCACTGCCAAAGGTGGAGTCAAGCGGAGGGATTCCAGCGCTGGCAGGCGCGCCTGAAAGCCTGCTGATCCCATCGATCTACTGGTCGGCGCTGCCGCTCGTCGAGACTGAGCAGCAGGCGGCTGGTTTGGAACCGCTGCAGCAATTGTATTTGCGTGGGGCAGTTCTGGTGCGCATTCTTGGGCGCCAGAAGGCGCTGGATGAGTGGGCAGAAGCCGAACCGGGTAAACCGAAGGAACGCGCGGCGCTGCCCGGAATCGCCGCGGAACTACCGCCCGATTTACAGGCTGCGCTGAAGGAACCGGTTAACCGGCCCGAGCTTGAAGTATGGAAGGCGCTCAAGGAGGATGGCTTGCTCACTCCAGCCATTCTCGGGCTGGCGCTGCTGCTCTCGACATTTGGCGTCACGGTTGAGGCGCTCCTTTTTCAAGGCATGATCCGCCTGGCGCAGGCATTTAGCCTGCTGTCTCAACGCCTGTTAGCTGCGCTGGTCATTGTGTTGTTCGTAGCCATGCTGCTCGTGCTTGAATTGCCAATCAGTGCGACTATATTACGGATGGGAAGGCACCTCGAGCTGCGTTTGCGCATCGCTTTCCTCGAGAAATTGCCGCGATTGGGAGATCGGTACTTCCGCAGCCGGCTGGCGTCAGATATGACACAGCGCGCCCACGACCTACGCAGCCTGAGAATGTTACCAAATCTGGGCGTTCAACTGCTGCGCACGTTTTTCCAAATGGTGCTTACCGCGATTGGCGTTATCTGGCTGGATCCGATCAGCGCGCCCCTGGCGCTGCTCGGTACGGCGTTCTTTGTTTCATTGACCATCCTTAGCCGGCCGGTTCTGGAAGAGCGCGATTTGAGAATGCGGACGCACCTCGGCGCGCTCAGCCGCTTCTACCTGGATGCATTGCTGGGGCTGGTGCCGATCAAGACCCATGGAGCCGAACGCGCAATGATGCGCCAGCATGAAGCGCAGCTTTATGAATGGGCGCGCACCGGGCGCGAGTATTACAACGTTGCTTCAATTGTGCAGGCTTTTGGGACGATGCTTTACACTGGTTTTGCAATCGCGATCCTGGTGAATTACATTGCGCGCGGTGGTCAACCGGGAGAAATTCTGCTGCTGTTCTATTGGACCTTGAACTTGCCAGCGCTGGGGCAATCACTTGCCGATCAGATCCAGCAGTATCCGATGCAGCGAAATCGCATCCTGCGTTTGCTCGAACCGCTCAGCGCGCCGGACGAGGAGCAAAGCTGGCAATCTACCGATGGATCTGCATCAGACGATTTGATCGAAAACCCGCAGCGCGCGAACGCAGTCTCGGTGGATATTCAGGATGTTCGTCTTCAAGCCGGGGGACACGTGATTTTAGATGACTTGAATCTGAAAATCGAACCCGGAGAACACATCGCGGTAGTTGGGCTTTCGGGAGCGGGAAAAACCAGCTTTGTTGGTCTTCTGTTGGGATGGCATCGTCCATCGCGCGGTAGAATTCTGGTGGACGGTGATGAACTGGATGGGGCAAAGATCCAATCTCTGCGGCGGGAGACCGCCTGGGTGGATCCGGCGGTTTCGCTTTGGAATCGATCATTATATGAGAATCTGCGCTATGGTATTGAGCACTCGGAAAGCGCGCCCATAGGAGAGATTATTCAGAAAGCGGATCTTTTCGAGGTTATGCAGCGCCTGCCGGACGGCTTGAAGACGATATTGGGCGAATCAGGCGGACTGGTGTCGGGCGGCGAAGGGCAGCGGGTCCGCCTGGGCCGGGCGATGCTGCGACCGGACATCCGTTTGGTTATCATGGACGAGCCTTTTCGAGGCTTGGACCGGGCTAAACGGCGAAGCCTGCTCATGCAGTCGCGTTCGTTGTGGGCAGGCGTCACGATGCTGTGCGCCACGCACGATGTGGGTGAGACACTGACCTTCCCGCGCGTCATGGTGATCGAGGATGGGCGGCTCATCGAGGACGATCAACCCTCAAAACTGGCGGCAAACCCTGGCTCACGTTATCGACAGCTCTTGGATGCAGAAGAATCGGTGCGGAAAAATCTATGGGCAAACGTCAACTGGCGCAGGTTCTACATGGATAGCGGTAAACTAACTCAAATTGATGATGTCAACGAAGGAGGCGCTCAATCCTGAAAGAGCGCTCTGCCGTGTTATAATGCCGTTTGTGGTTCGATTAGAAAGAGGAGGTATCACATGGCACTCTTTGTTCTGCTCGTATTGGCGCTGGTTGTCGGGTATTATTTAGGGAAGCGGCGCGCTGCCTAAGCGAAGTGGATTATGGATTTACTGATTCTGTTGCTAATCTTCGCGCTGCTGGGTTATCTCTTGGGGATCAGCCCCACGAGCGCCAAAGCCAGCCAGGCGAGAGACAAATCCGCTCCAAAAACAAAAAACTGGTCTGACCGAATGGGAAACCGTTGGGTTTCTATCTTCAATCCGCGCCTTTTTTCGCTGCAATTTCGAGAATGGGTGAAACAAGATTCCTCCGCGACATTTCCGGAAGATTTCAAGGATTGGCTGTCTGGATTGAGCGAGGCGCAATTGAACGAGTTCGTCAAAGCGCTCAATGACTTCAACCACTATTCCGGATACAGCCTCAGCCAGTTGATCGACGGGGATCTGGATCACGATCCCCACATGCGCCAGGTGTTTGTCGAAGCGATCTCTGTTTACAGCCAGGCTTACCGCAAAGCGCGCGAAGCTAACAATAAGAAGACCGCTCTGCTGGAAAAAGAGGATGCTGAAAAAGCACAAGGCGCGGAGGGCAAGCCGCTGGCAGAGAAAGCGCCCAGCCGGCGCCAAGCTTCGAACCATCACGAAACTATCGAACCTGCCTCGACGGATTAGTTCGAGGCTTCAATCAGAACGTTGGTCTTCGACGGGCGGTTGATCTTACGAGATTGACCGCCGCGTTGTTTAATTTTAGCGAACCGCAAGAATTCATTGCTTGTCACAAATCAACATTCGACAAAGCAGCCGACTTCGATTTTACCCAATGCGTGGCGCAGGTCAGCGCCAGAAAGAATCACGGTTGTGTTGCGTACCCCCGAACCGATCGAGATTTCACCTTGTTCGAAGATCTTTTCGTCCGCCAGGATGCGCATAGATGTTGGCAGCCCGAAGGGAGATACTGAGCCGGTCTGGTAACCGGTGCGATCCAAAACCTCTTCTTTGGTCGCCATGGTCATTCGCGAGACGCCAACGTGCTCGCGCAGCCGCGACCAGGAGATCTGTGCAGGACCAGGAACCAACACCATCACAAATTCGTCATTGTGTAAGCGGAAGACGATGCTGCGGATCACCTGTTCTGGGCGTTGACCCCGTTCAAGTGCAGCTTGCTCGAGCGATGCGACCGGTCCCGGGTGAATGAACGTGCGATAGGGAATCTTTTTGGCATCCAAATCCTGGGTGACAGGTGAGGAGAATTGTGCAGGAGTTGCTTTCAATGGGAAACCCTCTCATCTACGGGCAAGCGGATTCGAGCATGCCCATTCAATGCCCATCTAATGGAAACGCGGTGTTTCTTGACTTCCATCAGACCATTCTAACATCTCCTGAAGATCGATCAGGATTGCTCAGCTTTTCAATTACTTTGGGTCGATTGACATTTTATTCGGATCATGCCATGATTAGGGTAGAAAGATGAAGTCACCACAATCTGATTGTTCTTCAGACATAGGATAAGCCTTAAGTGGCTTAATCGGAGGTGCATCATGATTTTCGGCTCGCTAACTTCAATTATCAATAGTCGATTGGCGCCGGAGTGGTGGAGAAAAACTACTTATTACGGGTGGATTGTGATGATCTTGATCCTGACAGTCGTTTTGACGGGCTGTTCGGTGGTGGAGAGGTTTGTGCCGATTGGAGGAGGCCAGGGACCTCAACAACCACCCGCGACAGGCTTCGCACCTACCCAACCCGCGCAAGCGGTCGCCCCTACGACGGATTTCTTTGCCGAGAGCCCCACGCCACAACCAACGTTCACTGAACTCCCTACATATACGCCCGAACCAACCCAGACCCCCCTGCCTACTTACACACCGCTGCCGACATACACGCTGCCGCCGCTTTACCCCAGCCCAACCTACCCGGTTTTCGAGCCAGCGCCTTATGTTTCACCCACAGCGATTTTCTCGGAGTGCTGTACTTTGCGGGTGCGCAACGCGGGTAAGAAAACCCTGTGGATCGGTACGGCAATGCCTTATGGCGGGAATTTCATCAAACCTGGTCAATATGTTGAATTTTATCCGCACGGAGCAGCGTGGTTTCGAATCTATTGGTGCCGGTTCAAATACACACCGGATTATCAAAAGCACCTGGATGATCTCTGGAAGAGCAAGAATCTCTACGATTGCCAGTTCACGGATGTTTACGTCAACAGACCTCTAGAGACGATCAAGGTGAAATAGACAGGCTCTGACAAAGAAAACACTGCTCTACCAGCTATTCCGAATTGGCCGGTTGCCGAGTGACAGCCGGGAGTTGTTGGATTCTGAGGTGATCATGGTACAGGATGAAGGAGTGCCTGTTTGGGTCACCTATACCGAACTACGCCTCCCAGGGCGGTATTATTCCTGGAAGCGCACCTGGTACAGCGGAGCGCTCGCGCTGACGCGCGAGCGTTTTATTGCATTCGGATATGGTAAAAAGCTTGTGGATGTGCGCCTGGATGATCCACGTTTCAAGCAAATTGAATGGTCGACCGGGCGTGCGGATGAATTGTGGGCTTCGTTTGGGGCGAGTTTATTCCATCTAGATTGGTCCGGACGGATCGAGATTTCGTTCAGCACGCCTCTGACGCCACTGTTCCTTGCGCGCCTGAGCCGGTATTCCCAAACGGGGTTTTTATAGGCGACATAGGAAAACTCAGACTAAGCGCTTCGACGATTGTCTGGTAGCAGCGGATCATCGAATTATGGGTATTGGTCAGGACGAGCGAATCCCTGGCGGGGTCAAAGTGAGGAAGAGCCGGTATCGAAAAAGCCTTCCAACTGAAACCGGAAGGCCTCCTTCGAGGGGTGGGTGATGGGGGTCGAACCCACAACCACCTGATCCACAGTCAGGTGCTCTGCCATTGAGCTACACCCACCATAACTCGCCCGAATTCTAACATGAACGGGTACGCCCGGCAAGGAATCAGCGCGCGCCAATCAAGCCGGAGGCGGCAGCAAATAGCGCAACTGTTCGACCAGCTCAGCCTGGGGGATGGTCTGCTGCTCGCCGCGGCGCAAATCCTTAATGGTGATCTGATCCTGAGCCAGTTCGTCGGGACCCAGCATCAGGATAACCCAAAAACCCATCCGATCTCCATATTTGAGCTGGGTGGAAAGTTTGGCGACCTCGGGGTAGACGGCGGTCGGGAAGCCGTGACGACGCAGATCGGCTGCTACCGCGAACGAACTGTGCAGGGAACTCTCGTCAAAAACGGTTACAAGCACCTTGGCGGGGGAAGCGCCGAGATCGGGCGGGAGGGCTTTGAACTTCTTGAGCACCAGGCTGACCACCAGATCGCCCATGGCGAAACCGACCGCCGGCAGCGGATCTCCGCCAACGGCTGCGACCAGGTTGTCATAGCGCCCGCCCCCCAGGATGGCGCGAAATTCACCGTCGTTGTCCCACGCTTCAAAGACAGTCCCGGTGTAATAATCCAGTCCGCGCACGATCTGCGGCGCAAAACGCACATAATCTTTGAGCCCTAAGTCTTCGATCAACTCGAAGCAAGCCGTCAGATCCGGCGATTTGCGCCACAACTCCTGGTCAGCCAACAGGTTTTTCAACCCCTCCAGTTGATCGGGGTTCAAACCAAGCTCTAGGGCGTAGGCTTCCCAGCTTTCGGAAGACATTTTGTCCCGCCGGTCGATCAGGCGAAACACCTGCTTGCTCATCTCGGTTAGGACTCCCATCTGGGAAAGCTCGCTGGAAATCAACGCGCGGTTGTTGACCAGAATGCTGACCTGATTCGGCTGCAAGCCGATCTGGCGGATGAACGAAGCGGCTAGAGCGATCATCTCGGCGTCCGCCTGGGGGGAATCGACGCCGATCAGATCGACGTTCCATTGGAAGAACTCGCGCGTTCGACCTTTCTGCGGGCGTTCGTACCGCCAGCACGGACCCCATGACCACCAGCGCAAGGGATAGATGAGTTGTCGCTGGCGCTGCGCCACCATCCGCGCCAGGCTGGGCGTCAGTTCGGGGCGCAGCGTGATGAGATCGCCTCCGCGGTCGGGGAAAACAAAAGCTTGTTCCTTCACCAATTCTTCACCGGATTTGGCGGCATACAGATCCAGCGTCTCGAGAAACGGGCTATCCCATTCTTGGTAGCCAAATGACTCGGATACAGCTCGAGCAGTGGAATACAGGAAGTTGCGCAGCGCCATTTCTTCCGGATAATAGTCGCGGGTGCCCTTAACGGCTTGAACAGAAGATTTCATGTGGGTCAGAGTTACCTTCCAGGGAGGTGTTGAGTGGAGAGATTTTAACATGAAATGGATCGGCTTGAAGCTGCCGGGTATCCTGATTTATTAATGTACGCGTAATTAATCAATGTTATATTGATGGCATACAGCAAGCACTCATATCTTGATTATATTATTAGGAGCATGAAAACCACTCCGGGGAGGTCCATCATGATTGCCGGTATAAGCAAAAATAAGCGCGCTTTTCTCTTGATCCTCGGTTCGTTCGTGATCGCTGGTTTTTTGACGGCTTTCTTTTTGCTTGCATGGAGTCCGGTCGAACCGGCGCATGCCGCAACGCCAATTTATGTTCGCACGGACGGAGATGACACTCTGTGCAACGGGATGTTTGACCTGCCTTACACGAGCGGCTCGGACTGCGCCTTTGGGTCGATTACCTATGGCATCAGTCAGGTGGACCTGGGTGGAGATCTTTATGTAGCTGGCGGAACGTACAACGAATCGCTTGTCCTCAACCGGGAAATTACGGTAACCATGTCCGGCAATACCGCCTTGACTGGAAATCTGAACATCCAAGATGGAACGTTAAACGCTCCCGCGGGGACGCTCAGCCTGGCTGGCAATTATTCGCGAACCACGCCGGGTGTTTTTAAGAACGGTCTGGGGACACTGGAGATGAATGGCGTTGTCCAGCAGAGCATTGGCGGAGGCTCTGTCACATCTTTCCACCACCTGCTCATTAATAACCCCCAGAACGTGCGACTTGACTTCACGCAAAGCGTCTTTATGACGCTCACCCTGCAATCGGGGAGCTTGCTTCTGGGGTCGAACCGGCTCGAACTCGCGCCGCAAGCCAAGATCGTAGGATCTTTTTCAGCTTCGAAGATGATTGTGGCAGAAAATGGGTCGCTTTGCAAAGACTATCGGGAATATGACCCTGTGCCAGTTGAGGGGTTTGTTTTCACTTTTCCCATTGGCGACCGCACCGGCACGCCCGAATATTCGCCAGCCAAGATGACGCTGACCAGCGGGACATTGGCTGAGTATCCACGCGTCTGCATCCGCGTCGTCAACGCACGGATGTCGGAGAATTACTTTCCTAATCATTTGCTGCGCTATTGGGTGATGAGCAGTAATGGAATCTCTGATATCTCTGCGACGATGCAATTCACCTACACTCAAAGTGATGTGGTAGGAACAGAAAGCCTGCTTCTAGCTTTGCAGCGCAATGGGCAAAGCTGGACAAGTGGATTGCCCGTGAATGCAGCCAAGAATACTTTTTCGATTGATTCTACTGCATTCACCACGTACACCGCGGGAGGCAACGCTGCGTCCATAACGATGGATGCGTTCAATGCGACCGTACAAGACCGAAATATCATCATTGATTGGCACACTACTTTTGAGGAAAACGTGCTTGGTTTCAATGTCTATCGCTCGACGACGCTCACGCCAAACCTCAAACTCAACAACGTGATGATTCCGTCTATTTCGGGGGGGGCGGTTTCGCCTGGCGGACCCTATTCCTATACAGACACCACGACGAGCCCCGGGGTGCTTTACCATTATTGGGTGGAGGTTGTCACGACCGGCGGCACTGAATATTTTGGTCCGGTCGATGCGATCCGGTACAGCTATCTATTCTTGCCGATGGTCAATCGAGCGCCTTAAGCATTAATTCGGTTTGCGGAGAGCCGAGAAATTCAGCCCCATTCTCCGTCACGATGACATCTTCTTCGAGCCCTATGTACCCGTACCTCGGCACGGGCAGGCTGGGTTCGATGGTATAGATCTGATTCAGTTCGAGCGGGTAATTGGGCGTATCGCCATAGCGTTCCCACTCCGGTCCGAGCACGCCGGCGCCATCGTGCGCCATCCGTCCAAGCTGGTGCCCGGTGGCATGCATGTACTCGGGATAACCGGCGCCAACCACGATCTGACGGGCGATTGAATCCACTTCTTTGCCCGGCGCGCCCGGTTTCATTGCACGGGCAGCCGCCTGGATCGCGCGCACAACTGTATCGAACCCGCGTTGAACTGGTTCGGGCGCGTGTGTTTCACCGGGCTTTAAGAAGTACATCACGCGTTGAATATCTGAACAATATTCGTCCTGTTTGACGCCGAAGTCGAAATGCAAGATCTGCCCAGCCTGCAGACGCAGACTAGTTGGCGCCGCGTGCCCGACGGGGGAATCTGGTCCGGCATTGACCGCCGGGCAGGAGTTGCTTTCCCAGGCTGGTGCGACTTCAAAAACCTCGAGTTGATTGTGCATAAAACGCGCAATCTCTTGTTCGCTCATGCCTGGCGCCGCGAACTCATATGTCCGCTCGTAAATCTGGAGTGTGGTATTAATTGCACGTTGGATGCGCGCCACCTCGGTTGGGATTTTGCGGCCGCGCAGCGCGGCGATGATGCGTTCTGCCGAAATCAAGCGCTCGGACCAGGGCGTCCCTTCAATGTAGTTTTGCAGAACCTGAAACATTCCATGTGAAAGCCCATCGGCTAACACATCATTGGCTGAATAATTGAGGGCGATTTGTCGAGGCTGCAGCCGGGCTAAGGTCTCCAGCAGAAGCGGTCGGATCGATTGGTGATAAGGCAGCACTTCCCGATACGCCCCGGTGAGCCGGGCGGTCTCAGCCTCGAACTGCCCCACAATAGCGATGCTTTCGCCCTGGCGGGTCATGATTAAAGCGCTTTGCCAGGTCAGGTCGTGACCGTAAATCAGCGGCAGCACCGGATCGCCGCTGGCAGGCGTCTCGCGCACGAAGGTCAGCCAGAGATCGATCTCCGTCTCCTGCAGGATTTCGATTGCCTGAGCGGTCTTTTCAAGCACAAGCTGCTTCGTCATTTTTCTACCATTACTTCTTTAAGGAAGCGCTAATGAGGTGTGAATGGAGCCGGCGCGCTCGCTGGATACATGCACCTCCAGCCTATCGCCCGGTTTGCCGCGCACCACCCATTCGACCAGCGCCCGGTTGTCGGTGGGGGAACTGCCCCAAAGGATGTCTGGATCAAGTTTATTGCTGCGCCCCTCAAGATGCCCAAGCTCTACTTCGGGTCGACCGCTGAGCAGTTCCATCCCCGAACCGAGACCGAGGCGCGCCCGAACCGGTCGCATTGTTTTCCGTTTCTTTCCCTGTTCGCTGGTCGAGGTAGGCAGAAAACCGGAGTTTTCAACAACCAGGGTAACGTGATAGTTTCCTTCCCCGGTTGGCTCAGCTTTCAGGGTGTGAATGTTCAGATGTGGCAGCAGGTCGCCCAGTGTGATGGCAAAGCGCGTGTTGCGCTCCGCTTCCGCTCCGACTAACTCCACGGGGGGATTGCCCCAGGTGTACATCACGTCCCAGCCGCCTAGTTCCACGGGTCCAAGCTGCGGATGCTCAAACCGATACCAATCGACATAACCCTTTTTTGTGGAATGCTGATCCACCCAATTCAGGATTTTTTGATCGTCGGTGTGCGGGTGGTCGCGGAACCATTCAATGAATTTACGCTCCTTGATCCCAGCTTCATCGGGCAAGTCCCAAAGTTCGATGGTGAATGCATAGACCCCCAGATGATCGTACAGCCAATCGTCAAAAGCTCCTGTGGTAGTCTCTTTGGGGTGATACTTGAAATCGTGAAAGGTCGAAACGGAGCGGTATCCGGTGAGATCCGTGCCGATCTGCCCAATTTTCTTGTAAACCCAGAGATCGGCGGTTTCCATGTTCTCGTCCGGCTGGGTGCTGTAGCAGCGCAGAATCACGCGGCTGAATGTGTGGTACGCAGCCGCCAGGTTGATGTTGGGATGCTGAGTGATGAAATCAACCAGGGCGCGCGTCTCTCTTTCAGAAGTTGGATAGGGACCTGAGCCCTGCTGATCGGCTTCGCCGCGCCATTCATAAGGAAAGTTGCGGTTGAAGTCAAGCCCTTGGGCAGGGGGCGCAATTTTGATGGTATAACCGTCAAAACGCTCGATTTTTCCCTCGGGAAGCAAACGATAATAAACGCCTCCATATTCGTCGGGACGGCGCTTTTCCATCAGCCGTGGATCCAGTGAACTGACTTTCCAGTCGCCGTTTGGATCGAGGATGCGCATCTGTAACACCCGTCCGTCGCCATCGATGTCCGCCTCGTGTAGCCCTTCAGCGAGGTCGAGCCAGGGATAGGGTCGGATTCCCGAACGCAGGTAATGCGGGTGATCCGACATTGCCAGAGCTGCGCCGTCTGGATTGACGCGAGGAACGATGTAAAAGGTCGAATGGTCCAAAAGGCGCGTGCATTGCGCATCATTCCCATAACCGCTCAGCAGCGTATGGGCGACGTGGAGCAAGACGGTCGTGCCTGTGATCTCGGTGGCGTGAATGTTGGCATCCAGCCAGACGGCGGGTTTTTCGGTATCGGCGCCGGTTTCCTGGTTGGTCAACGCCAGCAGCCAGATCGGTTGGTCGGCATAGCTCTTGCCAATCTGATGCAGCGTAACCAGCGCGGGATAGGCGGTTTCCCAGTCTTTTAGGATGGTTTCAATTTCCTGATTTGTGAAATACTTGTTGAAATCCATGATTCACCGAGCGTGTGCGGATTAATCTACAAAGTAGCTTCGACAGGCTTCGTCAATCAGCTCAGGCGTCAATTGTAGCGGATTGTTTTCGTATTCGCAAAGCGTCACAACGATGCGCAGCAGATCGCGCGGGTGAACCGCCTGAAGTCTGCGTCCAGTTTCGCGGTACCATTTTTGCAGCAAGTACAAAAAAGCGTCTTTTTCAAAAGGCAAACCAAGCTGTTTTGCCATCAGCACAAAGATCTGAAAGAAAAGCCTTTCATCCGGCGCCTTGACACAGACTTTCATATGGATGCGGCGCAGGAAGGCGTCGTCAACCAGTTGGGAGGGGTCCAGGTTCGTGCTGAACACCGTCAGTTGGCGGAAGGGGACGACGATCGTTTGCCCGCTTTGCAGCCGCAGGAAGTCGATCATGCTCTCCAGCGGTACGATCCAGCGATTGAGCAAGTCGGAGGTGCTGACCTGCTGGCGACCAAAGTCATCAATCAAGAACATGCCACCGTTGGCTTTGAGCTGCAGGGGCGCCTCGTAGAGTTTCGCGATTGGATCCAAACGCAGATCGAGGGCATCCATCTTGAGCTCACCGCCAACCGTAACGCTCGGGCGCTCGATCAACGCCCAGCGCTGGTCATACCTGCCAAGCTCGGCGGTGCGACCGTTTTGGGTTGCGACAGTTTTATGCACCAGCCGGTCGAAAATCTGGATGATTTGACCGCCGGCGGTGATGGCGTAAGGCACCCAGATTGGATCGGTTCCCGAGATCATGTTGGCAATTGCCATGGCAATGGTGGTTTTGCCATTTCCCGGCGGACCGTAGAGAAAAAGCGAAGTGCCGTAGTTCACAGCGGGACCGATCTGGCGGTGGAATTTATCAGAAAGGACCAGGTGGCTGAGAGACTGTTTGACCTGCTCGGGCGTCACTTTCGCTTTCCGGCGCGTCTGCAGTTCGATACCGCGATTATAAAAAGGGATGGCGACCGGCACTGGACCAACATACTGGCTCCGCTCCATCGATCCTCGCGCCCGCTGCTCTCCCGCTTCAGTAAGGGAATACACATTTCCGAGCCGGCCCAGCTCAACGCTCGCTTTTGAGACCTCGACCAGATGTTCCTTTTGCATCCATAATAGAATGTCGTCGATGATCGCTTTGGGTACTTTGAGCACCTCGGTGAAACGCGAGAGCGCGACGTTCCCTTCGTTATGCAACAGGCGGAAAATCAGATCGATTACCAGGTTTTGGGGAACATGCAGGTCATCGATTGTGCGAGGTTCCATCAAGATGCTTTTTAATGACGTTGTTTGTGTCACCAGCGCCTCCATCTCCATTGGGGAGTGGATATACTTTTCTTCAAATCAAATTCTCCTCGGGTTCCTCATGGAAGGTGTACAGATTCCCGATGGATTGACGAGTAGCATTTCTCCAGATCGCCTCAGCGAAAACCGGGGCGACAGAAAGGATCTCGAGTTTCGGGTTTTTCTTGGATTCATCAATCGGCACGGTATCCGTCGTAATGATATGGATGATTTGCGGGACCCGGCAGAGGTTCTCCAATGCTGAGCCAGCGAATAAGCCATGGGTGCAGATAACAAAAATCTCCTCGATGCCAAGATGCACCAGTATTTTGCACAATTCAAGCACCGTGGTTCCGGTCACGATTTCGTCATCATAGATAATTGCCCGGCGAAAGCCGAAAATCTGTCTTTCAATTGCATCTCCAATGATTACCTGATTGTCAGAAATGCGCTCTTTTTCGGCGGCAGCCATCATAAATCCGAGATGGCGGGCAAACCGGGCTGCCGATTTCGCCCTTCCGATATCCGGAGAGACAACGACGGTTTCTGTTGGATCAAAGCGCCGATCCTGAATGTTACGCACAAATAGATGGCGAGCAGTGAGCGGATCAGTGGGTGTACTAAAGAAGCCGTGTACCTGAGGGGAGTGAAGCGTCATTGTCATGAAGTGGGTCATCCCGGCGGTCGCGAGCAAATCTGCAACCAGCCGAGCTGTGATCGAAATACGCGGGGCGTCTTTTTTATCCGAGCGGGCATAAGAAAAATATGGGAGGATGGCATGAATCTGAGAGGCGCCGGCGCTGCGCGCAATATCGAGCATCATCAGTAATTCCATTAGATTATCGCTGACCGGAGGAATCAGCGATTGAACGATGTAAACCCGGCGCTCGCGTACGCTTGCCCCCAGTTGTACATATAAGTTGTCGTTGCTGAATCGGCTGAAGTAGGTTGGGTCAAGAGGTATGTCAAGGTGAGAGGCGATTCCTGCCGCCAGAGCAGGATGCGCCTGCCCGCTGAATAATCGCACGTCATTTTTATCTAAGCCCCACATGCACTCCCTCCCAGAATTTTTTTATGTATTACTGTGTGATTGTTCTCTATAACGGACACACTTACCCATACGGCAATAGCTATTGTACCATCCAGAGCCTAGAATCCCAGATTCATGAGTTTGCACAATCCTTTCAAATATGCTATGATAAACCGCTAGTTAACGGTTTTTACAGTTTTGTCGAAAACGGAGAACCTCTTACGCTTATCTTATGAGATCAAACATCAACCGGCGCGACTTTCTTAAGCTTTTTGGAGCTGCTGCGATTGGGTTTGGTTTTCGTGACTTTCCTCCTGGCGGCGACCCAGCCGGAAAGCGCCCCCCCTCCTTCCGCCTTGGGAGAACCATTTATTCGATCCGCTATTACGACCGCTCCTCCGAATCGGGTAAGGAGCTTGGTTTTTACAATCGAGACGCGGTAGTGGAGATCTTAGAGGAAAGGCTTGGGGAGCCGAAGCCTACCCAAAATTCGATCTGGTTGCGCACGAAAGACGGCTGGATGCGTTCCTCTTTTGTTCAACCGGTGCAGGAGCAGACTAACGAGCCGCTCGATAAAATTCCCAATGGCGGCGCCTTAATGGAGGTGACCGTACCTTATACACAGGCATGGTCGATCGGCGACCAAGGCTGGAAGCGCATGTACCGCTGCTACTATGGCACCACCTATTGGGTGACATATGCTTTCACGGGTGTGAACGGCAGCCGCTGGTATCAGATCTTCGATGAACGATATCGCGAATTGTTCGCTGTTGACGCCACCCATCTGCGCCCGATCAAGGCAGAAGAGCTTTCAAAGATTTCACCTGACGTGACGGACAAGCACATCGAGATTTACTTGAAACGCCAGCGCTTCACCGCCTTTGAGTACGGCAAGCCGGTTTTCACCACGCCTACCGCAACCGGCGTTTTTGAAGGCGACACTCCCCTGGGTGAGTTTCGAGTGGAACGCAAGACTCCTTCGCGTCACATGGCCTCGAACCTGGAAGGCAACGAATTCGACCTGCCGGGCGTGCCGTGGGTATGTTACATCGCCTGGACCGGTGTTTCTTTCCATGGGACATATTGGCATAACAACTACGGCACGCCTCAAAGCCACGGCTGCATCAACCTGACCCCGGAAGCCGCAAAATGGGTTTACCGATGGACAGACCCCTTTGTGCCTGCTGATGAGAATTACCTCGAAGCGGATCGGGGCACCCGCGTCATCGTATATGATACATAAGCTAACCGAATAAGGGAAACAGAACCTGTGAAGACACTTTCGTTCCGGAGGAACGCGTCCTATAGCAAGCTTGGAATCCTTGCGTTGACTGGCTTTGCGATGCTGCTGGGGGGCTGTATTACGGTGGTTGCCCCAACACCTGAGCCAAGCAGCACGCCGCTCATGCTGGTGATCACCCAGGTCGTGACGGAGATCATTCCTCCCACGCCCTTGCCGGCTACAGCGGTTCCAACAAAGACCAGCACCCCTATGCCCCCCACGCCCACCCCTACATTCGACCCGCTTTCCGCGCCGATCTACTACCCCTTGAAAGATTGTGTGGCTTCACGGCTGCAAATTGGCGACCTGGCGATGGTTTCACTTCAGGGCGGACCAAACGGTATCCGTTATGGACGCGATCTCTATTACGATACGATCATCGCTTATGCTCAACCCGGCGCGATCTTGGAGATCACGAACGGTCCTTGGTGCAGCCATGGCTGGCTTGTCTGGATGGTGCGCACCCAAGACGGCACGGTGGGTTACACCCCTGAAGGCGACGGCAATGAATACTGGTTGCTGCCCACCGCCCCTTAAAACGCTAAAAAGGTTTTACAGGAAATAAAAGGAGCATGATTTTATGATATCTTCACGATTACAAATTTGGCTTTGCCTGGCTGTGTTAGCGGGCGTTAGCCTGATAGCCACTGCGTGTGTTTCTATTCCGGCTCAACCGATAAATGAGGGCAATAACAATGCTAATGCCCAGCCAGTTGTGCTGATCACGCAGATGGTCACCCAGATTGTCGCGACGCCAACCATCACACCCGCGCCGCCGCAGATATCGGAGGTCTTCGAGGCGCCCGCTCCGGTTGCTTCCAGCGGATACGATCCCTTTTCCGTGCCAATTTACTACCCGATCCGCGGTTGTTTTGCCTCGCGCTTGCACGTTGGGGATGTGGCGTTCGTCGCCAACGGCGCCGGGACGATTGGTATTCATCAGACCCACGACATCGGATATGCTCCGATTTGGCGTCACCTGAACCCGGGCGAGTTGATGGATGTTATTGATGGTCCGTGGTGTGACCGCGGCGCCTTGACCTGGAAGATAGCGACCAGCGATGGTCTTGTCGGCTTCGTGCCAGAGGGCGATGGCAACACCTATTGGCTGTTACCCATGGCGCCAAGCACTGAACCGGTGTTGTCGAAGGATGAGTTGAAGCTAAGGAAGTTCCTCCGACCAGGCGAATCCCTTATGGTAATCCAAGACGGCAAGAATTATTGCCGTTGATAGGACGTTCGCAATAAGTTGATTTTCCCGGCTGGAACGGTTCGTCAACTGGTTCGGCAGCAATCACTTGTCTGGCGGCTTAACCAATTGGACCGAGAGCCGGATGGCGACGAAGGTAAACAGCAGGTAGATAACCAGATATGGGATCCAGGGGGAGACGAGCACAGCCTGATTGCCATTGCTCAGCGGCAGGCGTCCCAGGAAGTAATTCTGTTGGTCCATCAAAATGACTTCCGAACCTATCATCGCGCCTAGCGGCGTGATTGATACTAACAGCCAACCGAGGAAAATCAGCATCTGCTCAGCGCCGGGCGTGCTATCTGGAAAACCTCCGGTGAAAATAACGCCAAACAGGACCAGGAAAATCATTGCAATAATCGGAATTCCGAATACGAGGAAGATCGTAATGGCATAGGATAGGGCGGTGGCGATCAGGGTATGCCGTATCAAGCTCGAGAACAACATTCCAAGCGCGCTAAAAGCCGCCGCGGTGACGACGAGCAGCAAGGTCGATAAAATAATTTCCTGCCAGGTGGCGCCTCCGATCAGATAGGCTGGACCTTGCAGCGGGATTGAAGTGAACAACAACAAGATTACAAAAAGCAATCCTGGTAAAAACTTGCCAAGCACAAGCTGCCTGGCAGGCAACAAGGTGACACGCAGTAGATCATAAGTCTGGCGTTCGCGTTCGCTTGATATTGCTCCACTTGTGAGGGCAGGGGCGACGAAGCTCACCATTACCAATTCGATCCAAACCAGCAGACCGAACAAGCCTTTTCCAAACATGCGGCGGTCTTCCAGATTGCCAGTTCGGGTCAGTTCGGAAAAGAAAAGAAGGTAGGTACTCCCGATAGCCAGGACCAGGATCAGCAAATGAACGCTGAGCAGGATAAACGAGCGCGAGCTGCGCATACGGGTCCGAAAGTCTTTTAAAACCACCGGATTATTTAAAAAACTTGGAGAAAAATCAGGTACGTTCAAGTCACTATCCCTTGAGTGGCGCGCATAAACATCTCTTCAATATCATGTTCTTGTTCCCGAAAATGCAACACCGGGATATCGTTCGTAACCAAGGCAGTGAGCAAACTGCTCAACTCCTGGTCACTGCCTTCAAATTCGAAGAAGATCTTCCGCCGCTCGCTCCCGTTGGATTCTACCGGCGTTTCAATATTTGAAGCCCCTGATATACCTTTGATTACGGAGACCGCTGCATCGATCTGCTCAAGCAGCGTGATTTCTACTCTGCGCGATGGGAGCACCTGTAAGTGAAGCTCATCCAAACTTCCCGCCGCTACGAGCGATCCAGCCTCGATGATCCCAACCCGGCTGCAAATCTGCGCCACATCGGAGAGGATGTGAGTTGAGAAAAAAATAGTCTTGCCCATCCGGCTCAGTTCCTGCAGCAACGCCCGGATTTCGATGCGGGCGCGCGGGTCCAGCCCGGCGGCTGGTTCGTCCAAGATAAGCACCTGGGGATCGTGGATCAACACGCGCGCCAGGCTCAAGCGCTGCTTTAGCCCGCGGGACAACCGGTCTACCAGATCTTCGCGGCGGTGCGCCAGATCTAACAGCTCGGTTAGCTCTTCGATCAAAGAATGGCGCCGAGATTCTTCGATGCCATAACAGGCGCTAAAGAAATCTAAGTATTCCCATACTTTCAAGTCCGGGTAGATACCAAAGCTATCCGGCATATACCCCACCCGGCGTTTGACCTCGCGGGGCGATTTCTGGGCGGAGTAGCCTTCGACAAAAGCTTCGCCGGCGGTTGGTTTCAACAACCCGGCGATCATGCGTATAGTTGTTGTTTTACCGGATCCATTCGGACCAACAAAGCCAAAGATATCGCCGGCGAAAACCTGTAAGTTCAGGTTTTCGACCGCCCGTCTTTTGCCATAGCTTTTCGAAAGCCCTACCAGTTCGATTGCGTTCATCCGCAGAATTATAACGCAACCGCGTTGGATATCTGGCGCGGTATAATCGCGGTGTGTACGATACAGCATTGCTTACGCAAACCTGTGATGAACCAATCTCGCGCCTGGCTATCCAGGGGATTGAATTGTTCAATCGGGGCGAATACTTCGAAGCGCATGAAGTTCTCGAGGAAGCCTGGAAGGAAGATAAGACCGCCGGGCGAGACCTCTATCGCAGCATCCTGCAGGTGGCTGTCGCTTATTACCAGATTGAACGCGGCAATTATGTTGGGGCGATGAAAATGTTCTTGCGCGTGCGCCGGTGGATCGATCAGCTTCCAGGGCTGTGCCGCGGCGTACAGGTCGAGCGATTGCGCCGGGATGCTGCACGCGTTCGCCAGAGACTGTTCGAGCTCGGACCGGATAATATTGGCGCGTTTGAGACCAAGCTTTTCAAGCCTGTGATCTATGACCCGTTTCGCTGATCTTAATTGGGGCGGCGCTGCGCCTGAAAGCAGCCACGCCTCAAGCATTCTTTAGTATCGAGAGGAAAACCATGAAGATTAATATCGTTCAAGGCAACATTATCGAAAGCGGTGCAGACACAATCATTGTGAACCTGTTCGCGGGAGTAACCGAGCCTGACGGCGCTACCGGAGCAGTGGACCAGGCGCTGGGAGGACTAATTCGCGAGTTGATTAAGAGCGGAGATCTGCGCGGCAAGCTGGGTGAAGTTGGGTCGGTCTATCCACGCGGCGCGATCGCGGCGCAGCGCGTCCTGATCGCCGGTCTGGGCGAAAAGGCAGATTTTGACCTCGAAGCGGCGCGGCGCGCCTCGGCTTTTGCCATGCAAAAAGCGCGCGATCTCGGCGCGCGCAAGGTCGCCAGCATCGTCCACGGGGCGGGTGTAGAGGGCGTTGATCTCGCAGACGCAGCCCAGGCAACCGGCGAGGCGGCGATGCTTGGGTTATATAAATCTCCCAAGGCATATCCAGAACCATGGGACGTGATCGAGGAGCTTACGCTGGTCGAGTTCGACCAGAACAAACTGCCGGCAATCGAGGCGGGGGCGCGGGTCGCTCAGGCTAACGGCAGAGCGGTGTACATGGTGCGCGACTTGGTGCTGTATGGTCCCAATATCGTCACTCCCACGTATATTGCGGACAAGGCGCGTGAGATCGCCCATCAATACCATATGAACGTGACCGTGGGTGACCGCGCTTGGGCAGCCGAGCGGCATATGGGGGCGTTCCTGGCAGTCGCAAAAGGGGCAGAGGAGCCGCCGGCATTCATTATATTGGAACATAACTCCAACAGAACCGACCTGGACACGTTGGTGTTGGTTGGCAAAGGGATCACGTTTGATACGGGTGGTATCTCATTAAAGCCAGCGGAAAAGCTCGAGGACATGAAAACCGATATGGCAGGCGCAGCCGCAGTGCTGGGCGCCATGCAGGTTGCGGGCGAGCTTGACTTGCCACTGCGCCTGATCGCAATTCTGCCCTGCACCGAGAACATGCCGGATGGGCGGGCATTCCGCCCGGCAGATATTCTGACCGCTAGCAATGGGAAGACGATCGAGATTATCAGCACCGACGCCGAAGGTCGCCTGGTGCTTGCAGATGCGCTGGTTTATGCCAGCCAGTTCAAGCCCCAAGCGGTTGTTGACTTGGCGACGCTGACCGGCGCGTGCGTCGTTGCGCTGGGCGCCGGGGTAGCCGCCGGGATTTTCTGCAATGAGCCGGCTTTACAAGAAAAGCTGATAGAAAGCGGTCAGCGCATGCAAGAGAAACTGTGGGCGCTGCCGCTCTGGGATGATTACAAGCGAAAGATCAAATCGCTGGTTGCCGACGTGGCTAATTCGGGCACTCGCTACGGCGGCGTTGGAACCTCGGCGATCTTCCTGAAGGAGTTCGTCGATTATCCCTGGGCGCACCTTGACATCGCCGGCATGGTTCAGGTTGATCCATCCCAGGAGAACCCATACACCCCGATGGGCGCGACCGGTTATGGGGTGCGCCTGCTGGTCGATTTTCTGCGTAAATGGAAGCGGTGATCAGGGGAGCAGCCACCAGGCGACCCGATCGAAAACGACCTGGAACTCGTCTGTCTGCACTGCGCCAACAAACAGCCCAACCGCGCCGGATGTATATCGGTCATCTTTGATCTCGGTGAGCAGGACATCGTTGGCGTAAAGACTAAAGGCATCCTCCTCGGCGCGTATGCCCAGGAGGTTGGTTTGGTTTGCGCCTTTGTGGATGAACTGGCTGGTCGTCCATTCTTTGAGCATGTAGAATTTTTCACCATCCCAAAGCCGCAGCGAGTATTTGCCATCGCATGAAAAGCCGTAGACATAAGCGGTGCTCGCATCTGCGGCTGCCCGGATGAGCAGCCCGTACCGATCCAGCCCGGCGCATTCCCCGGGCGTAGCGGACACTTCCAGGTAGAGGTTTGTCAGGTTCACCGGCGAGACCATCCAGGCATCGTAGGGGTCTCGCCGGCTGGCATCCAGCGCGACCATGATCAAACTATCCTCGCCGGCGAACATCGCGACATGCTCATCATTATAGACTGCCCAATTTCCGGGTCCTTCCGCAAAGGTGTCGACAAAAGAAGGCTCACCCAACCCTTCTAAAGGATGTCCACCCGCGAGGGGCGTGTCGGCGGGCGTGTCTGTTGGGGCGGTCAGCATCAGCGTCGGGCTGGGGAGCGGCGTCTCGGTTGGGGCGCGCGTCTCGGTTGGGCGCGGGGTTGAGGTGTTTGGCAGCGTCTCTGTAGGCGCCTCGGCTGGTGGGAGGGCGGAAGCGCCGTTATTGCCAGGTCCGGAACCGCTCGCGATACCGGTGAGCTGCGCCGCGATCGTTGCAACCGAAGCGTAGTAAGCGTCTTGTTCGCTCGTGGCAGTTGGGATGGCAGGTGCGGCTGGCTGGCAAGCAGCCAGCGTGACAACAAGAATCAGCAGAATGCAGCGGGGCAGGGCAGCGGGCATATTGGGGTTCTCCTGGGGTGATTTTACCGCGTATGCGTGCGCGAGGCAGCGATGAAATGTGGCATAATTCACGTATGCGATCCGTCCAGCGGATTTTTCTTCTGGTCTATTTGTTTCTGCTTTTCACCCCCCTCGTTTCAGCGCGCGCCCAATCTTTCAGCGCAGGCGATTTGCTGGCAGCGATCAATGCGCTAAGGGCGGCGCGCGGGCTCCCACCTTATCAGCGCGACGGGGAGTTAATGGCTTACGCCCAAAAGCACTCCGAGTATCAAGCAAAAATCGGGCAGAGCACTCATGTACACAGCGATGGGTCAACGTCAGGCGCATATGGCATCACTGAAAATATTGCGGCGGGTTCGGCTAGCTTGTTGACGCCAAACATCATCATCAGTCAGATTTGGGCGGACGCGCTGCACACGCACACGCTGTTGGGCTATGAAACCGGCTTCGCTGGCGTGGGCATCGCCGTGAGCGGCGATACGGTCTACGTTACGTTGGATGTGCGCCCCGGGCAGAGCGCGGCAACGCTGCCATCGCCTAATCAAGCGCCGAGCGGTTCAACACCGGCGCCAGTTGAGACCCAAATAGCGCTGGTTCCCATTGCTACGGCTGCTCCGGGTCCAAATGGGCTGGTTGTACATGAGGTTGGTTACGGTCAGGCGCTGTGGAGCATCGCGATTGCCTACGGGGTGAAAATCGACGAGATTCGCGAGCTCAACGGCTTACCTCCTGGATCGAACGAAATTTACGCCGGTCAAAAACTGGTCATCCGCCGGGTCAGCGATGTGACACCCGCCGTGACAGAAACCATAGCGGTGCAAGAGACAGCGAGCGCCGGGCAGGTTACGTTGGCTTCATCCCTGGCGGAAGCGTCATCAACGCCAGAAGCTCCGTCCTCGCCAGAAACTCCAACCCTGGCGGCAAGCGAAACCCCCATCGCCTCAGTAACTCAGGAGGAGCCACTGGCGTCGCCTGCAATCGATCTGAGCGGCATTTCGGGGACAAAAGTCTTGGCGGTCTCATTAATTATTCTGGGGGTAATCGGCGTCGTGGTTGTTCTGGTTTCCAGCTTTAAGGGAGGGAGGCGGTGATGAAAAAACCTCTAGCATGGTTTTCTGTTTTATTTTTGCTGGCTGCTGTTTTCCCAACTCCAGCGCCCGAGCATCAAAGCCCTGCAGTTCCTGCTGCGCCTGACGCGATACAGACCCCGGTGTTGAAATGGCAGCGCGGCGGGTGCTACAGTTCCTGGTGTGAGACAGGTTGGTATTCATCTCCTGCTGTGGCAGACCTGGACGGCGATGGGACGCCGGAGGTGATCGCGGCGACGTATACGCTGTTTGTGTTGAACGGCGCGACCGGGGGGCTGAAATGGAGCCGACCGGCGCCGAGCGGCAGCGGGCGCGTTTGGCCCGGCGTGGTGCTGGCTGATCTGGAAGGTGACGGCGATCTCGAGATCGTTACCGCGCATGGCGAGGGTTATCTGCGCGCGCTGAGCCATACCGGGGCGGTGCTTTGGACAGCTCATCCAGCCAACAATGAATTCCGTTCCCTGGCGGCGGGAGACCTCGACCAGGACGGCGACTTGGAACTGGCGGTAGGGCGAGCCCAGCTGAATCGGGTAAACGCCTGGGTTTATGAGCATAACGGCGCACTCCGTTCGGGCTGGCCTCAAATTGCTGGCAGCGAAGGCTCGGCTGCGGGGATCTATAACGACACGATCGGACTGGGGGATATTAATAACGATGGGCAACTCGAATTAATCATCCCTTCCGACACAATCACGATTGGCGCGTTTCGCGCCAATGGGACGCAGTACCCGACCAATTCGCTTTACCACGATCACCCCGGACACGACATGGATCTGTGGTCTGAAGTGCCGGCTTACGTGAACCTTGAATACGAAGTGCGCGGCTGGGGTCCCTGTGATCAGCCAAATACGGCGCGCGCAAACTTCGCAATCGGTCCGGCGAATGTCGTTGATTTGAACGGAGATGGGAAAAAAGAAATCGTCGTGATCGGCAACGTGCACAACTGCAACACCAACCCGTATACCGATCTTTACAATACTCCATACATCCTCAACGCTGACCGCACCCGATTTAAGGCGGGCGTGTATGATTGGTCCACGCCGCCGGTGAACACTGGAGCGCCGCTCAGCATGAATTACAACGTGATCGAGGACATCGCGCCAAACCCCGTGACCGTTGACCTGGACGGCGATGGCGTGCTCGAAATCTTGTTTCCGTCTTACGATGGGAAGATGCACGCTTTCTGGCTGGACAAGAGCGAGCATGGCGCCTGGCCGTATTCGGTTTACAATCCCGCAGAAGGGTTTTATCGTTTCCCGAGCGAACCGGTTGTGGCTGACCTGGACAACAACGGCACGCCGGAGGTGCTTTTCGCTTCCTGGACGCAAAAGGGCAGCAACCGCACCGGTCGTTTGCACATTCTGGATCACCAGGGCAATCCACTCAAGACGGTTGACCTCCCGGCGGCATTTGGAGGCGCGAACTGGAATGGCGCTATGGCGGCGCCGACGCTGGCAAGTATCGACAGCGACCCTGACCTGGAAATTGTGATCAACACCGCCCACTCAGGGGTTGTGGCGTACGATTTGCCTGGAACAGCCGACGCGGTCGTTTATTGGCACACCGGACGCGGAAGCTACCTGCGCAACGGCGCTCCGCTGCGCGGCTCGCTCAACGGTTCAAGCGCGCAGGTTCAGCCCATGCTGCCCTCGGCTGGCGATGTGCTGACTTACACGATCACCTTGCGCAACCCAGGACCGGATTTGCCGAACGTCACGCTGACAGCCAACATTCCGGCAGCGCTGAACTACTTGGGCGACGTTTGGGCTTCATTCGGCACCCCGAACGATGCTGGGGGTCAAATTGCCTGGAGCGGCAAGGTTCAGGAGGGGACACTGGTCACGATCCGCTATCATGCTCAGGCGCCTACCGGGATCAGCAACCCTTTGCTGCTCGAAACGACTGTGCAAATCAATGACGGGATTGGGGGAAAGCTGACGCGGTATGCTGTTGCAGCCGTCAATGGGCTGGCAGTGTATTTGCCGTTTGCTGGAAGGTAAAAGACGATCAGTTTGCTGGTTGAAATGTACAGGGGCTGTCTCGTTTTTGAGGCAGCCCCTGTGTGATGCCGTTCAGCCTGTAGCGTGATGTAATCTGGCGGGATTGCAGGGCTCAAGCAGCGCCTGTCTGCGCCCAGACGTTGAGGCCGTAGCCCAGGATGAAGGCACGCACACCAGTTGGAATGTACTTCGGTAAATCGATTTGGGTGTTGCGCGTAAGTCGTCCGGTTCGTTGGATGGCGCCCAGTTTTTGCTTGTTTTCGATCACTTCCAAGCCAGCTCCGCTCCAGCCATCAGGGCGAATCTCGAAGCTCTTAGCGCCGTAATCGACATAGAACCGATGGTGAAAGCGCCCACCGTTCAGCCGAGTTTTTGCAATAACGCTCCCGTTTTGATGCAGGACAAATTCATTCGATTCGATATTCAACGGGTCAACCGTGAACTGCTCGCTGCGGACAACGATGGGTTGAGGCAATCCTTGAAACCAGGCGAAGTTTGCCGTACCGATCGGACGGTTGTCTTCGAAGATTTTGAAACTCCATGAAAGGTTGCCCGAAGGCTCGGCTCGCAGCATTTTGACTCTCTTTCAAATTGCGGGCCCTAAGGGCGGCGGGGATGCTGGCAATCGAAAACCCAAAGGGCCCGGCGCGCATGGCGTGATGTTATTCCAATTAGGACTGCGGTACTGCACGCTGAAAACATCTTACCACGCGCGATTTCGCTTGAGTTTGAAGTAGCACGTTTTTGGTTGCGTCTTACATAATTGAAGGGTGTGTGCGCTTACCCCCACACCCCTACCCGGCCTCCCCCAAATCCGGCAGATTTGGGGAAGGAGAAAAACCCTTGTTCGGGACTCCTTAAATTTACGGGATTTTGGGGTGGGTTAGGTGGTTTCTCCGGACCAGCTGCGTTCACTATTCTGTGAAGCCCATGCGCCGGAGCACTGCCACTTTGAAGGCGTCGACAACGAACGCGTACAAAATAATCAGCCCCAGCAGCACGGCGATGATCCCCAGGCTGATCGGCGCCATTAAAATCCCAAAGACAGCCAGCGCGGTCACCGCAATTACGTCGCCTAACGTGCTGATCAGAAGCGCGGCGCAGGGGCGCGACTTCCAGAAAGCGCGGCGCTCGCGCACCAGATATACGTTCGCCTGTCCGGTGAATACCAGCATTACAAAGATGTACGTCTGTAATTCTTCCAGATCGAGATGGTATACGTCGAGCCCCAGATACAAGATCCCGAACGAGAATAACAACCAGGCGGCAGCCAGCGCCAGCGCGCTGGCAACCAACGGTCGGATTTGCCATCTCACAGGTATGCGCGAATATGGAACGCGGTCGGAAGCCAGGGACATGGATACGAAATCGTTGGCGAACAACAGTAACACAACCAGCCGCGGCGTGGTGACAAATTGGCTGGTCAACCACAGACCGGCGCTGAGGAAAAGCGCAATCTGAAACGTCTTGATGAGCTTGTTGAACGTGTAGGTCAACATGCGCTGGTGGATTTGCCGACCGATCTTGACCACGGAAAGCACGCCGCTCAAACCCGGGTTGGTCAGGACGGCGCTGGCAGATGCGCGTGCCACATCGGTCGCATTCGAGACGGCAATACCGACCTCGGCTTGCTTCAACGCCGGGGCGTCGTTCACGCCATCGCCAGTCATGCCGACCACGCGTCTGTTTTTCTGGAAAGCCTGGACGATTTTGAATTTATCCTCCGGCAGAACGCCGGCGATCACATTGCAGGTTAGGTCATTTTCATCGATTTGTTGGCTTGATTCATCTGCCGTGCAAGCCGAGCCGCCCAAGCCAACCTGGGTTGCTATGGCGCGGGCAGTCGTCAACCCATCGCCGGTTACCATAACCACGCGCACCGATAATTCCTTTAACGAATCGATAAGGTTTTTTGAGTCTACGCGCGGGGGGTCGTAAAAACCCATCAGCGCGAGCATTTCGAGCATTTCTGTGTCGCCCGTGGCGACCGCGATCACGCGGTAGCCTTTTTTGGACAGCGCGATAACGTCTTTTGCCAGCCCGTGAACGTTCGCTACAAGCGCTTCAACAGTTTCGGGATAACCCTTGACGATGCGCATTGCGTGACCTTCGAGGCGCGCCAGCGTCTCGGTCCGTTTGGTCTGCGGGTCGAAGGGGGCGAAGCTCAGTCGTTCAACATTTCCGCTTGTAAGCTTGCGTTCGCGCGCCGCCGCGAGGATCGCCAGATCGATCGGGTCCTGCGACGATTCGTCGCAGCCTATGGCAGCGAGCCGCAGCGCCTCCGCTTCAGAGTACGGCGCATAGGGAAACACCGCCGCGAGCGCGAGCTGGTTCTTGGTGATCGTGCCGGTCTTATCGCTGCAAAGCACGTCCATCGCGGCGGCTTCTTCGATGCCTGCCAGGCGCGTCACCAGTACGCCCTGCGCAGCTAGTTCTTGCGCGCCGAGCGCCGACGCCAGCGTGAATGTGGTTGGCAATGAGGCAGGCACAGACGCGACCAGCAGCATCAATGCGAACGAAATCGAACTGGTGAGCGGCAGAGCGTTCGCAACGGCGTAAACCAAAACACCGGCTGCCAGCAACGCGTCGAAGGCGATTAAATAACGGACGATGCCAAGGATGGTTGTTTCTGAATGGCTGATGGTTCTAGCGACGCGCACCAGTTCTGCGGTTTTTCCGTAGAACGTGCGCACGCCCGTAGCCGTGACTTCCCCGCTTGCCTCGCCGCGCTGGACGATGCTTCCGGTGTAAGCGGTCTTTCCCGCCTCCAGTTCGACCGGCAGCGCTTCGCCGGTCAATGCCGATTGGTCGATCGAAAGCAGCCCGTCCGTCAGGGTGACATCGGCGGGGACGAAATCGCCGACGCGCAAATGGATCAGATCACCGGGGACGATCTCTTTTGACGGAACGATTTGCCACTCGCCATCGCGCCGGACGCGCACCGAAACCGCGAGGCGCTTTTGCAGAAGCGCCAGCGCCTCCTGGGCGCGGTTCTCCTGGACATAACCGAGCGCTGCATTGAAGACCAACAACAGGCTGATAACGAGCGCCTGGGTGTGCCGACCGATGAGCAGTTCGAGAATGACGCTGAGTTCCAGCATCCAGGGTACCGGTCCCCAAAACTTCTTAAGAAAAACGACCAGCCGGGAAGGTTTTTCTTCAGGGATGGCATTGGGACCGAATTGCTGAAGGCGAGATTCAGCCTCCGCGGCAGATAGACCATTAATCACTTTTTACTTCTTTGGAGCAGCCATTATCTGGCTTACGACCTATGAAAATGTGCGCCGAGCCGGGTTCAATCTCGGTGTGTTCAAATGGCAGCGACCATGCCTCGAAACCCGCTTGCGTCATTATCTGGAGCCATTCAGCGCGACCGAACAGACCACAGGTATGGCGATCGGTGCACACAGCGGACCTCCGCGGTTCCTTCGCGCAACACATAAACCATGTCGAAGATGTAGGTTGTATCGGTAGGATCGGGATCCCAGGTCCATTCCAGGTAGCGCAGGCTTCGATTCCCGCGATCGTGACCGCCATGGCTGGTCGACGCCTTGAAGGTCTCACGAATGCAGTCTGGCGCGAAAAGCGCGACGCCGCCAGGTTTGCAATGGATAAATGCCGTCTCGATAGCGCTGGTCAAATCCGAGATCGATGCCATATACACGATTGCATCATGAATGAAGACGGCATCGAATTGACGCCCCAGCCTGACTTTACGCATGTCGTCCTGCACGTGTTCACATTCGGGATTCAATTCCTGGCTGACCCGTAGCATATTTGGTGAAATGTCAACCAGGGTCATCTGAAAGCGCTGCTTCAAGTGAGAAGCATTGTTCCCGCCGCCTGATCCCAATTCGAGCAGGGTTCGGGGGATGAAGGCGCATGCCGCAAGCAGGGCGCGCTGGTAGAAGCCCGCCTCTTCCGCATAGTCCTCGGGCGAGGATAGGAGAGGCCACCAGTCAGCGAGTTCCTGATAGAGCGCTGGAAGAGTTTTGATAGTATACATACCTTCTCACTTTAGCAGCCGGCGGTGATCTCTATGCTGCTAAATCACGCGCCTCGATAAACGCCTGTACTGACCGCTGAACGTCATCCGGGGTGGTTGACCACGAACAAACGCTGACCCGGATCGCGGGCTGACCTTGCCAGATTGTCATGCCACACCAACACTCGCCCGAGGCTTGAACCCCGGCAAGCACGGCTTTCGTTTCCGCCGGCGTATCACAGGCGACCAGAACCTGGTTGAAAACGACCTCATTCAGCACGCGGAAGCCATTGCCAGCCAACTCTGCGGCAAATTGAGCCGCGCGTTCGCATAATCCATCCACTAACTCAGCGGCGCCAGAGCCCCCCAAAAATCTGAGCGCAGCCCACAACTCGACGGCTCTTGCCCGGCGGGACATCTCGGGGGTGTATAACATGCCGTCGCGGTTCTCGCCATATTGAATATATGCACCAGTTGTTTGCATGGAAGCCAGCAGTGCATCCTGATCTTTACAAAAAATAATACCGCAATCATAAGACGTGTTCAGCGTTTTATGCCCATCGGCTGACCACGAATTTGCTTTTTCGATGCCCTGGGTAAGTCGCTTTTTGTTGGGAGAGGCAGCCGCCCACAACCCAAACGCGCCATCTATGTGCACCCAGGCTCCAGTATATTGGGCAACGCTGCAGATGTGTTCAAAGTCATCAAACGAACCTGAATTGACGTTTCCCGCTTGGAGAATCACCAGGCAGCTTGCATCTAGCTCTGGCAGGTGAGCGACCGAAATCCGCCCTGCAGCATCGGCGGGGATGAGTTCGACCCGCTTCCTGCCAAGCCCTAAAATGGATAGCGCCTTAAACACGGTGCTGTGCGCCTGTTCGCTCACGATCACACGGATGGGCGGCGCCCCAAACAAACCGTCTTCGTTCACATCCCAACCCAGGTTTTTGAGCAGCGCATGCCGTCCGGCTGCCAACCCGCAAATGGTGGCGATCGATGTTCCGCTCACGAAACCCGCGACCGTTTCTGGCGGCAAGCCCAGCAGTTCTCGCAGCCATCGTTCGCAGACTTGCTCCAGTTTGGCAACGGTTGGCGACATCACGTGCAGCGCAGCGTTTTGGTTCCAGGCGTCGGAAAACCAGCGTGCGGCTAAAGCCACCGGTATCACGTTGCCGTTCACAAAGCCAAAATAACGCCCTCCCGTTTGCGCAACCGTGGCGGGCGAACCGTACTCAGCGAGCATTCTCAGGGCGTCGGCGGCTGGCTGCGGCTGTTGCGGCAGGGCTTCATCGAACGCGGCAAGTTTTTCGAGCGTCTCAGGGGCGGGAAAGACCGGTCGAAAAGGGATGTTATCCATATAGGAACAGGCATAGGACTTTGCCTGTTCGAACAGGTTTTTGTCGCGTATTTGTGCAAACATGGTGTCGCTAATTGTGGGAGGTGTGTTTTCCAAGGTGATTCTCCGTGAAGCGAGTGGACGACAAAACGCGCCTGATGGCTCCAGAGCCGCGTTCAACTGCACGCGGGGCGGTCATGTCGTTTTCGTGACGCTGTTGGCGGGCTACCCTAATTCTACTATTTTACGCCAAGATGGGGAGGTTTTACAGATTTTTTCAATGCAAGGCAGGGTGGTATAGTGATTCCTAACGTTTTACCTTTATTAATAAACCTCAGTTTTTTTGCAACTCATCTACAGCAACCCGTTGTTATCTAAGCTCGCTCAACAGCTGGCAACAGCCGTTGGCAGGTGCGGAGATTGGCTCAACAACGACTCACCTTCCATGGACTCTGAATGGAATCCTTCCAAGAGTCCCAGTTCTAGCTAGCTTTAAACGCGTGTGTACCCGCGTGGAGCGCGGTCATATGGGGGCGATTATTAAGTTACACTTCTTATAAGCCCAAGCTCATTTGAAGTTTGTAGGGTGCAACTCTATCTTCAGCCAGTTTAACGTATTCAGGGTCAATATCATAACCGACGAATTTACGTTCAGATTTCAAAGCTGCAATCGCTGTAGTGCCGGCACCCATAAACGGGTCAAGAATAATATCACCTTTGTAAGTGTAAAGTTGAATTAACCGATAAGGTAACTCAATGGGAAATGGGGCAGGATGTCCTATCTTTTTCGCTGACTCTGGATTCATCGTCCAAACAGATTTCGTCCATTCCATAAATTGATCTCTGGTTATCGTATTTTCTTTATCTTCTGGCTTTTTACGGGAAAATGATCCTTTTGAAAAAACCATTATATATTCATGGGTGTCACGCAATACAGGATTTGCGGCAGACTGCCAGCTACCCCAGGCCATTGAGATGCCTGCCCCTGCGCCTTTGTACCAGATAATTTCCCCACGCATTAAATAACCAATTTCTATCATGATGTGGGAAATGTAGTCTGATAGTGGTATGTAAGGCTTACGCCCTAGGTTTGCCACATTGATACAGACTCTACCACCATAAACCAGAACACGATAAGTCTCGGAGAATACACTTTTCAGTAACTGTAAATATTCTTTGAGTGAAAGGTCTTCGTCGTATTCCTTCGTCACATTGTAAGGGGGTGAAGTGATCATCAGATGTAAAGAGCTATCTGGGATTTCTTTCATGTTCTCTGAGCTACCAAGAATGATAGTGTTCTCGTATTCAGGCGGAAATAGATTGTCAGGGATTGGAGGTGAACCATTATTTCCTGGCAGTTCTGAATAAAGCTTCGAATTGTAATATTGCGAAGAGTCATGGCTTATCCGCGATGTCGTACCAAAGCTGCTGGTTTTTGAACCTTTTTTCATTACTCAGTCCTCTTTCCAAAGTTCTACCCAACGGTCATAGGGATCATAGTCAACTTGCTTTTGATACCAGTTTATCGGAATGTTCAAGCATTGAGAGTGACCCGCAAGAAGATCAAGCGCTTCGGTCGAAATTTCGACACCTCGCGGGTTTGTACCTGCTTTTGGTAATTTGATATAGTTTTGTCTGCCAATTTGTTGCAATGTTTCAATTTGGGCAGACTTTGGGAAGAAGAAAAACCACCCCCAGTCATTCCAGTTTATTTGAGCCAGAAGAATATCGCCGCGAGGGTGATACTCTTGGCTGAATTTGAGGGCTTGTTCCGCATCAACTGTCCAGATGAGCTTTACCCCATTTAGTTTTTTCCCAGTGATGGTTTTGATTGAGACAGGACGACCAAACACAATAACATCCACTTCTGGCTCGGTGATTGGGATTTTGGTTTCAACATTAGCTTCACCAAACTTGTAGATCAATAACGCGATCAGGATTCTTTCTCTTGCAGAACCTACTTCCATACCAATCTTACCGGCTCGAGAACTCTCTAATCCCGCAATGTGAAACAACTCGGGCAGACGTGTTTGTATTTTGGTTATTGTATTCTGATCAGTAGACCTCTTGCATAAGTGGAAACTGTGCCATAATAGGCACATGAGATACGAAGAGATCAAAGAACGGGACGAACAAGACTTCAAGCGGTTGACAGGTGTTGAGCACCAAACGTTTCTTCTAATGGT
>WBZO01000178.1_pt1 | contig 164929 bp, 107 predicted proteins | sample 5204261 | NCBI WGS metagenome assembly WBZO01 (sample SAMN12412400, study PRJNA552823) | activated sludge metagenome | isolation source: activated sludge from anammox sidestream of wastewater treatment plant... | place: USA: North Carolina | collected 2017-09 | reverse complement strand
TTGATGCCCGTATGAATTCCCTCTGCTACTCCTTCGACCGTAACCCTGTGTCTGATCGCCGGCGACTCGCGCCGCCGCGGCGATCGCCACGGACTCTACGCGCGCGCTATCGGGGATGCAATAGGTTTGTCGGAGTTGCGCACAGGATTTTTGTGCCGCTCGACCGTGAGTCGTCCTAACAATAAGGAAAATCCGCAAAACATCTCTGCGTCTTCAGAACCTGATCGTAAGGGCAGCAGCGGCGCAACAGAATCTAACTGCCTGCCGTACTGGGCTTTCTTCCGGCTTTGTCATAAAACATTCATGGTCGGCGGCCGGCTGCTCGGGCTACGCTGCAGCGACTCGGGATCGGTATCGCCTTGCCAGCGGGAGCGTGACGGAGACGACGCTGTACATCGGCGGGCTGGTCGAGAGAGTGGATGCCTCCGATCCGACCTTCCGCCACTACATCCCGGCGGGCAGCAACACGGTGGTGTACTCGCGCACGTACGGCGGGCAGGTCCGCACCTACTACGCCACCGGGGATCATTTCGGCAGCACCACGGCGGTGACCTGCGGGCTGAGCGCCAACCCGGTGGACAGCACCTGCACGAGCGGGAGCGTGCTGGTCAAGGAGAGCTTCGGGGCCTTTGGCAATCGGAGGGGCAGCAACTGGACCGGGACCCCGAGCGGCGGAGACATGACTAAAATTGGCGCCAGCACCCGCCGCGGGTTTACATTCCACGAGCATTTGGACAATCTGTCCCTGATCCATATGAACGGGCGGGTATTTGATCCGGCGCTCGGGCGCTTCTTGAGCGCAGATCCCTTCGTGCCGGATCCTGACAATACGCAGAGCTTCAATCGGTACAGCTACGTGTACAACAATCCGTTGAGCTTCACCGATCCTTCAGGGTTTTGCGCCCCGCCGGAGTGTGGCACTGAAGTTGTCGGCGGACCGCTTTACGATCGGGAACCCCATTTCAGCTCCTCACCGCCCGACTATCGACACGGCATCCCGCTGAATGACCCGAGCTTGCTGTTCGCGAAGATCCGGGATGCGGATTGGGAGCAGATCGCCAAGGACTGGTGGCCGGGATATCAGCTCGGCAGCTGCATCTACGAGTCAATCTCGGGTGAAGGATGTGGCGCTACCAAGTGGACCATGGCCATAATTGGGGCCGTGCCGCTGCCCGCCGCTAAGGGCGCTCAGGCCGCAAGGGGGCTTGGCTCCCTCGACGACCTGTCTCGCGCAGCTGGCGCATTGGATCGCGGCGGGTTGTCCGCTGCGGGCCGGCAGCTCCAGAAGCACGGTAGCCGTTCAGGTAGTGCGTTCCCAGGTGCCCGCGGGAATCCAGCAGCAATTAATCGACAGGCCCAGGACATCGTAGACGAGCTGTTGACCACGCCTGGAACTAGCTCAGTAACACGCCATCACGCGCGTTTTGGAGACGTTCTCGAGATACGCGCTCCCGACGGCCGCGGTCTGCGATACGGCGCGGACGGCAAGTTCTTTGGCTTCTTGGAGCCGCGGCCATGAGCTTCGTGATCGAGATCGCGAGCAGCCCAGACCGCGACGAACTTGTTGCCGAGATCTGGTGGAATGAGCAGATGGTTGCAGAATTGCGCCACGGAGCGGAAGGCAGGATCTATATAGATGTATACCCGGCGCCTTCGCAGAAACCGTGGTCATTCGTGCTTGAGGAGTGGCTCCAGGCGGTCAAAGAGGCGAAAGCGCGACTAGGCTGATGCCGCAAGGGGAACCGTTGCGGCTACTGAAGAGGAGTTTCCGCTACACATTCAGCAGAGCTATTGCGTCAATCGAGCAGGAGCGGCTTCGCGCCGGCTCGTATGCAACAAAAACTGGTGCTTTGAGTCCGCTTCAGGCTCAGATTGATCTTGCATTAGCTCCAAATAGAGGACTGCCTAACGCCCTACTGCGAATAGATCTCGCTGGTCTACGTAAAGCAGGCTACGAAATCCCCGGGAATCACAAGAGTTGGGCGGAGCTATGGCATGCCGGGACTTGAGACTGCAAAGACATGTACCTCAATATGTTCCGCGCTCGGTAAAGTATTTTCGAAGGCGAGGATTTCGACGACTCCCGCAGACCCCGACATGACTTTTTCGGCTTGAGACCGCGCGGCGGCTGCAGGAGCAGCAGTTGGCAGGACAAAGCCTAGAACCAGGGTCAGCAGTGCGAGAATGCGCCACAGATGCATGAGTGCTGGGTTACCGCGCTGCTTCAGCATGCTTGAGCTCAGAAAGATATCGAGATCGTTGCATGGCAGTAAGACCCGGTGATTTTCCCGTTTCCCAGAGCTCAATTAGCGCGCTCGCGCGCATAAACTGCTCGAGATATGGGACTGCCCGTTTTGCTAGCAATTGAGAAAGCTCTTTCGCCAGCGAGTCACAGTCAGTTGACGCCGTAATATCCCACCAGATGTCTTGCGCAGGATCGAGAAGAAATCCCAATCGGATTCGCAGATGCGCATCTTCAATGGTCGCTTTCTTGAGATTAGTTCTTTCGGCATCTAGCAAATCTCCGCACACGACGCCCGTATTGATAGTGAAAACAATCTGCTTATCAGAACTTTTGTCGCTCTTTTGAAACTCGAGGATAGCGGCGCTGCGATCTGCTACAGCCTTCAGCACTTTTCCGTGCCGTTCAAAACCCTGAGGCTTGAGCCCCTCGGCAATGCCCGAGATCACGGCTTCAAACTTGTAATCTAAGGCACTGCGTGACATTAGGGCTTCCTCGCGACATTTACTGGGTAACCTTCAATATTTGTTAGCCACCAATCCTTGAGTTTCTGCAATGGTGTGTATCGTGATGCACCCACCTTCGTTTCAATTCCACCCAGAACTTCTCCGCCTCGACTTACCTCAATATCGATGAACCGCCTTCCGAACGGCGTTCTTTTGTAGACCTCGGTGCTAACTTCACGTCCCGCCTGACTAAGACTGCTTGCCAATTCGTCGCGAAATACGTTACCGGCCGCTCTGTTCAGAGTTACTTGCGCTCCCCTTGCGGCCGTCGTCGGGCTGCGCACAATGACCGCGACTGCTATGGCGGCTGCAGGCCCCAAATCGCGACCCAGTTGACCTTTATTGGTGGCCGCTGCCGGGAAGGGCGAGGAGTACGATCCATATTCCTCCGCGGTAGCGGGATATATCTGGCCTACCGCATCAAATTGCGGCGACTCCCAGAAATCTTCCAGGATATTGTCCAATATTCCGAACAGCAGCTGCTTTAGAAATCCCCCACTTTGCGTCTTGGCCAACAAGCTCGAGGCACTCACGGGGCTACGGTATTCATAGTCCTCAGTCGAATCGAATGCAGCGACTATGGAGATGCGGGGCCCGGTCGAGGGCGTCGGGCTGCCGCGGGGAGCGTCCCCGCAGGGGACCGGCCCACATTCACTATATCCCGACGGATCAATCAGGCTCAACGGCCTATTCCGGACGTAGCTATAGCGGTTGAAGCTCTGCGTCGAATCAGGAGCCGGTATGAAGGGGTCTGCGCTCATGAACCGTCCCAGCATCGGATCGAACATGCGCCCATTCATGTGGATGAGGCTGAAGTTATCCACCATCGTGTGCCCAGTGTACCCACGTCGGGTGGTGTTCGCGATGTTGGTCCAATCCCCGGCTGAGGGCGACCCAGTCCAGTTCGCACCCCGGCGCTCACCGTACGCCTTGAAGCTCTCGCTCACCACGATCGAGCCCGAGCCATTGGTCACCACGCTGCTGGACCCCAAATGATCCCCCGTGATGTAGTACGTATTGTTCCCCAGGCTCGAGTGCCTCGATACGATGATCGTCGCCGATCCCGCCCGGATCATATGCCGGTAGTTCGAGCCCGCTGATGTAACCACCTTCTCGAGAATACTCCCGATGTGGATCGTATTCTCGTACCCGCCCGAGTAGCTCGCCAGCTGCTTCCAGTACCGGTTGTCCGGGGTGTAGTAAAACTCGCTGCTGAGGGCGCCCGTGATAAACTTCTTAGGTAGGCCGGTGACATGCCACGTGATCGTGCTGCCCCGCGCGCTCGTCATGCTTCCGTTGTTGTCATAGCCAAAGCTCCAGCCGTTGCTCGTGCTGGTCACCAGGTGCTTGCGCGTGGCATCGTAGGTGTAGCTGCCGACATCGGACTTCCCGAGGATATTCCCGACCGCATCCAGATTCACATCGAAGTTCGTCGTTCCGTTGAGCTTCGAATAATCCAGCCGGTCGAGGGCATCGTAGAAGAACTGCTCCGTCAGGTTGCTCTGATTCACATCGATGCGCTTCTCCAGGTTCTCGTTCTTGTCCCACTGGTATGTCAGGTTGAACTGGTTGTTGTATTGCGCGTTGGTGCCGCTGGTGCGCCAGTTCAGGTGCCCGGTCATGTCGTCGTTGTTCGCCAGGATGTGCACCCCGTTGTAGAGCTGCTCATCGACGGGGTTGCCACGCGCATCCGTGGCGTTGAGCTGCCACCACACTGTGGACGGGGCCGCACCGTCCCTGACCTGGCTGAGAATTCCGTATTGATAGACGTTCTGCGCTTGCAGCCGGTAGCCCGAGGTGCTCAGCGGATAGGTGGTCGTGTCGAGGAGGCCGGTCGTGGCGTTGTAGGCGTAATCGACCTGGTAGCTCGTGTCCGCGACGTAGTCGACTCTCGACAGGCGGCCGATCGAGTCATAGGTGTAGGCCTCGGAATATCCATCCGGCCCGGACATGGAAACGAGTTTCCCGATGTTGTGAGCCGCGCTCGAGGTTCCGTAGGTGAACGTGCTCGTGCCCCCGGCGTTGCGGGATGTCAAACGTCCGAGCTTGTCGTAGACCAGCGTTATCGTCTGGCTCAGGGCGTCAGTCACCGAAGTCGTCTCGCCGAAAGAATTCACCTCATACGTACGGGATCCGGTGTTTGGATCGCTATAGCTCGTCTGGAAGCCTCTGAGGTTAAAACCGTAAGTCGACACGACTCCGATTGCATCAGTCGTGGCACTGAGGTTCCGAAAATGATCGTATACGTAATACAATGACCCACCCGGAGAGGGATCATCCACACGGCGCAGATCGTTTCGAACGTCGAAATATCTCGTCGTGACATTACTCTTGGCATCGGTGAAGGTGCGTTTTCGCCCTTCGTAACCCGTGAAAGTCTGGCGGTCAGGCGCGCCGGTACAGGAGGGATAGAGCGAATCGGCGGTTTGGCGGTTGAGCAGGTCGTAGGAGAACCAATGGCAGTGCTGCGCGCCGGAGGAGAACGGCTCATACTTCGCCAACGTTCGTCCCAGTGCATCGTAGGCGCTCACCCGATACGTCAGGCCGCCCGAGAGGTTGAGCTGCTCGTCGTATCGCTCGCGATCGAATCCATCGAACAGCCGATAGCGGTATCTGATCGTCGCGCTCGATATATCCCGCTGCGTCTCGGTGACTTGCCAGCGCAGGTTCGGCACCCCGCAGTAGCTGTTCGAGCTGTCGCACACCGCGTAACTCCAGGCCGTGCTCGTCCCGTCGGGCCTCGATTCCTGGGTCTGGCGGCCGTAGCCGTCGTACGTGAGGCTCACTGCAGCGCCATTCGGATCGGTTACCGTACCGACCAGGCCCAGTTGATAGTTATAGGCAATCGTCGTCGACTCGCTTTCCGGGTTTACGATCGTCTCGGGAAATTGACAGCGCGAACCGAAGTTCCGTGTCGTGGTGCGGGTAGCCATAGTCGTGCCGTTGGCATTCTTGCCGATGACCGCGACTGAATTGACGTTGCCGCAGGAGTCAAACCCATAGGTCGTCGTTACTTTGAGCGTGGAGCTGGAGGGCTCGATGATCTCCTCGCTGTTGCGGCACTGCGCATAGTCCACCGTCGCGGACAGGGTCCGCGTCTGGAACGTGCTGTCCGGGAGCGTGCTTTTGATCTCGACCTGACTCGGGCGGCCCAGGCACCAATTCGTCCCTGAATCATTGGTAATCGTGTTGGTCGTCTGAACGGTATATGTCTCCCCGTAGTACGGGGAGGCGGTGCTCTTGTCCGTCGTTGCGACCGTGACGCTCGTGGGGGTGCCGTAGCTGTCCGGAGTGAGTGTTGTCGTTTGGCGCGTGATCCATTGACCGTTGAGCAGTCCGCCCGCCTCGTAGGCGTCATCGACAATCTGACTGACATACGGGTAGGCCCTGGTATCCGAGCCGGAACCGAACGACATGTTCGTGAGCGTGTAGGTAGTTTCCCGGATCTTCGTCACCCAGTCGGACTGGCGCGCCAAGGCGTAGGTTTTCATCCCGACTTGTGGGAATAGCTGACCGTAAACCTCCATAGTGACGACCGAGGTGCGGTTGTCGATCTCATAGCGCCGCTCGAACCCGGCGAATCCCCGGCCCTGCACGTGAGTATTCGCATTGTAGTAGCCGTACGTCACCGTGTAGGTCCCGCTGACGCCGTTGGACGCATCGTAGGAGCACGCCGTGTAAAGCGGGCCGATGAACACCCGGGCGGGGAACGTCGGTGGGCCCACGTCGCGGATATAGCATCCGTTCGTCATTGGGTTGTAATGAAACGCGACGCTCATGTCGAAGCCGTCGACGAATGAGGTGGCAAGATCAGGGCGTATGCCGGCTCCGTTGTGGATGCCGTAACTGATGGCGTAGCCCGCGCCGGAATTGGCATAGGCGATGTCGTCCAGCCCATCGCCGTCCGGGTCGAAGACCTGATAGTTGCCGCTGCCTACCGAAATGCCGGTCGATATGGCAGTCGGACTCAGCGTGTCACCGTAGGAGCGGTACACCTGGAACGTGCCCCCGGAGTTGACCCAGATGTCGCTGTGGCCATCTCCATCCCAGTCCGCGGCCAATAGCGCCGGGCCGGAGCTGTAGGGAACCGTCGCCGCCGGGGAGCCATTGCAGGCGCTGATTACGACGGCGCTCGCCGTTGCAATGTCAGTACAGTCATCGTCATTGAATCGCAGGGGCAGAAAATTGAACGCGGAACCCGCTAGACCCCCATACTGAAATGTCGTTCCCACCGACCGAAGGATTTGGTAGCTGAACGCCGGCAATCCGCCGATGGTCGTGGCGGTCAGCGCCAGAATGTCATCGCGGCCATCGCCGTTGAAGTCCAGCCGCCTCACCGCGCCAGTCGGAGAAGCGTTGTTCCCGACAATTCCCACAAAGGCGGCGCTATAGGCCGATGTTTCCGTCGAGGCAAAAGCCGGCGTGGTGCCGGAACTGGTGTTCAGCCGTGTATAGATGACGTTGCTGCGGTAACTCACCAGATCGGGTCTGCCGTCGCCGTCCACATCGGCACTTGCAAACCGCGCGATCGCCGGCAGCGGGTCGGAGGCCACGGCCAGGCCCGTCGAAGTGCTGGAAAATGAGCTGCCAGTCCATCTCAGCAGATACCATGTCCCGCTCTGGGGCATCAGCGCCGTTGTGCGCCCTTCGGAGAGGAAATCATCGAACAAGGTCGCATCCGCGGTGGCGATGGGACTGCCGAAAGCCATCGCAGTGCCAAAGCCGCTCGCGGAGGCGAACTTCACGTACCACTGGAGATTGGAACCCGAAGTCACGGTGTAAACGAGGTCCTGTCGCCCGTCGCCATCCACATCTACGGTATTCATCCGGCCGGTGGTTGCGCCCGTGCTTGCAGAGGTGCTTGGAGCGGCTATTCCGGCGGTGCCGTCCTGATAGGCAATGGTCGTGGCCTTCAGGCAGTTCGTTGTAGTACAGGTCTGCACGGCGCTGACCCGGGGCAACTGCGTCGCGCTGCCAGTGGAGTAGTCGATGTTGTATTGGCGAACGGTAGCGAGGCCTGAGCCACCGTTCGCTTCCACGAGAATGCCCGTCAGGACCTGTGTTTGCTGCGTCTTGTCGGACGCGACGTACGTCGTAGCCGTCGCCGATGCGCTGCGGGCCTGATACTGGAACGTGACCTTGTAGTTATACGTCAGGCTGGTAGCAGGGGTCTGTGTGTACTGAAGGGTGTTAGGCCGCAGCACACCGGCGGATTGAGAGTAGGTGATCACCATGTTATTCCCCTGGCGGTCACTCACTTTGTTCAGCGCCCACTGGTAGGGCGTAGTGCCTCCTACGGCAGAAATGGCGCGCGAATCGGTGGTATTGCCGTACTCATAGATCAACCCGTCTTTTCCTTTGACCTCGAACCACAGGGGGCCGGTGCCCGCGGTGCCGTTGGCCGTCACTTTCGAGAATACTTCCGTTTCGGTCTGGTACGTCGTGCCGGGCGCACCATACGGCGGCGCGCTGGTGAGCCGCAAACGGTTCCCATCGAGGCAGAACTTGTCGTTTGAGGTGAGATCGACCGCGGCAGGAGTGCCGTCCTGCGCCCAGGTTCTGCCACAGCGTGTGATGTAAGACAACCCGCTCAGAGACCATCCGCGTCCCAGGATCGAGTCGCCGGAACCACTGGAATACTGCAAGGCGAGCTGCGGCTGAATGCCTCGCGCGCCGGGCGGTGTCCAGATCGGAATGGTGTAGCGCGCCTCGCCCATGGAGGAGACGCCGTAGCCGGAGGGGATGCGGCCGGCCACCGACGGCAGGCCCGACAGCATCGCGACCGTCCCCCCTTTCAGGGCGCTGGTGGACTCCGGGCGCGACGAGGATGTCCGTTCCTTCTCCAGGACGGCGGTATCGACGGACCCGGTGCTGACCCGGTCCGAATTACCGAATTCGGTCTCCGCGCGCCAGGGCGATGAGAGCAGACTGGTTGGGCTCCCCGGTGTGGGGATCGGCGCACTACCCGGCGGAACAGGCGCGACCTTGGACTGGCGCGTGATCTTGCTGAGGAAGGCCGGCGGAGTGAAGCCCGCCGGTTCCCTCGAGGGCCCGGCCACTGCGTCCGCTTCCACGATCAAGAGCGGGATCGCCAGAAATGGCACCAGACGGCGCCATACAACGCGATGGGCGGCTTTATGGTCCGTCTCCGCCTGTACATCGCCCGAGGAATCGATTCGGCATTTCTCACGCGCGCGCATAGACACTCCCCTGCGTCGAACACGGCAGAACAACAACACTACGAATGGATGACGTCTACAGCCGGAGACGGGTTTTCATACCCGTTACACGTGTCCTGCGTATCTCCCTCGACAAACGACCTTCTGTCTCTCACCGCCACATACAGGAATACACGACGGTGTCAGCTTGACATCCCGACTTCTTATTTTTGGGGCGTCAAACGTGGCCGAAACTCTACGGTACGTTTGAAGAATCTGCAAGACCCGGTCGCTGTCGATGGACGCCCGTAGGATGCAGGCTGGTTGTTTGTTCCGCTCCAGGAGTCCACGCCATCGCGTCAAGCTTCTCCTGAGCTTGCGTGACATTCTTCATTCGGAATGATGAGTACCCCTGCATTAGGCGTACTCCTTTTCCCTTAAGTAAAAAGAATGGCTTGTCGAGCGAAGTCCGTCCGGTCAAAGGCAGATAACGGGGGCTCTTTTGGCCGCAAATCAATTCTGGAACCGTTCCAGATTGGCCAGGAGTGCTTCCGGCAGATGACGGTAGTCTGGAAACATCTCCCCACCAGCCGCGATACGTGCCAGCGGAGCCATTAAAAACCGCGCCTTAGGTGGTGCGTTCCCGCGTGCGGAGACGCCCGATTTCGGCTCCTAGCAGCAAATAACCGCCCCGCCGCGGAGCTTGCGCTGTTTCGCGTTCCATTGACATGAGTTGCAACCCACGGCGATGAAACACACTCACCTAACTTACATACGCTCTATACAGCCGTCAGCGCGCGACTTCCTTCCCTTCCTTCATGACCATGAAGATCCTCCGGTAGTTCTCCACGTTCTCGAGAGGATTGGCGTCCAGGATGACCAGATCCGCGATCTTCCCGGGTTCGACGGTGCCGAGACGGTCGAGCAGGCCATGTGCCTCGGCCACGTTGCGCGTGGCGGCTTGCAGGTTCTTCATGGGCGCCAGGCCTTTTTGGTCCATGGCTTTCAGCCACAGAAAATGCGCCTCGCCGATGTTGCGGGGCCAGTCCTTCGAGCTCATCAGTTTCCTGCCGGCCTCCGATCGGGGGTAATTGGGATCACTGATGCTGGTATCGGTTCCCAGAAACAGGAAAACGCCCGCCTTGATCATGTTGCGGACATTCTGGTCCATGATGGAGTTGACTACGGGCGTGTTGAACTTAAGCCAACTGCTCTCGCGCAAATACTCGTCTGTCATCGCCAACGGGGAGCAGCGTGCATGGCGCGCCACCATCAATTGCAGAGTTTCTTCGGGGATCGGCACCGGTCCGGTAACCTCGCAGTGGTGAAGCGAATCCACACCCGCCTCGATCGCCAGCTTCACACCTTCTACGGTCATCGTATGTGTTTTGACGGTACGGCCGGCGCGATGGGTTTCCTCGACGATAGCTTTCTGGACGTCGGGCGAAAACGCAATGAAGGGCGTGACATGTCCGTTGACGCCGTACTTCACGAAATCCACTCCTTTGGCAAGGAATTGCCTCATTCGTACCCGCACCTGGCCGGGCGTCATGTAAAGAAGCTCAGGTCCCACGCCCTGCTCCCAGATATCGTTGACTCGCCTGCGTGTCGATTCACTGATGACTTTCATCAGCGCGAGGCCGCCCAGCGTCGCTTCCGCATTGAAGTCCTGGCCAAACACTCCGGTCATGCCCACGATGTTGCTGGAAATGAACAAGCGGCTGCCGACGCTCGTGCCGTGGTCGATCTCCTCGCGCAGCGCTTTGAGGGCCGGCAGCGGCCCCAGGATTACGAACAGGCTCGTGAGGCCGCTCTTCAGGGCGGTTTGCGCTCCCGCCAAGGCCATGTCGTGAATCTGGCTATTGTGACCGTTGACATAGCCCAGCACGCTCTCGACCGAATGCGCGCTGTTGATTGAAACATTGGCGTCCATCATGCCCGGGATGACGTACTTGCCGCGGGCCTGAATCCGCCGTGATCCGGCCGGAATGCGCACGGCGCCCTGCTTGCCGACCGCGGCAATCTTCCGACCTTCGATCAGGACAACTCCGTCGGCGATGGGCTCGCCTCCATTCCCATCGATGATCGTGGCGCCGACCACCGCGATACTGGCCGCATCACCATACGAAGAAACAGGAACGCTTAGAATCGACAGCGCGGCTGCCGCAAGGATTTTCACGGTGTTACCCCCAACGTTGAGGCCAGGCAGCTGTCAAAGAGTGGCAGCTATCGATGGTCGAGATTCCGGTGTTGACGAAGAGCGGCCGTCCCGCTCTCCGTGATCCACCAGTCACGAGTCAGTCGAAGTTATAGCCAAGCTGCACGCCGATCGTGCGCGGCCGCAGCCGGTAGCCGAATGCCGAGACGAGGTTGCTGGTCCCGCGCCAGGTGAAGGAGTCCTCGTTCGTCACGTTGCGCGCGAACAGCTCCACGCTGAAATTCCTGATTGCAATCCCTGTTCTAACGTCGACCTTGATGTAGTCGCCGGCCTCGGTGAGCGGGGATCGCAAAAGATCGCCGTAGAACGCGCCCGTATAGAAAGAGTCTGCGCGAACGAAAGCTGAATAACCGGCGATATTGAAATCATATTGCGCGGCGAGATTGGCATTTACCTTGGCCGACCCCGGCAGCCGATCATCCTTGTGCCAGTTCTGGGCAGGCACATCCTCCGCGAGCCTCGCGTCGATATATCCAACGCCAAAGTCCAAGCGCAAGCCTTTCACGACGAAGAGGCTGGCCTGCAGCTCGACGCCCTCTGATATTGCCGAGCCCGCATTGGCATAGAAGCCGCAGCCGGCGCCAGGCAGCGTGCTCGGCACCAGCGCGCGGACCGGCAAGCCTTCCCATTTGATGTGATAGACCGCCGTATCGACGACCAGCCTCCGGTCGAACAACGAGAGCTTACCGCCGAGTTCGTAGCTATCGAGAGAATCCGAATCGACGCTGCGCGTCGATTCTATGGTGATGCTCGGACGATTATCGATGCGGCCATCGCCGTTCGTGTCGCAGAATACGGGGCTCGCTCCGACGTCCGGTCGTCCGAGCCGGAAACCCTGGGCCCAGGACGCATAGACAAGAGTGGCCTCGGTGGGCCGATAACTGAGATTGCCCTTGAAGTTGGAGCCATCTTCACTGCTGTCCAGCAGTTGAGGCACTCCGAGGCCGATCGGCGCCGCACGATACGCGCCCCCTTCGGTGAGATTGCGCTGGTCTTTGTCGTACTTGAAATAGCGCCCACCCGCAGTAGCGGTCAGCTTGTGAGTGAGCTGGTATGAGACCTCACCGAATATGGCGCGCTGATCGAGCTGGCGCTCGATTACCTGCAAGCCTCCGGGAATGGTGCCGAACGGATCGGTGGCCGGTGTGCCCGGATAGTCCACGGTGTTGACGTACTTGTCATCGACGTCCTGATAAAAGAGACCACCGAGAAACTGAAACCGCCCGCTGAACTGCGAGGCCAGGCGTGTTTCCGCCGTAAAGGAGTTGAAATCACTGTGTCTGGTCTGCGATGAAGGACCCAGGACGCCAATGGCGGAAGTCGTTATGGAGGAAGCGCCGTCCAGGCCGCTGTCGATCCAGGAAGCGACGGAGGTCAGCGCCGCCCACCCCAGGTCGTAGCGCGCGTTCAGGCTCAAAAGCTGGATGTCGGTGTCGGCGACCTCACCCACTTCGCCCCGAATACGCGCTTGCGGCGCGATCGGGATGCGCTTCTGGTCATACCTTCCGGCTTCCGCCGTCGGCTGCCCGTCCTGCTCGATCGTTTGAGTCAGCGCATTCAGCGACACGCGCAGCCTGTCCGTCGGGCGCCACAATACGGCCAGGCGACCGCCGGTGGACAGCATCCTGCCGACATCGTCCTGAAAATATCCGCTGACATAGCTCCCCAGTCCAAACCTGTCGGCGGTCGCGATCGTAGCCGCATCGTCGCCCACGACGTTCTGATACACACCGCTCTCGTCATAGCGGTAGCCGACGGCGCGCAATGCCAGCTTCTCCTCGATCAGCGGCAAGTTGACGACACCCTGGAGCATCGAGTTTCCGCCGCCGAAACCCGCGGTATCGGAATACGAGGCGGACGCCTTGGCCCCGAAGCCGCTCAACTTCGGCTCCGCGGGAATTATCCGCAGGGCGCCGCCGAGGGAGGCGTCTCCGAAGGTCGTACCCTGCGGACCGCGCAGGACCTCGATGCGTTCGATATCGACGGGCCGCACGTCGATACCGCCGCCGCCGTAGCCGGTCGCCGCGGTAATCGACGTCTCGTCGAAGTAGGTGGCCACGGTAGGCCCGGAGCTGGCGTTCTCCACCTGGGGTGAGGTCGTGATGCCCCGAATGACGATTGCGTTATCGGCACTGCCGCGATCGATCTGATTGACGCCGGGGATTGAGTGCAGGTAGTCCTCCATCCCGATCAAGCCGCGGCGCTCGATCTCCTGGTTGCCGATGACGGCAATGCTCATCGGAACGTCCTGCGCCCGCTCTTCGCGTTTGGTTGCGGTAACGGTTATTTCCTGGATTCTGGAGCTATTGTCATCCTCGCTCTCCCCTCGAGAGGAGACATTGCTCCGTTCCGCCGATCGCCCGCCCGGCTTCGATGCGGCCGCAGGATTGTTTGCCTGCACCACGCGCGTCAGATCCGCGGGAACGAAATCGGCGCTCGCGGCGTTGGCGCGCCGGAGAACCACCGTTTTCGCATCCGCGCTATCGACCCGCAGTTCCGTGTTCGCCAGGAACTGGGCGAGCGCCGCACGCACCGTGTACTGGCCTTTGAGTGCCCGCACGTTCACACCGTCCGCCAGCTTCGTCTCGTAGATCACCTGGATCCCTGACTGGTCCCCTAAGGCCTCCAGGGCGCGCGCGAGACTCCCCGCCGGAATGTTGATCTCAAAGGCCGTGTCAATCGACCCGGTGTCACTCGCCATCGCGAGCCGGGACATGCCAGACAGGATGACGACGGAGATGAATGCGACAAGAATCGTCAAGCCATGCGCGCGCGAGCCGCGACTCTCATGGGGCTGGACCGCTGGCGCGGCGCGATTAGACATACCCACTCTCCCGAAAAGCTGTGTGGTCGTTATGAACCCGCGGCCGAACCTTCCTTGAAGTTCGAAAGCCTCGATAGCTGAATTGCCACAGCCGTATCCAACCCCACAGCTTTATCGCCCGGCGAGCACTACTTCGGACCGGTCCTGCTCCACCACCTCGACGGGCAGCATGACCTGCAGCGCGGAGACCACGGATTCCGTATTCCCCATCTCGAATACGCCGTTGACCGGCGTCTGCCCCAGCGCTGCGTCGCGCAGGCGAATCTTTGTTCGGGCATACCGGTTTACTTCTTCGAGGACCTCCGACAGCGGCGTCGCTCGAAACTTCAGGCGGCCGGTCGTCCAGCTGGCTGCAATCAGGGGATCGACGGTTTGTCGGCGAAACGCAGGCGCGCCCGGCGAGAATTCCACCTGCTCGCCGGGATTCAGCTGTACACGCGTCTGCGCCTCGCTGCGATCCACGGCGATGCGGCCTTCCAGGAGCGTGACGGTGATGCCCCGCGCCTCACGGCGCACCTGAAAGCGAGTGCCGATGGCCGTGATTTTTCCGCCGCCGGCCTCAACCGTAAAAGGACGCATGAAATCCTGCGCCACCGTAAAGACCGCCTCGCCCGCTCTTAAAGTGAGCCGCCGCCTGTCCTTGCCCAGCTTCACATCCAGCCGGGTCGCCACATTCAGCACCACTTGCGATCCATCATCGAGTACTACGGTGCTGCGCTCGCCCGGCCCCGTGGTATAGGTTTGTGTCGCAGTGTAGTTCTGACCCACGATGAACGCGGCAACCGTGAAGACACAGGTGGCGACACCCGCCGCCAGGCCGAATTTCACGCGACGATCGAAGAAACGTCGGGCCTGAGGCGCGGTTTCCGCCAGTACTTCTGCCGACAGACGCTTGGCATCCGGCCGACTCGAGAGTCCGCCCAGCACGCGCCACAACTGTTGCGCCTGTGCATAGGCGGCGGCGTTCTCAGGGACCGCGTGCCAGCGCGCAAAGGCCTCATGATCGGCCGGCGACTCTTCCCCATCGAGACGGGCCAGCCAGCACATGGATTCCTCGTGTGACTCGACACGATCGGTGGTCATGGCCAATCACTCCCGATTTTCTTTTGCAGCAGCGCCAGGGCCGTAGTGATGTGCCGCTCCACTGCCTTTACGGAGATGTTCATGCGCTGCGCAATCTCGCGCAGACTCATGTCCTGAAAACGGCGCAATACGAATGCCTGACGGCATTTGGGCGGGAACTTCTCGATTGCCGCCATGAGCCGGTCCAGCCGTTGCTCGCCGGCGATCTGCCGGTCGCAGGACGGATCTTCCGAGACCAGCATGACGCCGTCTCCATCCAATGGAACGTGATCGGCCAGCGCGCGCGTGCGCGCGATCCGCACGCGCATTCCGATCTGGTTGAGCGCAATCTTGAAAAGCAGCGCCCTGAGAGCGCTCGAGTCGTCGCCGTGACGATAACGCAGCAGTCCCAAATAGGACTCTTGAACGATATCCGCAGCCTCGATGTCGGAGGAGACCCTGCGGCGCACAAAGGCGAGAAGCTCGTCGTGGTTCTCGCGATACGCCCGGGCAAAGCGTGAATGCTCCTCGTTTTTGAGGGGTTCCATCCCCCCACGATGCGCAGGACGTCCGGGCAATGCAAGCGGGATGACCTTGTCTTTCCGCACGACAGATTCCTCCATTTATCTGAATTGCTCGGGCGGCCCCGAACCCCAAAGTTATCTCTGCGGCCGTGCGGATTGGCCGTCATGTCGGCGGTCCGGCGCGCTCGGCTCCGCTGAAGCAGTGCCTCACCTTCCGTGAGCGCGGTCCATTAGGATTGAGGACCGCCGTCGTCGAGAGCTTTCGCGTTTCACCAGCTGTAGCTCAAATTGACTCCGACGGTGCGCGGCTGGATGTAAGTGAGGAAAGTCGATCGCGCGGAGTCCAGCCCCTGTCTGAGAATGCCGCGGGTATCCGTGACGTTGTTGACGAAGGCATTGATCGTCCACGAATCGAACCGGACGCCCGCGCGCAGGTCCCATTGGGTGTAGTCCGGATACGACTCTCTGATCAGTGCCGCCGACTTGAACAGGCCGCGCCGCTTGCCCACGTAGCTGACCGAGCTACCCAAAAATCCCATCGCGCCGGGCCCGAGAGAAAACTCCTGATCCAAAGACAGGCTACCCGACCACTCGGCGCTCAATGGCAGTCTGTCGCCGGGTCGCCCCGCCGCAGTGCTCGTAACCGGAAAGCGCTCGGTCAGCACCGCATCGTTCCATGCAATCCACGTGCTGATAGTGGTGCCCTTGAGCGGCCGCGACTCGAGAGAGATCTCCGTACCCTGACTCTTGGCGCGCGATCCATTGCCCTGGAAGCTCAGTCCGCTCGCTGCGAGCGAGAGCTGTAGATCCTGCCAATCGATATAGTAGAGAGATCCTTCGTAGGACAGCATGTTCCCGAGGGCGCTGCCCTTCACCCCGATCTCATAGTTGCGCGTCGTGTCCGGATCAAAGGTGCAGGCCACGCCCGTAAGCCCGCAATTGGCGTTCGTCCCGCCGGGCCGGTATCCGGACGTCACGCGCGCATACAACATCAGAGCCGGCGATACTTTCCATCGCGGCGTTACGAGATAAGTGAATGCATCGCCGTCGGCCTCGATGCTGGAGATATTCGACGGATCGCTGCCGAAATTACGCAAGGCAAACGGTCCGCTGCGAAACGCCGCATATGATTGATCATTCCTGCCGTAGCGACCGCCGACCTGCACATCCAACCGATCGTTGATTTCGAAAGTCAGGTTCGTAAACCCGGCCAGCTCACGGTACGGCGTCGGCAGAACGATGGTGTAGACGGTTCCGGCGACGACGTTCGTCGCGGGATTCACCGCCAGCGCGTCCAGACGCGCGGTCGTATCCTCATCCGTGTAGAAGCCGCCCAGCAGCCAAGTGACGCGCTCGCTCAACGGGATAGTTGCGCGGATTTCCTGCGTGAACTTCTCCGCCTCCCGGTGCAGCGGTCCGCGCGCGGCGGATACGCCAAAGCTCTGGCTCGCCAGGGTCAATATAGCCGCGTTGGCGGCGTAGTCGGTGTTGGTATCCTGCTCATCGACGCTATATCCCGTGGCGGAAACGAGCTCGACCTTGCCCAGCTGGCCGCGGACGGTTGCGCCGTAGGCATTCGTTCGTTTCCGATACGACCCGGTGCCCCGCAAGGCCCTTTGCGACAGCTCGCCACCAAAGGTGCGGTCGACATCGGTTGCTCCCGTAACGAAGTTGTCCTGGACGACCGCACTCAGCTTCACGGAGAGTGACTCGCTCGGGCGCCACAAGGCCGTCAGGCGGGCGCCGTCGTTGTCACGTTTGTTGATGTCGCTTTCGCCGGTCTGCACGTTGTCGACATACCCCGGATCACGCGTTTTGAAGCCGCTCAGGCGCACCGCCAGCGTTTCGCCGAGCGGCACGTTGACGGCGCCGCGAAATGTGTAGCCCAGGTCATCACCCTCTCGAACGCTGGTAACGCCCGACTGGACGCTGCCGCCGAAGGCATCGGTGGTCGGATCGACGGTGACGAATTTCAGCAGCCCGCCCATGGTGCTGGCGCCATACAGAGTTCCCTGAGGGCCGCGCAGCACCTCGATGCGCGCCAGGTCACCGGGATCGATATCCGGCGCAACGGCCGTGGTGCCGATGTTGATGGTCGACCCATAGGGCACCTCGTCGACCACGATGCCGACGGTGGGATTGGTATTGCCGCCCGTCGTGATGCCGCGAATCGCAAGCAACGGACCGTTGCCGTCGCCGGCGGCAGCCAGAGCCAGCCCGGGTATCTTGTTGTAGTAGTCTTGCAGGCGCAGCTGGTTGCTTGCCGCAAGTTTCTCTGCGGATACGGCAGCTACAGGCATGGGCACGTCCTGAAGTCGCTCGAGGCGCTTCTGTGCGGTGACCACGATCTCCTGGAGCTCGGTATTCTTGTCTCCTTTACCTTTGCCCTCTACCGTTGCGGGAGAGCGGTTGTTCTCTCTGTCGGCTGTGTTGGAAGAATTGTCGGCTCTTGCGAGCCTCAGTCCCGCATCCTCCCGCTCTCCGGGTTCCGCCCTCTTCCCGTCGGAGAAAGGGGCCAGGGCGCTGGTCCGCGCTGGTGTAATGAGGATTGCGCCGGCCTGGTCGGTCTTGATCGTCAGCTTCGTCCCATCGATGAGCCTGGCCACTGCATCCTGCGGCGAAAAAACGCCTTTCACACCCTGCGTCTTGATCCCCTTCAGATCACCCGGTTGGAAGATCAATTCCAGCCCGGTCTGCTTGGCCAGCGACTTCAGTGCGGCCGACAGCTCTCCGGGAGGAATATCGAAGCTTCTCATATCGGCCGCGTCGGCGGTTACCGCACCAAACGCCGCCGCTATCACGACAACGGACAGAGCCAGCCTCTTGAGCGACGAGATTCTTTTTTTCATCCAGCTCCCCTTGGCGGTGACTATGGATGCCGCATAGAGGATGACGATCGAGAAATGAGTTTACGCCTGGGCGTGCGGGAAGGACTCAACGGGCTCCAAGGACGATCCGCTCGCGTTCGCGGGTCACTCTCACCGGAAAACCCTCCTCGAGCAACCGGGCGAAGGGCTCGACGCTGGTGGAGCGGAAATGTCCGGTGACAGGAATGGACGCGATCTTGGAATCCCTGATGACGAACTTGCGGGTGTTGTAGCGGTTGAACTCGGCGACCGCCTCAGCCAGGGTCACTTCATCGAACATGAGATAACCGTCCCGCCAGCTCAATAGCTCCTCGGCCTTGGGCAGCGATCTTTGCCGAACGGCTATTTGCCCATTGCGCGCCTCAGCGACGGCGCCGGCAGAGAGCAGGAGGCCGCCGGCTTTGACTTTGCCCTCGGTCACGATGACGCAAACGTCGTTGCCGTCGCGCCGCACGGAGAACTTGGTCCCCAGCACGACAATGCGTTTCTTCCCTGCATCGACGACGAACGGGCGACTCCGATCGTGAACGACCTCGAAATAAGCCTCGCCCTGTTCAAGCTCTATCCTGCGCTCCCGCTCCGTGACGGCAACCCGGATCTCACTGTCAGTGTTCAACGTGATCTTGGAGCCGTCGGGCAGCGGAATCGCGGTGATGGTGCCGATGGCGGTGGAATAGCGCGGGCCACGCAGATGATCCCAACCAAGATAGCCGGCAATGCAAAGCGCGAAGATGCTGGCGGCCATCGCGAAGAAGCCGAGCTTTGTTCTCGCTCGCGCTGCCGCCGCCGGGCGCGGGCCGTCCTTACGCAGATGCTTGAAATAGGGAGAGGTTTGCAGAACACCCAGCGTCGGGATGGCACCAAGCCTGGAACCGGCGCCCAGGACCTTCAGGCGATTCGCATCGCGCCACGTTTTCTCATGGCCGAGGTACTCGGCCCTATGGCTGAGCGAGGCATCGAGCCACTGACTGAGGGCCGCCTCATCCGCTCGAGTCCAATCGGACCCGTGACGTCTTGCCACCCACCGCGCAGCGGTATTCTTGATGTGCTCCAGACTATCCATGTTCCGATTCACCTTTGGTGTCAACGCGCCCGGCAGAGCCTTCCATCGCTTGCGTATTGCATAGGTAGCCTTCTCGCAAGAGCCTGACGCCGTGGGCGATGCGTTTCTCTACCGCCCTGACGGTGAGATTCAGCCGCTCGGCAATCTGTTTCTGCGAGAGGTCTTCGACCTTGACCATCCACAAGATGTCACGGCAACTTGCCGGCAGCACCTCGAAAACGCGCGCCAGCTCCCAGAGATCCTGGCGGGAGCCGATCAAACGCTCAGGCGAAGCCTCATCTATCAGGACGTTCAACGAATCCAGATCCTCCTGGAATTCGATGGACACGATCTTCCCCCGGCGCACGCGGTCGGTCATCAAATGGCGGGCGGTGGCGAACAGGAATCCGCGCGGTGAGAACGGCAATTTCTTCGACGCCGCTTCCAGCACCTTCACGTAGATCTCGTGGCGCAGGTCGTCGACTTCGGACCGATCCGGCCAGACGTGCGCAAGAAACTGCGTGAGTGCGCGCTCGTGCACCAGAATGTTCTCGATGAACCACTCGTTCAGGCTCTCGTCCACGCATTCGACATTACGCTTTCGGAAAGGGACATTGAAGAGGCGGGCATCCGCAACCTGATGTTTTACGACCGATTCGGGGAATTTTTCTGGTGCAGGCGTAAATCGGGTTGCCAATCGTCATCATATGGATGGCTGCCCACTACGACGCCCGTGAGCCTCAAGGCTGGCCCGCGGCGGCCTGAAGCTGCCCGTTAAATTCTGCCATTCATGGTGGCCAGGGCAGAATCGAATAAGCGGCGAATTTGTCTTGTTTCTGGCTCTAAAGCTAGTTCCGGATTTGACGGTAATCCCTACCCAACAGGGTCTACGAGCGAGATATGGAAGTCTTCAAAAAAGTCGGGAATACCGAGTGCTATCAGTCCAGTGTCGTAAGCGCTGTTGATCACGATGGTCGAGGGTGTGATAGAGAGGTCCATTGATAATTTGCCACGCTGCCAACTCTCTCGATACATCGAAATCTCTACAGAGTTTGCGGATGCCATCCTCTAAATCGTGCTCATTGCCGATGCGCTCGGCAGCGGCGCCTTTGGGTAGCAGAAACTCCGCGGCAAACGCGCTTGCTCTTTGCTCCGGATAACGTGGAGCGTCATCGCCGAGAACCTCAGCAGCAGGCAGGCTCCCCTGGCGATCGACGAGGATATGCGCGAGTTCATGAGCGAGTGTTGCGCGGCGCCCAGGAGCAGCGTGTGCATGTTCTCCGTCAAGGTTCACCAGAACGGCTGGACCGTGAGTCTGACTCCAGCATCCAATCGCATCGATCATCTCAACACCAAAGTGATGCAGGCTGATGGCAACACCAAGGTCTCTGAGGATGTGTTCGGGATTGGCTTTGGCATAACCCGAAAGTCCGAACTTCTCGCGTGCCCATTGGGCTAGAAGCTCCCCTTGCTTATGCGCGCGCTCAGCATAATTGGGCAGCGCTCTTTGAGCCTCAAGCGAAATTTGCTCGAGGTGGCTCGAGATGCCCGTTGCCGGGATTGCTCGCACGAGCTCTAGAATTGCTCGCCGGCGATCAATCGGCACCGCTGCACTCATGCGGGCAACCAGCAGTAAGGGGGATTCGAACTGATCGTCGTTGTCTGCTTCGAAGTATGATGCTGCAGTTTGGCCTGCAGGCACAGGCATTTGACTTGAGCCCAAACGGATTCGCAGCACCTCATCAGCAGAGGGCTCGCGCTTATTCCATGCCTCGACGGCGAGCCGAGAACGATCGTCCTCCTGTCCCGACGCGATGCTCTGCGAAATCACATTCCCAAGTTCAGTAAGGGTGTTAATAGTTTCAGAAAAGTTCATCAATCTCGCCACATTGGAGGATGCAATCCAAATTTTTCGCCCCTCTCTCAATAGAGAGAAACTCGGGAGATACAGTCCCTCGATTCCGGTTGCCAGATTGTGGCGGCGAAGAAAAATATATGTATCGCGGGACGCTCCCGCCGCAGGCTCAAAGTCGAAATCGTTTGTCGCGAAGCGGCCTTTGCGCAGCAACGATAGTGTGCTGTCGTAAGTGCCAGGTGGGACGTTTTCTTCGTGCTTGAGGAATGGCCACGAACGCGCCAGCTGCTCCAGAAGATCGATCCAGGTCCATTTGATGCCGCGGCCCGAATCGTCGCACCAAATGTGCGACTTGGCGACAGTAACTCGCAGCGACCCAACGCCCAGGTGCTTCCCTTGTTCGCTAAGGTTGATGTCGAAGTGAAGCTGGTCTGGATTGCCCAAAATCATAACGCCGGTTCAACCGTGTTCGTCTAGCCAGTTCTCGAACTGCTCCAAATAGCCTTCCGCCGCGGCGAGGATCCGTAAACGATCTATGACCTCGGTGGGGAGCGGACCTCGACCCTCTCGACCACGCCAAGGGTACCCATGGTAGCTCTTCCCTGGGTTTGTCGGGACAGCCTCATAAATCACGCCCTTATGTACGCCGTAAAGGCGCTTGGGCCATTGCTGCGATGCTCGCCCAGGAACAGTAAAAGGGTCTGGCTCCGCAACTGCTTGATTCAAAAGAGTTTGAGCGACGGCATCCGTGATGTTGCTCGGGCATTTACCCACCAGGTGGCCGCTTTTCTGCGGCACAAAGTCGGGGTAATCGTTCCTCCAGCAGTGCTTTCGGCGGTGTTCGCCCCGCTCATATAAGTACGGCACGCGTGTCCCTGGCGACGCAAAAGGCCGCGATCATACTGAACATGGGCATCGTCGTCATCCGGTTGTTGCAGCACACCACCCCTACCGGTAGCCCGTGAATATTGGTTAACGTCGATAGTTAAGCTGGATTACTGTTCAGCAATTCGAAGTATCAATCCTGCGAGAATTTCTGATGAAAGTGGAAACCATTTGGAAACATCAGATGCAGAGCGCCCACTGAACTCGCTCGACACGCGCAGCTCCTGGACTAGTTGATTGGCACCTCCTCATGAACGCCGGGTCCACCCCAAGCTTCATTCCAATCGATGCCTTTGTAGTCTTCCAGTTCCCAGTAGAACCTGCTTCGCGGCCGATTGTAGTTGCCGATCTCATTCATGCTGAGTGAGTCGTAAAGCCGCCCATTCACCATCGTGTAGCGCACCGTATTGGTGTTGCGAATGTTCTCCAACGGGTTGGCGTCCAGCACGATCAGGTCCGCCAGCTTGCCCGCCTCCACTGTGCCGATTTGTTTGTCCAGGCCGATCGTTCTGGCGCCGTTCGACGTCGCGGCCCGCAAGATCCGCTGGTTGCTCATGCCGCCTTCGGCCAGGCTCCACAGTTCCCAATGCAGATCCAACCCGTGGATCTGACCGTGCCCACCGGTATTCACCACGCCACCGGCATCGTCCAATTTCTTCAGTGACCGGGCCACTGAGCGGAACCCGATATCCCAGAGCTCCTCCGCCTGGTGAAGGGTCACCATGCCTTTGACATAGGGCGGCATTTCGAGGCCGCGTCCATACGTCCTTTGCACATAGATCTTGATCTTAGGATCATCCCAAGGACGGGTGGTCTGATAGAAATAGCTCTCAGAAGGTGTCTCGCCGTTGGCGACGATCAAAGTCGGCGTAACCGATGTGCCTCCGTGCACGATGAGCTGGATCACGTCGTCGTAGTAGTTGGCCATCGGAAAATTGTGCTCAACGCTGACATGACCATCCAGGATCATGCTCAGGTTGTTGTAGTAGTGCCCTTCACCTTCCGGTGTAACCATCACTTCGGCTTCGCGCGCCGCCTTGATCAGCTGCTGGCGCTGGCTGCGCATCGGTTGCATGTAGCTCTTGACGATGATCGCGCCCAACGCCTTTTTATGGGCAACAATGTTGCGGGCATCGTCGAGTCCGTTGATCGGATGCAGCCGATGAACTGCGGTAACGGCATCGATACCAAAAACGATCGCACCGGTCGTGATCAGACGCGGTCCGACGGCAACACCGGCCAGATTCAACTCTGAGGTGGCGAGACTGGGCGGTCTGGAAGCCGGGTCCAGGTTCGTCGTTATGCCAAAGGCCAGCGCGGCATAATGATTGGGATGCTTCTGCGGCAGCAGGAAATCGCTGTCCGAGGACTCGAGATGGCCATGCATGTCCACAAAGCCGGGCATCAGCGTCTTGCCGCTGATATCGATCACCTTCGCTGCTTTGGGAATGCTCACCCGATCCACTGGTCCTAGGGCAGTAATGCGATTGCCCTCGATCACGACCGAGCCGCGCTCGATGACCTCAATAGCTGGCGCAACCGGCTCCGCCATAGTGATGATGCGACCATTGGTAAAGGCGACGATCCCCTGCGGCTTGTCAGGTACGGCTTGCAAATCGAAAGCTGTTTCAACGATCTTCGGTTTGGCCCCAGCTGACAGGCGCCTCTCGATAGATGCACTAAAAAGAGAAGATCCCAATACCCAGTGCAATCGGCGGGAATCGGCGGACCAGGTGAGCTCGAAGCCTCCCTGTTCCGTCAGACGGACGATCGGCATCTCTTCGCTGGTACGCGTCAACTTCATTGGTGCGCCGGTCTCACGATACGGAATCACGTAATACTGCAGCTCCTTTTTGTATCCGAGCCACCTCGAGTCGGGGCTGATTCGGAGCTCATCAACCTCTTCACCGACGACATGCTGTCGCCTGTCCAGTCCATTGAGATCGACGCTCTCGAGGATACGGTCAATGCGCCCGCCAAAGGCCGCCGGAGTGCTCACGACGTAATAGATGCGCTTCCCATCGGGGGAAAAGCGCGGATTTCGTCCCGCCGGCGCGACGAAGTGCGGCTGACCATTGGCAACTGACGTCCAGTAGAGTCCCGCCTTGCCACGATAACCGCCGATTTTCCTGGCACCCCCTTCCACCCAGTACGCGACGGTCTTACCGTCCGGAGAAAAGGCCGGCTGTCGAATGATGGCGGACCCCTGGAGCAAGGTTCTCACCTGCCGGCTTTTGACGTCCATGATCTCGAGCGCGCCACCTCGCTCGTCATTCCAGGACACATACACCAGATGGACGCCATCGCTGGAGTAGCTGGGCTCGAATTCAAATGCACTCGCTGTGGTCAAGCGCTGAGGTTTTCCATCGGGTAGGGTTTTCTGCCACAGATGTCCCAATGCGTAGAACGCAACGCTTTTACCGTCCGGGGACGGCGCGATCTGGTGAATGGCCCGCACCGTGAACCGCTCCGGGGCCAGGGGATTCTCAAAACGCGCCGGAACCGTGATTCGATGCTTGGCGGTCACGCGGAAGGGAATCTCTTCACGCGCCTGAGTGCGGGTGTCGATCTTGTAGAGCTTGCCTTTGCCCCAGATCGCCAAGTGGCGGCTATCGGGAAACCAACCGTATTGCGGATAGTAACTGCCCGCACGCGGGTTCCAGTTGCCATGCAGGTCACGATCCAATCCGTCGTATACGGGCCGTTGCTCGCCACCGCGCATGTCGTAGACAAACAATACCGTTTTGTCCTTGACGCGGCGGATAAAAGCCATCTGCCCGTCATCAGGGGACAATTGGGCCGTGGTTGCGCTGCCAAAGCCGCTCACCACTTCCTCGACCTTGCCGTCGCCCAGGTCGCGCCGCTTGATGGCATAGAGGGGCTGATTGGGGTTGATGGGCGATGTGGAGAAGATATTCTCGGTGTAATACACGTAGCGCCCATCGCGCGAGAATAGCGGCTCATGCACCACGTTGTGGCCTTTGGGTGCTTCCACCAGCAAACGGCCCTGCCCGCCATCGAGGTGGTAGAGCCAGATCTCGGCCGCGAGGAATTTGCTGACTTCGGGAGAAAATCGAGTCGCACTGACGTATTGGCCTTGCGCATCCCAGGCGGGTGAGCCCAGCGTATTCACAGTCTCGCGAGTGATTTGCCGAGCCGCGGATCCATCGGCGTTCGATGACCACACATTGTCGCTGCCGCCGCGGTCGCTGATGTAAAGAATCTTCGTTCCGTCCGGGCTGAAACGCGGGCTGTGCTCTATGGCCGGACCGCCATGGATCAACGTCGCCTCTCCGCCGCCTGCGGGAATGGAGTAGATGTCTCCCAACAAGTCGAACACCAGCGTCTGGCCGTCCCGGGAGACGTCCACGCTCATCCAGGTGCCTTCGGTCACGGTAAATTTCGCCTCCGTGTACGGTTGACCGGTATCGGTGACATCCCAATCTGCCGAGGCAGCCGCAGCACAAAAGATCCACAGCAGCGCCGTGGTGCGCGCTTTACGCAGCATGAGAAATCCTTCGCGTCGGGCTCAGAACGTCCTGGAGACGGAAATGCCCATCGAGCGCGGCTGAATGTAAATGAAGGCATAGGGCGGAAAGTTCCCGACACCGCCGCCGAGCAATCCGCGCCTGTCGGTCACGTTGTTCGCATAGAGGTTGACCTGCCAGGAATCGAATCTCGCCCCGGCACGCACATCGACACGGGTATAGGCGGGATAAATTGCCCGCAAGGAAGTCGGGGTGAACGTCCCCTCACGCTCTCCGACGTAACTCAACGTGAAGCCGCCGAATCCTGTGATGGTGTCGGTTACGGGAAAAGCCTGATCCGCTGACAGATTGCCGGACAACCGGGTGCCGAAGGGCAGCCGGGCTCCCTCAGGGCCGTACGCCGGGCTGTTGGCCGGGAAGCTTTCTGTCAGCACGGCGTCATCGTACGTACCCCAGGCGGCTATCGTGAGCCCCGTGAGGGGTCTCGCCTCGACGGAAAGCTCCACCCCCGCGCTCTTCGCGGCGCTGCCGTTAGTGTAGTAACCGAAGTTGTACGGTTGATTCGTCAAAGGATTGATGTCCCGGTCGGTCAACTGGATCTGGATGTCCTCCCATTTGATGTAGTAGAGAGAAGCATCGAAGGACAGGATGCGATCCAGGAGGTTGCCCTTCACGCCAATCTCGTAGTTCTGCGTTTTGTCCGGGCGAGGCGAACGCGGCACGCGTGGGTTCGGGTCCCCCGAGTTGGAGCGGCCCGGCCGGTAACCCGAAGCGATGCGCGCGTACGTCATCAGGTCCGGCGACACCTTGAATTGCGGGGTCACCAGGTAAGTGAACACATCGGCGCGAACATTGATTCCCGGCGTCACGGCTGTACCGCCGCCATACAGCAGGCCTGAGTTGGTCACCGGCTCGAAGGCTTCCCTGAGATAACTTTCGCGGCCGCCAAACTGAATATTGAAGCGCTCGGTAAAATGAACCGTCACGTCGGTGAATGCGGCGTATTCGGTGTGTTTGATCGGAATTCTACCGGTGCTGTAATCGCCGACGATCGCCCCGGTGACTGGATCTTGGCCTTTGAGCACTTGTGTGAACGGTATGTTTTCGTGCGTATAGAACCCGCCCACCAGCCATTCGACGCGCCGGCCGATGGGAATCGAAGCCCGGATTTCCTGCGAGAACTTCCGGGTGTCGTTGTAGTTGAAGATTCCGCTTCCCGAAACGCCGAGAAGCCGTTGCGCAGTCGAGCCGAGCAGGTACGTGAGATCATTCGAGCTGGAGAACTTGTAAACGTTGTATCCCGTGATGGACGCAACATCGATACTGCCGAGCTTGCCTTTGAAAATGGCGCTATAGGCCTGGTTTGTCTGGTCGTACGCGCCAATTCCGGGAATATAGTTCTGCTGCAGCTCTCCCAGCCCCGGCTGAACGACGATGTCGGCGACACCGTCGCCTTTCGTGTGCTGGTACAGCGCGCTGAGCTTCAATGAGAATGTGTCCGAAATGTTCCACAACGCCGACAGGCGCCCACCCTCGACGTTGATCTCATTGAGCCCCTTTCTGCCATCGAGCGGGTTGTCGATATAGCCGGGATCGCGGCGGGTAAAAGCGCTCGCACGCACGGCGAATACGTCTGAAACCGGCACATTAACCGAGCCGCGAAAGCTATATCCCAATCCGTCACCGTTTTGGACGCTGCTGGTGCCGCCTTCCACGCGGCCACTCAAACGCTCGGTAGAGGGGTCCACGGTGACGAACTTGAGGAGGCCTCCCATGGTGCTGGCGCCATAGAGGGTTCCCTGCGGACCTCGCAGCACCTCGATCCTCGCCAGATCGCTGGGGTCGATGTCAGGCGCAAACTCGCGGGTGAAAGCGCCGTAAGGCACATCGTCGACCGTGACGCCGACGGTGGGATTGCCAAACGACCCGGAGCTGACGCCGCGAATCGCGAGCATCTGGTGGTTTCCCGAGCTGGGAGCCGGCGAGATGCTGAACCCGGGGATGCTGGAGAAGTAGTCCCGCAGCCGCGGTTGGTTGTTTTCAGCGAGCGTCGTGGCGCTAAGCACCGTCACAGGCACCGGCACGTCCTGCAGACGCTCTTCGCGCTTCTGTGCTGTCACCACTATTTCCTGGATTCTGCTCCCGGATTCCTCCGCGGAGGAATCGATTTTCTTCTTGGCGTCCTCATCACGACTTTCGCTGCCCTGTGAGTCAGAGCCGGAAGATGCCACTGCGCCGGAGCTGGCCAGATGCGCATTCACCCCCTGGGAAATCTGCCTCATCCCCCACGCGGCCTCGGATCCAGTTGCGTCCGAGATCAACAAACCGCCGCTTTCATGCACCCTCAACTTGAGATTCGTGCCTTCGAGCAACTTGACCGCCGCCGCTTCCGCTGTGTACTCGCCATGAACACCCGCCGTACCCAGACCCTTGAGACGCTCGCTCGAATACATCATTTCCACGCCGGACTGCTTGGCGAGAAGCGCGAGGGCGGTGGCCAGGTCGCCCGCCGGCACATCGATCCTCTTTGGAGAATCAGCAAGGGCGTAAACCGACACGGATAGCGTGGCGGCGAAAGCGGCGAGCACGGTTCTGAAGGATCTGGTCTTACCCACGGCACGTTCCCCTGATTCGGACTTTCGATGCGGTCCTGCTGGGGAATAAAGACGTTTCAGCTGGATGAAGGTTGTAAGCCGCGATAAAAAATTCAGCGCTTTCTCAGCAACACTTCCCCCTCACTCTCTTCGACGGAGACGGGAAAACCGTTCTGCAACATCCATAGAAAGACATCCGTGCTCGTTGCGCGGAAGTGGCCGCCGATCTGGAGGGTCGCAATCGACGGGTCTGCAATCACGATCTTGCGCGAGTTGTAGCGATTGAATTCGCGGACCGCATCCGCCAAAGCGCTGTCGCGAAAAACCAGATAGCCCTGGCGCCAGCTCAAGCTCTCTTCGGTCAGCGGCACGGGGCGCCGCTCGACGACGACCGTTTTGTTCCGGGTATGCGCGACGCTGCCGGCGCGCAATAGATCGGTTGAGCCCGGTGTTCCACCGGCCTGGTCCAGGCGAACTGCACCTTCGGTTACAGTCACCTGGATCTCGTCATGGATGCGGCGCACGGAGAACTGTGTGCCTACGGCGATCACGCGTCTACTGTCGATATCGACGACGAAGGGGCGTACCGGATCTTTGGCCACTTCGAAGAAGGCTTCACCCCGATCGAGCGCGATGCGGCGTTCTTTCGAGGTGATCTCGACCCGGATTCGGCTGTCTGTATTGAGGATAACCCTGGAGCCATCGGCGAGCGCGACGGTGTCGATGCGGCCAACCTCAGTCGTGTAGCGGTGCTGAGCGAACGCGCCCGTTGCATAAAGCCAGACTCCACCGATGGCGACGACCATACTGGCAGCCAAACCGATGGCGAAGCCCCTTGCTTTGCGCCGTGCGCTATTTCCAGCCTCCTCGGTGGTAAGGGTTGAGCGCGAAATTGAATTGCCGCTGGGGTTGGAAGCTGGCGGAACCCACCTCAATACCTCGCCACGCGGCGGCACCGTTCCGTGCACGCCACTACGAATGACTTGCAGGCGCCCAACCTCGTTCCAGACGGACTCGACACGCAGATAGGCAATGCGATGGGCCAGATCCTGATTGAGCCACGCATCGAGGCGCGCTTGATCGGTATCCGACCAGTTTTCACCCGTGCGCCGGGTGAGCCAATCGGCGGCGATTTTTTCTATGGTTTGTGCGTTCATTCGTATGCTATCCGTGCCTGGTGTCATCGACTTCTTTGCCGCGCTGTCTTGCAGAAGCATCCAATGGGTCATCACTCAGGATGTATCGCGCTAACAAATCGAGGCCGCGGGACAGGTATCCGGCCACTGTCTTCTCCATGATACCCAGTTGTTGCGCCACTTCGCGCTCCGACAGGCCTTCAATGCGCCTGAGCCAGATGGCTTCCCGGGACCGATCCGGCAGTCTATCCAGACAGTCGAGCAGCCTTTGCAGCTGTTGCCGTGTAGTGAATTGCCGCTCCGGAGAGACTTCGTCTACCGGGAGATTCAGCACCTCCAGATCCTGCGTGTATTCGATCGAGATGATCCGGCCGCGGCGTATGCGGTCGGAGAGCAGGTTGCGTGCAATGGCGAAGAGCAAAGGCTTGGGACGCTCGGGCCGGGCCTTCAGTGCGCTCTCATAGACGCGGATGTAGATTTCCTGACGAAGGTCGGCAATATCCGCCGGATTGGACCAGATACGCCGTATGTAGCGGTTCAGTGCCGCCTCAAGAGGAAAAATTTCGGCTGCAAACCATTGATCCACTTCGGTGTGTGGTTGGCTGACGCCGTGCATGATGCATCACCATACCCCACGTGCAGCTGAAGACAAGGGTCCGAAAACTATTTTTTGGACTTTACAGTGTTTTCGAAAGTCACTCGTCTTATTACTGTTGGATCGCGTCGATGCTCAGAAGGAATAGTCGAATCCCAGTTCCAGCGTCCTGGGCTGCAGGAACGACACCAGGATGTCGGACGCGCCCGTGATGCTGTTCGTGCGTTGGGTGCCGCTCGCAATGAGCGCATGGCTATCAGCGAGGTTGCGCGCGGTCATTCTGATCGTGAGTTGATCCTTCCGAACACCGGCGTTTGCGTCGACGACCGAGTACGCTTTCGTGCGGAATGTCGGCGAGCTCACCGGCGAGGGGGATTGCGCCAGGCTGGCATACTGCGAGCCCACATAGCGATAGGCGCCGCCCACCCATCCACTCCACGTCGCAGCCAATGGGAAGTTGTATTCGACCGTGGCAGAGCCACTCTGCTTCGGAACTTGCGGCAATTGATATCCCGTGAGCAGAAAGCTCGATTCAGGGATGACGGAGGTCAGATAAGTATCCGTGTAGGCGCCGTTGAGTCCCACGGTCAGCCCCTTGACCGGCGAGAATTGTGTCTCGACCTCTACGCCCTGCGACCGCGCCTTGCCTCCGTTGGTTCGATAGAAGTAGCCACTGGCGCTGACGGCACCGAGCTGAATGTCCTTCCAATGCGTGCGATAGACTGCCACGTTTATCAGCGCCCGGTTATCCAGAACAGACGACTTCAGACCCAGCTCATAGGTCATCAATGAGTCTGAGTCGTAGGCCAGGGGTACGGTCGGGATGGGTGAATTCGGGCCGCCGGCGCGATAACCCGTCGCGATGCGCGCGTACGCCATTGCGGATTTGGTCAAGTGGTACTGCGCACTTCCCATCCAGGTGAGCACGTCCTCGTCCGTATCGATGTTTACGTACCGCGGCAACGGCGGGGGCCAGATCGGCGCCGGCAGCGTATCGAAGGCGATCTTCTGATCGTTTTGCGAATATCGCAGGCCGCCCGTCAGGCTGAACTCTTCAGTGACATTCCAGGTCAGGTTGCCGAACGCCGCGTACTCGTTGTATTTCGCCGGATAGCTCGAGTGAAAAATTCCCGGCGGGGACGGCAGTCCGGGATAGGGCTGGTAGTCCAGGGTGTATGGCGGAACGGCGTACGTGGTGAACGAACTCTCGTGCGTCGCGAACACGCCTGCCAGCCATTCGACTCGCCTTCCTTGCGGTGACATCAGCCGCAACTCTTGCGTGATTTTTTCCAGCCCGAATGTGTCGTGCACCTTCGCCAGTCCCTCGCCTGCGGTACCGAAGAATGGCAGTAGCACGCCGTACAGTGGAGTTACATCGGCCTCCGCCAACGACGTTTGCTTCGACCAGCTCGTTGCCGAAACGAAGTCGACGTTCCCCAGATCCCAGTCGATGGTCGCAGCCAGGAACTGGATACGCTGGTTATAGGAAGTTGGGAACGGCAGGTTCTCGGTGAGATCCGCGAGCGGATTGGAGGGCCTGATCATCAATACGCTCGAGTTTGGAACCGGAGTCGCATCGGCGAAGTGCCGATAGGCACTGTCATCGGCATCGATGACCTGAGTCAACGCCGTCAGCTTGACCGAGAGATCGCTCCGCGGACGCCAAAGCGCGCCGATGCGGGCCCCGTACTGGCGGGTCTCATTGGCATTTTCCTCGCCAGTATAGATATTGGTGATGTAGCCGGGCGTCTGTCGGCCGAAAGCGCTCACTGTCACGCCCAGCACATCGTCAATTACCGGCGCACTGACGCGGGCGCGCACCGCGTACCCCGCTTCACCCGACCCCGCAATCGTGTTCACGTCAGCGCCAACGCTCGATTCGAACTCACGCAGGCTGGGCGCTTTCAAGACATACTTGATGAGGCCGCCCATGGAACCCTGCCCGTACAGCGTTCCTTGTGGACCTCTGAGCACTTCGATTCGCTCCAGGTCGTACGGGAGCATGTCGAGCAGCGTGGTCGATCCTGACGCCCAACTCGAACTGCTCCCCACAGGTGTGTCATCCAGATAAGTGCCAACGGCGGACGTTGGAGTATTCGAAGAGATGCCGCGCATCGACACCGCAGTGCGGCCGGGCGATCCCATGCTCGAGACGTTGAAACCCGGAATGTCCGCGGCGTAGTCGGCCAGCCCTCTGAATCCGCGTTGATCGAGTTGCTCTCCGCTCGCGACGCTCACTGCCGCCGCGACGTCCTGCACGTTCTCGGTCCGCTTGTTGGCCGTGACTACGATTTCCTGGATGGCCTCATCGCCGGCGGCTTGCGCACCGGCCTTCCCGGTCACCGTATCGGCTGCCGCCGCCCGGTGTGCGATTGCAGCGCCCATCGTTGCAAGAACGCAGCCGATGATCGCGAGTGTGTTGACGGATTTTCTAGTTTTCATTTGATCTTCCATCCACGGATGAAGCAAGAGGATTCGGGAGTACAGCTATAGAGTCGCCACTTGCCGGCTCCAGCACTAGAACAACCCTGACATGTGATATCACTGAACGGACAGGGCTTGGCGGGATCGCCTGGTTTGCTGCGCCACAAACCATTCCATGTGCTCTTTCAGCACGTCGAGCGGCATGGAACCGTTCTCCACGGCGGCGGCATGGAATGCGCGAATGTCGAAGCCCTCTCCCAGCGCGGCCCGGGCAGCGCGTCTCGCGATCTGAAATTGCTCGTACCCGAGGCGGTAGCCGAGCGCCTGACCGTACAAGTCAGTCGAATAGCGCAGCGTCTCGGTTGCCGCCAACGCGTCGGATTCAGAGCCGTGCGCTCGCATGTATTGACGGGCACGCTCCAACGGCCATCCCAGCGCATTCATGCCGGTGTCCACGACCAAACGACTGGCCATGAACATCTGCGTCAGCAAATGACCATAGCTCTCGTACGGATCCGGATAACCGCCCATTTCCGCAGCCAGATGGGCAGCGTACTCAGCCCAACCCTCGGTAAATGCTCCATCGAGGACGTACTGGCGCACCGGATGCAATGATTTATCTTCCTCCAGAAGCGCGATCTGGAAGTGATGACCCGGAATGAGCTCGTGGTAGATCAGGTGCGGCGCCATGATCAAGGAGCGCTTGTCGAGATTGGTGCCGTTGTACCGGTAGTAACCGCGCTGCTCCTCGGGCGTGGGAGATTGGTAATAGCCGTAGGTCATTCCCACCTCACCGGCAGGATCAAGCCGCTTCACGCCGTAGGGAGCTTTCGGCAGGCGAGAGAAATACTGCGGAACCTTGGGTTCGATCCTCGCGACATACTGGAGATAGCGCTTTTCAAGATCCTCCGGCGTCTTCGGGAAGTAGCGAGGATCCGCGCGCAGCTTCTGCTCAAAGCTCGCTTGATCGCCCGGGTACTTCAGCTGCGTTCGGATGGCATCCATCTCACGCTGCAACTCACTCACGGCGGCCAAGCCGCGCTCGTGAATTTCTTGCGGTGTCAGTTTCAGACCGGTCTGGCAGGTGATACGTCGCAGGTAGCTCTCAGGACCCCCCGGGTACTGGCCTATACCCACGGCCACCGGTGCCGCGGAGACATAGCGCTCGTCAAAGATCGCAACCACTGCGCCGTACGCTGGAACAATTTGCTCATTGATACGCTCGGCGACGGCCGCTTCGAACGCTTTACGGTCCTTGTCATTCAACCCGCCAAGACGCGCACCCGATGCTGCAAACATCTGCGTAGCGGACGCTCCAAGGCCGGCAAACGTCGTACGCACTCCTTCAATTGCCGGGCGAGGCACTCTGATTCCTCGCTCTGCCTGCGCGCGCGTCTTCGCCGCCACCTCCTTCACCATGCGCGCATATTCGTCCAACAGGCGCAAGTAGTTCTCGCGCTGGGCCGCAGTCGTCAAAGGCACTGCATCCATCATGCGTCGAGCCGACAGTAGTGCCGCCACGCCGTTGTACGGGGTGACGGCGAATTCCAGCCAATAGTCGTCCTTGGCGTGCACCCCGCTTTCGAAGGTGTGGCGCAGAATCCGCGCGAGTATCCATTGTTTGTGCGGCAGGCCCTCCAATGAGATCCGGTTCAAGTCGGCCAGCGCTTTGGTATTGAACCGAGTTTCGGCGGCCGCCTGCTCGGGCGTGAACGCATCCAGCCGTGACACCTCCATCCCGCTGCGCGAGCGAACATCCGCGCTGGTGTCTTGCAGATGTTTGAGCAATCTGTCGGCGATGGCGGTTATCCTGGCGCTGGCATCTACGCCTTCAGCCTTGGCGCCCTGATCCTGAGCCGCGGCAGTCGCAGACGCGACACCCAACGACGCCGTGAGCCAAACTGCGCAGAGAAGTTCGCGAACCAACGACGGTTTCATATATCACTCTCCTTCCGCGGGTGTTACCGCACTCGCTTGAAGTAGACGGGCTGGTAAATCAACGGGGCGTTCTCGTTCGAAATGCCAGGCTCTCCTTCGCCGAGGACAAATCCAGTCACCTCACCGGCGGCGCTGTAGGTAAAGCGCACCGGGAAGGGTGGCTGCCCTGGGAAGGGTGACTGCTGATAACCGCGGAAACACGCGGCGAAGCTCTCATGTGCGGCGGGAACCAGGTCCGCGACGGACTGAGGCTCGAAGGTGATTGTCAGGCGTTCACCGTCGCCTGCAACCTTGACCTCTCCGAGTAAATCACTCCTGTAAGTACCCACGAGCCGCGCGGAGCTGCCAGCGGAAGATCCGCGCTCGGCGTTCTGGCATAGGGGGTGTCTTGCAGAGACCGGTTTCCAGCCCGTTGGACGTTCCAAGGCGCGACGCTCGATTTCTTTGGAGGTCTGCGCGCCCAGGTAGTAGTCGGCGAACCGGCGGGCGATGGGCTGCGCCGCAAAACCGGCTTGAAAATCGAGATTCTGCAGGACGACTATTCCCAGTCCCTTCTCGGGAAACAGCAACACATCCGCGCCATAACCGACGCGCCCGCCGCCGTGATTGACGAACGCGGTTCCACGATAAGTTCCGATCATCCAGCCCATCCCGTATCCGAAGTTCTTGCTATCGTCCGAAGAGTAGCGAGCGTCGGTGGCCGGTATCAGAACCTGAGCCGAATGGAGCTGCTGGATCTGCGCCGCGCTGATCAGGCGCTTGCCCTGAAATTCTCCGTTGGACAAATGGAGCAGCATGTATTGCGCCATGTCCCTGACCGAGGAATGGATCATCCCGGTCGAGACCACGCTGCGGTCCTCACGCCAGGGCAGAACTTCCAGCTCCAGGGAGGTGTTGCCGTTCGACCCACGCGCCTCGACCAAGCCGTGCGGAACGGCAACATTGCTTCGTGGGTTCTTGATCGCATCGATGCCGACGGGCGTACCCGGCGGCACAACGCACAGCCAGCAGCGGGCGAGGTGCGCACGATCGATGAAGGCGTACTCGCTGCTGTATGAGTTGCGCATTCCCAATGGCTCTAGAATGCGCTGGGTAATGAATTGATCCCACGTCCCGCCTGAAGCGTTCTCTATCGTTTTGCCGAGCAGCGCGTAACCCGTGTTCGAGTACAGGAACGATCGAAATGGCGCCTTTGCCGGGATGTAGCGCGTCTTGCGGACGGTCTCGTCGAGATCGCCGCCGATGACGAAATACGCCAGGAACCCATCGATACCCAGGCGGTGCGCCGCCAGATCGCGAACGGTTGCGTGCGCGGTGATCCAGGGATCGTTGAACTGGAGCGAGGGGATGTAATCGATGATGGGTGCATCCCAGGCGAGCTTGCCGTCGTCGACGAGCATCGCGGCAGCCGTCGCCGTGAATGACTTCGTTACCGAACCGATACCGAAGGAGGTGTTCTCATCCACGCGCTCCGGTCGTCCGGCCTGTCGTATGCCGTACCCTCGGGCGAATACGACCTTGCCATCCTGCACTACTGCAACCGCCAAGCCGGGAATCTCCCATGCCTTCATGGCGGCCTCGACATAGCCATCGAGCTTGTGCGCTGTCGCGGCGTTTGCGTTAGTCGCGAAGAAGCCGGACAGCATTGCGGCCACCGCGACCCAAATCGCGCCGGGGTGTCTTCGGTTCTCGACATGCATGATGTGCTCCCCTTTCCGTTCGAATGACATGCGTTATTGGCTACGGACCCGCACCGGCCAGACGCCGAGGCGAGAGCCGCTCCAGGTCCAGGCCCAGATTCGACAGTTCGGCGGGAAGACGGCGTGCGCTCAGCAGCGCCTCGCAACACAGCCCGGCTCCGTAGCACGCCTGCACTCCGAAGCCGCCGAAACCGGCCGCCCAGACAAAATTTGGCGCACCGGGATCGAAGCCGACGATGGGTTCACCGTCCGGCGTGAAAGTGCGCAAACCCGCCCACTGATGCTCCACGCGCCGCACCGTCATCGTCGTCGCCGCCTCGAATCGATCGATGCCAACTGCAACATCGAGGTCGTCTGGAAAGATGTCCCCCGCGGGGACAACCTCACAGTCGGCCGGAGACAGCGCAAGGCGACCCGCATCGGGCTTGAAGTAGAATTTCTCGCCGGCATCCGCGACGAGCGGCCATGAACTCACATCGATCGAATCAGGACCCTTGAACACAACCATGGTGCGTCTGGTGGGGACGAGGCCTTTCGCTGGAATACCCGCCAGCCCGGCGACCGAATCGGCCCACGCACCGGCTGCGTTGACCAGGACCTTGCCACGAAATTCTCCACTGCGCGTATTGACGATCCACTCCCCCGCGGCCTGGGCGATGGAGACGACCTTTGAATCGAGGTGTATCGCACCTTCGTTGGCGCGAAATGCCTTCAGATACCCCTGCAGAAGTGCAGCGGCATCGATGTCCACCACATCGTGCAGCAACACCGCGCCGGCGATGCCCTCGGGCCTGAGGATGGGAACCATCTGGACCGCTTTTTCAGGACTTACGTCGGAGATATTGGGGGCGCCGTTGCCGCTGGCTACGGTCCATTGATTCAAGAGATGCGCCTGGCCCAAGCCGGCAATGAATAGCGCGCCCCGACTTTTGGTGAGCGGGTACTCGCTGAAGTCGGAGGGTGGATTGAGAAGAAATTGCTTGCTCGCCGCCGTGAGCGCACGTGCTATAGGGCCGCCATAGGGTGGAAGCATCACGGCGGCAGACCGGCCGGACGAGTGGTAGCCAGGCGAGGACTCCTGTTCGAGCAGGACTGTTCTGCGGCGTTTGGATGCGTGGAACGCCATCGATGCGCCGATCAGGCCCGCGCCGACGACCACAACGTCATAACAGATGCTCAACGATGACTTCCTCCCGGGCGTTTCGCCATGACGATGCCTCTTCGAGCGCGCTCGAGTTTCGCCTTGGCAAGGTTAGTCAGCAGCCAGCATCCGCTTCGCCTGAGTCGAGCGATAGAATAAAACTGCCTATCCCTATAACGAGGGTGACAAGGCGGCGGGCAAGGTTCCGTGCCTGACAGGCCACTCGCTGATCACCGCGCGCTGTATGCCGACGGTGGATCAGCGGCGATTGGAAGCCGCAGTCCGACCACGGCGCGACTGCGATCGCGCCATTGGTTCTTTTCGTTGATCGGCTGGCCAATCGATGGTTGCGAGCGAGAACGCCTCGCCTTCGAGAATGCGGCTGATGGGAGACGCCGTCCCGGTCACCTTCACGTGTGGGATGGCATCGGGATGCTCACGAGCGATGGCGGGTGTGGTTCCATAGTGCTCGCGAAAGACACGGGTGAAGTGCGAGGCGTCCGAAAAACCATGGTCCAGCGCGATGGAGCCTATGGACTTCGATGTGTTTACAAGCTCCCAGCGCCCTCGCGCCACTCTCAGTACGCGGAAAAACGCCGCGGGAGGCATGTTGAAAGCGCGTTTAAACCCCCGAACCAGTGTCCTCACGCTGACGCCCAACCGCGACGCTATCGTCTCGATGGTCCCGGTGCGCCAGGCCGTCTGCTGATCCATCAGCAATATGGCCCGCTGCACGAGACTGTCGGGTATCTCGGAAAACCATTGCGTCTGCGGGCGCGGCGATGCCGACCTGTGGCTGCGAGCCGCCTCGACGACCATGCCGCTGCGCACCTTGAGCGCCAGATTCCGGCCGCAATGCCGCTCGACCAGGTGAGTCGCAACATCGATCGAGCTCTGGCCGCCCGCGCAGGTGATGCGTCGGCCATCGACCAGGAAGACGACATCCGCTTCCGCCCTGTGATCGGGAAACTCCTGCATGAAGTCCTGCAGGTGATACCAATGGATGGAGCTGCGGTATCCCTTCATCAATCCCGCTCGCGCCAAAGCGAAGCTGCCGGTGCACACGCCGACGAGCGATCCACCGCGGGCATCCACCTGCCTGAGGAACGACAGAATCCTTCTATCGATGCGCTCCTGACTTTTCAACAAACCACCGACCACGATGACGTAGTCATACTGCTCTGCACCGCCGAACGTCTCCCAAGGCGTGATTTCCACACCGCAGCTCGACCGAACCGCGCTGCGCTCAGGCGCAAGAATCGTCCAGCGGCAATGCACCTGCCGGCTATTGTCGGCCTCGTCCGCGGCGATCCTCAGCGCATCGACGAAGGCCGCGAACGTGGAAAGCGTGAAGTCCGGCAGCAGGATGAAGGCCACCGACAAATTGGGAGTGGAGCCTTTGGAAGCCACCCTTGTTTCTTCATTGCCCATACGCGGTTCTCTGACCTAACTGCACCCAAGCACAGGAGACACCCCGTCGACTATTCTGTTCAATTCATTCGTGCCGGTGAAAGCCCGTCCCTGCGAAGATCAGAGGAACGCGCGGCATTCCCGGTCCGTCGTGCCGACGATGCGCGGAAAATGCTTTCTTGGGTAGAGGTCAAATGGTGGCCAGGGGCAGAATCGAACTGCCGATAGGCGGATTTTCAGAGGGGATGGCCGGTCACCCAGGAAAACCCGGCACTGGGAAATCAAGCGGTTAGCATGGCGGATTTACCGCGCTAGGTCATGGTAGCTGGCCATGGATGAAGGTGGAGTGGAAACAATTTGGAAACAGCACCAGTCGCTAAGTCTCTTGTTCCGGAATATTGGGTTCTGGAACTTGAACCTTAGCCGAAATAGGACCTGAGTCCAGGTTTCGTGCGTTGCGTTCGCGAAGATCCAGCCCTTATAGTCTTTTGTCTCTATGCCGGCGTAACCCTGGCGCAGGTAGGACTCCAAGCCCTTGAGGGTCTCGCCGCCGGAGAGCTTCGCCGGCCAGGGTGCTAGTTCGAAACGGTTCTCGGCTTGGTTATTAGCGGCGCGAGGGGCAATGCATTCCGATCGACGATTCTTCCATCTTTGATCACGGCGTGGATGCTGCGATAGTTGCGTGCGTTGTCGAGCGGATTAGCATCGAGTATCACCAGATTGGCAGCCTTGCCACGTTCAAGCGTGCCGACATCTGCATCCAGCTTGTATGCTTTGGCGACATTGCTGGTCATCGTCTTCAGGATCTCCATCCGATCCATCCCTTCTTCCTCCAGCGCCAGCAGTGCGTTGAAGTGAGCTTCGCCCAGGCGACTGTGAACGCTCGGGTCGACGGTATCGTCCACCGTCGACGGATCCGTGGGAGCCTTGATACCGGACTCGGTTCCGAGCAGCATTGTGACACCTGCCTTGATCATCTTGCGGCGATTCTGTTTCGCGATTTTCATGAACTGCGTGAAGGCGCCAGGGGCATCCCGCTCGCGCACTTCCAGGTTCCGTTGCGTGATCGGCAGAACCCCCACGGAGATGTGTCGTTCAACCAGCTTCCGGATGATCTCGTCCGGCACCGGCGTCGTCGGTCCCGACGAGTCGCCATGCGTCAACATATCGACACCCGCTTCGATGGCGACGTCCATACCCTCACTCGACATGGTATGGGCTTGCACGCTCAAACCTACTCGATGACCTTCTTCCACGATAACTTTCTGTACTCGCGGTGAAAACGAGAGGAATTGCGCGGTGAAGAAGCCACCCTGCATCCAGTGGGCGTTCGAAGCGTACTTGAGATAATTAAGCTTATGCTTGCCAACATATTCGCGAATAACAGCGCGTACCTCCTCTGGCGTCATCCACATCAAGTCCCGACCGGTTCCCTGAACAAATTCAGCGTTACTGCGATCAGCAAAGTCCTTACTCACGCCCGCATCGCCAAAGGCATCTACCGACAGCATGCCATCGAATCCGATGATGTTACCGCCGACATAGATGTCAGCACCGGGCACTTGACCGGCCTTGATCATATCGCGTGCCTTCATCGCCGGACCATGTGTCCTCCAGGTGGCGAATGCACCGGTGAGCCCGCTCTTCAGTGCGACTTGAGCAGCTTCGATCAACACCTCGTGATAGCGGCCTTCGTACTTCACCAGGTTTTCTACATTGGAGTTGAACCACGTCAGGTTCACACCCTCCATCAATCCGGGAATGACATACTTCCCGTGCGCGTCCAGTCGTCGCGCATCCTTTGGAATCGATACCTCGCCCCCGCGGCCGATCGCAGCGATTCGATTGCCGACGATCAGTACCGTCCCATCAGGCACCGGAGGGCCGCCGTTACCGTCGATGATCATTGCACCGGTAATAGCCAATGTTTGCGCGGCATTACCTTGTCCCGGTGCGATGAGCGACAGAGCGGACCCAAGCACCGCCAATGCACTCCGGACTGTTATCGACAACATAAATGGATCCTCAGCGGTCATGATTTGTTCGTTCGAGCAGACACCTGGTTACCGGTTTTAGGAATCGGATTGACCGGCATTATCCTGGAGAGCGCAGCTGCGACTCTGCATCTGAGACCCTGGAACGAGGAGCTGCTAGAATTGTTTCGACACCGACATTCCTACCGTGCGCGGTTGGATGTAAAGGATGCTATCGAAGTTCACGGGATTACCTAACAGCGTACCGCGCCGGTCCGCGAGGTTATTGACGAAGAGATTCAACGTCCACGAACTGATGGTCACTCCGGCGTGCAGATCCGTCCTCACATATCCGGGAAAGTCTCGCCGCGGTAGCGATGCCGGTCCAAAGTCCTCCGGCCGAGCGCCCACATAGCTCAGCGTGCCGCCGACAAAGCCAGTAGCCCCACCCAACGGAAACTGCTCGTTGATTGATAAGTTGCCCGAGAAGCGGCTGCTGAACGGCAACCGATCACCAGCGACTCCTTTAGTGCGGCTCTGATCTTGGAAGGGTGTCGTAAGCACGGCTTCATTCCATGAAACCCAAGCGGAAACCGTCAGGCCACTGAGTGGCCGCGCCTCGACAGACAACTCCACACCCTGACTCTTGGCTCCGCCGACATTGTCGGTATACCCGGAAAGAACGGCGGGTGGAGTGACGAATAGCTGAATATCCTTCCAGTCGATGTAGTACACGGATGCATCGAAGACCAGCGCGCCGAATAGCGTGCCCTTGGCTCCGAGCTCATAGTTATACGTCTTGTCCGGTTGGTAACTTGGCGGCGCATTGGATGGAACACCGGCCAATCTGTAATTGAAGCTACCAGGCCGATAGCCGGAGGCCAGTCGCGCATAGACCATGAGATCTCGAGACACAGTGAACTTTGGAGTTAACAGGTATGTCAGGGAGTCACTACTAGCCGACCCCACTTGTCGAGGCGTTGCGAACGGACCCGCCGAGATCTGCGTAGAATTCTGACTATTCCTCGCTTGACGCGCTCCGAGTTGAATCTCGAAACGATTCGTTGCATGAAACGTCAAACCACCAAAGGCGGAGTATTCCGTGAAGGTGTACGGAACGTCGTAGGAAACTAATGAGCCAGCAGCCCTACCGGTAGCGGGATCGATTGCCAGCGCGCCCCCTGTGTATCGAGAGTTCTCGTGGGCATAGTAACCCCCCAACAGCCATTCAATTTTATCCCTCATCAGCCCGGAAAGCCGGATTTCCTGGGTGTAGACCTCCGTGTCATACCGTTCCGGGGAGGCCGCTCCCGAGACACCAAAGAGCAGTTGCGCGAATGGGGCCAGCGTCGGTACCTCGAATACGTTCTGACTCTTGGCAACGGTGTAGCCACTGATGGATTTGAGTGCTACGGCTCCAACTGAAGCGTCCAGTTTGGCGCTATAGACTTCTATGCTGTTGTCATAGGTACCGGTGCCACGTAAGGCACTCTGCTGCAGCTCCCCTAAAGCGGGTTGTACGTAAGAAGCGCCATCCCCCTCTGGCTTTTGAATCATTGCGCCGAGACTCAGGGAAAATTCATCCGAAGGTCTCCATAATGCCGAGATCCGGCCACCTGAGTCGTTAACCTGGTTGACATCGGATTTTCCGGTCTGAACATTGTCGACATATCCCGGATCGCGACGAGTAAATCCACTTGCTCGAATAGCGATGGAGTCGCCGAGCGGTACGTTGACAGCGGCACGAACGCTATATCCGGTATCTGCGGCATCTTGCACACTGTTGACGCCCACTTCCACGCGGCCGCTGTGCTCATTCATCGATGGTTCGACCGTGACGAAGTTAAGTAAGCCACCGATGCTGCTGGCTCCGTATAGCGTTCCCTGAGGGCCACGTAACACCTCAATACGGGCAAGATCACTGGGGTCGATGTCTGGTGCCACCAAGGCGTGCGCAATCGAGGAAGCACTGCCGTAGGGCACTTCGTCGACCGTGAAACCTACAGTTCTAGCGGTGTAGGTGCCGGTCGTGATGCCTCGAATTGCCAGGTGGGAGCCGCCACGGGCCGCGGAAGGAGTCATAGCCAATCCTGGCAATAGTGTGTAGTAGTCCTGAAGCCGCAGTTGGTTGGCAGCCACCAACGCATCTGCACCAATTGAAGTAACTGGCACCGGCACGTCCTGCAGCCGTTCCTTGCGCTTCTGCGCCGTCACGATGATTTCTTGGAGCGCTCCTCTATTATTCTTGTCTTTGTCTTCTTCATCAGAAGCGGTGTTTTTCCCCGAGGAATTGGAGGAGTCAGACCGGGCGGACCCGGACTGACTGTTTTGAGCGAGTTGCAGTGAATCTCCACCCTTCTCGCTCGCGCGGGCCCCCGCGCTCTCCTCTAACGTGAAGCGGCCGTTAAGCAACGTTGTGCTTGATGTGATGCCTTCGCTTGCGCTGCGAATCAGGACGAGCCCGTCGGACACTTCGTAAACCAAACCGGTTCCCGCAAGCAACTGCTGAACTGCCTGCTCCGTCGTGAACTCACCCTTCAGCGCGGAACTGCTCTTCCCGTCCACCAACTCCGCCGAGCATAAAAGCCGATGCCTCGACGCCAATGCCAACGCCTGCAACGCGTCATTGAGCCTTTGAGCTGGAATATCGAAACTGTATGTAGTGCCGAGCGCCTGACCCGGCGCAGTCGCCATTGCCGTGCCGACAGCCGCATTCCCGCCGAGCACCATCAAAAAGGCCGCAATAAACATCAAGAACTTCCTGTTCTTCTTCCGGAATGCGACCGTCATATGCATCTGCCGAGGCGCGCGCATGATTTTCCCCGTGCTGTATTGCGGATTTTCTTCCGCCTGCTTAACTAACACGGACGAATCGCGAAAACGTACAGTGCCGCATTCAACTTTCTCTCGCCCAAACAGGAGGTCGCCTTGGCACCACGAAAGCTGCTAACGTGCGGGCCTCAGCCGGACTCTGTCCGAATCCGTGTAATCTGCAGCTACCGGGTAGTAGCGCTGCACAGCCGTCACGAACCCTTGCGTATCTCCCGCATCGAAGACTCCGATGATGCGTCTTGCGGCCAGAGACTCATCTTCAATTTCGATCTGCAAACGCGAATAGCGATTCAGCCGCTGCACGGCCTCACCCAGGGATTCTGTGCGAAAGATCACCTTGCCTTCCCGCCAGGCCGTCGCCGCCTGCAGATCGGCTTTGGGATTGACTGAGATCTGGCCATCCGGGCCGATGCGGATCTCCTGACCCGTTGAGAGCTCGATGCCATCGGCCGCATCATTCCGGTTGCCACGAGATGGCCGTACCGGTCGAGTTGCAACGCTTTGGGATATGTGCGCGCGCGACTCAACTACCGGCGGCGGCAACACCGCTACCTTCCCTTCCATCATGGCTACGTGCACTTGCCGCCCGACATACTCGACGGTGAACACCGTGCCTAAGGCCACAATTGTTCGCTGTCCCGCGATCACCTTGAACGGACGGTTCAAATCCTTGGCGACCGTAAACTGCGCCTGCCCTTCCCGCAGCTCGACCAGACGCGCGTCCTTCGAGTACCGCACCTTCAAACGTGTAGCTGCATCGAGCACGATCCGCGAATGGTCTCCCAAGTCCACGATACGTTGCTCGCCGATGTCCGTGCGATATTCGCCCGGCCTGAAACCATAGGGTGAGAATTGCCATGCGGCGGCCACCGCGATGGTGCCGATGACCCACGAGGCAACCAGTCGCCCACGCGTGCGGGTCTGGAAGCTTCCCTTGAGCCACTGGCGTCCTCGCTCCCGGCGTACGCAGGCCAGCGCTTGCTCGCGGTAAGTGATGAGCCTAGCGGTTTCGGCATGCGTGCCCAGCGCAACGTGGGATTGCTCAACGCGCCGGTAAGCATCCGCGTAAGCGGGATCGGAGTTCAGACGCGCCTCGAGAGCCATCTGATCCTGTGCCGTCCACGCGCCGTGCTGGCGCTGAACAAAGGTCTCAGCCGCTTCTTCCTCGATGCCCGATGGGAATCGATCGAAATTGTCCTCTCGTGAGTCAAAGGTGGTCACGGGCGCTCCTACCGCTGACGAAGTCGTGCCAGGCGTGCGTAAGCCTTGGCCAGATGTTTATTCACTGCGCTCACAGAGATACCCAGGATCTCAGCGACGGTCGCCACCTTCATCCGTTCCAGTCTGATCAGCATCAGCACGGTCCTGGTTCGTTCCGTAAGCTCGTCCACCGCCTGGGCGGTCCGCGCGAGCTCTTCCTCCACTTCTAAAACGTGCTCGGGCGGGTTCTCTATACCATGCTCTTGCGCCGTGGCTTCGTCCCAACTGGTGGGCGTACCGCGGGCCAGAAGTTGACGGCAGCGGTCGCGCCAGCAGTTGATGGCGATGCGGAAGATGTACCCTTTGACCTGCTCGGGCGTCTTTTGTTGAATGTGCAGCATGGCGCGGAGCAACACGTCCTGAGCAAGGTCTTCCGCCTCGACCGCACTGCCGGTCTTGCGCCGGAAATATTTGACCAAGGCCGGACGCAATTGCGTGATGAGCCCGTGATCGTCATGGGCGGATACCAGAGGACTGGATGTCGTACTCATATCGGCTGCGGTAGACGCTCAGGCTTCCCTGCCGGGCAGATATCGGAGCGCTGCGATACATTGGACCCCTCACGCGCACGATTCAAGCGGAATTCGCAGCGCAGGGGTGTACGTTTTGCGATCTCGCTTTCGTATTAGTAAGTGTAGGAGTTCGCCGCAAGGGCGCGCGTATCGTGTTGCCTGAAGCTCGTTGAAGGCGCCGTTGGTTCTTCGTCGCCTTTCCAGACCGCCTGCACGCCCCGCGGCACCACTCAACTTCTCGCGACTAAAAATCCGCCAGCATCATGGAGGCTGGGGCTACCGGCGGCTCTAAATATTCGAGCCCTTTGATGCATGCCGGCCGATATCAAGTTTCGATAACGCCCCTTGCTTTCTTCAAATACTCGCGCGGCGTCAAGTCGGGAGTTCTTGCGCGCATCGCCAGATACTCAGAAAACCGCGTCTGCTCGCGGAAAGAAACACCTGCATTCATGCTCCCGGCTTGACCGCGTTCCGTTTGCCGGATCTCCATTGCGACGTCCACCACCGCTCGCAAACTCGACTCAGGCAGCAGCAGCACGCCATCGGCATCGCACACCACAAAATCCTGATTTGTCACGATCCAGGAGCCCATGCGGGCCCGCTGCATACTGTCGGGAGAGCGGGGATTCAATCGCTGCGAGCCCGTCGGCACTGAGCCGAGGCTGAAAACCGGGAGATCGACTTCGACGAGCTCGCGAGTGTCGCGATGCAACCCCCAAACCACGATGCCGCTTAGGTTCGCACCTTTGACTTCCAGGGTAATGAGGTCGCCAATGCAGGCTTCATCGAGGCGGCTCTCGAGCGTGCGAACGGTGTTGGAAAGATCGAGCGACGGACGAAGCGCGGGGGTACGTTAAGCGGTGAGTTCTTCCGTATGTACGGCTCAGCAATGACGGATGTAGAGGCATTGACTAACGATGATGAAGTGCTCTCGCAGATATTTTCGGAAGGATTGAAGGATGGCGCATCGATCGAGCAGATACGCTGGATGGATGGCGTGTTCAGGGAATTGCCGGATTTCTGGAAGCGCGTTGGATCGTTCCCCGAAGCTGAAGCGCTTCGGCTACGGCTGCAATCTAAGGTACATGACTCTTCAGACGTTGACGTCCATAAATTAGTTATCTCCATTAGTAGCGCACCCGGAGTTTCAACTGAAGAGGGGAGTGCCGGATCCAGTGCCGCTCCTGCAATAGAGCATCGCGCGTGAAGAAGGGCCGCATATACCTGTGCACATCGCAGAAGCACGGGGCGAGTAGCGCGGTACGTATGTCCTCATGAATGAAGGTATTTTTCGGGAACAGCACGATCCACGCGCAAAGGTGGAAACAATTTGGAAACAACGGCCGCATGTCCGTAAGCGATGCGTTAAGGACGTAGTTGACATCGCCGTGTTGCGAGGAGTGGGCGTATGGATTTAGTGAGCCAGCGAGAGCCGCACGTTCCAAGGCAGCAGTGCCTCGAAGTCGGCGAGCGCGGTGGCTTTGGGTAATTCGGCGAACAGATGCGAGAGATAACTGTGAGGCTCCAGTCCGTTGGCCTTTGCTGTTTCCACGAGAGAGTAGAGATTCGCGCTGGCGGTTGCGCCGTTGGCGGTGTGGGCGAAGAGCCAGTTTTTCCTCCGATGACAAACGGTCTTATCGCATTCTCAGCCCGATTCGTATCAAGTGGCACTTCGCCATGATCGAGGAACACGGTCAGCTTGCTCCAGTTGTCGAGCGTGTAGCGCACGGCTTTGCCCAGCGGACTTTGCGGCAAAACACCCGGCAGCACTCCATCGATCCACGATCGGATCTCCTGGATCACCGGCGCGCTGCGCTTCCTTCTGACCTCCAGCCGTTCGCTGTCGGTCGACTTCTTCAGTTCCCGCTCGATGAGGTAGAGCTTGCCGATCATGTCGAGCGCGATGCGCGCGCGCGACTTGACCGTCGGATCGGGCTGCAGCTTGCGGGCGGCATCGAAGCCGCGACGTGTGTGAGCCCAACATCCCGCATGGATCAGTCCATAAGCTGCAGCGACGGCGTTATAGGCCTCGTAGCCATCGGTGAGCAGGATACCCTTGTAGCCTTCGAGAAGCCGGCGCGGCACCGCGCCGCTGCGGGTTGGATCATGCTCGAACAACACGATGCGTCGGCCTGGCGGTCCTGCGGCGCGCACCCACAGGTAATGGGTGGACTTCTCGCTCATGACCACCTGGATCGGCGTCTCGTCCATCAGCAGGAGCGGTTCGGCCATGAGCTGCTCATGCAGCAGGTTGATGATCGGTACCACAGCGCTCGTGCCGAGCTTGACCATCCAGGTGGCCATTGTCGAACGCGGCAACTCGATGCCCATCCGGGCGAGTTGAGCTTCCTGCCGATGGAGCGGCGTCGCGTCGACATACTTGGCGGTCACGATGTGCGCGAGGAGCGAGGGCGAAGCCTTGCTCTTGGGCAGAATGTGCGGCGGAACCGGTGCAACCTTCACGCCCCGCCGGCAGCACGGACACACGTATTTGTGCCGCTGGTGCACGAGTACGCGGACCTTGCCGGGGATGATGTCGAGCTGTTCGGAGGTCTCGGGCGTCATGCGCTCCAGCGCCGTGCCGTCGAAGGGACAGACCTTCTCGGCTTCAGGGATGTCGTGCTCCACGGCCATACGGGGCAGGTCTTTGGAGATCGCCTTGCTACCCGGCTTTCGGCGCTGATGCTCAGGGATCGTCGCTGTGGGCTCGGCGTCGAGTGCTCCCAGCACCTCAGGCTCGTTAAACAATCGCCCTTGATCGATCGACACCTCGCGCGGGTTGCGCTCAGAGGAACGACCGTGAAACTGGTGCTGATACCAAGCGAGCTGTTGCTCGAGGTGAGCGATGCGCTGCAGGGCTTGTTGGAGCGGATCGGAGCGCGGTTCCACGCAGTGCAGTATATGAACTTTCGATCAAACAAACATCAACTTGCGAACAATAATTTAAGCTCATCATGCCGCTTCATGCGCCACACATCGATGCCGTCGAGGAGCCAGTTGAGCTGCTGTCCCGTCAGCGTGAGCGTGTCGATGTCAAAACGTCGAGGCCACGGAAAGCGATGCTGCTCCAGACGCTTGTACCAGATGATGAAGCCGGTCTTGTCCCACACGAGAATCTTGAGCTTGTCGCGTCGGCGGTTAGTGAAGATGTACATCTGCCCGGAAAGCGGGTTGGAATCCAAGAGCTCGCGCACGATCACCGCCAGGCCGTCCATCTGCTTGCGCATGTCCACGGGCTTGCGATACAGGAACACCCGCTCGATCTCCGGATCAGGCCGCAGCATCGGGCACTCCTCCGGCCATCAGGGTCTTGATCCATGCCGCCTCGGGAACACCCGAAAACTCGATGATCCAGCCGCTCGGATGCGTGATGCGGCAGCTCACACCGCGTCCACTCGACGCCACGCGCACGGCAACAAACTCGCCTGGGCTGTCACCACCAGCGCGACCCGGAAGGACACCCTTCTTCACCAACTGGCTCTTGCCGTTGTAGAGATCGCGCACATCCAGCGCGTAGGCCTCGGCGTACTCCTTCAGCGAGACCTCAAGGCTCTGCGCCCGCTCAAGATGGTCGATGATCTGCCGTTCCCGCTCGCTCAGTCCTTCGCTCGTCATACCGGTCCTCTCGATGGTTGGAGGCCGGCAGCATGATCGGGCAGTCAGGTGGTCGGAAGAACGTAGTTACGCGATCGCTTACGCATGTCCATCGCGGTCGTCCATTTAACTGCCTGATTTAAATGGTGGCCAGGGGCAGAATCGAACTGCCGACACGCGGATTTTCAGAGGACCTCGGCGGTCGTGCAGCAAGATCCTGCAGCGTGTAATCAAGCAGTTAGCTTAACGCAGTTAACTTTTTAGGTCACGCTGGAGGACCGTGAGTAACGGTGGAATGGAAACAATTTGGAAGCATCCCGGTCGACCGCCGCCCCGGCAGCGCCGGGGTTATCGCATAACCCGCTTCCGAAGCTCTTCTGGCGTGCGGAGGCGCTCGATTTCCCCCTCCAACGGCAGTACGGCCCCCGCCTTACGGTATCCGTAATGCGCGCTGGACGTGCGGAGGCGGCCGATATAGCGGACGGAATACGCCGGCCCGGCCCAACTTCAAGCAAACGTTGCGGTCCGAGAATGTGTTCCAGCCCGAAACGGGTGATGAGCGGATGCGTACGCCAGCGCCATTGCGACGCGCATTCCCCTTACGTCACCGCACCGATTTAAGCGCCCCATCGAAATGTTCTACGAGTTTGTGAATGAAGTACTCGCCGTCTTTACGATCCAAACCCACGAACATCGACTCTTAGGTTGATCATTGCGCACGATTGGAAACTGCGTCCTGGCTGCACTCAATTTGCACTGAATCGCGTCCCGACTGATATTTAGGGCCACATATTCATGGACCGCAGTACACGCGCCTAAGGACTAACAATCGCTTGGTACGGACTGGCGCCTGGAGACTCGAAACACATCTCGAGCCTCCACAATTACTTGTTGAACCCGGGGTGAGAACGTTGTGAAGATTCCGAACGAGCCATGACCGCTGGCGCCGTACTTCATAAAGTCCACATCCTTGTGAGCATATTCGCGGATTACCGGGCGGATCTCTTCCTGTGTCAGCCACAACAGCGGTCGCCCCGTCCCTTGTTCCCATGCATCATTGATGCGCCGGATGAACTCCTTGCTGAGGTGAGGAATCCATTGGCCGCGGAAATCCGCGGATAACGGTCCGTCGAACCCAATTATGTTGCCAGCCAAGTAGATACGACTGCCGATTGCCTGATGCGCATTGATCATGTTACGCGCCTTTATCAGCGCCACACGCGGACCCCAGGTATCAAAGACAGTAGTCAGGCCGGCCTTCAGCGCGATCTGCGCAGCCTCGAGGACGATCTCATAGGATCGATCTTCTGATTTAATCAATGTCTCCAAATTATAGGTGGGGTACAAGTGCACATTGGCATCCATTAAACCGGGGATTACGTACTTTCCGCGTACGTCAATTTTGCGTGTCAGCTTTGGAATCGGAATGTCCCGCGAACGGCCGACGGCCACAATCCGCCTATCTCTGATTAGCACGACGCCTTCATTCAACGGAGGCCTGCCAGTGCCATCAATGATTGTGCCCCCCACGACCGCGAGGGTTTGCGTGTCTGCATGCGCTGATGCCAGAGACAGCAGAATGACGAGTGGGAGCGCTTTGTAGTGTCCCGTTATTGCCGACATGAGTGAGCCACTCCCGGTACGCATGCAACCCTAATTTCAATCGGCTATTGCTGCATTCAGCATCGACTTATCTCCGGTCATCTGCCAGTACACCAGTGAAATTGGTATTTCCCCTACCCTGCTGAATTCATCCATGAATTCTTTCATCACGAATTTTCCATCACGCTGGCGGGCATATTCCGCAATCAGTTTATCGATTTCAATTTTCCCAATTACATAACTGGTCCCATAGGCAGGTTGTTGCAAGTAGAAATGGGCTTCATGCTGAATCGTTCCCCCATCGGCAGGAAGCAGTCCCCATGGCACCCATTTTGATGCGTACTTCGTAGCTGCATCAAAATCCATTTCAAGCCCGTGCTGATACAATCCACTTAGCGCTCGGGCCGCGCGTTGTGCAAGCAGAACATAAACCAATTCATCAATCCGGGGATCGTTTTTAGACAACCCTGCATTCATCATCAGTTCTTCCATTGCAGTAGCTATCCCTTCCGATCGACTGTCAAAAATATTGAACAACGAAGGAATCTGACGAATGGGACTTTCATTCGGCTCCTCGCGCATGCGAGCCAACTCAATCCAATGAAATTGATGACAACGCATTGGCAAGGGACTGCGGTAATCTATCTCCGCAAAAAAACTACGGAGTCCATCGGAGGATTTAAATTTTCCTATCCGCGCACGCAGAGCAGGTTCCATGTAGTCCTTCATCGTCATGATCTCCTGATCCTTCAAAAATTTGATGAACTCCGTCACCTCCTCATTCATCATCTTGTCAAATTTTTCCGGAGTATTTACCTTCTCCAGCTTTGGCAGGTTGCGATTCTTGTGCTCCACAAGGCGCAATGAGCTATGTGCGCGGGTAAGCTCGCGCTCCACCAATGTCTTCTCATCTGCCCAGGTGTAGGGAATGAGATGTACCTTCTTCAGGTTCCAGGAATAATTTTCTTTACCCACTCCCGACAACCCGGTTTTGGTTCCTGCCTGCGAATCCAGCCAGCTGGCAAATTCTGCGGAAGCCTTTCTTGCAACTCTCGCGGCAGCTGCCAGATCAGGAAACGTTTCACTTACTTTGGTTTCAAATGATTCCAGCTCTTCTGCCTGCTCGCGAATGCTGCGTGTACCTAGTATCCACAGGTCTTTCGCATTTCCGGTCAGGTTCGCACGTGCCTGCTGATACACGGCCGGCGCCTTGCGCAATCGGTCTGCGAGTTCAGAAGCATCAGCCTCCGAAATGGGCTGTGCATATTTCGACAATTCGATCGCCCCGTGTATTACCGGACCCTCACGGGCTGGTACGTCAGTTGGATGCGCATAAAACCATACGTAAAAAGCGGGATCGCGCGTCCACGGCTGCCGTACCCGGTGGTCAAAATCAAGTCCATTCATCTCCGCCCAAATCAGGTACCAGTCAATCTGATGCTTGATGGGCCAGCCTGTAGTATCAAATGCCTTCAGTCTCTTCTGCCACAAAGCCAGTTCAGCTTGTTGCTTGCTCATCGCCTCCACTGAGTAATCAGGAACGCCATCCACCATCCCAGCGGATGCAAAATCTCGCCAATCCTTGAAGAAGGTGACGAGCTCTTCGTATGTCTTTCCGGAGGTTATTTTCTCTTCAGGCTTGGGGGTGCTACAGCCAGCCAATAAGATAACAATGAATACAGATATTCCTTGGAGGGCCTTGGTCATTGGTTTCAGGTTAGTGGAATGTTCTTTTGATTCCATGGCTGCGGCATCCTTCGATAATTGAAGCAAAGATTGTTTCTCGAACGGCGCCAAGGGCCGTCACCGTTGAGCATCCTTCGATGCCAAGGACCCCGCTTGCTCGAGAAAATCGACTTGGGAACCCCAGGTGTCGGAGAGAGCAAAGCCGCCGGCAAAGGGATCGGCTTCGTCCATACGCAGCTCCTCGCGCCCAAACAGCCATGCTTGTCCAGTGACGCGCGGGAGAATTGCCGAACGGCCGCCAACTGTAGTCTCTGCGAGCACCTCCATGAGAAACTCGCCGCCGATGATCGAGCGAGATCGCCTTACGTCTCCGACCTTCACTTCGCCGCGGGCGTGAAGCACTGCCAGGTTTGCGGAGCTGCCGGTGCCGCACGGAGACCGGTCTACGCGGCCGGGCCGCAAAGTTGTACAGGTGCGCACGGCTCCGTCGCTTTCCGTGCTTCTGAACATCACATAAGCAATCTCATCGACACCTTCGAGATGTGGATGACGCACGACGACCTGCTCATTGATGAGGGCCTGCAGCTCGATGCCCGCCTCGGCAAGCGCGCGCGCCGAAGTCGGCTCAATCCTGAGCCGCAGCTGCTCGGCATCCACGATCGCATAGTAAACGCCGCCGAAGGCAATGTCCGCTTCGATCCGTCCCCATCTGCGTGTCATGAGCGCCGCAGCCAGCGCCTCGACGAAGCAGGGAACGTTGTCGAGACTCACGCTCAGGCAGCGTTGCCCGGAGCAACGAGCTCGTGCGATGACGAGCCCCGCCGGCGTATCGAGACGGACAATCGTCTCGGGCTCGGTCATCCGCAACATTCCCGTTTCCAGAAGCGCGGTCACCACGCACATGCAATTGCTTCCTGACATAGGGTGCGCGCGGTCCGACTGCAACACGATGAACCCGGCGTCCGCATCGCTGGCGCACGGTGGAACGAGGAGGTTCACTGACATCTGCGCGCAAGCACGCGGTTCCAGCGTCACGAAGCGCCTGAGCGTGTCGTCGACCTCATTGAGGTAATTCATTTTTTCCAGCAAGGTCGCGCCTGGAATCGGCGCGGCGCCACCGACGATGACCTTGCCGATCTCGCCTTGGCAATGAACCTGCAACAGGTGCAGAGAGCGAGGCCACGACATCCGCTTTATCCTTTCACTTGATATACCAGCCCCAGGGCTGGGCACTGTCGAAGCGGGTGATCTGCTTGGTTTCGAGATAGCTCTCGAAACCCCAGCGGCCGAGCTCGCGGCCGATGCCGGACTGCTTGTAGCCGCCCCACGGCGCCTCGACGAAAGTCGGTTGTGAGCAGTTGATCCAGACGATTCCGGCACGCAAGGCCTTCGCGACGCGCTCGGCACGCTCGAGATCAGCTGACATCACCGCGGCGGCGAGGCCGTAGCGGCTATCGTTAGCGAGCTCAACGGCCTCGGACTCCTCTGCAAACCGACGCAAGCACACGACCGGGCCGAAGATCTCCTCCTTCCATGCATCGCACGCCAGCGGCACTTCGGTGAGTATCGTAGGCTGCATGAAATAGCCTCGATCGAGCGTATTCGCGCGCCCGCCACCCGCGAGGATAGTCGCCCCGTCGTTTCTTGCTCGCGCGATGGCATGCAGCACTTTATCGAGCTGTCCTTGGGAGACGAGTGGTCCAAGCAATATGCCCGGCTCGAGGCCGTCGCCGATGGTGATCCGCGCCGTCTCTGCGAGCAGGCGATCGATGAGGCGGGGGTAGAGTTCTTCCTGAACCAGCACGCGTGAGGTCGCGGAGCAGACTTGCCCCTGATTCCAGAAGATGCCGAACATGATCCATTCCACGGCGCTCGCCACGTCGGCATCGTCGAACACGACAAAGGTCGACTTCCCGCCGAGCTCCAAGCTCACCTTCTTGATATCGCGCGCGGCCGCTGCCATGACCTTGGAACCGGTAGTCACGGAACCGGTGAAGGCGAGCTTGTCCACCAGCGGATGCTTGCCGAGAGCCTCTCCCGCGGGCTGCCCCAGTCCGGTGACGATGTTGAGAACGCCCGGCGGCAGATGCACTTGCTCGGCCATGGCGCCGAGCTCCAGTGCGGTGAGGGGAGTGAGCTCGGAGGGCTTCAGCACGACGGTGCATCCGGCGGCGAGCGCCGGCGCGACCTTCCAGGCCGCCATCAGCAGCGGGAAGTTCCAGGGAATGATTGCGCCCACGACGCCGAGCGGCTCACGAATTGCCCTTGAGGTGAAGCGCCCATCCGATACGGTGATCACCTCTTCGAGATCGTCGCCCAAGCGCTCTGCCATGGCAGCGTAGTAGTCAAAACAGCCGGCGGCATCTGCAATGTCCCATTGAGACTCCGGTAACGGCTTGCCGTTGTCGAGTGTCTCGAGCCGAGCGAGCTCACCCTGGCGCGCTTGTATCTGCTGCGCAATTGCGCGCAAAAAGGCTGCCCGCTCGGAGGCGGCAAGGCGTGGCCATGGCCCCGTGTCGAAAGCGGCGCGAGCTGCATGCACGGCCTTGTCGATATCCTGTGCCGATCCAGCTGCAGCATGATGCAGCGTTTGTTCCGTTGCCGGATTGACTACGGGAAAGCCACGACTTCTTGCTGCGGCAGGTTGCCAGCGGCCATTGATGAAAAGCGCGTCGCGCATGCAGCTGCTCCTTCGCGGTGGAATCTCAGAAGCGATTGACGCGGTAGGCACGCATATCGATCGGTGGCGCCTGGCCTGTCACCAAATCGGCCTTTCGTTCAAGCCGTTGCGGCGGCAAACGCACTTGCGAAGCTCCGCTTCTCCTCTTCTTCAAGCGGCAGCAAGGGGCCGCGCGCGTCGCCGACGGGAATGCCGGAGAGTTGGCAGCCGTACTTCACTTTCTGAATGAACTTGCCGGATTCCAGGTTCGCCATGGCCGGGAACAGCCGGCGCATCTCTTCCTGCGCTCCCGGCAGATCGCCTGCGGTGAACTTCCGGTAGAAGCGCATGACCGGATCGATCAGGCAATTCGCGGGACCACAGATCCAGCTCGTGGCTCCCCACAGGAAAAAGTCGAAGGCCTGGTCGTCGCTGCCGCAGGAGAGCTGATACTTCCCGCCGTAGCGTTTGTCGATCTCGATGGCGCGCAACAGACTTCCGCTGCTCTCCTTGACGCCCACCACCCTGGGGTTGTCGGCGAAGGCGTCGAGCGTCTCGAAGCCCACCTCCACGCCTGCCCGCGGTGGATAGTTGTAGAGGCATATCTCGACATCGACGGCATCCAGCACAGCTTGATAGTGCGCTATGAGTTCCTTTTGCGTCGGCAGCGCGTAGTACGGCGGCGCAAGCAGCACCGTATCGTAACCGAGCTTCTTTGCGGTCGCGGTGTTCGCGATGACATCGCGCGTGCACGCTGCGTTCGTTCCCGCAATGAGGACGGCGCGGTCTGAGACCACCTCTTTGACGGCGCGTAGCACGGAAGTGCGCTCATCGGTGGACATGGCATAGTACTCGCCCGTCGTGCCCAATGGCACGAATCCGTGAGCACCCTTCGCCAGCTGGAACTCCAGCAGCTTTTCCAGCGTCGTCAAATCGATGTCACCCCTGGAGTCGAACGGAGTGACCAGTGCCGGAATGATTCCCTGCATTTTCATGAGTTCTCGGGTGGGTTTGCTTTCTATCTACGGGTGCCGGCCGGTCATTGACCAGCCCTTGGATCGCTCGCTCGCTTTGTACAGATAGGCGCACTCGATGAAGCGCGCGCCGTTGGCATCGCAGACTGCCATCCTGGTGCCTTCGTACGCACTGGCCCCCGCAAACTCCCCCGCCTTGTTGACTGCGAAGAAATTCAGATCGAAGGTCGGCCGCCCGTTGGCGTCGAGCAGACGCTGTTCGGTCGTTTCCAGCACCCGCTGTATGACTCGCATCAGCGCTTCCTGAGGCGCATGGCCTTGCCGCATGAATTCCACGGCCAGAAAGGATCCGCAGGTTTTGATGTTGGCCTCACCGCGTCCGGTTGATCCGGCAGCGCCTACCTTGTTGTCGCAGTATTGTCCGGCGCCGATGATGGGTGAATCGCCAACCCGGCCCGCGATCTTCCATGACAGCCCGCTGGTCGTCGTCACGCTGCCAATGTCGCCATTGGCGTTCACGGCATTCATGTTGATGGTGCCGGAGGTAAAGGCGATCTTCACGTCGTCGTCATGATCGAGCCAGTTATCGGTGGGATTGAGGCGAGCCTTCCAGCGCAGCCACATCTGCCGGCTTTTCTCGGTGAGCAGATTCTGCTCTTTGAATCCCATACGCAGGGCGAACTTCCTGGCGCCTTCGCCGGCAAGTAGCACATGGTCGGTGTAGTCCATTACCGCCTTGGCGACGAGTGAAGGCGTGGCGATGCCCTCGAGAGCCGCCACCGCACCTGCGCGCCGCGTCGGGCCGTGCATGCAAGAGGCGTCCAGCTGCACCACGCCGTCCTCATTCGGCAAACCGCCCAGGCCGACGCCAATATCATCCGGATCCAACTCCTGCAGGTTGACCCCCGCAATGACTGCATCGAGCGGATCAGCGTTCTCCTGCGTCATCATCTGATACGCCTTCGCCACGCCCCGGATCCCGTTTCTGGACGCGATGACCACCGGTCTGGAGGCCGCGGGCGCCGTGACGGTCTTCGTATTTCGGGCTGCGGCCGCGGCGCCGGCAACCAACGTTCCAGCTGCCAGAAACTCTCGGCGGGAAAAACTCATGAGTATCCTCCGGGGAAGTCATTCCAAATACGGCTGGTCTGTCCGCCAAACAAAACGAGACAGGACATGGAAATCTCGTCGCGAGCTCAGCGGCGACGGCCGCACCGCCCGCACCGAGATAGAACGCGAAGCGCGATGACCCTCTGACCGTCGAGCGTTGCATCTGCTTCAGTTCCGCGAATCCTTGACAGGAAGCCTGATCCTGGAGAGATAGCGCGGTGAATGGTGCACGCGGTTTCGTGCCACGATGGGCCTCGACTCGTCATAATTGCTGCCGCCTGTGTTGAGATTGCGCTCGTAGCGGGGAAAGTTGCTCGAAGAGACCTCGATACGAACCCGGTGCCCTGCCTTAAAAGTATTGGCGGTGATCATCGGCGGGAACGTGAGCTGGTAGATTTTCCCGCGCTCCATGAATACCTGACGGTCCCATCCTTCCCGGTAGCGAGCGCGCAGGATGGTGTCATCTAGGTTATAAGCCGTTCCATCGGGGTACACGTCGATGAGCTTGATGGTGAAATCGGTATCCTTCGCATCGGACGATACGTGCAGCTGGGCTTCGACGAAGCCAGCAACTGCGAGGTCCTCCTTCAGCTGCGGGCCGGTAAAAACGAGCACGTCACTGCGCATCTCGAGCGTGGACTGATCGTACGCGCCGCTCGCCCGCACCGTGCCCATGCAGCACGCGCCGCCGCCGTTCGTTTGCACCGGACGCAATGGATCGTAAATGAAGCCATCGCTGGCCATTTCCCGAGGGGCCCGGTAGCTCAGCACGCCATCGCCATACAACGTGTTGGCGTTCCCTCGGCTGTCGAGAAACAAATCGACGTATCGGGTACCTTGAGGCGGAAAGCGATCCGCGGACCTCCATTGGTTCGCACCCATCTGGTAGTACTGAACCTTGGGCGCGTCCACCGCCCCGTTCTTCTCGCCCTTCAGCCAGTAGTTGAACCACTCCATGAACCGCGCCGTATAGTCGTACCTCGCATCGCCGAGCTTGCGCTCACCGACGATGGTCTCTTTCCTCTCCTTGCCAAACGAGCAGTGCGGCATCGTCCCGACGATCATCTGTTGGTGGTCGCTGGCGCGATCCGTCGAGGTGTGCTCGACGGCATAGTTGTACATGGCGACATTGGGCGCTACCGCGATGTCATACCAGGAAAAGCCCCAGAGGGTCGGCGTGCCGAAAGTGTCTCCCTCGTTGGCGAAGTTGATTTGCTTCCAGGCCGGATCCCCCGGCGTACGACGCGAGAAACGCTCCCAATCCGTCCTGGGGCCGTTGACCGCCTGGTTCAGATCGATGACGGGCAGATGCCGAAAATACCTCTCGTAGTCGAAGTCCGATCGGGCGCCGTTGCCATAGTTGGGCGTGAGCGTGAAGTACTCCGCGATGCGCTCGCGGTCTTGTTGGCTCATATCGACGGGGAACCGCGGGCGCGCATCGCCATACTGCCCGTAAAAGACATACTCGCGATACCACGACGCGAAAAATAATTGCAGCGCGCCGCCACGGTACAGGTTGCCTTGCTCGGCGTACGGACCGATCTTCCCTATTCCCGCACCCGCGCCGAGCGCGATCGCAGCGGCATGAGCGGGGTGGGCCGCCACGTTGAGTCGCAGCTGATGCTCCGCGCTCGAGGAACAGCCATAGGTGCCGACTTTGCCGTTCGACCAGGACTGTTTGGCTATCCAATCCACCGTGTCATAGCCGTCCTCGCCGGCGCGCGCCAGGAATTCGTGATCGCCGCCCGACCAATACCGACCTCGCTCGTTTTGGAGGACAATCGCATAGCCGCTTTCAAGGAGGGCGACATTCAGCGGCGAAGGCCGCGTCGCCCATTCGAGCGGATACGGCGAGCGGATCAGAATGGCCGGATAAGGAGACGGCGTGGCGGGAAGATAGATATCCGTATCGAGCGCCACACCGTCGCGCATCACGAGCGGCTGATGCAGCAGCTTTTTCTCGATGAGATTCGCCTCGATCTCGGCCCAGTCTTTGTATTTCGACCGCGACTGGGCATGCACGGCTGTCAGGCCGGACAGCAACCCCAGGAGGAGAATAAAGGACTGCAAGTGCATGTTCATCGGTCTAGTCTCGCCGCCGAGCCGAAATGCCCTTGGAATCTTCACTGGACTGCCGAGAATCTGTCCTTTGGTGAAGGCATTGCGGCCTCGCTTTCAGGTTGCGCTCGAAGTGCGTAACAAGCTTGTGAACGAAGTATTCGTCGTTCTTGCCGCGGAAAGTGTGTTCAGCATCTGGAAGCACGACCAGTTCGTGATCGACGCCTGCTTCGATGAGGCTGTTGACCAGTTTCATCGCATTGAGCGACGGATCGGAGGTGCCGACGGCAATCAGCAGCTTGCCCGTGATCTTGTGGACCCACGAATTAACGTCGCCATAATGATAGGCCGCCTGGTTTCGGCCCGGCGGTTGATAGTTCTCATGGTTGGACGAGTATCTCGCATCGGCAGCCGGTGCGGCGGCTACCCCAACGCGAAACATCTCCGGGGCCTGCTCCATAGCCCGCACGGCGAACGTGCCACCCGCTGAGTGACCCCACACGCCGACACGAGCGGGGTCGATGAAAGCGTGCCGCTGCGTCAATTGGCGAATCGTGGCGACATGATCAGGAATCTCGTTACGGCCGATGTTGCCGTAGACAACGTCCTGAAATGCTTTGGACCGCTCCGGCGTGCCGCGGGCGTCGACCGAAATGACAATGTAACCCAGTTGCGCCAGCGCGCGATCGAGACGTTTGCGGCTACCCTCGTCGAGGCCGAAGTGATGACTGACCTGAGTGAGCTGCGCACCGCCGTAGATATTATCGATCAGCGGATAGGTTTTCTTGGGGTCGAAACCGATCGGTTTGTACATGACTCCCCAGAGCTCGGTCTTGCCATCCGCCGCCATGACTTGGAATTCTTCCGGCGCCACATAGCCGAGCGCATCCAGAGCGGTCACATCGGCGAGCTCTACGGTGGCGAGGTGTTTGCCGTTGCTGGCATGAAAGTCCGTACGAAAGGGCCGATCGGGGCGCGAGTTCACCACGGTGAAGGTCTTCAGCGAGGGCGAGAGGGAAACGAAGTTATAACCGTCGAGAGGCGTAAGGCGCTGGATGGCACCTCCCGTGAGTTTCACACGGCACAGATGCACGTCGTAAGGTCGCTTCTGATCGTGATGCGCGGTGAAATAGACCCAGCCGTTCTTCTGGTCGACGGACACCACGTCGATCACTGGAAACCGGCCTTTGGTGAGGGCGCGCGTCAGCTTGCCGTCCATTGCGTATAGGTAGAAATGATTCCAGCCATCTCGCGAGGAACGCCAGATCAAGCCCGAGCCGTCCGGCAGAATCGTGGCGTGATTGTCGTTGTAGTAAATCACCTCGTACCCATGGGCCACGAAGGTCTGTGCAGACTCCGAGAACAATGTGCGCACCGAGCCGCTCTCGGCATCGCCCGCAAGCACATCGACAGTCTTGAAATTGCGCGCATAGCGTGCGAACAGCACTTCCGAACCGTCGGGCCGCCAACCGATGAGTGAAAAATACTGGTTCTCCGTATCTCCCAACTGCAACGGCTGCGCGTGTTTACTGCGCACGTCGATCACATGGGGATGTGAGATAGCCATCGCTCCGCCGGCCCGCGGCATCTTCACCGAGACAGACTCCACGTACTGAGTGAGATAGCGGATGACCGGAAAGTCCGGGATCGCGCGCCGATCGATCTTGATCGAAAATATCCGCGATCCCTGCGGCGACCAGGGGTTCAGCGGAGGTTGCTCGCCGCGCGGATCCGCAACGAGCGGGAAAGGCGGCGACGCGATATCCCAGGAAAAGTCTCGCGTGCCGTCGGCGGTGAGCGCGACCACGCTATTTTCCGCTGGCGCCCGCAACATGATGTTGCCGTCCCGAAGGCTTGCAAACCACCGTCGGTCGGGCGAAAGCAACTCAGCGGCTGGTCTTGGCTCCATCCCCGACATCGTGCGTCCGAAAGATCGCGGCGTCTCCACGGCGTGCGCAGCTTCGGGTCTTGGCGCTGCCTCGAGCGCGTAGCGCTCGGTAGACAAGATATAGTCGGCACCCTCGATACTGATCCGATAACGATTCGCAGCCACTTCGGTGAACGAGCTGAACGGTAACCCTGCATGAGGCGGCTGGCGACCCAGCAGCGCCGCCAGCGCCTGGCGTGTCCTCGTAACATCGAACAGCGGCGACGCTTTGCCCGTCACACCGTCCACCCTGAAAATGATGGTGTTGTCTGGCGCTCCAGTCGCGTACCAGAAGCTCATCCCATCCTTCAGCCAGTTTGGCTTGACTTGTCCACCAATGACCAGATCCGCCGGATCCATGAAGCGGTAGAAGCGCGACAACTGCTCCTTATCCTGGATGATTTCGGAGAGCTTGTAGCGGTCGTTGACTGCAGTCGGCGCCGCGACTGCCGCGTGAACGAACGCGAGCAGCCCGACGCAAACGACGGTGGAAAATTTCATGGTTGGTATCTCATGGTTGGCATCTCATGCTTGGTACCTGGCTCGCAGGGTCGCGTACGGCGCAGATCAGGTCTGCTTTCCCAGACATCATGGCCCGCTCCGCGATATGGGTCGGAGCGGAGTGGTGACTGCGGGTCGAGCGCTTGACTGCAGCACTGCGCGATCAATGCGAGCAGTGGCGCAGAAACCGTTCGTCAACGCTTCGAGGCAGACTCGTGCCCGTGCTTGACACGGAAGGCCATACTAGAAGTCGTAGCTGAGTTGCATCCCAATCGTGCGCGGCCGCATGCGATACCCGAAGTAGTCACCATTGAGACCCCTGGCAGCGCCGTAGGATCCTCGGAAGGCGAACGCATCCTCGTTCGTCAAATTACGGACATAGAGATCAAGGTCGAGCTTGTTGATCTCGACCCGCGCCCTCGCGTCGACCTTCACGTAATCGCCAGACAAAGTCGTTGGGGTACTCAAGATGTCCCCATAGAAAGACCCGACATAGGATGCATCGGCGCGCACGAAGGCCTTGTAGCCGAGAATGGCGAATCCCTGCTGCAGCCCTAGATTTCCGCTGAATTTCGGCGAAGCCGGCAAGCGATCGCCGGCAAGGAATCTCTGCGCCGGCACATCCTCGGTGAGTCTGGCCCTGATATAGGAACCACCGAGGTCGACACGAAACCCATCGGTCACCTGAAATTGCGTCCCGAGTTCCACGCCCTCCGACCGGGCGGCACCCGCGTTGGCCAAGTAGCTGCTCGTGCAAGTGCCTGGAAACACCTGGACCGGCAACCCCTCCCAGTCCATGCGATACACCGCAGCCGAAACCGACAGGCGACGATCCATCAGCGCAAGCTTGGTGCCCAGCTCGTAACTGTTCACTCTGTCGGAGTCGACGTGGCGGGTCGAGCTCAACTCGATACCGGATCCGTCGATGATCCCATCATTGTCCAGATCGCATCTGGACGCCGATATTCCAGCCTGCGGCCGCCCGAGGCGCATACCCTGACCGTAACTCGCATAAATGAGCGACGCCTCGGTGGGCTTGTACTTCAGGTTTCCGCTGAAGAGTTCGCCTGAAGCTTTGACTTTGACCAGGGGTGGCAGTGAGAAGCCGCCCCACAGCGGGCCAGCGTTGACGTTCGCGAAAGCGCGCTCGTACTCGTAGGCGCGCATTCCTCCGGTCAGCGTCCAACCCGGCGCAAACTGCCATGACACTTGACCGAAGGCTGCTATCTGCTTCTTGTCCTGGTTGGCGCTATAAGTGCCGGGCGGATCTACGGTGTTCAGCGCAGGGTCACCCGCCCATCCCTGCTCCCAGCCGTAGTCATCGTCGGTCCTATCGGTGTAGATGCCAGCGAGGAAATTCCAGGGACCGTCGAACTTGGTCGCCAGACGCATCTCGCCCACATATAACCCTTTCAGGGAGCCGTCGAGGTGAAAAGAAGTGGGATACGGGCGGTTGTTGGCAGTGTAGTTGTACCAACTCTCCATACCGCCCTTCATATAAGAATAGGTTGCAGTCAAATCCGCCCAAGAGAAATCGTAGTCCATCACCGCATTCACGAAATCGACGTGGAGATAGGTGCCGCCGCCAGGGGAGTTCCGACGTACGTGCTCCGGGGCGACTTGCACCGCCGTCTGCTCGAACGGTCCGCTGTTCGCGTGCGCAATACCGTCAATCTCGTTCTTCTGCGCGACATAGGTGAGCGTAAAGCGCAGGTTATCGGTAGCCTGAAACAGCGCGGCCGCGCGCCATCCGATGACAGTTTGCGCACCGACTCCGTCCTCATCTAGCGCGAACTGGCCCGCGCCGTACGGGGAAACGACCGCCGTCTGGAAGGCGCTGTTGGAGCCCGCGCGGTTGCGATAGAAACCGCTGTCGAAGAATTTGTATGCAACCGCTCGCACCGCAAGCTTATCTGCGATGAGCGGAGCATTACCCACCGCCTGCAACATGTAGTTGTCCCCGCCAAAACCTCCAGTCGAGGAATACCCGGCGCCGACGTGACCTTCATACCGATCGAGCCGGGGTGCTACCGGAATTGTGCGCACCGCGCCGCCCATCGACGAATCCCCGAAAGCGGTGCCTTGTGGACCGCGCAACATCTCCACCCGCTCGATGTCCACCAGCTTGAGATCGACACCCGTGCCAGCCAAACCCGCGGAGAGCGTGGTCGGCGCCTCACCGAAGTAGGTGGCGACCGTCGCCCCGGCGCCGAGATTCTGGTAACCAGGATCAACCTCGAGGCCGCGGATGATGATCGCCTGGCCACCACTGCCGTCGGCGTCTACCTGGTTGATGCCGGGAGTGCCCCGAAGATAGTCCTCGGCGCCGACGAGTCCGCGCCGACCGATGTCCTCGGAAGTGAGGACCGCAATGCTATATGGCACATCCTGCAGCCTCTCCTCCCTCTTCTGCGCTGTCACGACTATCTCTTGAATTCCCTTCGAAGAATCATCCTCGGACGAAGCCTTCTCAGAGCCGGAAGCCACAGAATTCCGATTTCCAGCGTTCTCGACCTTGCTCGTCGATCCTGATTGAACCAATCGGAGATCTGAAACTTGAGAGACATCTGAAGGAGTTTTCACGGATGCGCCGCCCGCCATGTCATCACCGCCACGCGATGACGTCGAAGCCGCGCTCATCGGCACAATCGTCACTGTTTTCTCATCCAGATATCGATAAGTCAGGTTCGTCCCTCTCAGCAACTGCGTCAGCGCCTCCCCGGAGGTCAGCTCCCCCTTCACGCCCAACGTCGTCAGGTTGCCAACGACTTCCGACCGGTATACCAATTCGAAACCCCTCTCTCTGGCCAGCGTCTTCAGCGCGGGCTCCAATCCTTGCGCATCGATATTGGTAAATCGCTTAATTGAAGCTTCTGCCGCTCCTGCTCCCGCAACTCCCGCCAGAACCAACAACCACGCTACCGCCATCACAGCAAGACTGCGCATAAGAACTCCCATACCTGTACTCAGGCTCGTAATCGCCCCCACGCGAAGTGAGCGGCCGTTACTCATATAGGGCAGTTCTTGGCCAGAATGGCCATGAAAAGTTGGTCTCACTCTTGCGATATGACGATCTCGTCTTTCAACTCTTCGACTTTTATGCCGTCCTGAGCCCTCAGGAACGTCATCAGCGAAGCCGGATCCGAGGATGAAAACGTTCCCGTGACGTAAAAGTTCTGAAGCAACCCGGCTCTCAACACCAATTGCCGCTCGTTATAGCGGTTGAATTCCTCAGCGACTTCAGACAGTGGCGTGTTCGAGAACTCCAATCTCTGCTCAGTCCATGCCGTGGCCGATGTGGCGTTAACAGAAACTTTCTTCGGCGCTTGCTTCGAACGCACCATGGTCTGCTCACCCGCTGATAACAAAACCGTACTTAGCTTAGGGCGAGAATAGATGGACTCTGGAATTTTGTTATCCGCGAATGCAGGAACGACCTCCACGCGGCCCTCGACGACGGTGACAATTGTGGCCGACCGCTTGCGATACACGTCGAACCGAGTTCCAATCGCGCGCACGCCCACATCACCACTTCTGACGATGAACGGCCAGCCCGTGTGCTTCGCTACGCGAAACAACGCTTGACCGGCAACAAGCTCTACGCTGCGCTCTCGTTCGCTAAAGCGTACCGACAGTTTCGAGCGTGCGTTGAGCATGACGCGCGAGCCATCGTTCAGAGCAATGAGGCGCTGCTCGCCGATTCCCGTCTCGTAAAGGACGCGACGATCGCCCAGCCACCAGGCGGTGAGTATCAGGGCGGCGCAAAGCACGGCAGCGGAAGCCACCAACGCCCACGGGCGTTTTCGCTTTGTGGAACGGGTTACAACTTCAGTGTCGCCCCGCGCCACCTCCAAAGGGACTACGTTACTTCCTTCTCTGGCCCACGCGATCAAAGCGTCGGGATTCCCGCTCACCGCATGCACATCCAATTGCGTTATCTTCTCCCATACAGGAACGATTCTGAGATACGCACGTGCATGCTCCGGAGACCGTCGCAGCCATTCGTCGAACCGCTCTCGCGCCTCACGATCCGGCTGACCTTCGTTGATCTCTACGAACCAGGCGACTGCTTCATCGATGACTTGGCGATTGGCGGTGTTGTCAGAACGCTCCGTGCTCATGATGCGGACTCCGACTTCTCAAAGTTATGACGAAAATGAGCCACTGCCATCTCAAGATATTTCTTGCACATGCGACGTGAAACGCCCAGCTCCTTAGCGATTTCTTCAAGGGAATAGCCGTAGCGGCGTCTGAGGACAAGGGTAGCCTGGACATTCCGCGGCAATTGCTGGAGGGCGCGATCCATCTTGGCGAGACGTTGACGCGCGTCGAGCAGGATCGATGGATCTTCCTCGGCATACGCTTCGGAATCGGCGAGCGCGTCGAGCACATCCACTGATTCGGGAACAGTGGCTACGCTGAGCTTGTGCTGATACATGACGTGGAACGCAACGGTGAAGAGGTAGGCCTGGGGACTGCGAATGCTCTCGATACGCCGGACGCGCATAAGGCGGAGGAAGATTTCCTGCATGAGGTCAGGGATATCCTGCTCGGCATGAGGAAGGCGTTTGGCAAGAAATTGGCGCAAGCGCTGGCTGTGCTGACGCGCGAGGTCGGCAACGAATGTTTGGACATCGGTCATGGGCGTGGTGCATCCGAAAGTCGGTTCCCCTCCTTTATATAGGGCACTTTTACGAAGGAATGGCCACATTTCATTTATTAGTCAACAAAATCAATCACTTATGTGATTGTAGGTGCCTTGGACGCTACATGACCTGCGTGCGAACCGGCGAATGCCACGTTACGCACAATGTGGAGTTAGGGGGAAGACAGGCCACAGAATCAGATCAACACATCTTGCCTCCGTGTCGTGCCGATGATTTTCGCTATTACCCTCTGGCTGCGATCAGCGCGTCGGTGAGCCGCACTGCCGCGCGATTGTCGGCCCGGCGCAATTGATGTTCGTAGAGCACGTTATGTGCGACCGTGAAAACACTACGCGCGATAGGCCGATGATTCTTGCGATCCCACAACCTCCAAATCCGTGGCCACGGTTCGGCTGGCCCACCATAAGTGCCATCCACCCCACAAATATCCGGGACTGAGGGTCAATAGCGCATACCGTAAGGACTCCTCGCCGACGAAAGGCCGAAGTGCATCGCTCAGCGCCCCCGCTGCTAACGGACCCAATCCCAGGCCGACAAGATTGGCGAACAAATAAATGAAAGCGAGTGAAACGGCCCGCATGTGCGGCGGCACTATCGTCTGGAACATTGCGAACAGCGGCCCGTAGGTCGTGTAGACACCGATCATCGACAGCGCGAGCAAACCAAACGCAACATACACGCTGGATGACATGTATGTTGCGGCGGAGATGATGCCGAAAAACGCGTAGCCGAACGCCATACCCTTGAGCTGAAGACCTTCCTTGTGAACGGCATATCGCGATGCCAACTCTCCTCCGAGATAAGTGCCGAGCAAACCGCTCGCCCCGTAGATCACTGCGAACCAGGTGCCCACCTCTCCGGTCTGAAGCCCGAAGCTTCTGATGAAGTACACAGGCTTCCATTGCGTGATTCCCATGCCAAAAAAAGAGATTACGGAATATCCAAACAGCAAGTGACGAAACGTGGCGTTGGTCCACAGGGCCACACAGACTTCGCGAAAGCCAACCCGCTTCGAAGTTTCTCCCGCCGAATCGGATTGCGGGAAGGGAAAGCGCGTGTCACCCGTGCGTGACGCGAGTTTCACGCGACGCGGTTCCCTCAGCGTAAGCCACGCCAGAAGCGCCAAACCCAGGCCGGGCAAGCCCAGTAATATGAAGGTCATGCGCCAGCCGTAGAGCTGGTTCAGCCATCCGGCTAAAAAGTAACCTAACACGGCGCTCAGCGGGTAACCCAACATGTACCGCGAGATGGCTCGCGGACGTTCGGCACGAGCGAAGTAATCGGAAATCAAGGATTGCGCGGTGGGCATGCAGCCTGCTTCCCCCACCGCCACGCCAATACGAATCAGCAGGAGCTGTGCAAAACTTCCGGCTAGCCCGCACAAAGTCACCGCCGTGCTCCATAGGGCAGTGGTGATGGAAATGATCGCCACGCGATTGCCGCGATCCGCCCATCGGGCAATGGGAATGCCCATGATCGAGTAAAACAATGCGAAGGCTATGCCGGTCAAGAACCCAAGCTGGGTGTCGCTCAGGTGAAGCTCGATCTTGATGGGCTGCAGGAGAATTCCCAGGGCAATTCGATCCACGAGATTGAATGCCAATATGACCATCAGCACGGTGAGCAAATACTTCTTGTAAGTTGGCGTTGCTCCGGCGACGCCGACTCGAGACTGGGCCGTGTCAACGGCGTCCCGACTCACCCGCAAACCTCCTCGAACACGCGCAGCGCGTTCTCCCCTAAAATCCCCTGGATTTGCTCGTCGGTGTAGCCACGACTCACCAGGCCGCGCGTGATGTTGGGCAGATCTCGACAGTCGTCGTAACCCACTAGTCGCTGGGTAACATCAACCCGGTCCTGCTCACGAAAGCCTGCGGACTTAAGCTGCGCACCCAGTGTTGCCACGAGCACGTCATCGGGTGCCTGCATCGGCCAATCGGTGCCGATCGCTACGTGCTGCCAGCCAACCAGGTTCTTTATGTAGTCGATATGGTCCAACATATGCTCGATAGTTGGCACGGCGGCGTCCGTCAGAAACGCTGGTAGCGCCAATACGCCGATCACCCCGCCCGTATCGGCAATGGCGCGCAGCGCTTCGTCGCTCTTGCCGCGGACATGAGCGTAGACGCTGCCCGCTGCGGTGTGATTCGCATTCACAGGCTTGCGCGAGTGACGGCACGCATCCATCGTCGTGAGGTGTCCGCAGTGACTCACATCGACCATGATGCCGACTTCATTGCAGTACCTCACCACGTCGATACCGAACATCGACAACCCCGCGTCGACTCTCTCTGTACAGCCGACTCCGATATGATCCATACGGTTGTAAGTCAGCATGAAAGAGCGCAGTCCCTTGCTGTAGGCACGTTCGAAGGCCTTCAGGTCGCGCGGAGCTGGGGTGCCGGGCTGGCAGTTCGCGTACAGCGCGATGACTCCGTCGCGCTTGGCTCGGCGAATTTCGTGCGCCGATATCACCAGGCGCAACCAGGGCAAGTGCGCGTAGCGTTGAACCCTTGCCTCTCCCGCGCATAGCAGCGGATCGTGTCCGTCGTGGACGCGGATGTCCGAGAAGGTGCCGCAACTCAAGCCACCGGCGTGAAACCAATCGCGGAGCAGATCTGACTTTCCACGCATCGCCACTTCAAAGGGCCAATACACCGCCTCTCTTAGTAGATCAGACCCGGTTGCTATTGCGGCAGCCTTTGCGGCTGCAAATTCAGCCTGTAGCTCAGCGGGATAGTGAGCAAAGATGTTGCCTCCCGCCTGCTGAGACAGCATATCGAACACGACGCTGTCGCGATGCAGCCTGGCGGCACGCGCCTCCTGCGCAGGACTGAGACCGAAATCGAAAGTCCCAGCTCTGTTAATATCGGACATCACGTCTGACATTCATTTCCTGCCGGGACAGTTTTCTGCGGCCGCATACACCCGCCGGAAGTTCGCGCCTAGAATTCCCTTGACGGTTTCCCTCGTATAGCCGCGAGTCAACATAAGATATGCAAGTTCGGTAATCTGCTCCGGCTGAAAACAGGTACCCTCGCCACGCGGAAGTTGTTTACCGGTCGGGTCTGGCCAGCCGATCGAAGGATCGGGCCACGGCTTTTGTGCCTTCTCGAGTTCTTTGCGAGCTGCCTTGTCGTAAAACGAGCGCGGCATATAGTCGGTGCCAAGCCCCACGTGCTCGGGGCCGACTAGGTTGACGATATAGTCGATGTGGCCAAACAGGCTTTCTGTCTTTGCCACCAGATCGCCGAGAAAATTTCCGAGGCCGACGACTCCAATGACACCGCCCTTGGCAGCACAGGCTCGGATCTGATCGTCATGAATGTTGCGAATGTGCGCGGTGACCTCGTAGGCGCCGGAATGCGAGAAGATCGGCGCGCGCTCACAAAGCTCAATCGCTTCCAGTGAGGAACGTCGTCCCGTGTGGGCACAATCGACAACCATGCCGACGCGCTCCATCTCTTCGATCACCTGTCGCCCGAAATTGCTCAGGCCCGCATCGGCAACCTCAGCACACCCATCCGCGACGAAATTGCGGATGTTATAGGCCAGCAGCATGTGCCGCACACCTGCATCATAAAGTGCTCCGACACGCGACAAGTCCATTCCGATAGGAAGCGTTTCTTGCGAGTTGAGGCCGACAACGAACTTCCCATCGCGGCGTCCCTGGTCGATTTCAGCCAGCGACCCGGCGAAAGTGAGCCACGGTGCCGCAACCCTGGCCAGCTCTTTAAAGCGCGCAATGGATGCCAGCATGCCCTCGAATGTCGGCGGCCAATCCTGCAGCGTTAGAGAAGCAAACGTGAATCCGGCCCGCCTGTAACGTGCGAGCGTGTCCATGTCCCAGCAGTCCGGAGTCCACGGCAGCGTCATCTCCCAGACATCGGAGGACGCGAGGATGTCGACGACTACGTCGTCGTGAGGTGCGGGTGCCAAGTGCGTGCCTCGGATCTATGCGGCTAAACGAACTTGGGTGAACGAAGATAAACGCCGCGCGAGATGCGGCGCGTGCCGAATATGGCCTGCACTCCATGGGTGAAAGCGATCGGCCAAACGGATTTGTGTGCTTCGTCTGGAATGACCTCGCTCATCAGCTCCAAGCCCGGGATGCGCGCATCATGTATCTCCTTGGCGAGGCGCACGAGCGTACTGGTCACTCGCCAGACGCCCAGGGCGGGCTCATATTCCTCGTCCGCCCCGGCCGACAGATACACCTTCACGCCGTCGAGCGATTTACCGGCGGCGGCGAAGTCACGCACCATCCGAAGACCGAAGTCATCATTGTCGAATCGACCGCCCCATTTCGGCTCACCGTGAATGCTGGCACCGGGACTCGAGAGGATGTAGTTCCGGAACAAATGCGATTTCGTCAACATCGTGAAGAGCCCGAAGGATCCGCCGGCGGAATGGCCGAAGTAAGTCCGGTCCCCGGGAATCGTCTGGTATTTCCCATCGATGAGTGGGATCAGCTCCTCGCCAATGAATTGCTGGAAATCTTCGCCACCGTAGAAAAATTTGGTGCCCGGTTCCGCTTCGAGACACCCTTCGATGTTCGGCGCCATCATGCAGTCACGCCAATTGCCGGTCTTCTCCCACTTCTCCCATTTCGGCCATCCGGGGAAAGTAAGATCCCGAAGGCGAAGCGCATAGGCAGCATGAGGGTTCTCGCTTGGATAACCGATGCCAACCAGGATGAAAGGCGGCGAGTCGAGCTCGGACATCTGAAGGAGATACGAGATCGACTTGAACATATCGAACGTTGCGTTGCCATCGGTTGCGTAAACGACAGGAAACCGCCGCGCATCCGCTGGCCGTCGTCCCGGCTGCATCACTTGAATCTTGAAGGTCTGAGCGACGTGTTTGGAGCGGATCAGATGGGTGTCGATGGGCGCGAAATGGAGCAGCTGGTCTGTTGGTACGTTCATGATCGCTGAGATCCTTGTTTGATGCCCCGGGTTAGAATGTTCTGGAAACGGATAAGCCGACTGTGCGCGGTTGGATGTACATGAAGGACGTGGACGGAAAATTTCCCGGCCCACCCCCGATCAATCCGCGTTTGTCTCCGACATTCGTCGCGTACACATTGACGAGCCAATCTTCTAGTCTCACGCCGACACGCAAGTCGACTTTCGTATACGAGGGATAAGTCGCCCGAGCGGGCGTCGCAACAAACGGTCCTTGCCGCTCTCCCATGTAGCTCAGCGTTGCTCCCGCAAAACCTGTCGCGCGACCGGTGAGAGGAAATTCCTGATCCAACGAAAGGTTGGCCGACCAGGGAGCACTGTAAGGTGTCTTGTTTCCTCCCTGGCCGTACGCTGCCGTACCCGCAGGAAAGTCCTCGGCCAATACCGCGCGGTTGTAGGTAACCCAACCGCTCGCGACAAAGCCGCGTCCTGGTTTCGCAGTGATCGCCAGCTCCGCTCCTTCGCTTTTGGCGGCACCTCCGTTGTCGTAGTAGGTGATGTTGTTGCGGGGACTCAGAAGTTGAATTTGAATGTCCGTCCAGTCGATGTAGAACAGCGAAGCATCGAAGGACAGCTTGCGATCGAGCAGATCGCCTTTCAGCCCGATCTCGTAGTTCGTTGTCCTGTCAGGCTGCGCGGTACGCGGCACGAGCGGGTCTGGGTTGAAGGAGTTCGCGCGGGAGGGGCGATATCCGGATGCGACCCTTCCGTAGATCATCATGTCTTTTGAGACTCTGAAGCGCGGCGTCACCAGATACGTAAAGATGTTCGTGTTCTTCTCAATCGCGGGAATGACGATGGGCGAGGCGAACAGCGCACCTCCTTCATTCACCGCTTTGAATTCCGTTTCAAGACGGCTTTGACGGCCGCCAAATTGAACGTCGAATCGATCGGTGAAACGGACCGTGAGGTCGGCGAAAGCCGCGTACTCGGTGTGCTCGATCGGGATGTCGAGCGTCAAAACCGTGCCAACCACTGTACTGGAGGCAGGATCTGCCGCGAACACGTCCGTGAAGTAGGGATTTTTTTCGTGCGTGTAGAAACCGCCCACCAAAAGGCTCAGCGCTTCGGTCAAAGGAACCTCAGCACGAACTTCCTGGCTCAGCTTATTGGTGTTTCCATGGTTCAGGAGCGGAGCACCCGCAACATTGAACAGACGCTGGGCGCTGGCGCCGTACAACGACGTGTAATCGTTGACTGAGGACCATCTGAAGACGTTGTATCCGGTGGCTGATGTCAGATCGACGCGGCCGATATGGCCCGTCAAGATCGCGCTGTACGCCTGGATCGTCTGCTCGGATGCGCCGGCGCTCCGGATATAGTTCTGCTCCAGGTCGCCCAGGCCGGACTCAATGACAACGTCATTGAGTCCGTCCGCTCTGGTCTTCTGGTAGAGCGCGCTCAGCTTCAGCGAGAACGAGTCGGAGAGTTGCCACAACCCGGATAACCGGCCGCCATTCGCTTCGGCCTTGTTGACTCCTTCCATCCCGAGCCGGGAATTGTCGATATAGCCTGGATCCTGACGAGTAAATGCGCTGGCTCGAATGGCGAATGTTTCGCCGATCGGGACGTTGACGGCGCCGCGGAAGGCATATCCCATCTGGGCGCCGTTATTGACGCTGTTGATGCCACCTTCGGCGCGACCGCTGACACGCTCGGTGGATGGATCGACGGTTACGTATTTGAGCAGCCCTCCCATGCTATTGGACCCATAGAGCGCTCCTTGCGGTCCTCGCAGGACCTCAACCCGCGCGAGATCGCTGGGATCGATGTCCGGTGAAAACTCGCGTGCGAAGGTGCCATAAGGTACGTCATCGACGGTGACGCCGACGGTGGGAATTCCGAAGGCCCCTGAACTGATTCCGCGAACGATCAACATCTGCTGATTGCCGGCACCGGCACCGGGAGACACGATGAAACCCGGTATGGTGTCAAAGTAGTCTCGCAGCCTCGTTTTGTTGTTTTCGGCAAGGATGTTTGCGCCGACTACTGTCAGAGGGATCGGCACATCCTGCAGTCGCTCCTGTCCTCGCTTCTGGGCCGTGACCAGGATCTCCTCTATCGGGTCGCCGGCGCGTGTATCGCTCTCTTTGCCATCGGCAGCTCCGGAGTGCCTTTCCGCCGCAGAGGGTGCGTTGGACTGCAACTGCAGCTGCGAGACGTGCGTATTTGCTTCTTTGCTCGGCAGTATCCGCACGGATCTTTCAGTCACCTCCTGAAACACCACTGGTTGATTGCTCAGCAACCTCCGCAGCGCTTCACGTCCGCTGAAGTGACCAGCCAATCCCTGGCTTGCGAGGTTCTCCAGCGTCTGTGTATTGCCCACGACCTGGACGTCAGCCTGCTTGGAGAATTGGATCAAAGCGCCGGACAACGTTTGCGGTTCGATGTTGAACGTTTGAACCGCGGTTAGATCGGCGTGCGCACCGGAAGACCCTAGAAACACGCCGATCCCAAGCGCCGCCGCGAAAATTGAATAGCTGCTGAATCGCATATCGTCCCCCAGAGGTTTAGCGCTAAGACGTATGCGTATCACTGAGCGGAACGGCACCGCAGTCGATACTAGTCGACAGGCTCCAGTCGCCGTTCCTCGGCGAGATACTCGACGCGCAATGGGAAGACACCCTCAATAGAACGCAGCCAGACATCGAGCGCCTCCGGGAATACCGTTCCCGTGTAGCGCAGATCGCGCAGACGAGGATCCTCCACCTTCACCTTCATGCGCGAGTAGCGATTCAGATCCGCTATCACAACCCGCAGAGGCTCACCTTGATACTCGAGTCGTCCCCGCTGCCACGCGGTGGCATCAGCTGCGGAGGCCAAGGTGGAGGTGGCTTGCTTCCCGGCTTCTCGGATGTACTTCTGGCCCGCCCTTAGAATCAATGGATCGAGCGGTGCCGAATCCGAATATCTCGCCGTAACTGACGGGCGCGGAGGTTCTATGCGGACGGCGCCTTCCGTTACCGATACAGCCAGACGTTCTTCGGCCACATTCATTGAAAACGCGGTGCCGAGCGCGGTGATCCGTCCGTTGGCGGTACGCACCGTAAACGGTCTTCCTGGGACGCGTGCCACCTGAAAGTACGCCTCACCGCTGTTCATGACCACTCGCCGCTCCCGCTCGGAGAATTCGATCCTCACCTCGGTCAGCGGACCTACAGAAACTTGAGTGCCGTCAGCGAGCGTCAGGAATCGCAATTCGGTAACAGCGGTCTCGATCTTGCTTGACGGTTCCCTGAGGACAATGGTCAAGGCTGCTGCAGCAGCAATTGTCAGAACCACCGACGCGGCGATTGCGTACCGTGAAATTCGCGGGGTCCGAAGTCGTGGGGCCGATCGAACTTCCGCTGTCGATCGCGACGATGGTTGCGAGCCGGTAACCCTGGACACGCTCGCCGATCGGTACCATGTGTCCTGCAGCTCTTGGAAAGCCGATGCATGGCCAGTGCTTTTGCTCAGCCACGTCTGCCACTCGACGAAGTCCTGCTCACTGACATTGGCATCGTTCAGACGCACAACCCACTCGGCAGCCTGCTCCCATGCCCTACTCATCGGCCACCTCCGGTTTGTTGGCGGCATTCAGCCGTGCACGCAAATGCAGTAGCGTGCGCGTCAGATACTTACGCACTGCCCGATCGGTCACGCCCAGGCGCTCCGCAATCTCCAGGCTACTCAGGCCATCCAAACGGCTGAGCAGAAATGCAGTGCGGTAGTGCTTTGGGAGATCCAACAGTGCTTCTAACGTCAACTCAGCATCTTGCGCAGTAGCTACGGTCGACTCTACGGACACCACCACGTCCAGCTCGTTGAGGCAATGTTCGCGCCTGCTCCTGAAGCGACCATGACGAACGCGATCGATCGCGAGATTCGCCGCCGTCTTGAAGAGAAATGCCTTCAGGAAGCTGACCCCCTCGGGCTTGTCCAGCTGCAGCATTCGGACATAGGCCTCCTGAGCCACTTCGCGGGCGTCCTGTTCGGATGCCAGGCGAGCGGATAGAAATCGCAGAAGGCTATGATTGTGCTCGCGAAAAATCTGCTCCACGCTTTTAGCATCGATCGCGTGGCCCGCGCGCCATTGAACATGGCCGTCGGGCGTTCCCGAATTGGCGTGGTCCTTGGTCATAGACACTCTAGATCCTAAGACGGATGCGCCCGTCGCATCGGAACGAGCTCTGCGAAGGCTGAGCGTCTCGCGACATCAATGACCGAATGGTGGCCAGGGGCAGAATCGAACTGCCGACACGCGGATTTTCAGTCCGCTGCTCTACCAACTGAGCTACCTGGCCATGGTGGCGGGTGGGCCGGGGTGTCGATGGCCCGAAGGGCGCGTATTAGACAGGCCGGGGGCCGGGAGCGTCAAGGCGCGGGCAGGCACGATGCCGGTCGGGGGGAGCGGCTGCGGCCATCAAGTTCTCCGCCGCACCAGGCGCGGAGGCGCGGAGGGTGTAGGACGAACACGGCTTTGACCGGTTGTAACCAGATCGTTACCCTGTCCTCCCATCCCGCTGAGAATGCATGCCGTGCCGTCAGAGCCCCTGACCGTCCCGTCCGGCGCAGCGCTGGATACGCTGCTCGGGCGCTACGAAATGATTCGCCGGCTCACGGCAGCCCTCGCCGAGCCGCTGTCGGCCGAGGACTGCGTGGTGCAGAGCATGCCTGATGCGAGTCCCGCGAAGTGGCACCTCGCGCATACGGCGTGGTTCTTCGAGCAGTTCGTGCTCACGCCGCACGTGGCGGGCTACCGGGTGTTCGACCCGCAGTTCGCCTATCTCTTTAATTCTTATTACGAAAGTGTCGGTCCGCGCCACGCGCGGCCGCACCGAGGCCTCCTCACGCGCCCGTCCCAGGCGCAGGTCCTCATGTTCCGCGACCATGTCGACGACGCGATGTGTCGAGCGCTGGCTCGCGGCCTGCCCCCGGAGGTCGGCGCCGTGGTCGAGTTGGGGCTGCATCACGAGCAGCAGCACCAGGAGCTCCTGCTCATGGACGTGAAGCATCTGCTGTCTTGCAACCCGCTGAGGCCCGCCTACATAGATAAGGAGTCGCTGTCCCGCGGCCCCAGGTCGCAAGCGCCGCTACCCGCGCAGTTCCAGGCGTACCCCGCGGGGATTTACGAGATCGGCCATGACGGCGCGGGGTTCTGCTTCGACAACGAGGGGCCGCGGCACCGCGTATACCTGGAGTCCTTCGCGCTCGCCGACCGCCTGGTGACGAACGCCGAATACCTGGAATTCATTCGCGACCGCGGATATGCGCGGCCGGAGCTCTGGCTGTCCGACGGCTGGGCGACGGTGCAGCAGCAAGGATGGAACCGGCCGCTGTACTGGAACGAATCGCTCGAGGAGGAATTCTCTCTGACGGGGCCGTGCACACTGGACCCATGCGCACCGGTTTGCCACGTCAGCTACTACGAAGCCGACGCCTTTGCGCGCTGGGCCGGCGCGCGGCTGCCCGCCGAGACGGAATGGGAAGTGGCCGCGCAGCCGCAAGCGGTGGACGGAAATTTCCTGGAGGACGGCCTGCTGCATCCGGTCGACGCGCGCACCGCTGAGCTTTTTCCCTGGGAGAACGGGCACCAACAAAGAACGCAGATGTTTGGCGATGTTTGGGAATGGACGTCCTCGCCCTACTCGCCCTACCCCGGTTTCAGGCCGCTCGCCGGCGGCCTGGGGGAATACAACGGTAAATTCATGGCCAACCAGTTCGTCCTGCGCGGCGGGGCCTGCGTGACGCCCCGCTCGCACATGCGCGGGACGTATCGCAACTTCTTCTATCCTCACATGCGCTGGCAGTTCGGCGGCATCCGCCTCGCGAAGGGGACCCGTACATGAAGCTGCCCAGCGTCGCGCCGGCCGCCCGCCGCGATATCCAGCAGGCCGACGCGCCGTTGCTCGCGGAGATCCTCGCGGGCCTGACGGCGCAACCCAAGCGTCTGCATCCGAAGTTTCTCTACGACGCACAGGGCTCGAAGCTGTTCGATCGCATCTGCGAGCTGCCGGAGTACTACCTCACGCGGACGGAAACCCGGATCTTGCGCGAGCGTGTGCCGGCGTTCCTGCGCTCGCTCGGCGCGAAGCCGGCGATCGTGGAGCTTGGCAGCGGCTCGAGCCTCAAAACGCGCATACTGCTCGACGCTTTGCAAGGCGACGCCACTTACGTTCCCGTCGAGATCTCGCGCTCGCACCTGCTCATGGCGACGCGGGAGCTGTCGCAGAGCTATCCCCGGCTCGAGATCCTGCCCATCTGCGCCGACTTCACCCAGCCCTTTCGCCTGCCCCACGGCATCGACCGCCAGCCGATGCTGGTGTTCTTTCCCGGCTCGACGCTGGGGAATTTCTATCGCGACGAGGCCGTCGAGCTGCTGCGCCTGATGCGGGCGATTGCCGGTGCGAACGGCTTCGTCGTAGTGGGCGCGGATCTGCGCAAGGATCCGCGAATCATCGAGCCGGCGTACAACGACTCTGCCGGCGTAACGGCCGCATTCAACCTCAATGTGCTCACGCGCCTGAACACCGAGTTCGGCGCGGACTTCGACGTGTCCGCGTTCGAGCATCGTGCGCCCTGGATTGCGGCGCAGAGCCGCATCGAGATGCACCTCGTCAGTACGCGCGCGCAGACAGTGCAGCTCGGCGAAGAGGTCCTGCAATTCGCGCGCGGCGAGTCCATCTGGACGGAGAGCTGCCACAAATACGATTGCGCGCAGTTCGCCACGCTCGCCGCGCAGGCTGGATTGACGGTGGACGACGTGTGGATCGACGAGCGGCAATTGTTCAGCGTTCAAGTGCTGAGGGGGACGGGGCAGAACGCTTCCTGACCTCTCCCCGCGGAGGGGGGACGGGAAACACCGGAGGACGCCGATGGCCGACACGCTTGCGGATATTCGTAACCTCGCGTTGGTGGGTCATTCCGGAGCGGGCAAGACGCTGCTCGCCGAAGCGCTGCTGCTGCAGGCCGGCGCTCTGCGATCCAAGGGCAGCCTCGCTCGCGGTACGACGGTGTGCGACTTCGATGCGCAGGAAAAGCGCCTGCAGCACTCGCTCGACGCCGCCATCTGCACCTTCGACACGCAAGGCACGCGCATCAATCTCATCGACACGCCCGGGATGCCGGATTTCATCGGCCGCGCGCTGAGCGTGCTGGAAGCGGTGGAAACGGCGGCGGTGGTGATCAGCGCGGTGGACGGTATCGAGGCGGTCACCCAGCGCATGATGGATTTCGCCGCCGAGCGCGAGCTGTGCCGCCTCGTGATCGTCAACAAGATCGACAGCAAGGAAGCCCGGCCACGCGAGGTGCTCGAGCAGCTCCAGGCCGCCTTCGGCCGCGAATGTCTGCCGCTCAACCTGCCGAACGCCGACGGGAGCGCCGTGCTCGACTGCTTTTTCCGGCCCGACCCGGCGCAGGGCGACGCAATCGCACAGGCGCATACGGCGATCGTCGATCAGGTCGTCGAGGTCGACGAGCGGCTGATGACGCTTTATCTGGAGCAGGGCGAGAATCTCAGTCCCGAGCAATTGCACGATCCGTTCGAGCAGGTCCTGCGCAACGGCCACCTGATCCCGGTATGCTTCGTTTCCGCCGAGACCGGGGCGGGTCTTGCCGAGCTGCTCGAGATCGTCTGCCGGCTCATGCCCACTCCGGCCGAAGGCAATCCCCCGCCCTTCATCAAAGGTGACGGCGCGAATGCGGTGCGTGCGCGGGTGACGCCGGACCCGGGCCTGCATGTCATCGCGCACGTCTTCAAAGTCAGCGTCGATCCTTTCGTCGGCAAGCTCGGCGTGATGCGCGTGCATCAGGGTACCGTGCGCAACGGCGGTCAATTGTTCGTCGGCGACGCGCGCAAGCCGTTCAAGGTGGCGCACCTGATGCGCCTCATGGGCAAGGACCACACGGAGATTCCCAGCGCAGGGCCCGGCGAGATCTGCGCCGTGACCAAGGTCGATGAGCTGCATTTCGACGCGGTGCTGCACGATTCGCACGATGAGGACGGCTTTCACCTGCGCTCGATCGTGTTTCCGCCGCCGATGCTGGGCGTGGCGCTCGAGCCCGAGCGCCCGGGCGAGGAACAGCGCCTCTCCGAGGCACTTCACAAGCTCGTGGCCGAAGACCCCTGCGTGCGGGTCGATCACGCCACCACTGCGAATGAAACCGTGCTTTATGGAATGGGCGAGCTGCATCTGCGCGTGATGCTGGAACGCATGACCGAGCGCTTCAATCTGCACGTGAAGACCCATCCACCCAGCATTCCTTATCGCGAGACCGTCACCCGCCGCGCCGAAGGGCATTGCCGCCACAAGAAACAGACCGGCGGCGCGGGCCAGTTCGGCGAAGTGTTCCTGCGAATCGAGGCGCTCGAGCGCGGGGCGGGGTTCGAGTTCGTCGACGAAGTGGTCGGCGGCGCCATTCCCGGACAGTTCATCCCGGCGGTGGAAAAGGGTGTACGCCATGCTCTGGCCGAAGGCGCCGTCGCCGGTTTCCCGATCCAGGACGTCCGCGTCGCCGTCTACGATGGCAAGCATCACAGCGTCGACTCCAAGGAAGTCGCGTTCGTCTCCGCGGGCCGCAAGGCTTTCTTCGACGCCTTCCACAAAGCCGGCCCTATCGTGCTCGAGCCGATCATGCGCGTACGCATCACCGCGCCCGCGGCGTCGATGGGCGACATCACCGGCGATCTGGCCGTGCGGCGCGGGCGGGTGAGCGGCAACTCCACCCTGCCCCGCCAGCGCATCGCCCTCGACGCGTGGGTGCCGCTGGCAGAGCTCAACGAATACGCCTCCCGGCTGAAGGCGCTGACCGGCGGGGAAGGCAGCTACACCATGGATCTCAGCCACTACGACCCGGTGCCGGCCAGAAAGCAGCAGGAGCTGACGCATGCGTTCAAGCCGGATGAAGAGAAGGAGTAGCGGCGTTGCGTCGAAACGGAAGGAATTGCACAGGCGCGGCGGGAAGCCGAAGCCTGCCGAGAAATCGTCAACCTGAGTCCGCGCCCGACCCACGCAGTGCATTTTCTTGCAGCGCCTTCTTCGAGGGCAGCGGACTCCACATCTGAACCATGGCCCGACCGGGCTGCATACGGCCCGCGTCGTTCCCGGCGGCCACGTTACCAGGCTCTGCAAACAAACCGGGGCGCAGCGCGCGATACCGCTGGATAGCCACGAACAGCGTCGAGGGATCTCTATTGAGCCGCCTCGCAACCTCGGACAGCGTGGCGACGCCCATCCGCGTCGCATGCCAGGCGATCAAAGCACGCGTCAACGAGCAGGCACGACGCCGTGAGATCGACAGCACCTCATCGACGGGTTCGTTCTGCAGGCGGGCTATCCAGGCGATCAAGTCGTCGAGTGAGCAGACCGCTTCCGATGCTTTGCAGCCGACATCGGCAGCGCCGGCGGGGCGAACGACGCGCTCCATGATGAACTGCTGGTATCCCGTGCGCATCTCCTGCAGCTGCGAGCCAAACATCTTCAGGATCAGCCGGGTCTGTAACCACGGCACCCGTGCCAGTCCCAGATAGGTTCGATGGCCGCTCCACACGTAGCTGGCAGGGTCCGCGGCGAACCGCGCACGAACCGCAGACAGATGAACGGTACGGATCACCTCGAGCGCCTGGCGCTTCTCGTCGGCCAGACGCGCTTCATGGTGGCCGTCGAAGAGTGGACCCGAACGCCCGCGGCGGTGCTGGACAATACGACTGTATGGCGCGACCAGGCGCAGGACGAAGTCCCCCAGCGCGATATCGGACATTCGCACCGCCAGGTGCACCTGATCGGGCAGAAAGCAGAATCCGTGCACGCTGTAGCGGGTGCGTCGCAGGACATCGGCCAGAGAATTTCCAAACGCGGCGTAGTCACTGTTCGTCAGGAAGATATCCCGCCCCTCATGGCCGCGCAGAATGAGATGGTAAAGTCCTAATGGCGAAGTCGAGCGGCGTGACATCCGTGCTTTTCACTCTATAGCGGACCGAGGCGCGCGATCGTACTCAAGTGCGTATTCGATGCCTATCGGGAGCTAGCGCGTCATTACAGCGAATCCCGCGCTACGCGACATGAGGACGCCGCTCAATCCAAGTCTGTCCGCGCGACAATTGGCGCAAAACCAATCTGTTACTCCATTCGATGCCTGCGGCGTGTAGGGAAATCCCGGCAGTGCAATTCAGATGGTGCGCAGGAGACACATGCTCGCGTCCCGCGCCAAACCGACTCTGTTTGCGGCTGAAAGTCCAACAGTCCACGGCACGACGGCGTTCGCGTCGAACTGCGCTAAATCAGGGTCGCTGGCCGGCGTGGACCTGCGGTAGCAGCGTCACGCACACAAATACATTGACCGCAGCGATCATGCGCCCCAGCTTGATAGAGCTGCGATTGGTTTGGTCATCCGTGGAAGGCTGTGCTTGGACCGGCGTATTTTTCCAATTCCGCGCAGGAGGCCATCGGCCGCCTCGTCCTCAGCCGGCGCCGTGTTGCGCGCAGCCTTGAGGATGGCCTGGTCTGAGGTCGACCGCTACATCCTCGTCAGGTTCTCTGCCGCGTGTTTTTTGGTTGCAGTCACCGGCGCGCTCGCGGCGCTGACGCCGCTAGCTTACAAGCTGATCGTCGATGCCTACTCCGCCGGAGCCGACGCGCAACAAACGACCGGGACCCCTTACGCGCAAGCGAGCGCGGCGGCCGCGCTCACTCCCGCGCTGCTGATCATTGCCTATGTTCTCGGCCAGACCTTGCTCAAGTGCCTGGCGACGGTGCGCGAATTGCTGCATGCCCAGGGCGAACAGCGGCTGAACCGCCGTTTGAGCCGGCACTGGTTCATGCACATCATCAGCCTCCCGCTGGCGTTTCACCTCGATCGCAAGACCGGCGGCGTAAGCGAGACGCTAACGCAGGGATTGCGCGGCTACGCGACGCTGTTACGCCACGTTCTCTATACCTTCCTGCCGGTCGGCGTCGAGTTTCTCGCGATCACGCTGGTGCTGGTGAGTTTCGGCCATGTGCGCTATCTGGCGGTCCTGGCGCTGGCCGCCATTGCCTATGCTTGCGCGTTCGGCCGGGCGGCGTCGAGCATCGGTACACCTTCGCTCGCCATCGCCTCGGCCCACATCGAAGCGAACGCCGTGCTGACGGACAGCCTGCTCAACTATGAAACGATGAAATATTTCGATGCGGAAAGCATCGTCGGCAGGCGCTACGACGACGCGCTGGCCCGGACGGAGTCGGCCTGGATCGCGTATTTCCGCCGCATCACCGCCAACGGCCTGCTGGTGGCGGCGATCTTCGCGGCCTCACTGGCCACCTCGCTCATCATGGCAGGGCACGATGTCGCGCGCGGAGTGATGACCGCCGGCGATCTGGTCCTGATCAACAGCTACGTACTGCGGCTCGTCCAGCCGCTCGAAGAGGTCGGCTACGCCGTGCGCGAAGTGGCGCAAAGCCTGTCGTTCCTGCAGCGCATGCTCGAGCTGCTTAGCGAGCGACCCGAGCCGGGGCGGTCAGCCGGGCATCCGCACGCTATCGCCCGCCCTCGTGGAGAGCTGATCTTCCAGCAGGTCACGTTCTCTTATCGCTCCCGGCGGCCGGTGCTGAAAGACGTCAGCTTTTCGATCCCCGCCGGGGGTTGCGTCGCGATCGTCGGCGCGAGCGGCTCGGGGAAATCCTCCCTGGTCCGCCTGCTGTTCCGGTTGTATGAAGCCGACAGCGGCTTCATCGCGCTCGACGGTGTACCGACCCAATCGATGCCCCTCTCGGCACTGAGGCAGGCGATTGCAGTGGTGCCGCAGGACACCGTCCTGTTCAACGACACCATCGGCGGCAATATCGCCCTGGGCAGGCGCGGTTGCACGCGAGCGGACATCGAGCGCGCCGCGCGGCTTGCGCATCTGGACGGCTTCATCGAAAACCTGCCCGAGGGCTACGACACCCTCGTTGGCGAGCGCGGCCTGAAGCTGTCCGGTGGAGAAAAGCAGCGCGTGGCCATCGCGCGGGCTGCGCTCAAAGAACCGCAACTGTTCGTTTTCGACGAAGCGACGTCTTCGCTCGATAGCAGGACCGAGCAGGCGATCCTGCGCAATCTGGCGGAGGTCGCGAAAGGGCGCACCGCGCTGATCATCGCCCATCGGCTGTCGGCGGTCGTTCACGCAAACCAGATCATGGTCCTCGAGCGGGGTTCGATCGTGGAGCGCGGAACGCATACGCAACTGCTGCAAAGAGACGGCAGCTACGCGGCGCTCTGGCGGGCGCAGCAGGGCATCAATCGATATCGGCACGGCGAACTGTAAACAAATAATCCAGCGCTGCATATTTTGCGCATCGAGAATCGAGATCGGATGCCACGGTGAAAACGATCGGCAACGCAAGCCTGCGACATACATGCGATTTTGCGCCTGCGGCTGCCAATCCCGCGTGAAACTCTCGTTTGTCATCCACCAACACCGCGGCGGATCCGCGGCGATTGCATGTTGACCGTAACGCGACCGCTTTCGCATAGTCCTCGCGCCACTCATGAGCGGTCGTGTTCCAATTTTCCAACTCAGGAGAGAGTCATGCGTAAGTTCAAGATCGTCGAGCTGGGTGCCATCGCCGCAGAGACGGAGTCCAACACCACGGGCCCGCTGTGTGACAACGGGGTGACGCCGCCCAATTGCGGCACCGACAACGTGAAAAGGACGAACAACCAGTTCGTTTGATCCCCGCGGGCGGTGTGCAGTGCAGGCTGCACACCGCCTTCTCCCGGGTCGAATGTCATGGAGCGCCGATACGCACTCATAGGATCGAGAACGGCGACCACCCATACCGAACGAAGGATTCTCAATGACGAGATACCGTCTGGCTCACCATGTCCGTGCCTGCGCGACCGAAGAGGGCGTGGTTCTGATGGACTTGAGAAATGGCCGCTACCTCGGCCTGGACGGGGCGGGCATGGAAATCCTGGGCTGCGCAATCGACGGGTTGCCGCCGTACACGAAGCCGTCGTTCGATCCGTCTCCCGTCGAGCACGCGGCTGTCGCATCGATCATCGAGCTGTTGAAGAAAGAGGGCTTGCTCCATCACGGCGGCCCTCGCGGGCGGAGGGAGCTTTCACGATCGGCGCGCACCGATCCTCCCCGTGCGACGCTCGTCGATCGAGGAGCTACAGGACCCGCTATCTCTTTGCGCCATGTAACCGCCTTCGTGTTGGCCTGCGCGCGCGCCGCACTTCAGCTGCGCATCCACTCGATCGAGCAGATCGTTCGCCAGGTCGAGCGGCGGAAGGCACGCCATGGCACTGCCAGGAGCGCCTTCGACCTGGAGCGATTGCGGGGACTCATGTCCACTTATCGACGCCTGCGCCCGTTCCTGTTCTCCGTCAAAGGGCGTTGCCTGTTCGATTCTCTCGCCCTCATCCACTTTTTTGCCGCGTTTCGGCTGTTCCCCGCCTGGGTCATCGGCATCAAGACCGCGCCGTTCAAGGCGCACAGCTGGGTCCAGGAGCGCGGCTTCGTGTTCAATGGCACACCCGATTACGTCGAGAAATTCACGCCGATCCTGGTCATCTAGCGGCAGCGGGGCGAGCTTACCCATGTTTCGCTATGTCGCTTTTGCGTGGAACGCCGGCGACTCAGGGCAGGCGGATGCTGCGCACAGCCTGTCGACCATCCTGGGGCGCGACTCCCCGGAGTTGCATACGGTCTACGATCGACCCGGCTTGACGGTCACGTGCGCGGGCGGACATTTTTCTTCGATCGGCACCTGTCCCCTGCAACCGGAGGGCGGCGTGGTGCTCGGTACGCTCTTCAGAAAAAGCGAGCACGGCGGACCAGAGGACGGCCGTTGCCTGCAGGTGGCGGAGCCCGAAAGCCGACGCATCGTCGCCAGCGCAGGACGGCACCTGGTCGATCGTTATTGGGGCCGCTACGTGGCGTTCCTGCAGGATACGCAACGGCGTCGAACATGGGTTCTGCGCGATCCCGCCGGAGGCGTGCTGTGCTACATGACCGCCTACCGCGGTTTGCATTTGTTCTTCTCCAATATGGACGACAGCGTCGGCAGGCTGCTGCATCCGTCCATCGACTGGGAGTCCGTGGCCGTCCACGTGATCATTGGACCCAGGCCGGCGGAGCGCACCCCGCTGAAGGGCGTGACCGAGGTGCAGATCGGCCAATGCATCGATATTTCGCCGGATACGCTCGCCAAACATCGCTACTGGAATCCCGCGGACATTTCCTGCACCGATGTACCGGAAAATCCGGCCGAGGCGGCGCGGGCCCTGCGCGCCGCGGCGAAGGCATGCGCTCATGCCTGGGCGTCGTGTCATCCGCGCATTCTGCTCTGCCTGTCCGGCGGGCTGGACTCATCCGTGGTACTGGGTTGCCTGCGCGAGGCGCCCGCTCAACCAAACATCACCTGCCTGAACAATTACTCGTCCGAGGCGGAATCGGACGAGCGCCCGTTCGCGCGGCTGGCGGCGCGCTCCGCAGGCTGCCGGCTGATCGAAGAGCGGCGGCCGATGCACGGCGATTTCCGCGAATTGCTGCGCATGACCCGGTCGGTCAGGCCGGGGTTCTATCTGGGGCTGTTTGGCGAGGGACGCAGGATCACCGAGGTCGGGCACGAGATCGGCGCCACCGCCGTCTACGACGGCAGCGGCGGTGACGAGCTGTTCTATGAGAACCATGTGCGCTACACGGCCGTAGACTACCTGGCGCGGCACGGCGTCGATCGGGCATTCCTGAAGATCGTGCGGGACATCGCGCAGCTCGAGAACACTTCGATCTGGCACATCCTGCGCGAAACCGTGTTGCTGCGCCTGTCGGAGCGCCGCTGGAATCCGACCGCGGAGGTGCTCAGTTATCGGGACCTGGTGCGGGCGGAGTGTCGCAACACTCTCGAGCGCTACGCGATTCAGAACAATTGGCTCGAATCAGACGCTCGGGTGCCGCCCGGCAAACGCTGGCATATCCGCACCTCGGTCGGTGCAACTGCGCTCGTCGATCCGTTGGGACAGTGGCGTGACATGGAGCGAATCTCGCCGCTGCGCTCCCAGCCGGTGGTCGAGGTTTGCCTGCGTATCCCGACCTATTGGCATGCCAGCGACGGTTGGAGCAGAGCGCTCGCGCGGCGGGCCTTTGCCGCCGACGTGCCGCGCGAAATCCTGCAACGGCATCTCAAGGGCGGAGTGGACGGGTACGTGAAGCGGCTCCTGTTCGCCAACATCCAGTTCGTGCGCGAGCTGCTGCTCGACGGGCTGCTGATACGGGAAGGACTGCTCGACCGGCGAAAACTGGCGGACACGTTGTCGGGGCGAACCACGCGCGGCGGGGCTGAAATGGCCGAGGTGTTCGATCATCTCAGCACCGAAGCCTGGTTGCGAACCTGGATCGACCGTTCCTACACCCTCGCGGCCTGAACAGCTTACGGGCTCGATCCACCTCGCTCGCCGCCGAATTCGATCGCACCTTGCGCGTCGAGCGTCAGATCCAGATGCTGCGCCAGAAACTCGAAGCGGCGGTTCCAGAAATCGATGACATTGGGCTTGCGCGTAATGACGTGGCCCTCGTTCTCGTAGATCCGGTACTCCGCGACCTTTCCCAACCGCTCCAGTGCCGCAAAGATCGCGTTCGTGCTCATCAGGCCATCGCGCGTACCCTGGACGATGAGCAGCGGAGTTTCGATGCGGTCGAAGGTAAAAATCGGTGAATTGCCGAGGTAGCGGCCAGGATACTTCCAGGGTGGACCGCCCAGATTCCCCTGCCCGCCTTCGTAGAACGAAATGCTCACATCATTCCGTTTGAGGTAGTCGGCCAGCAGATCGGGATGGGTGACGGCCGCGCTGATGACCGCGGCCTTGAACCGGTTTGTCTGCGTGATGAGCGCCATGACGCAATAGGCGCCATAACTTTGTCCCATGACCGCCATGCGCTCGGGATCCGCGTACCCCAGCTCGATGGCAGCGTTCACGCCGGGCATCACGGTGTACATCAGATCCTCCATCTGTCTTCCCTGACGCAGCGGTGCGTCGGGGAATAAAACGGCATAGCCTCGCGTGGCCAGCAGATGCATGTCGAACGCGGGCTCGCCATCGAAGACCAGGCCGAAGCGGTTGACCTGTTCCGAGCCCTTTGCGCCTCCATATACCCAGACCACCAGCGGAAACCGGCGATCGCCGCGAGCTGCCGGCGGCAACAGCAGCGTGCCGCGCAATGGCTGCCCGTCGACCCCGTACCAGCTGATGACACGCGCATGCCCCAGGGCGTAGCGCTCGAGCTGCGGGTTGATGTGCGTCACTTGCCGGGTTCGACCGCTTTTCGTGTCGAGCAGCCACACGTCTTTCAGCCGCTGTTGATCTTTGGTGACGTAAGCGATCGCGCCGGTGGCGTCAGCCGCATCGAGGTTGAACGCGGTGCTATATGAACGTTCATCGCGTAGCACGGCCCGGTACGCACCTCGCGCCACGTCCAGTTGAAAGATGCCGCCCTGGTGCCCCTCGCGTTGACGGACTACGACCCAGATGCTCCGGCCGCCATCCCCGGACCAGGCTGTCCCCCGCTCCGGCCTGCTCACGATACCGACGATCCTGTAGCCTGGAATATCGCCGACCTTCCGCTCTTTTCCTGACGGAACGTCGATCCCCCAAAGGTTGTCGTCTTTCCCGATGGCATAGACGGTCCGTCCCGACTCATCCCACAGCGGAGGATGCTCGCCTTCGCCGTCGAAGTAATTGAAGGGCGCCCCCTGGCCCGCCAGTTTCTTCAGCGTGCCATCGTCCACGGACACCACCGAGATTTCGCCCAGATCACGCTTGGCCTGGGGCTGGGATCCTCCGGTGACATAGGCAAGCAAGCGGCTGTCGGGCGACCAGCTCCACTCCATTCCGTAGGCCAGCCTCAGGCCCTCGGCCAACGTGCGTTGCGTTCCACGCTCGATGTCATACAGCGTCAGAGTGAAGTTCGGCTGCGCGGTGTGGGGCTCATAACCATCGAGAGACGTGTACGCCACATAACGTTCGTTTGGTGATATGGCGTACCAGCGCGGCTGGGCGCGTTCGGTGATCCGGACGATCGATCCCGTGCGCCAATCCAGGAGCGCGAGATCGGCATCCACGGGGCTGACACCGCGTCGCGGCTCGGTTTGGGCAGCGGCTGTCCGCGCGCGCGGCCGGCCGGAGGTCAATACCCTCACCGGCGGTCCCTTGGCTTCGCCCGCCGGTTCTTCAGCGACTCGCTGGGCGCTCGCAAGAGCCGCGTTGGCTTCGGCGATCGTCATCCCTGCCGGAAGTATCTTGCAGAGCAGTCGCTGGCCATCGGACATCCAGCGGACCGTTTCAAAGCCGTAGCCTGGCCAGACGATGACGCCTGGAAACTGCCGCGCCTTCCCGGTCGATCGCTCCCACATCCACAGACTCGCCTGGCCGCTTTCGTCCGAGTAGTACGCCACCCGTCGGGCGTCGGGCGACCAGACCGGCGCCCAGCTCGAGTCTCGCGCGCCTCCCAGCCGAACGATCCTGCCGCTGCCAACGTCCACCAGGCTCGCTTGCATGCGGTTCTCGCCATCGGCCAGCGACTTGCCGGTTACCGAGAGTCCAGCTTCGTTCAGCGCGATCGTCTCTTCCATATCCTCGGTGTGCGCGAGCCATTTGCCGTCGGGCGACAAATCAACCGGAACGCGCGCAACATGCTGATGGATGCCGGCCGCCGCGTCCACGGGCAAGGGACCCGGCAGTTTCGCCGCGCCGTGCGCCTGCGCCGCGGCGGGAACTGCAAACAAAGCGAGCAGGGGTCCACGCACAAAGTCCGGTCGCATGAGCAATCTCGCCGCGTTATGGATTGATGAGCGCGCAGCAGCTTCGTGCTACCAGCTCTTGGTCATACTCAGGCTCACCACGCGCCGCAGGATTTCGCTGTTCGCGGTGTCGTAGCCGTAGCTGGTATCGACGAACGGCGCACGCGTGTTGAACACGTTCACTGCGTTCAGGGCGATTTGCGTGCCGCTCAGCCATTTGTTCTTGACATCGAGCCGATACCCGATGCCCAGATCGAGCGTCATCGACGCGTCGACGCCGCGATTGTTTGCCGGGTCCTTGTAGCCGCCGGCGTGATTGACGACAGCGTGCGCGCTCCACCCGGCCATGGCCCACGACGCGTGCCCCCGCAGGCGCAACGACAGCGGGTTCCCGACGGTATTGACGACCTGGAATTGCGGCGAGGCCGCGCTCAACGCCCGGAGGTAGTCGAACATGTAGCTGCCGCCGATCCCAAACGTGACGACACCGTGAGCGCCCGTATTGATGGTCTGCGAGAGATCGAGATCGAGTCCGGTCACGTTGACGCGGGCGATGTTGCGCAGACGCGCGTCCACGAAGACGGTCGGCGTGGGCGTGCAGCTGTCCAGGACGGGATAGCGCTGGCCGCTGCACAGGAAGTCGATCAGGGATTGCGGCGGATTGCGCGTGATGACTTCCTTCCATTGGTCTTCGAGCACCAGGACGCTGATGCCATCGGGCGGACTGCCAAAAGCAATCTTGCCCGTGTAATTGATGTCGAAGTACGTGGCCGACAAAACCATGCCGGGCAGCGCCGCGGGCGCAAAATCGAAGCCGGCGGTCCACATTTCCGACTTCTCTTCATGCAGGCCGGCGTTGTTCCCGGTCAGGAGCAGCACGCGGGAAAAACCACCGTTCCCTTTAGGGTCCTGATAGAGCCTGGTACCCACCGCGGTCAGCCCGCCGGCTTCGATGAGATCCAGCATGTTCGGCGCCCGGAAAGAAGTGCCCCAGGTGCCACGGAGCTTCAGCGCATCGACCGGCGACCAGCTCAGACCGATTTTTGGATTGAACGTGGCGCCGAAGTCGCTGTATTCCTCGTAACGGCCGGCGACGGACGCGCTCAGGCGCCGTATACCGGTGCGCGCATTCGACGCGCCCACCAGAGGCACAGACAGCTCGGCAAACAACGCCGAGATTCTCCGGCTGGTGTTCATTCCCCGCAGAATGTAGACATCGCTTGCCGGTGTGCCGACCCTTCCCGAGCTTTGATCCTCCTCGCGGTAGTCCGCGCCGACGGCCAGCTTGGCGGCTCCGCCCGGCAGGTTGAACAGCGGTCCGTCGGCGATCGCGTTGAACGATCGGACCTTCGATATGCCCCGCTCCACCTGCGAGGCCCGCAGTGCTTCGAGCGTGGCGGGATTGGTGTTGGCGCCATCCGAGAACGGATTGTAGGCGGTCGCCGGATCCGGATCGGCCAGCAGCGCGTCGACGACGCCAAAATCCAGGAAGTTGAGCAGCGCGAAACGGTTGGACTCTTCGTTGTACGAGCCCGTCAGCGACAAGCCCCATTGAGAGCCCAGTTGCACCGTGCTCCCCAGCGTCGCCGCATACGCATCCGTCGATCCGGTAGCCGTCAGGGGCCCGATGTCATCGATCATATCCCGGCCCACGTAGACGAAGTCCGAGCCGCCGAACGGATCGACGAAGAACGGGTTGGATGAGGGGACGGTGAGAAACGCGGCGAAACCGTTGGCACGGCCGCCGCGAATATCGCGCCCCCCATAAAGTCCCTCGAAAAATACTTCCCAGCGCTCGCCGATCCGCTGCGACACGCTGAGGAGCGCCGTATGCAGCTGGCTGCCATAGTGGTACTCCGCGCCATCGCCGGTCGGGTCCCAGGGATTGACCACTCCCGCCAGCAGATCCGCGGGTGTCAGCGCAGTTCCGTCCTGGCCATGCGGAATCGCGTAAGCGACCTCGAAGGTGTTGGGATCGATGATGTTTCCCGGACGTCCGTACAGGGAGAAAGCCCGGCTGAAATCGCTGCCGCCGAAGCGGCGTTGATCGCCGTTGGACCTGAGGTACGGATGGTCCGAGAGATAGAACGGGTCCTGCCGGTAGAACTGATAGGCGAGCATCGCTCGGCCGGAAGACCAGTCCGTGCCGAAAAGCTGCGACAGCTGGACTTCCTTGGCGGCGCCGTCGGCGCTGCCGAAGTGAGCCTGGCTCTCGGCGCCGCGGTAGTCCTTGCGCAGGATGAAATTGACCACGCCTCCGACTGCGTCCGAGCCATAGAGCGCCGAGGCGCCGTCGGTCATGATTTCGATCCGCTCGACGGCCGACGAGGGGATGTTGGTCACGTCGACGAAAGCGCCGTACGTTCCGCCGGGTGCGCGGCGGCGTCCATCGACCAGCACGAGCGTCGCGCTCGGCCCGAGGCCGCGCAGGTTCAGCGCGGTTCCACGCAGCCAGTTGTTGCTGTTGGGCATCGTGAGATTGTCCCGGCTCGCGCCGCCGCCGAAGTTCTGCGGCAGCTTGTCGAGGATGTCCGGAATCCGGGCGAAGCCGCTGTTCTCGATCTGCTCGCGGTCGATCACGATCAACTTTGATCCCGCGCTCTCCGCGCCGCGGATGTGCGTGCCCGTAACGACCATCTGCCGGGCATCGTCCCGCTCGGCCTTGCCGTCGTCGGACTGCGCTCCGCCGGCGCCGCCCGCAGCTGCCGCCCGCGCCGGCCGCTGCGGTTCGTTTGTCCCGTTCTGCGCCATTTGAGTCAGGTCGCGCGCCGGCGACATCGCGCTCTGCTTGTTTGCCTGCGCTTCCTCCGGCTTGGCCACGATCGCCACCGTGCGCGCATTGATGAACTTGTACGACAGCGGCGTATTTGCCAGCAGCTGGCTGAGCGCCACCTCCGGACTGTACTTGCCCGACAGGCGCGGCGAGGTCAGCTTGGGATTGATATCGGTGTAGAAGAAGACCACCTGCAGCCCGGACTGCTGGCCGAACTCGTTGAGCGCGTTACCGAGCGGCTGTGCCTCGATATTGAGACTGACAGGAGCCCCCCGCGGCTCTTCGGCCCGGATGCCGAAGCTCAACAGCGTGAATAGACAGATTCCAAGGATGGTTTTGATGTTTGCCGCGGTCATTGCCCTTCTCCCGCTCAATCCTGTTGTTTGCCCGATCTTCCGTCCGGCATCGTGCCGCCTCCCTCAACCCGCGTTAGGGGAATTCCTTAACCCCATACGAGTGTCACCACCCCGCAATGTGTGTACTTCCCCCTTCGAACGACACAGCAAGACCTGTCGAACTACCCGATCAATATCCCGCGCCTTGCCCCATGCCAAAACGCAACGTGCGGTGGCAGAACCCTAACGGGGCACATGGATATGCCCCCGCCGCCGAAGGTGGCGAAGGCGAGCAAAAACCACGCTTTTTGCTCGCCTCCCGCGAGGGCCGCTCCGGCATCCTGCCTCCCGCGGCATTCCGTCCATCCCTGGACGTCGTCGGGCAGGAGCCCGATCCCTCGCATTAAACAAGTACACAGAATCCCCGACTTCAACACTCTTAATCTTATGGGATAGGCATGCGGGAGGACCCGCAGCAGGGCACTTGGGCATGAAGCTTCCCCGGCCAGCGGAAAATTTCAGTCAGTGGGCGGCCGATCACTACGGAGCGGAGCTGCACCGCTACTTGAAGCGCCGCCTCCGTGACGCACACAGCGCGCAGGACCTCGCGCAAGAGGTTTACCTGCGATTGCTGCGTGTCGGTGACACGGAGCATGTCCGCAACTATCAGGCGTATCTGTTCAGCGTGGCATCGAACGTCGTGCGTGAGTTCAAGATACGGGCGCAACGCGAGCGCGTGACCTATGACTCCGAGATGGTCGATGAGCTTGCCGAGAGTCAGCCCGTGCCCGGGAGCGGGGGCTCGAGCGAACAGGTCGACGCGCAATTGCAGCTCGAAAGCATGCTGGAACAGCTGCATCCGACGTGCAGGGCGGTGCTGATTTTGCAGAAGCAGGAGGGGTTGTCGTACAGCGAGGTCGCCGAACGGCTCGGCATCTCGATCCATACGGTCCACCGCTATGTGTTCCGGGCGCTGGCGATGCTCCGGAACGCCAGGTGGTAAGAACCACGGAGGTGCACATGACTCACATCGACCAGGACGATTCCGGCATCACCGAGCAGGCTGCCCGCTGGGTGGCGCTGCTGAAGGACGGCAACGAATCGGAGCAGGCCGCGTTTGGCGCCTGGCTCAAGGTCTCGCCGCGGCACGTCGAGGAGTTCCTGCTGGTCGCGGCGGCCGAGCATGCCTTCGACGAGCTGCGCCAGGGCCGCTCCGTGGACGCCGCGGCTATCCTGGCTGCGGTAAATACCAATGTGGTGTCCCTGGAAGGACGTGAGTTACCTGCCGATGCAGCGCCCACGGCGAAAGCAACCCGGACACGCCGGCGATGGCTGGCCGCAGCAGGTATCGCGGTGGCCTCCGTCGCGGCGGTTGGCTGGGCGTTGGCGACCTATCCGCGTTGGTATGGCTACTCGACCTCCATCGGCGAACAGCGGATCTTCGAGCTGCAGGACGGCTCAGTCATCCACTTGAACACCCAGTCGCGGGTGAAGGTGCACCTCAGCGCCTCGCAACGCGAGATCCGTCTCGTCCGCGGCGAAGCCCTGTTCCGCGTGGCGCACGATGCGGCCCGCCCGTTCCGCGTGCACGTACGCAATGGCGTGATTCAGGCGATCGGCACGCGGTTCAACGTCTACCAGGCCGAGCAACAAACCACGGTGTCCGTCATCGAGGGGCTGGTGCGGATTTCCAAAGAAGGCCCCGCCGCGCCGATCGATGCCGGCGTCAGGCCGCAGGCGACGGCGCCCGCGCCCGATTCCGTTTCCCCCAAGTCCGGCAGGGAAGCCGGCATGGACGGCGCGCAGCTGTTCGCCGCCGGCGAGGGCGCGACGATCGCGGCCGCCGATGGCAAAGTCACGCGGCAGGAGAAGATCGATGCGATCAAAGTCAGCGCCTGGCGTCAGCGGCGGCTGGTCTTCCGCGGCGATCGTCTGGCACAGGTAGCCGACGAGTTCAACCGCTACAACCCCGCCCCGCGGATCCGAGTGGAAGGACAGCGGGCCGCCGACAAACAAATGGCCGGGGTATTCGACGCCGACGATCCCGAATCGCTGCTGCTGTTCCTGAGCCAGTACGGCGACCTGTCGGTCGAGCGCAGGAGCGGCCAGGTCGTCATCCGCGGTTCGGATGCGGCAAACAGGTGAACCTTGCGTAGCACTATTCCTGGAGAGCGGCCGCTGGGAGCTGAAGCCGCATCCACCTCGGAGCAGTCGCAGACGAAACAGATGGAGCGGCTGGAGCGCGCAGTCGATCGGCTCTGGCATGCGCTCACTCAACTTCCCAAGAGCCATCGGCTCGCACTGCTCCTGCGGCGAATCGAAGGCCTGCAGATACGCGAGGTCGGCATCCGCCTGGGAGTCGATACGGCTACGGCGGAGCGCTACATCGCCGAAGCTTTGCGGCACGTCAGGCAATCGGGTTTGTCGTAGAGGATTCCATGGCACTGCCCGACACTGCGGACGCCTGGGTCGTGCGGATGCACCGGCATGCACTCTCGTCCGCCGAGCTCAGAGGCCTGTCGACCTGGCTGAAAGGAAACCCTCAGCGGTCCTGCGATCTGCTGCAGGCGCAGACCGTATGGCTGATGCTGGGTGGATTGTCGGACCGCGCCGAGGTCCGGGACCTGCTCGCCACCCTGCGCGATGCGCCTACGCTCAGCCCGCTCCCGGTACAAACCAAGCCCGACCCCGGTTAGATCGAGCCCTGCCACAAGCTGTTCCATACCAACGACCGGGTGGCCATTGCCGGCCGGCGCCTGGTCGATGAGCTGCCGCTCCGCACCGATCCGATCGAGCTTGCGACCGGCACGGCGGGAAAATCTGGGCGCAGGGCGAGGTCGGCCGCGGGGCGACGTTTTCTTCCCGCTGGCCGACGGATCATCAGTACCGTAGCGCGGCCTGTCGCGCCGCCACTCCGTCCTGCCGCGTTCAGCACAGCGAGCTTCCATCGGGCACCGGCCGCTCTGGCGTGGCCAGGACGATGGCCCCGTCTTCGCGGGCAAAACCCGTCACCAGTACCTCGGACTTGAATCCGGCCACCCGCTTGACCCCGAGACCGGTGGCACAGATCACCTGGCGGCCGACCAGCTCGGCCTGCGTGTAAAGGACCGTGAGCTGCGCGCTCGATTGTTTGATTCCGAACGGGCCGAAATCGATCCAGAGCTTGTACGCGGGCTTGCGGGCCCCGGTGAACGGCTCCACCCTGCGGACGGTTCCGACGCGCAAGGCCACGCGCTCGAAATCCTCCCAGCTCGCCGGCGGCGCGGTTTCGATGGGCATCACTTCGTCGCGGGCCCGCCGCCGGGCTCGACGAACTCACTGGGCTTCTGCGAGCCTGCGCCGAAAAAGAACTTCTCCATCTCCGCTTCGAGGAACTTGCGCGCCTTGGGCTCGATCGGCGTCAGCCGGTATTCATTGATCAGCATCGTTTGATGCTGCACCCAGCGCGTCCACGCCTCCTTGGACACGTTCTCATAGATGCGCCTGCCCAGCTCGCCCGGATACGGCAGGTAGTCGAGGCCGGGGGCTTCGCGCCCGAGAAGAATACAGTTGACCCTACGCGACATGGATAAATGACCTCACCTGGCCGCTGCGCCGGCCGGCGCGGAAAGCGGGAACAAAGATTTCTGGATGAGCTGGTTGACGGGCGCGGCGAGACCGAGTCTGGCCGGCGCGGCGCGGTCGTACCAGAGCCACTTGCCCTCCTCCATCACCGCAAAGTGCGCGCCGCAATCGATGCGCAACGGGTCGATCTGCAGGTCGAAGTGCGTGAATGCATGATGCAGCGGCGGATGGCTGCGCGGCGCCACGGGCGGCACGCCGAACTGCAGCGCGTACCACTCCTGCGCGGCTTGCAAGGATTCGAATTCGGGCAGGCTCCACAGTCCGCCCCAGATACCGGCCGGCGGGCGGCGCTCGAGCAGCACGAAGCGGTTCTCCCGCACCAGCATGAGCATGCAGGTCTTGCGCTGCGGCCGGGATTTGCGCGGACGCGGCGCCGGCAGCTCGTTCTGCCTGCCGGTCGTGCGCGCCACGCATCGCTGCGCGATGGGACACAGGCCGCACAGCGGCCGGCGCCGCACGCACAGCATGGCACCGATATCCATTGCAGCCTGCGTGTAGTCCGCCACCCGTTCGTGCGGAGTACAGCGCTCCGCAAGCTCCCACAAACGATCGGCGACCGCCGCTTCGCCGGGAAAGCCGTCGATGCCGAAATAGCGCGCGAGCACCCGCTTGACGTTTCCGTCCAGGATCGGATGGCGCTGCCCGCATGCCAGCGACAGTATGGCGCCCGCCGTCGAGCGGCCGATGCCGGGCAGAGCCATCGTTTGTTCGAGCGTGTGCGGAAACCGTCCGCCGTGCTCGGCGACGATTGTCTGCGCGGCGCGATGCAGGTTGCGCGCGCGCGCGTAGTAGCCCAGGCCGGACCAATGGTGCAGGACCTCGTCCACCGGCGCCGCCGCAAGCGCGGCCACGTCCGGAAAGCGCAGCATGAACCGGTTGAAGTACGGAATGACCGTCGCCACTTGCGTTTGTTGCAGCATGATCTCGGAGATCCACACGCGATACGGCGTGCGATCGTGCTGCCACGGCAGGTCCTTGCGGCCGTGCCGGTCGTACCAGTCGAGCAGATCCGCGGCAAAGGAGAGCTTGTCCAAGCGGGCTACTTCTTCTTCCCGCCGAGCCATTTCTTCAGCTCGTCCTGGACCTTTTCCTTGACCTCTTCTTTCTTCTCGTCGATCTTCTTCTGCGCCTGCGCCTTGATGACGCCCTCGAGGTCCGGGCGCACCTTCAGGTCCTGCAGCGTCCCGGTCACGCGGATCGGGATCTGCACCGACTTCAGGTCCTGCAGCGCCGCACCCTCTTTCGACTCAGGCGCCACCGTTGCTTTGAGCAGGTAATCCACGGCCTGGGTGGCCAGTTTCAAGGTGCCCTCCCCGCCGATCTTCAGGTACTGCGCATCCACGTCGAGATCCCGGCTGCGCATCGTGCCGTCCTCGACGGTGGCCGAGGTTTTGAGCGTCTTGAACGCGGTGCGGCCCGCGTTGGCCGCGGTCGATCCGGCCTCGCGCTTCAGCAGCGCGCGTGCGCGGCTGATCTCGTATCCGAGATCGATCCCTTCCAGCGCGCCGTCGACGAGAGAGAAATCCATTCTGCCGTCCAAGGTCTTCAGCCACGCGTTGGAGTCGGCGCCGTGCGCGACCAGGGACAGATTCGCGTTGCCCTTGCCGCTGATCCGTTTGCTGTCGAACAGCTGCTGCATCAGCGGGGCGAACTCGATGCCGCTGAGCTGCTCCTCCACCGAGACCTGCGGCGTGGCGCCGCGCGCGTCGATGATCACCTTGCCGCGGTGAGTGCCGCTGTAGATCTGCGCTTGCGAGGGATCGATGCGCACCTGTCCATCCTGGGCGTCAACCTTCACCTTGACCGCGGTGAACTTGATGCCGGCCGCCGTAAGCGCGGCGATGTCGAGCGTGCCCTGCGCATTCAAGGTTTTCAGCATATCGACCGGCAGCACGATGGGCTCGGACGGGGTTTCCCGGGCGGGCTTGGCGGCTTTTTCCTCGGGCGGAAGGTAGCGGTCCAGGTCGAGGCGATCGACCTTCAGATCGAAGCGCAGCGCCGTGGTCTTGAAATCCGCCACGCTCAGCCGGCCGTTCATTTGCGTATCGTCGAGCTTGAGCTTTACGTCCGAGAGCGCGGCGCTCTTGCTGTCGGCGCGCACGGCCGACTGCAGCGAGAGTTTCTGCAGCACGTTGGCATCGCGCGTCCTGGGCGGCGTGACGCCGAAGGTTTTCATCAGCTCGCGCAGCGAGACTTCATCGAGCGCGATGCGGCCTTCGAGCACGGGCGATTTGAGGATATCGCGGCCGTCGAGCTGGCCGCTGATGTGCGCCGGATCGACATAGAGATCGAACTGCGGCGCCTGGACGCTCTCGGCCTCGAGATCGAGCGTCAGCGCCGGAATGCGCAGCTTGACCGGCAGCGGCGGCCCTGAACCGGCGCCGCTGGAGTATTTGAACGCGAGGACGAGCGAGGTGGGCTCGCCGGGACTGAGGCGGCCGGTTTCCAGCTGCAGGCCTTCGATGCGCGTATGACTGCCGGCCTGCGCATCCTGATAGTCCAGCTGAGAATCCTTGATCGACAAACCTGCGATCGAAGCCTGCGGCGCGGGCCCGGACTCGGTGGATTGCGCGCCCGCGGTGGAGGTTTCCCCGCCACCCAGGTCTTCCCAGTTCGAGCGGCCCTGCGCGTCGACGCGCAGGTTCAAGTGCAATCCTTCCAGGCTAACGCGCCCGACTTCGAGTTGCCGGTGAAGCAGCGGCCACAGGCGCACACCCACATCCGCTGCGTCGATCGCGGCGAAAGGCTCGGCGCCGAAGCCCGCACGGTTGCCAAGCTCGGCCTTGCGCACCTTGATCGCCAGCCACGGATAGAACGACAGACCCAAGTCCCCGGCCAGTTTCAGCTCCCGCCCGGTATGCTGCTTCACCGCCTGTGCGATCTCATCCTTGTAATCGTTCGGATCCACGAGTATGACGATGGCGGCGATGGCTAAAAGCAACAACGCCACCAAACCGAGCAGCGAAAACGCCACAATCTTTACTATACGCATGCCAATCCTCCGACCTTTGCCCACCGCAAGCGGTTGTCCATGAACTCGAACCGCGGCTTCGATTATCCCTCCCGGACATCGTTGCTGCGACCCTTTTCTGCTCCAGAATCAGCCCCTTGTACCGATAAATGCAGCTCCGGGCGCAGTCGCGCGTGCGTCCCTGGGAGGCGGCCTGAGCAATAACAAGAGAACCAACAGACTGCGCGCCTGGCTGGGGCACGTTTTCAATCCCGATGGCGAGCGGTCGCGTCGCCGGCTCGACTTCCTGGAACAGGCCCAGGCCGCGGGCGGCATCGGGGTGTTCGACCTGGACCTCGACACCGGGCTGATCCGCGGCTCCCGGCAATTCTTCGAACAACTGGGCATGCCGACGACCGAGGAGACCCTGAGCCGCGACCGCTGGCTGGCCTCGGTGCACCCGGAGGATGTCGAGCTGCTGGCGCACGACTTCCAGCAAGCCGTTGCCAACGGCGGACGCTACTCGACCGAGTATCGCGTCCTGCGCCCTGACGGCTCGACCATCTGGATCGAAGGGGCCGGCAAGCTGATCGGCGATCATGGCAGGAGCGGCGCGACGGAGTCCCTGCACGTCATCGGCACCACCATCGACATCAGCCGGCGCAAGCAGTCCGAGACCGCGTTGATCGAGGCCACGCGCAGCGCTGAAAGCGCCAACCGCGCCAAGAGCACTTTCCTGGCGAATATGAGCCACGAGATCCGCACGCCGATGAACGGCGTGATCGGCATGACGGATCTGCTCCTGGACACTGCGCTCGACCGCACGCAGCGCGAGTACATCGAGATCATCCGTAACAGCGGAAAGGCGCTGCTGCTGTTGATCAACGACGTGCTGGACGTCTCGCGCATCGAAGCCGGGCGCATGCGGCTGGAGCACACCCCCTTCAAGCTGCGCGAGATGATCGCGGAGATCGCCTCCGCGTTGGGCCTGCATGCGGCGAACAAGGGCCTGGAGCTGGTCGTGCACATGCACGGCGATGTGCCGGAAAACCTGCGCGGCGACCCCGAGCGGCTGCGCCAGATCCTCGTCAACCTCATCGGCAACGCCATCAAGTTCACCCCCGAAGGGGAGATCGTGGTTGAGGTATCCGTCGACGAGATGAGCAACGATATTGCGATTCTGCGCTTCAGCGTTGCCGATACTGGCATCGGTATTCCCGCCGATCGCGTCGATCACGCCTTCAGCACCTTCACCCAGGTGGACTCTTCCGCCACGCGCGCCTTTGGCGGGACCGGCCTGGGGCTGTCCATCGTCAAGCGTCTGGCGCAAATGATGGGCGGCACGGTCGGGGTGGACAGCGAGCCGGGAAAGGGCTCGAAATTCTGGTGCACCGCCCGCCTGGAAATCGCGGAAAGCAAGAGCGCAGCGGGTCCCCGGCTGAATCGCCCCGAGCGTGTGCTGATCGTCGATGACAGCGCTGCGAGCCGGCTCGCCTTGTCGAGCGAGCTGCAGGCGCACGGCTTCTCCGTGGAGACCTGCAGCGGCGCCGACGGTGTCGCCGCGGCTTTGACGGCGGCCAGCGCTGCCGGCAAGCCTTTCGCAGTCGTGCTGATCGATGAGCTGATGCGCGGCTCGGACGGGCAGGCGCTGGCGATGAAATTGCGCGCCGATCTCGGCCCGCGCGCGCCGAAGCTCGTCCTCATGAGCCTGATCGGCACGCCGCACAGCCCCAGGACGCTCGAAAAGCAGGGCTTTGCGGCCTGCATCAGCAAGCCCGTGCGCGAGGGCGATCTGATCGGCTGCATCGACTCCATTCTGACCAATGACACCTTCCTGACCACCACCCGCGTCGAGCTGCGGCGGGACACGACGGCTGCGTCGCTGGGCTCCGTGCTGCTGGTGGATGACAACCCGGTCAACCAGCGCGTAGCGCGCCACCAGCTCGAGAAGCTCGGCTTCAAGGTCGACGTGGCTCAGGACGGTCGCCAGGGCATCGCGAGCTGGGCGCGCGGGCGATACGACGTGATCCTGATGGACTGCCAGATGCCCGAGGTCGACGGGTTCGAAGCCACGCGCGAGATCCGCCGGCGGGAGCAGGCCGACCGGGCACCGGGAGGACAGACCACGCGGATACCCATCATCGCGCTGACGGCCAATGCGGTCGCCGACGATCGGGAGCGCTGCCTGGCGGCCGGCATGGACGACTACCTCGCCAAACCCATCGAGATGGAAGCGCTGCGCGCCTGCGTCATGCGCCATCTAACCGGGAGTGGCGCCGAGCCTCTGACCCCCGATGCGACCGAGCTTCATGCCCCACCCATAGCGCCGGCCGCCGTGGCCGGAACGACGGAAAAACCGGCGCCGGTCAACCTCCCCGCGCTGCGCGAGCTGGCCGGCGGCGACCGGGATTTCGAGCGCGAGCTGATCGCCACGTTCATCGCCAGCGGCGATGCGACGCTCGGCAAGATCATGGAATCGCTGCAGAGCGCGGACCTGCCGTCGCTGCGGCGGGCCGCTCACAGTCTCAAGGGGGCGAGCGCCAACCTGCGGGCCGATCAGCTGGCCGCCGCCGCCGGAGCCCTTGAGCAACTGGCCACAAACGCCGACCATTCGGGCTGCCAGGCGGCGACCGAAAAAGTACGAGAAGAATACGAACGCGCGACGGCTTATCTGAGGAGTGTGGCTTCATGACACGCGCCCTTGAACCGGCCCCGAGGCCGGATGGCAGACCGGCTGCGACGGGCAGAGCGGCCCTGGGGATGCTGCTGCTGGGGTCGCTCCTCGCAGCCACGGCGGCGCACGCGCTCGATCCCAACCGGCAGTTGACCCAGTACGTGTCCGAGACCTGGCATATTCAGGACGGACTGCCGCACGACAAAGTAAAGGCCATCGCGCGCACGCCGGACGGCTACCTGTGGGTGGGCACCCTGGAAGGTCTGGCGCACTTCGACGGCGTGCACTTCGGCGTCTTCGACCGGCGCAACACCCCGGAGATGATCAGCCCCAACGTCAACACGCTGATGGTGGACAGCAAGGCGCGTCTTTGGGTCGGAACGCAGATCGGCCTGATGCGCCTGGAGGGCGGCGAGAAGAAAACCGGCGGCCGCGGCGCGAAGCTGCTCATGTACAAAGGTCCCCAAGGACTGGCCGATGCGCAAATCCAGGCGCTGGCGCAGGACAGGGAAGGCCGGATCTGGGTCGGCACCCGCGCTGGCCTGTTTCGCATCGAGGGCGGCCCGCCCAAGCTGTTCACGACCTCCGACGGCCTGGGCGATGTGAACATCCGCGCGGTCCATCAGGACAAGAGCGGCACGCTGTGGGTGGCAAGCGGCGCCTCGGGGCTGTATCAGCTCAAGGGCGAGCGCTTCGTGCCCGCGCGCCAGATCCCGCCCGCCGACGCGGTGCGCGCGATCCACGAAGACAAGGACGGGAGCCTCTGGCTCGGCACGGAGAGCGGACGGCTCTACAAAGGTGACGGCGGGAGGTTCAGCGCCGTGACCGGAAGCCTCGGGGCGGTGCGCGCAATCGCCCGCGACAAAAATGACAATCTCTGGATCGCCACTTTCAACGGCGGACTGGTGCGCTACGCGCGCGGCACGTTCAGCGCGCTGCCCGCCGAAAGCCTGCCGCACAACGAGCTGAGCTCGCTGTACGAGGACTCCGAGGGGAGCCTGTGGATCGGCACCAACGGCGGTGGTTTGTTCCGCCTGCGCGATGGCAAGGTGCTGTCGTTCGGCACGGCCGAGGGGCTGCCCAACGACATGGTGTGGGCCATCTCCCGCGCCCAGGGCGGCGGGATCTGGATCGGCTCCGACGGCGGGCTCGCGCGCTACCGGTACAGCGGGCAGTCGGCGACCTCGGGCCGGTTCGAAAACCCCTCGCGGCAGATCGACCTGAGCAACGTGCGCATCCGCACCGTCCTGCAGGACAAGAGCGGCGCGGTGTGGATCGGCACCGAAGGCCGCGGTCTGTTCCGCTGGCAGGACGGGGACCTCAAGCAGTTCAGCCGCAAGCAAGGATTGTCCGGCGACTCGATCCATGCGCTGATGGAGGATTCCACCGGACGGCTGTGGATCGGCACCGACACCGGCCTCAACGCGGTCATCAAGGGCCTGCTGTACAAGGCCCCCGACACGATGATCGACCTGGGCGCCGTCACCATCAGCAGCATTCTCGAGGACCACACGGGCAAGCTCTGGGTTGCCACCGACATCCGCGGATTGTTCGTTCTCGACGGCGGGCGCATGCGCCGCTACGGCATCGACGGCGGCCTGCGCGTCATCGCCATGATGGAGGACAGCAACGGGAGCCTCTGGCTGGGCACCACCGGCGGATTGGCGCGCGTGCGCAACGAGCAGTTCGCCATCGTGGCCCAGGGCGAGGGGCCGATCAAGGAATCGATCCTGCAGATCCTGGAGGACAAACAAGGCCAGCTGTGGGTGACCACCAACAAAGGTTTGTTCTCGGTCCAGCGCGCCAAGGTCGACGAATACCTCGACTCCAACGGACGCGCCGAGGCGCCGGTGTTCCGCGCGTTCGGCCTCGACGACGGCCTGCGCACCATCGAGTTCAACGGCGGCAACACCACCGCCGGCTGCTTTACCGCCGATGGCAAGCTCTGGCTGCCGACCACCCGCGGCCTGGTGAGCATCGATCCGGCCAACATCCGCAGCAACCCGTTGCCGCCGCCGGTGCTGGTGGAGGACGTGATTGCCGACGGCGTCGTACAGGAGCGCGGCATCGAGGGACCGGGATTCATCAGGCGCATCCTGCAGCGCGCGGGCATCGGCGCGCAGCCTGAGGGCGAGGGCGCCCAGGAAGGCCTGCTGGTCGTGCCGCCGGGGGCGAAGAACTGGGAAATCCAGTACACCGCCCTCAGCCTGCAGGCGCCCAACCGCGTGCATTTCAAATACCGTCTCGAGGGATTCGACGGCGGCTGGGTGAACGCGGGCACGCGCCGCACGGCGTACTACACCGGCCTCAGTCCCGGGACGTACACCTTCCGGGTCGTCGCCAGCAATGACGACGGCGTGTGGAACGAGGACGGCGCGGCGCTGCGCTTCGAGCTGAAACCTTTGTTCTGGCAGACGTGGTGGTTCATCGGCGTGAGCGCCGTCGGCGTGCTGCTGCTCGGCGGCTACGCGTACCGCTGGCGCGTCAACCAGCTCAAGGAGAACGCCGAGACGCTGGAAGCGCAGATCGCCGAGCGCACCCGGGACCTGGCCGCGGCGAAGGAGGAGGCGGAGCTTGCGACCCAGACCAAGTCCCACTTCCTGGCCAACATGAGCCACGAGATCCGCACGCCGATGAACGGCGTGATCGGCATGACGGAGCTGCTGCTCGACACCCAGCTCAACGCCACGCAGCGCGATTTCACCGAGACCATCCGCGACAGCGCCGCAGCGCTCCTGACCGTGATCAACGACATCCTCGACTTCTCGAAGATCGAGGCCAACAAGCTCGACCTGGAGCAGGTGGACATGGACCTGCGCGACACCATCGAGGACGTCGCGCGTCTGTTGTCCATCCAGGCCCACATCAAGGGGCTGGAAGTCGTCGCCAACATCGATCCGGCGCTGCCCGAGCTGGTGGTCGGCGATCCCTCGCGCATCCGCCAGATCCTCGTGAACCTCGGCGGCAATGCCGTGAAGTTCACGCAGAAGGGCGAGGTCACCCTCGAGGTCAAGGTGCTGGAACAGGGGCCGCAAGGCGTGCTGGTACGGTGCGCGGTGCGCGACACCGGCATCGGCATTCCGCAAAGCCGGCTGAGCGCGCTGTTCCAGCCGTTCACGCAGGTCGACGCATCGACTACGCGCCGCTACGGCGGCACGGGACTGGGGCTATCGATCGTCAAGCGCCTCGCGGCGCTGATGGGCGGGGAGGTGGGCGCGGAAAGCATGGAAGGCCGCGGGTCGACGTTCTGGTTCAGCGCCCGCCTGGGCGTGTCGCATGCGATGCCCGTCGACAAACGAATCGGGCGCGACAAGCTGCGCGGCGTGCGCGTGCTCATCGTGGACGACAACCCGACCAACCGGCGCGTGCTCGCCGGGCAGATCGAGATGCACAACATGGAAGCGGTGTGTGCGGCCGACGCGGACGCCGGGCTGACGTTGCTGCGCGAGGCGGCCAGCGGCGCACGGCCGTTCGATGTGGCGCTGCTCGACTTCCAGATGCCCGATTGCGACGGCGTGGAGCTCGGCCGGCGAATTTCGGCGGACAAACGACTGGCCAAGACGCGCCTGGTGCTGCTCACTTCCTCGGGCCAGCGCGGCGACGCGCAGCGCTGCGCGGAGCTGGGATTCGCCGCGTATCTGCTCAAGCCGGTAACCCGCCACGACCTGATCGATTGCATGGAGCTGGTCATGGCCGCTTCCGGGGAAGCGTGGCACTCGCACTCCCAACCCATCGTCACGCGCCACCAGGTCCGCGCCAGCCGCGCCCATGACGGCCATCGGATCCTCCTGGCCGAGGACAATCCGGTCAATCAAAAGGTCGCGCGCGTGGTGCTGGAGAAGCTCGGCTACCGCGTCGATGCGGTGGAGAACGGCCGCGAGGCGGTCAAGGCCTGGGAGAGCGGTCGCTACGATCTGATCCTGATGGACTGCCAGATGCCGGAGCTGGACGGCTACGAGGCCACGCGCGAGATCCGCCGCCTCGAAGACCATCGCCGCATGACCGGCACGGTGCCGGAGAACACCAAGCAGCACATACCCATTGTCGCGCTGACCGCCCACGCGATGAAGGGCGATGACGAGAAGTGCCGCGCGGCCGGCATGGACGACTACCTCACCAAGCCGATCGATCGCGCGAAACTGGAAGCGTGCCTCGAGCGCCACACCAGCAAGCTCGTCCGCGCGGACCTCGGCTTGACCGGCAGAATGCCTGCCCTGAACGCCGCGCTCTTCGACGACGTGGAGCCCGAGCCCGTCGCCGTGGAGGACGCAACGCCGGTGGATTGGCCGGCGCTCCTGGAATCGATGGATGGCGATGAGGGGTTCGCGCGCGAGCTGGTGGAGCTGTTCATCGCGAGCGGCGATGATGCGCTGGCGAAGATCGCCGCTGCGATCGCCAAGCAGGATTACCACGCGGTCAAAGAAAATGCGCACGCGATCAAAGGCGCCAGCGCCAACCTGCGCGCGCTGGCCACGAGCGAGCTGGCGGCGCGCCTGGAAGCGGCGGCGAAGAACGGCAACAAAGATCAGATCCCGGCGCTGGCGCAGGCGCTGCAGGCGGAGATCCGCAGGACGATCGATTATCTGCGGACTAAGGTGGCGTAGGTAGAGCTGAGCCGTCTTAAGGCGAAGACTGAGGAAGGTATCGTGGTATCGCAGCGTCTTGGGTGGGGAGATACCCACAATTTTCGGGACCCGGCGAACATATGGTGCCTAACATCTTTGGAGCTGTTCGCCATCGGGGGCCGGGGCAGGCGCGGCACGGCTGAACGGAAAATTGTGCCTTCTTTATTTAAGAAGGCTCCCCACCCAAGACGCTGCAGATCATCGCGAGGGTTTGTCTTTTTAAGAACAGTCCGACAAACCGACCGTCTCAATCGAGAGCTAACGACCCGACGCACTCTCGGCTTGAGCTGCGGGGGCGCTGGGTGGGAGATATCCACAATTTTCAATTCAGCCGTGCCGTGTCTGCCCCGGCCTCCGTCGGCGAACAGCTCCAAAGCTGTTAGGCACCATACCTTCCCCGGTTCTTGAAAATTGTGGGTATCTCCCACCCAGCGCCCCCGCAGCTCAAGCCCGGCACCGACCGCGACGCCGCGACTCTTCGTTAGTAGTTGCATCATCCCGGCCGCAGATGCCGGCGGAGGGCCGCGTTACGCCGAGCGTTCCAGCACCACCGTGCGCCCGCCGATATCGAGCGCTTTGCCCGTCACGCGGTTGCGGCCCGTTTCCTTCGAGCGGTACAAACAAAGATCGGCGTAGGCGATCAGGCTGTCGACGCTGGCCGCTTCGCGCTCCTCGACCGCATCGTAGCCGGCCACGCCGAAGCTGGAGCTTACGCGCAGCACGCCCGCCGAGGTGATGAACTGGTGCGCCGCGACCTTGATGCGCATCTTTTCCGCGAACGTCAGCGCGTCCTCCACCGTCGTTTCCGGCAGCACGATCAGGAATTCCTCGCCGCCGTAGCGCGCCACCCAGTCGATGTCCTTGCGCGTGCTTCCGAGCAGCAGCTCGGCGAAGCCTTTGAGGACGTCATCGCCCGCCTGGTGGCCGTGCGTGTCGTTGACCTTCTTGAAATGATCGACGTCGCAGAGCACGACCGACAGCGGCCGCTGGTAGCGGCTGGCGCGGTCGATCTCCTTCGGCAGGCACTCCATCAGGTAGCGGCGATTATAAGTGCCGGTCAGCGCGTCGGTGATCGACAGCAGGTGGTTCTGGCGGTTGGCCGCGCGCAGGGACTGCTCGAGGCCGAGGATGCGGCGGCCGGTGTTCAGCCGCGCCCTCAGCTCGGCGTCGTCGAACGGCTTGGTGAGATAGTCGTCGGCGCCTGCCTCCAGACCTTTGATGATGCTCTCCTTGCCTTCGCGCGCGGTGAGCAGAATGGTGTAGACATAGCCTTCGAGCGGCGCCGCGCGCACGGCTTTGCACAGCGTGAGCCCGTCCATCTCCGGCATGTCCCAGTCGGTCAACAGCAGCGGAAAGAATTTTTCCTGCAGCAGCGCCAAAGCTTGCGCGCCGTTGGAGACCGCTTCCACTTCGAAGCCCGCGCGCTTGAGGCGCTGCGCGGTGAGCATGCGCGTGGTCGGCTCGTCCTCTACCAGGAGGATGGGCAGCTTGGCGTCTTTGGCGTCCGCGGTATCGGCACCGCCGGCTGTTGTTGTTTTCATGTGTTGTGCTATGAGGCCGCCACGGTGGATCGCGAGCCTGCGTTCCAGTCGAGCGCAAGCTCGGCCAGCTTGTCCGCCGGCATCGGCCGGCCGATATGATAGCCCTGGGCGTAGTCGCAGTTCACCGATTGTAGAAAGTCCAACGCCTGGCCGGTCTCAACGCCTTCGCAGCAGACCTTCAGCTCCAGGCTGTGGGCCAAGTCCACCAGCGAGCGCACGATGGTGCGGGCTTCGCGGCTGGACTGGATGTCCATGCCGAGCGACTTGTCGATCTTGATCTCGTTGAAGGGCATGCGATAGAGCTGCGTCAGGGACGAGAATCCGGTGCCGAAATCGTCCAGCGATAATCCCACCCCCTTGACGCGCAGGCGAGTCAGGATATCGAGCGTCCGGACCGGGTCTTCCAGCGCGGCGGTCTCGGTGACTTCGAGGATGAGCCGCGAGGTCTGTACCGCACGCCGGCCCAGCAGGTCGGCGAGGCGATCGGGAAAATCCAGGTCGGTCACCAGCTTGGGCGACAAGTTCACCGTCAGGGACAGGTCGAGCCCGGCGCCGCTCCAGGCGCCCACCTGGTTGATGCCCTCCTGCATCACCAAGTCGGTCATCGCCGCGATCAGGCCGGTGGTCTCGGCGAGCGGAATGAAGGCGTCGGGAAAGATCAGGCCGTGGTCCGGATGCTGCCAGCGCAGCAGCGCCTCGACCGCCGTGATCATCCATCCGCCCGACCGGCGTTGGACTTTCGGCTGGTAGTAGACCCGCAGCTGGCCTCGGTCGACGGCCCGCCGCAGCTCCTCTTCCTCGATGAAGTCCTTTTGCTGCATGCAGCGCGCGAGCATGCTCTCGAGATCCGGCAGCAGCAGGGGTTTTTGCATGATGCCCACCATGTTGAGGCCCAGCGAACGGCCGAGTTGCTCGGTGGATACGAGCACGCGGCCGTCCATGCCGCTGGCGATCAGGATCTGCGCCGTCGAGCGCTGCCGCCCGAGTTTGCGGATCAGCTCGATGCCGTCGACCTTGGGCATCTGCAGGTCGATCATGATCAGCGTGGGCTTCAGGCGCAGCAGCTGCTCGTCGAAGCGCTCGGCGTCGCTCGCCAGCGCCACTGCGAAGCCCAGTGAAGTCGCCACCTCCCCGATGAAATCGAGGATGTCCTGCTGGTCGTCTATGACCAGCAGCCGGTTGGGGCTGTTGAGCACCGCCGATTGATGCGTTTGCGACATCGGATCTTCCGTGCGGTTGGAGGTTTCAGCTTACTCCTGATCCAACACCGCGCGCACGCGGTTGGCCAGGTCGTTCAATGCATAGGGCTTGGCGATGAGTTTCAACCGGTTCTCGAGCAGACCGCGGTGCACGACCGTGCTCTCCGAGAACCCCGAGGTGAACAGCGCTTTCAACTTGGGCCTGATCCGCTGCGCGCGGTGAGCCAACGCGGGACCCTGCACACCGCCCCGCAGCGAGATATCGCTGAACAACAGGTCGATATCGTCGTTGGACTCGATTGTCCGCATGCCTTCATCGGCCGTACTCGCTTCCAGTACCTCGTAACCGAAAGAGCGCAGCGCGCCGGCCGCGGTGGCGCGGACATCGCCGTCTTCTTCTACGACCAGGACGGTCTCGCTGCCACCGGGCGCGGCCGACGATGGCGTGGACGAATCGCCGCGCTTGCTGACGGACTGCGTGCCGTTTGCGCGCGGAAAGTACAAGCGCACCGCCGTGCCGATGCCGGGCTCGCTGTACAAAGCGGCGGCGACGGCCAGCTCGCGCAGCTCGCCGTTGGCGCGCCGCGAGCGCTGCTCGAACTCAACGGGTTGCCCCGCCAATACGCTCTCGATCCGCCGCGTCATCTCGCTGTAGTGGACCGGCGTAGTGATGTCTTCCACGCTGCGGCCCTGTAGCGCGGCGAGCGGCAGCTGCAGCCACCGCTCGTAGCTCTGATTCATGTACTGGACGCGCTGATGCTTGTCGACGTAGGAGATCTGCACCGGGATGGCGTTCAGGAGCCGCTCGTAGAAATCGCGCGAAGTTTCCAGCGCCGCGTAGGCTTCGCGCGTCGCCGACACGTCCATATGAATGATGAAGGCACCTCTTCCGGTCTTGTCCGCCGTCTGCCCGTCCACGAACGGCTGCGCACGCAATTCGTAATAACGCACCGTGCCCGAAACGGCGACGCTGTAGGTCAGCGAAAACGACGACCGCTTCCCTTCCATGACCGCGCGGATGCCAGCGGCCGCACCGATCCCTTCCGGACAGCGCGCGGCTGCTTTTTCACACAGCGCGAGATAGTTTTCGCCGAAGCCGTACCGGGCGCCGATCAGCGCCCGGTCGATGGGGAAATCGCGCCAGAAGCGGTTGATCTCGACGATCTCCCCGCGGCTGTTCAGTACGCCGACCGCGGCATGCAGGGCATCCAGGGCACGCCTCTGTAACTCCTCAGCGTGGCGGACTTCCTCGGCATTCCGTTTGTCGTCGGTGATATCGCGCAGTGAACCCGACAGGCGTACCGGACGGCCGGACCGGTCGCGCTCGGCAGCCCCGCGCAAGTGGAACCAGCGCAGCTCGCCCCCCGCCGTGCTCATCCGGCAGGTGACATCCAGTACGTGCTGCTGCTCGAGATGCCGCCGTATATGGTGCAAGACCTGATTGCGATGGTCGGGATGCACGTGCTCGAACAAAGCAGTGAAGCTGTCGAGCGCGGTGGACCCGTTGCCACGGCCCAGCAGTTGCTCGAGTCCGGGACTGCACCATACCGCGCCGGTGCCGAGATCCCATTCCCATAAACCTTCGCCGCCGCACCGCGCTGCCCGTTCATACCGCTCGAGCAAGGTGCGCGCCGGGCTCTCCGCCGGCTTGGAGGCGGACTCGAGTAGCTCCTTGATAGGAGTCGTGGCCAAGACGGTACCTGTGCGAGGCGGGATACGGGGATTATCGGCTCCGCCGCAGGGACCTTAATGAGACAAATTCAAAGACATAGATACGGGAACGGCCCGTTGAGAGGACAGCCGGACTACCGCCCTTGGCCTGCGGAAATCCCCCAGCGAGCCCAGCCCGGATCAAGGGTTCTTGGCGGGAGGCTCTTCGTCCTTGCCGCTCCCGCCCTCACGCCCGGAAAACCAGTTCACGGCGTACTGCACCAGTTGCGCTCCGGTGGTCAGATTCAGCTTGCGCTTGATGCGCTGGCGGTGCGATTCGACCGTTTTGACGCTGAGATTGAGAGCCTCGGCGGTGTCGCGGGTGCCGGCCCCTTTGCCGATCATGTGAAGAATCTGCAATTCCCGATTGCTCAACCGGTCGATCGGATTGTTCGAGATGTAGCTGCCGCCGGCCGCGAACTTCTGGATCATGGTGTTGCCGACGGCCTCGCTGACGTAGATCCCGCCCTCCAGCACGCGCCGTACCGCCACCAGGAATTGCTCGCTGGCCGCTTGTTTCATGATGTAGCCATTGGCGCCGGCGCTGAGCATGCGCTCGGCATAGATGGTCTCGTCGTGCATCGACAGCACGAGAATGGGCAGGCTCGGGTAGTGGGCCCGCACATCGCGCACGAGCTCCAGGCCGTCGCCCTGCTTGAGGGAAATATCGACGATTACGGCATCCGGGCCGAGCTCGCGCACGAGCTGGCGCGCTTCGCGCACCGATTCGGCCTCCCCGCACACCGTCAAATCCTCTTCCTGGTCGATCAAACGACGCAGGCCCTGCCGCACGATCGGATGATCGTCGACGATGATGACCCGCCGGACCTTTTTCTTGCTCACCGCCTGACCAGAATTCATCCTGTAGTCCTCCGTGCGAATGTCTCCCCGCGGCTGCCGGTCTGGAGCGCGGCTCGGTTCAGCTGTTACGCGGCAATTCGGCGAACATCGGCTGGCGGCACGTGCTGACCATGCGCGCCCCGCCGCTCGCCCGCGGCTCGAAGCACACGCTTCCGCCGAGAACGTTGGCGCGGTACTGCATGATCCTCAGTCCCATCCCCGATGTCAGTTCCGCCCCGGGAATGAACCCGCGGCCGTTGTCGGTCACCGCAAGGGTGACCAGGTCGCCCTTGACGTGCAAATCGATAGTCACTTCCGAGGCGCGCCCGTGCCTGACCGCGTTGGTAAGGGCCTCCTGCGCGATCCGGTACAGATGCGTGCAGGCCGAAGCTTCCAGCGTGAGCTGCGGCCATATCTTGCTGTGAAAGCGTACCTTCACGTCGTACATTGCGCTGGCTCGCGTGGCGAGCGCGCGCAGCGCGAACGTCAGGCCGCCGCGCTCGATGCTGACCGGCGAGAGCCCGCGCGCGAGCGCACGCGTGTTGTCGATCGCGCAATTGACCAGCGCGACGATCTCCTCGGCATCCATGACGGCGGGATGGCGCTCCTTTTGCAGCCGCCCCGCCAGGCTGGTGAGCATCAACGCGATTCCGGTCAGCTCCTGCCCGAGCCCGTCGTGCAAGTCGTTGCCGATGCGCCGCTGCTCGCGATTGGCGATCTCGGTGATCTCCCGCTCGAGAACACGCAAGGCTTCTTCTCCGCGCCGGCGCGCGGTGATCTCGCAGCACGCCACCGCGAAAGCCGTCACATGCCCGTCCTCTACCACCGGACCGACACGATGCTCGAACCACCGCGTCTCCCCGCGCACGATCTGGCGGTATTCGTACACTTCCGGCGTGCGCTCCACGACCACCCGACAGTAGATCTCGCGCACCCGCTCCCGCTCGGATTCGGGCAGGAAATCGCCGATCGACCGCCCCGGCAGGGCCGGCGCCGACGGAGTAGCTGTAGTCGGCGATGTAGTCGAGCTTGTCACCCGGGAGCGTATTCGTCGGGACTGAGGTCTTGTCGACCTGCGCATCGAGCAGGGTGCCGTTGAGGTACACGTTGAGGCGATCGGTGGTCCACCACCGCAGCGACCAGTCCACGCCTTTGATGCTGGCTTCGCCGATGTTGCTGTTCACGTTGAAGCCGCCGGTGCTCGTCAGAATGAATCCTCTGCGCACCATGTCCGTGTAGTCGCTGTAGAAACCGGCCAGCTCGAGCGACAGCCTGCGCTCGAGCAGCAGCATCTTGGTGCCCAGCTCATAAGAGATCAGCGACTCGGGCTGGTAAGGCGGCTGGCCGAGGTTGTTGAATCCGCCGCTGCGGAAGCCGGTGCCGGCGTTCGCGTAGACCTTGATGTCCGGGCGCAGCTGATAGGAAATGAACACGCGCGGATCGGTCGAATTGAACGAGGCTTTCTGCTCGCCGACGACGCTGAGGCTCTTCTGGTCGTCCTGGAAGTAGCGCACGCCCGCGCCGATCTCGGTGCGCTCGTTCAAGTGGTAGGAGACATCGGCGAACACGGCCCAGGAAGGCTCTTTCCGGTCGGCGAATTCGGTGTACGGGCCCACGAATCCGGCAAACGAAAGGCCGCCGTCGGCCGTGTAGATGTCCTTGTAGTCGCGGTAGAACAAACCGGCCGTCCAGCTCCAGGGCCCGGTGCCGGTGGAATTCAGCCGCAATTCCTGCGTGAACAGCTTCTTCTCGCTCGTGTCGAACCAGTAGAACTGGTAGTCGGGGAAAAGGCTGCGCGCGTTCAGCGTGTAATACGCGGTGTAGTCCTGCGTGGCCTTCGTGTAGCTCGAGGAGCTCAGCAGGCGCACGGGGCCGAAGTCATAAGTTGCCGTGAGATTGAACAGGTTGTAGTCGTCGTGATACGGCGTGCGGGTGTCCGGATAGATCGGCGGCAGGGCCGAGGTCCGGTCTTCCTCGGAGATGTTCATCCACAGGTCGCCGCGGTTGCGGTGCAGGATGGCCATCGCGTTGACGCTGAATGCATCCGACGGGCGCCACAGCGCCTTCACCCTCACATCCGTCAGATCGCGATTGTTGGCGTCCTCGCGCTTCCCGGCCGAGGTCAGCTGGTCGATCCAGCCGCCGCCGTTGCGCAACGTGCCGGCGATGCGTATGCCGAAAACATTCTCCACCAGCGGCGCATTCAGCACCGCCTTGATTTCCTGGCTCGGCGAGCCGTCCTCGGTGAACGCGGCGGCAACGTCGCCCTTGAAGCCGAAGCGGTCCAGCTCCGGATTTTTGGTGATGAAGCGGATGGTGCCGCCGACGGCGCCGCCTCCGTACAGCGTGCCTTGTGGCCCGTGCAGAACCTCGATGCGCTCCAGATCGGTCGGGACGAGATCGATCTGGCCCGAGACGCCCGTGTTGTTGGAGGTCGTCACCGCAACCTCGTCCAGATACAGGCCGACATGCGAGGTGGAACCCACGGAATTGCCGACGCCGCGCAGATAGATGTTCGAAGCGCCCGGGCCGCGCTCGTAGATCACCATGCCGGGCACCGCGAACGACAGCGTCTTGAGGCTGCTGATGCCTTTCGACTCGATCTCCGAAGAGCTGAGCGTACTGATCGTCATCGGCACGTCGAGCGCGCGCTGCTCGCGTTTCTGCGCGGTGACGATGATCTCATCGATCTTGCTCGCGCCGACAGCCTCGTCCTTGGAGGCCGACTCGGCCTGCGCACCCTGCGCCGCGGAAGCATTGCCCTGCGCTGTCTGCGCGAGGCGGATCTGGACCATCGATCGTTTGTTGCCGTCCCGCCGGGCGGAGTCCGCCTTTTCCTCCAGAGAGGACAGCGGCTGAGGCCGGCGGATCAGCACCACGGCCGAGGGCGTGATGTCGTACGTCAGGTTCGTTCCAGTGAGCAGGACTTTCAGCGCCTGTTCCGTGGTGAACTCGCCCTTCAGCGCCTGGCTGGTCATGCCTTCGACGAGTTCGGATTTGTAGAACAGCTTGTGCTGCGAGGCGAGCGCCAGCTGCTGCAGGGCGCTGTTCAGATCCTGCGCGGGAATGTCCAGACTATACGTGGCGCTGCGCGCGTCGGTTGCGCCTGCGTGCGATGACAGGCCGGCGAAGACGGCGACGGCGAGTATCTGTAGGAGTTTCGCGGTAAATCGAGTGCGCATTGGCTCTCTCCCCTCGGTCTCTGCGGACGCGGCTCCAGGCCGCTTACCTACTAATACGTGCCACCGTTGGGAATCCTCAAACCGAGTGATGGCCGGTGGCATGAGCGCAACGACACGAAAGACCGGATCGCAACCGCCTACTTCATTCGCAAATAGATCGTGTCCGCGCGCGAGTAGTCCGCAGTCGCAGGGAGGTAGGACTGCACTGCCTCGACGAACGCGGCCGCATCGCCCGCGTCGAACACGCCGCTGATCTTCATCGCCGCGAGCTTTTGATCGTCCACCTGCAGCTGCAGGCGCGAGTAGCGGTTCAGGCGCCGCACGGCCTCACCCAAGGGCTCGGAATTAAGGATCACTTTGCCTTCGCGCCACGCCGTGGCGGCCTCGAGGTCCGCCTTCGCGCTGAAGATCGCCTGGCCATCCTGCTGCACACGCAACTCCTGTCCGGCGATCAGCTCGATGGGGCCCGCGCCCGGATGCACCGCGCTGCTCGCCACTCCATGATCCGGACCATTTGTGCTCCCATTGGCCGACTTTTGTCGATTCGAATGCCCTGCATCACCGGGATGCAGGGCGAGCGCGAGCCGTGGCTGCTGCGGCAGGATCGCCACCTTGCCCTCGAGCATCGCCACGTGCATCTGGCGATCCACGTATTCGACAGTGAAAACCGTGCCGACCGCCACGACCGTGTGGTCGCCCGCCTCGACCTTGAAAGGCCGGCCCGGATCTTTGGCCACGGAAAACTGGGCCTGCCCTTGAATGAGCCGGACGATGCGGCCATCCTTGGAGAAGCGCACCCGCAGCCGCGTAGCCGCATCGAGCGCGATGCGCGAATGATCCTCCAGCTCGATCGTGCGCTGCTCGCCGATCGCCGTCCGATACTCTCCGGGTTTCAATCCGAACGGACTGAGCTGATATGCGGCGGTCAACGCGACGCCCAGTGCTGCAACACCCGCCGCGATCCGCAACGCACGTCGCCGACCCAAACCGTGACTCACCCAGCGTCGCGCATTGGCCCGACGGGCGCGCGCGATGGCCTGCTCGCGCAGCGCCATGAGCTCCGCCGAGGTCGCGTGCTTGCCAACGGCCATCCACGATTGCTCCACGCGGCGGAACGCATCCGCGTACTGCGCATCCTGCGCAAGCTGCACCTGCAGGTTGGATTCGTCGATCCCGCTCCATTGGCCCAGACGCCGGCGCGCGAAGTCCTCCGCCGCCCGGTCCTCTGCGTCCGGCGAATGAGTGTCAGTGGGCGTGTGATCGCGAAAGATCATGCTGCTCCATCCCGGCGCCCGGCAGACCGGGCCAGGTGCGCCAATGCCTTAACCAGCTCCTTTTCCACCGTGCTCACCGAGACGCCCAGCATTTCGGCGACCGCACCCTGCTTCATGCCCTCGAGCCTCACCAGCAGGAAGATGTCGCGCGTGCGCTCGCCGAGCCGCGTCAGCGCGGTCGCGACGCGATTGAGCTCCTGCTCGACTATTAATACGTGCTCGGGCGCCCTTTCCTCATTCGCGTAGACCTCGCCAAGCTCCTGCGCGGCGGAGTCGCTCCATTCGACCGTGACGCCGTGGGTCAGCGCCATGCGCTTGTGATCCCGCCAGCGATTGACGGCCGAGCGGAAGATATAGCCCTTCGCCTGCTCGGCGGATTCCCAGGTGACGCCTGATCTCAGCGCCCGCAGGACCACGTCCTGCGCGAGGTCTTCCGCCTGATCGACGGCGCCGCACTTGCGGGTGAAATACTTGACCAGCGCCGGGCGCATCTGGGCGACGATGCGGGCATTGGCCGAAAGCTCGCCGGGCGCGTTGAGTTCTGAGGTGATCACGGTCTGAACGATCGTCCGGGCATTGGCGGGCGCCAGTGCGTTGGATCAGGTCGTTAGACCATAGCGTGGACCGATTCCCACGGGCTTTCAAGCGCGGCGCGCGATTTAAATTGAGGATTTCGCCGCGTGACACGTATTAAGTAAGTGCGGGGTCTGCCCGCAGGGCCGGTGCGCCGCAGCGTCATCAGGCCCGGACGCGCGCGCCTGAGTCTACCCGCCGGTTGAGCAGCGTCGCGAAGATGAAGCCCGCCAGACTGAGCAGACCGAAGAACCAAAGCATCGAAGCGTAGCCTTGCACGTGTGTCGTGCCGGCGCCGCTCTGATCGTTCAAATATCCGGCGATGAGATTGGCGCTCATCAAGCCGACGTTCTGCAGCATCGCCATCAATCCGTAGGCCGTTCCGGTCTGCTCCGCCGGAACATATTGCGTAACCGCCGGCCACAGCACGGCCGGCACGAGCGAGAAGCTCACGCCGAGAAGCGCCGTAGGCACCCACAAGCTGACGTGGTGATAACTGAAGAGCAGAAAGGTGAGCGGCAGGAGCAGCGATCCCGCCGTCATCAGCGCCGCATGCCGGCCGAAGCGGTCGACGAGCAATCCGAAGAGCGGCGTCGCGAAGACAGCGGCCAGGAACACGAAGCTGTTCATGCGGCTCGCCTCCGCGAGCGTAAGCTCCCGGGCATGTTGGAAATATTTGATGGCAAAGGTGCTGCGGAAGGGAAAGATGACCGAATAGAACGCGACGCACAGCCCGACGAGGTACCAATACTGCGCGCGAAAGCTCAGGAGCGTCCGCCACTCGATGCGCTCGCTCGGCGCGGCCACGGCCAGCGTACCGCGCGCGGCTTCGTACCGGTCCACGATGACATACGCGATCACTCCAGCCAGTGACAGCGCGGCAAATCCCGCGGCGAGCCACAGCGGCGGCTGCCAGCCCTGCTCATATAAAGAGTGCGCAAACGAAGGTGAACGGTCGGCGAGGTACGAGCCCAGCCGCGCAAGACTCAGATTCAATGCCAGAAACAAAGCAAGGTAGCGGCCCAGGAACCACTGCGATATCGCCACGAGGATCGCCACCAGCAGCGTCTCCGCGCCGAGCCCGAACAGCAGCCGGCCCACGGCCATGACGGGGAAATGGCTGCCGAATGCAGTGACCACCGAGCCCACGAAGCACGTCGCCGCCGTCGCGAACATGACCACGCGCGCGCCATAGCGATCCACCAGCACTCCGCCCGCGAGCACCATGAAAATGTTCGGCAGGCTGTAGACGGCGTTGAGCGAACCGATCTGCAGATCGGAGAAGCCCAGCTCGCGCGACAGCACGTCCGCGAGCGGGCCGATCGAATCGTAGACGTAGTAGTTCCCCAGCATCGCCAGCGCCGTGGCCGCGAACATGAGCGTTCGCATCGTAACCGACGGCGCGGGACGGGAGTTGTCCATCAAATGGAGAGGGCCTTTCGGGTGTCGCCGGAGACCAGAACGGTCCGAATGCAAAAGCAGGCGGCCGGCCTGGGACCCTCGGGTATTTCCGTTGAACTCGCCCGCATACGATCGATGAAGGGCGCGCCTCCGTCAAGCCCGGGAGGGGCGAGGCCAGAATGACTCGGCGGTACGGTGGTGAACCGCGGATCAATCCGTGTCCGACACTGCGGCGGCCGACAGCCTCTCGCGGTCGACCACCTTACCGTCCTTGATCACCGCGTGGATGCTGCGGTAGTTCTGCGCGCTGTCGAGCGGATCGCGATCGAGGATCAGCAGATCGGCAATCTTGCCCGCTTCCACGGTGCCGATCCGAGCATCGAGTTTGTACGCCTTGGCGATATTGCTGGTAGCCGATTTCAGTATTTCCATCCTGTCCATGCCGTCCTCTTCCAGCGCGACCAGGGCGTCGAAATGCGCCTCGCCCAGCGCGAACCGCGCCATGCCCGGATCCGACGCCGCCTGCGCGTGGCTCACGGGCACGCCGTCAGTGGAGAACAGAGTCGTGACGCCCGCTTTGATCATCTTGCGCTGATTGATCTTCTCGTTCTTCATCAGCCCGACAAAGAAGCTGGCCTCGCCCCATGACGCCGGCAACGGATTGGCCTTCTCCCGGGCTTCGATATCATCCAGGAACTTCTGCCGGAACGGCCGGATGGCGACGGCTACCTTACGATCGACCAGCTTGCGGATCGTCTCGTCCGGAATCGAAGCGACCGGACCCGTGTTGTCCCCATGCGCGACGATATCCACGCCCGCGTCGACGGCCATATCCAATGTTTCCACCGAAAGCGTGTGCGCCTGCACGCTGAAACCGGCGCGGCGGCCTTCCTCCACGATCACCTTCTGCTGGCGCGGCGAGAACGTCGGATAGCTGAAGTGCGCGGTGTTGTGGCTGGTGCCGGCATACTTGAGGAAATCGATGTCCTTCCTGAGGTACTCACGCACGACGGGCCGCAGCTGCTCGGGAGGCAGCCATAGGAGCGCGCGCCCGGTACCCTGCTCCCAAGTCCCGTTGGTTCGTTTGACGAACTCCGCGCTGACGCGGGATGCATCGGTGGCGTTGAAATCCGGCGAGAACGGCCCTCCCCATCCCACGGCGTTGCCGGCGAGATAGATCCGACTGCCGATCGCCTGGCCGGCGTTGATCATGTCGCGTACCTTGACCAAGGCCTCCCGCGGCCCCCAGGTATCGAACAGCGTCGTGACGCCGTTGCGTAGCGTGAACTGCACAGGTCCGAAGATGAGGTCCTGATAACGACCCTCGTATCGGATCAGCTGTTCCAGGCTCGCGAAGACGATATGCACATGCGCGTCCATCAGGCCGGGAATCACGAATTTGCCGCGCGCATCGAGTTTTCTCGCGCCCGCCGGAACGGTGACTGCGCGCGCCGGTCCCACCGCGGTGATACGCCCGTCTTCGATCAGCACCATTCCGTCATGCAGCGGCGCCTTGCCGGTGCCATCGATGATCGTCGCACCGGTGATAGCGAGCTGCGGGGCAAGCGCTGCGCCCGCAGACGGGAGAGGGATGCCCAGGACGATGCCGATCGACAGTGCTTTGATGAAATGGAACGCAGCTGCGTGCGGCCTCATTGCGTTTGTCACTGATATTCCTTGGTTCCTCAGAAGGAGTACCCGAGCTGAAGGCCGATCGTACGGGGTCTCATGCGGTAGCCGTAGTACTGCCCACCGAGGTGAAAAGTGAAAGCGTCTTCGTTGGTCAGATTCCGGGCATACAGATCGACGTTGAGGTTCTTGATCGTCACGCGTGCCGACGCGTCGAGCTTCACGTAGTCGCCCGACTCCGTAGCGGGCGATTGTGGTACCGCGCTGTAGAACGTGCCGACGTAGATCGCATCCGCGCGCACGGAGCCCGGGTAACCCGCGATGTCGAATGCATACTGCAATCCGAGGTTGGCGTTGACCTTCGGCGACCCCGGCAGCCGGTCGCCGGCGGTGACGCCCTGCGCCGGTACGTCTTTGGTGAGCCGCGCGCGGATGTAGGATCCGCCAAAGTCGGCCCGGATCGAATCGGACAGAGGAACGTTTGTCTGGACTTCCACGCCTTCGTTGCGTGCGCTGCCGACGTTCTCGGTGTAGATGATGCCGCCGCAGAGCGCGCTGGCGCTGCCCAGCATCACCGCGCTCGGCACGCCGCTCCATTCCATACGGAAGACCGCGGCCGAGACAGTCGCTCCGCTGCCGGGGAACGCAAACTTGCCGCCGAGCTCGTAGCTGTCGACCTCGTCCGGATCGACGGACCGGGTCGACTCCAGCGTGATGTTAGTTCCGTCGGCGATGCCGTCGTTGTCACGATCGCATAGCCCCGCCGCCAGACCCGGCTGCGGACTGCCGAGGCGAAAACCCTGCGCCCAGCTGGCATAGAGCAAGGCTCCATCGGCGGGCTGGTAGCTCAGGTTCGCGCGGAAGGTCGTGCCGGAAGTCTTGGCCTCGCCTCCCTGGTGCGTACCGTCGGGTCCGTAGTAAGGACTGGGCACGGTGTCCACGCGGAAGCTGCGATCGTACTCATATGCCCGGACGCCGCCGGTCAGCGTAAATCCCGGCAGGAACTTCCAGGAGGCCTCGCCGAAGGCGGCCTTCTGCTTCAGATCGCGCGTCTCGGGACGGTTCCCCAGCAGCCGTACGCCCGGCGCGATCGGATTGAGCGCGAGGTCCCCGTGCCACACGATGTCGTAAACGACTTTGTCCTTGACTTCCTCGGCGTAAAGACCGCCAAGGAAATTCCAGGCGCCATCGAGCTTGGTTGCCAGACGAATCTCCCCGACATGCTCGCGATGGTCGCTCGGCCCGTCGACCGACACGGGCAGGTTCGTGCCGAACGCCGTGTAGGGATACGTCGACACCGAGCTGCTCTGCACGTCGGAGTACGTCGCCAGGAGATCCGCCCACCCGAGATCGTATTCCATCACCGCGTTGGCGATGCCGATGTCGTAGTCGTTGACGCCGCCCTTCTGTCCGCGACGCACATGCTCCGGCGCCACCTGCAGAATAGCCTGCTCATAAGTACCGGTCCGCGCGAATGCAAAGCCATCCATGTCGGTCTTCTGCGTCAGATAGCCCAGCGTGAATCTCAGGTCTTCGCTCGCCTGGTACAGAGCGGCGATGCGCCCGCCTGTGGAGCGCGTCTCGCCGACTTCATCGTCATCGACCGCAAATGCATCGGCGCCATACGGTGTGGCGGCCGCCGCTTTGAATGCCACATCGGATCCGGCGCGATTGCGATAGAAGCCACTGTCCTGAAAGCGATAGGCGGCGGCCCGGATCGCGAGCTTGTCTTTGATGAGCGGCAGGTTGCCCACGCCCTGAATCGTCTGATTGTCGCCGCCGGTGCCGGAGGTGAACGAGTAACCGGCCATCACGCTGCCTTCGACGCGATCCAGCTTCGGCGCCACGGGTATCGTCCGTACGGTCCCACCCAGCGAGGAATTGCCGAAGGCAGTGCCTTGCGGACCGCGGAGCACCTCGACACGCTCGATGTCGACGAGCTTGATGTCGACGTTCGAGCCGCCGCCGAGCCCGGCCGAGTTGGTCGTCGGCGTCTCGCCGAAGTAAGTTCCGGTCGTCGTGCCCGAGCTGAAGTTCTGGTACTGCAGGGTCGTCTCGAGGCCGCGGATCACGATCGCCTGACCTCCCATCGAGCCCTCGCCGACCTGGTTCACACCCGGAATCCCGCGAAGGTAGTCCTGTGCGTTCACCAGCCCGCGCCGCTCGATCTCGTCCCTGCCGATAGCGGTGATGCTCATTGGCACGTCCTGGATGTTCTCGGCGCGCTTGGTGGCGGTGACGATTATTTCCTGCACTTTGTCGCCGGAGCCCGCGCCCGGGCTTTCCTCTTCTGCCGTGTTCTGCGCCCGGCCGCCGGCCGATTGACTTGCATCCGACTGCATGGACTGCGGGCGCGCCGAGGCCAGTTGCAATGGCCGGCCGGCCGCTACGTTCGCGGAGATTTTTACGGGCGACTGGTCTTTCGGCACGATCAGCATGGCGCCGGTCGATGCGTCCAGGCTGACGCGCAACTCGGTACCTTCCAGCAGCTTCTTCACTGCATCCTGCGTCGTCAGATTGCCACTGACGCCGGCGGTCTTCAGTCCCTTCAATTTATCCGGCTGGTAGACCAGCTCCACATCCGATTGTTTGGCAATCGATTCGATTGCGGCCAGCAGATCGCCGGCCGGCACGTCGATCCGCTGCACCGAATCCGCCACCGCCCGCGCCGACAGCGCCAGCGCGCATGTCAGCAGGATCAACGCTTTGGTCGTCTGTTTGAGCTGCGGCATGTCGTCCCCCAGGTAATTCGTAGAACCGAAACGAAGGACACGGGGAAATCACCTACAGGGACGACCGGCGATCGGTCAGGCTAGCGTTTTTGTTGCGCCAGCAGGATGCGCTCGCCCTCCTGGCGGGCGGTGATCCGGAAGCCATCCTCCAGCAGGCGCACGAATGCGGCGACGTTCGTCGCCTTGAACTTGCCGCTGAGCCGGATCTCGGCCATCGCCGGGTCCTGGATGACGATCTTGGTTTCGTTGTAGCGGTTGAACTCATCGACCGCCTCGGTCAGATCGACGTCCCGGAAGACGACGAAGCCCAGGCGCCAGCTCAGCGCCTCCTGGACCTCGGACAAAGGTTTGGACTGCACGAGCATGCCCGTGCTTCCGGTCCGTGCAATGCCTCCGGCCGCAAGCACGAAGCCGCCGTCGGCGCTCGAAGCGGCGTGAGTTTCCGGCTGAACGGTGCGCGCGGCATCCTCGACCCTGACTTTGCCCTCCGTCACGACGACGCGCACATCGTCGCGGTCGCGGCGCACCGAGAATCGCGTGCCCAGCACGACGATTCGTTTGTCGCCGGCGCTGACGACGAATGGGCGGCTGGGATCGGCAGCCACCTCGAAAAACGCCTCCCCATGCTGCAACTCCACGCTGCGCTGCTTGTCCGTCAGCGCCACGCGGATTTCGCTATCGGTGTTGAGCGTCACCTTGGACCCGTCCTTCATCGGGACCGATGCAAGACCTCCGATCGGCGTGCTATAGGACGGACCGAGCGGCCTGAAGTGCCAAGCGAGCCCGGCGGCGGCACAAACGAGTGCCGCAGCCGCCGACAGCAGCAGCGGTTTTCGCGGCGGGCGCCGCGGAACGGAGGCCATGACTGCGGAAGCCGCCGCGCCCTCATCGAAGACCGGCGTGAGATTGAACTGCTCGGGCGTCGGCACCGTGCGGCTCGGCAGGCCCGCACCCAGCGCCTTGAACCGGTCGGCCTTGCGCCAGGCGGCCTCGAGCCTGATGAAGGCCACCGTGTGGGCCGTCGATTCGTCCAGCCAATCCTCGAGCGCAGCCTGGTCGCGCTCGCTCCACTGGCCGCTGTCGCGCTGCGAAAGCCATTCCGCGGTCCGGTGCTCGATCTGTTGATTACTGCTTGCCATCTTCGGATTCGCTTCCGCCGATCGGATCCTGCGCGGCCGGCGGCGGGCTCTGGCTCTCGCCGAACAGCGCGTGCGCGAGGATGCGCATGCCCTTCTGCACCTGAAACTCGACCGTGCGCACGCTGATTCCGAGAATTTCGGCCACCTCGGACTGCGGCACGTCGTCGACTTTCCTGAGCCAGACCACTTCCCGGCACCTGGGCGGCAGGAGGCCGAACGCGTTGGCCAGCTGGCGCAGCTCCTGCCGGGAATTGATGCGGCGCTCCGGCGACACCTCATCTATTAAGACGTTCAGCGCGGCCGGATCGCTGACGGCGTCGATCGAAACGATGCGGTTGCGCCGCACGCGGTCGACGATGAGATTGCGCGCGATGGTGAACAGAAAAGATTTCGCGAATGCCGGCCGGTGCGACCGGGCGGCCTCGTATACCTTCACGTAGATGTCCTGCCGCAGATCGGGCACTTCTTCGCGGTTCGGCCAGATCCGCGTGAGATAGCGCACCAGAGCCGCCTCGTGCGGCAGGATCTCGCGGGCAAACCAGGCGCTCAGCTTCTCGTCCACCGGGCGACGATACACCTGGGGAGATGCCGGTTCCCAGGGATTTACGCGCTCCGGCCGGCGGCGGAGAAATACTTTGCCGGCCTGTAGGTGATTTGTCGCCGCCGTTCGTTCCGGTTGAGTTTGAGGCCCGCGGTGCGGCGCACCTTTCGAGCGCCAAAAGACCCTGGAATGCCCCCCGCGCGGCGCCCAAAGCGATCCTACGGCTTCAGATGCTCGACGAAATAATCCCGGATCGTGTTCTGCCAGTACACGTGCTCGCGCGTGGAATCTTTGTACATGAAGCCGTGGTTGCCTTCCGGGAACACGTTGAGATCGTAGCGCTTGCCGGCCTTGATGAGCGCTTCGATCATCTGCATCGGCTGGCCGAAAGGCACGTTGACGTCGCCGGTCGGTTGCAGGATGAGATATTTGCCCTGCAGCCGGTCGGCGAAAAGCGTGTTGTTGGCATAGTCGTACGCTTCGGGGACGTCCTGCGGCCGGCCGCCCATGTAATTTTCGATCGCCAGCGCGAACGGCGTGTGCAGGTCGATCGCGGGCGCAGAAGCCACGGCCACTTTGTAGAGATCAGGGGCGAACAGCATCGCGCGCGTCGTGAAGAAACCGCCGTAGGACGTGCCGAAGATTCCGACGCGGCTCATGTCCATGTACGGGCGGGTCTGCGCTACCTGGCGCAAAGCCGTGGCGTGGTCAGGAATTTCGTTGCGTCCCAGGTTGCCGTACACGACGTCCTGGAACGCCTTGCTGCGATCCGGAGTTCCGCGCCCGTCGACGATGAACGTGATGAAACCCAGCTGGGCGAGCGCGTCGACAAACGTGAAGTGCCCGGGCAGGCGCGAAGGAACGAACCGCGTGGGGACGTTGGTCACCTGCGGTCCCGCGTAGATGTACTCGATCACCGGGTACTTCTTGCCTTCGTCGAAATTCCACGGCTTGTGAATGATGCCGTAGAGATCCGTCCTGCCATCCGCCGCCTTCACGACAAACGGCTCCGGCGCCTTCCAGCCCAGTTGGGCCAGCGCGCTGACGTCGGCGGTTTCCAGCGTCGCGACGCGGCTGCCGTCGGCGCGCCGCAATTCCGCGGTGGTCGGGCGCGTCACCGTCGAATGGGTATCCAGGAAATAATCGCCCGACGGTGAGATCTGGATCGCGTGATCGCCGGTAGCCTCGGTCAATTGTTTGAGATCGCGTCCGGCCAGGCTGACGCGCATCAGATGCGTGTCGTACAGGCGGTTGAGATCGCAGTGCGCGGTGAAATACACGAGACCTTTCTTCTCGTCCACGCGCAGGATTTCCTTCACCGGATATTCTCCCCGCGTCAGCTGCGCCAGGAGAGCGATTTTTCCCGCCTTGTCAGGACCGTACAGATACAGCTGATTGAAGCCGGAGCGCTCGGAGGACACGATGAAGCGCCCGTCCGAGAGCATCTTGAAGTCCGGCTCTTCATTGCTGCTGAACCGCATGTGGGCGACGACGAAGGTGTCCTTCTCGTCCGACCACAGCACGCGCACCTGGCCGGTCGCGCGGTGCGCCGCCCTCAGCTCGACGCGCTTGCCATTCCTCGACAGCCAGAAGTAGAGGAACTCCTGTTTGTTGGGATGCCAGCCCGCGGAGCGCAGATACGTGGCGTCATCCCCCATCTCGACGGCGACCTTGCCGCCATTGAGCACGTCGACGAAATGCAGCTGCTGCTGGGGCAGCGCGCCGCCGGCCTGCGCGTACATGTGGTACGAGATTTCCTCCTGCCGCTTGAGCCAGTGGACGACGGGCATGTAGTGCACCTGGCGTTTGTCCACTTTGAAGGCCGCCACGGTGTTCCCGTCCGGGGACCAGACGCTGCTGGCCAGCGGACGCCCGCCGTCGCTCCAGCCATAGCGCTCCACGCCATCGTCGGTGAGTTTCTTCAGCCGGTTATCCACCGCGCTGCGCAGCCAGAGATTGGAGTCCTGTACCCGCAGGAACAGGTTGTTTCCAGGTCCGGGCACTTCCGCGACCGGGCCGCCGGCCGGATATTGGGTCCCCGTAACCTGCGGCTCGCGCCGCTTCAGCGCCACTATTTCCTCTGGCGACACTTCACGCACCCGGTAGTCGCTCAAAGTGAGATCGAACTTGCGACCCTGGATCTCGAACCGGACGGCCTGATCCTCGTTGATGAAGGAAAAGGTGTCGAAGGTTCCGCCGGTCCAGCCTGAGCCGACCGCACCGGCAAGCGCGGTACGCAGCCGATTGTCGTCGAAAAACGGCCGCCGCTCGCCCGAGGCCGGATCGACTTCCACGAACCGCCGCTCGACCCCCGCACCCGAGGCGTAAACAAAACGGCTGCCATCCTTGCGCCAGATGGGCGTCACTTCGCCTCCGACGACCAGCGACGGGAAATCCAGGATGCGCTCGTACATGACCTGCTGTTCCTGCGTCACGTCCGCGTTCACCGCGCCCGTCCAGGCGCCGATGACCGCCAAACCAACACTCAGCAGGGAACCGATCGTCTTCAGTTTCATGGTGCGATCTCTATTTTTATAGGGTTAGGGCGAGCTGCCATACCGGCCGGAATCCCGCGTCAGCCGGCCTCCCGCAACTCACGCCCGCGGATTGTAGGACAGTCCGACAATACGAGCCTAGAGCACGCAAATAGTTCCGCCCTGGCTTGCACGCCGGTCCCCAATAGGGCACAGGGATGTGCCCCCGCCACCGCAGGTGGCGTGAGGCGAGCAAAAGTCGCTCCCGGCATCCATGCCTCGGCAACCGCTCCATGCGTTGCTCTACCTCCTACCGCGGCATTCCGTCCATCCTTGGACGTCGTCGGGCAGGAGCCCGATCCCTCGCTCGAGATTAGAACCGCCGGGAGAGCGTGAGTCCCAGGGTCCGCGGACGAACGTACGCGAAACCATACGGCGGGTTGTAGCCGAGCCCACCGGTAATGATGCCGCGTTTGTCGAAGGCATTGGTGAGGAACATGTTGAGCTGCCATTCGTCGAACCGCGCGCCGACGCGAAAGTCCGTCTGGGCGTAGGCGGGAAGCTCCTGCCGCCGGGGCGCCGCGAGGGTGCCGAAGCGGCCGATGCGATCGCCTACATAGCTCAACGTGGCGCCGGCGAAACCCCGCGCGCCGCTCCACAGCGCGAACTCCTGGTCCACCGCAAAGTTGCCGGAGAATCGGCTGGTGAATGGGAGGCGATCGCCCTCGGCTCCGGGCACGCTGCTGTTCGATGGCAGCGGCTCGGTGAGCACGGCGTCGGTCAGCGTCACCCAGGCGGCGACCCTCAGATCCCGCACCGGCTTCATTTCGACCGACAGCTCCGCGCCCTGGGTTTTGGCGCGCCCGCCATTGAAGGTGTAGCTCAGACGCGTCTGCGGATTGATCGAGCCGAGCTGCAGGTCCTTCCAATCGATGGAGTACAGCGCCAGATCGACGGCGAACCGCTGATCGAGGAAATCGCCTTTCAGGCCAAGCTCGTAGTTCTGCGAGCGCGCGGGCGAATACAACGCCGGAGTAACACCGCCGGGCACCACGTTTGGTCCGCCAACGCTATACCCCGAGGCCAGCCGGGCATACACCATCAGCTCCGGCGTCATCCTGAACCGAGGCGTCACCAGATAAGTGAACGCATCGTCCTTGGTGCTGACTTCGGGACTGATGACCGGCGCGCCGGAACCGATCGTCTGCAATTGCGACGAGGTCTGCCGGACAAACGACTTGCGCCCGCCGACCTGGACGTCGAAGCGGTCGGTGAAGTGATAAGTGAGGTCGGCAAAGCCGGCGTATTCGGCGAGCGTGGTCGGAAAGTCCAGGTGCAGCGCGTTGCCGAGGATCGCGCCGGTCGCGGGATTCATGGCGAGCAGGTTTTGTTCGGCGGGCGAATCCTCGTGCGTGTAGAACGCTCCGGCAAGCAGCTCGAGCTTTTGCGCGAGCGGCACCGAGAAGCGCAGCTCCTGGGAATACTTGGTCGTCCTGAAGTCGTCGAAAACCGGGGCGCCAGTAACACCGAAGGTGCTGTTGGCGAGGCTGCTCAATGCCCAGCTGTAGTCGAATGAGTCGTGAAGCGTGGTGATCGTGTAACCGCTCACGGACGTCAGGTCCCCGGCGCCCAGCCTGATGTTCGCGACCGCGCTGTAGGCCTGATTCTCTTTGTAGTAGGCGCCGATTCCGGGCAAGCGATTTTGCTGTAGATCCCCGAGCCCGGGCTGGATGTCCACATCGTTGGAACCGTCGCCCTTGATCTCCTGGTACAGCGCGCCGACCTTCAAAGAAAACGCGTCGGAGGGTTTCCATAAGGCCGAAAGGTGGCCGCCGCTGTAGCGGGCCGCGTTGATCCCTTCGATGCCGCGGACGGGATTGTCGATATAGGCCGGATCCTCGCGTGTGAACCCGCTGAGCCTCAAAGCCAAGGTCGCGGCGACTGGAACATTGATCGAGGCACGCACGTTGTAGCCCAGCTGCGCACCGTTGCGCACGCTGTTGGTGCCGGCTTCGACGCGCCCGCCGAACCGGTCGGGCGACGGATCCACCGTTACGAATTTCATCACCCCGCCCATGCTGTTGGCGCCGTAGAGCGTTCCCTGCGGCCCGCGCAGCACTTCTATCCGGGCGAGATCGCTCGGATCGAGGTCCGGCACCTGATTGCCGCCGCCGAGGCTGGTCGAAGCGCCGTAGGGAACGTCGTCCACCGTGACGCCCACCGTCGGGTTCGCGGCGGTCGCCGCGGAGCCGCGCAGCGACAGGGTCTGAATACCCTGAATGCGCGGCTCGATGCTCATGCCGGGAATGGATGAATAATAGTCCTGCAAGCGCAGCCGATTGCTGTCGACCAGCCGTTCGGCGCTGATCGCGGTCACCGCCATGGGCACTTCCTGCAGCCGCTCGGAGCGTTTCTGCGCGGTGACCAGGATTTCCTCGGTTTTGTCGTCGGCGAAGTCCGCGGACTGCGCCTGCATGGCCGTGCGGGAGGAATTGGCGGAAGAGGACGTACGGTGCTGCTGCTCGGCGACCGCAGCCTGCATCATCCTCGCGGTTTGCTGCTCCTCCCGCCCGTCCGCGCGCGGGTTGTTTGCTGAAGTCCGCGACCCCGCCGGCCGGATGAGCACAGTTTTGCTATCCAAGTATTCGGCGATGAGTCCTGCCGGCTCCAGAATCCTGCGCAGCGCCTCATCCGCGGTGTAGAGGCCCGACAGGGGCTGACTGGTCAGCCCGCGGCCGAGCTTCGATTCGACGATCACCGTGAGGCCGCTTTGTTCCCCGAACGCCGTCAATGCCGCGCCCATTGGCTGTTGTTTGATGTAAAAGTTGACCTTCGGCGCCGCGGCCTCCGGCGTTTGAGCCCGCGCGCCGCCGCAGATCGCCGCGCTCGCGACGAGCCCCAGAAGAGCGAGCTGTAGCTGCCGTGAAATCTTCATCGTGGCTCCCCGGTGTGCTCGTTTAACGTGGGTCGAGCAGTGCCGGGATAAGACGCGGGCTACCGGGGGCTCGGGTACGGGCGCCACAAAAGAATCCGCCGGCCGTACCCAACCCCCGGGTCCAAAGCGTCTTATCATGAGTGCCCCAGTGGCGCATCCATGGCGGCGGTTCGGTGGCAGCGCAGCGTAACGCCCGGAAAATTCCCGGCCCCGAAGAGGGCCTGGAGCAGGCCTACCAGCGCTATCGGCTGGAGTTGCGGCATTTCTTCGAGCTCAATGCGCGCGATGCGCAATCCGTGGATGACTTGATGCAGATGATGTACCTGCAGCTGCTGAAGAGCCGGCCTGGGGAGCCGGTGCGCGAACCGCAGAGCTATCTGTTCCGGATGGCCTGGAACGTGCTGCACACGTCCAACCGCCGTGCCCGTCTCGAGCGCGACCGCGGCCGGCCGCTCGATGCCGCGGCGCTCGACGCCCTCGCCGACCGATCCAATTCTTTATGGGTCGAGGACGACACCGGTTGGGCGCTTCAGCAGGACGAGATCGAGCGCGTGTTGAGCCAGCTGCCTCGCGTCTGCCAGATAGCGCTGCTGCTGCAGTATCGGGACAACCGCTCGTACAAAGAAATCGCCCAGGATCTCGGCGTCAGCGTCCACACGGTCAAGAAGTACATCATGCGGGCGCTCAATCACTTCCGGATGCATTTCAACTCCGCGCAGTCCGGACGCGGCAAGGCGCACAGGAACACTCCATGAGCTTTGGCAAACCGCACGCGCCGCAGAACGACGCAGAGCTCGGCATGGCGGCGGCGGAGTGGCTGCTGCGCCTGAGCGATCCTGAAGTCGGCCCCGAGGATCCTTATCCGGATCCGCAGGCGCGCAACGACGCCTTCTTCGACTGGCTCACGGCATCGGCGGAACATCTGCGGGTGTTCCTCGAGATGGTGGAAACGCATCGGCGCCTGCCGCTGATCGATGCCCAACGCCTGATCGAGATCGAGCAGCTGCTCGGCCAGCGTCCCGCCGAAGTGATCCGGCTCTATGGAAACGTCAAAGAGGAGAGCGTCCGCGAGCAGCCATTGGAGAGCACATCTTCGAGCTTGGGCGGCGGCCGGCGGCGGATGGGTACGGTCTGGGGCGTGACGATAGCGGCTTCTGCGGCAGCGTCGGTATTGGCCGCCCTCTTCTTCTGGATCACATTCCACTCACACGTTTACACCACCGCCATCGGCGAGCAGCGCAGCGCAAAGCTCGAGGACGGCTCGTTCATCTACCTCAACACCGATTCGCGCGTCGAAGTCGACTTCTCGAAGAACCTCCGCGAAATCCGCCTGACGCGCGGCGAAGCTTTGTTCGTCGTGGAGCACGAGTCGTCGCGGCCGTTCGTCGTCAACACCGGGAGCGCCGATGTTCTGGCGGTCGGCACGCAGTTCAACGTGCGCCGTCTGGCTGCAGGCACCGACATCACGGTGATCGAGGGTGTCGTCCAGGTCGACGCGCTCGGCGAAAGCGAGCCGGCAGGTAACGTGGATCCCGTCGCGCACGGCCTGTCGGTCACGGCTGTCGCACCGACGCGGCTCTCGGCCGGCGAAGGTGCACGGGTGTCGCGCGGACAGGTCGTCTCGCGCACTGCCACGACGGCGGGCGACGCGCTGGCCTGGCGGCAGCGGCGCCTGATCTTCCACGATGCGCGGCTGGCGGATGTCGCCGAAGAGTTCAACCGCTACAATCACACGAAGATCCGGATCAAGGGCGAGGCCGCGCAGGACATCCTGCTCACGGGTATCTTCGACGCCGACCGCCCCCAGGCGCTCATGCTGTACGCCGCAAAAAATGATGCGCTGGCAGTGGAGCCGCAAGGCAGTGACTGGGTGATCCGGGCAAAGTAACGAAGCGGCGGCGGATCAACGCGCTGGAGAAGCGGTCCTGCCGTCATCGGCAGGACCACAGGTCTTTCAGAACACCTTCGCCAGCGACAAGCCCACCGTGCGCGGCCGGATATAAGTGACGAACGTGGGGCGGTAAGCGTCCAGCCCGTTCCTGAGAACTCCACGCTCGTCCGTAATGTTGGTGAGGAAAGCATTCAGCTCCCAGGTGCCGTACCGCAGTCCGGCGCGTAGATCGGCCTGGGTGTAGGCCGGAAAATTCGCGCGCACGAGCGTCGGCATGAAGTTGCCCACACGGTCGCCTACGTAGCTGACTGACCCGCCCACGCTGGCGGTGAAGCCGGCGCCGACGGGAAATTCCTGATCGATGGACAAATTTCCGGAGAAACGGCTGCTGAAGGGGAGCCGGTCGCCGTCCCGGCCGCGCACCGAGCTGGCGGGAGGGGGCGGAAAATCCTCGGCCAGCTCGGCTGCGTTCCAGGCGACCCACCCGGCGATCGACAAACCCCGGCGCGGCCGCAATTCCATGGACACTTCCGCGCCCTGGCTGCGCGCGCGGGAAGCATTGCCGGTATAACCAAATCCATTGATCAGCAGCGACAGCTGAATGTCGCGCCAGTCGATGTAGTACAGCGAGGCGTCGATCGAAAGCGCGCGATCGAACAGGTCGCCCTTGATGCCTAGCTCGTAATTTCGCGTGGTGTCGGGATTGAATTCGCACGGCACCCCCGGCGCGCCGCAGGTGCCGTTGGGGCCGCCCGGCCGATAGCCGGAGGCCAGCCGCGCGTACACCATGCTGTGAGGCGTGAGCTTGAGCCTCGGTGTGATCAGATAGGTGAAGTTCGTGTCGCTGGAATCGGTGAGCGGCAGATCGGCTGGATCGCTGCCCAGGAAGAGCAGCGCCAACGATCCGCGCCGGGTCAACGAGTAGTCCTGCTTGCCCTCGGTGAAACGGCCGCCGACCTGAACATCGAAGCGGTCGGTGATGTCGAAGGTGAAGTTGGTGAACGCCGAGCGCTCCTTGAAGACGACATGGACGCCGGAATACCAGAATGAGGTGAGGGACGGGGTGACGCTCGCGCCGGTGACCGGATCGCTCGGCAGGAAAATCGAGATGCTGTCGAGATTCTCCCGCGTATAGAACGCCCCGAAGAGCCATCTGATTCTGTCGGTGAGCGGAACCAGCGCGCGAATCTCCTGGGTGAATTTGCTGTTTCTTTGTATGTACGGCTGCTGTACGGCGTTCACGCCGTAGCCGGGAATGGCGAGCGGGCCCCACACGATCGAAGCATCCGCGTTGGTCTTTACATCGTCGATGTTGTAGCCGGTGACAGAGGTCAGCTCGACGCTGCCCAGCCTGGCATTCATCAGCGCGCTGTAGACCTCCGACTTTCGATCGTAAATGCCCGTGTCCCGGAGCAGCGCCTGCTGGAACCGTCCCGGCAGAGCCGTATCGACATCTTCCGTGCCCTGGCGCTGGCTGTCCTGGATCAGCGCGCCCAGCTTCAGACTGAAATCATCGGACGGCCGCCACAGCAGCGACAAACGGCCGCCGTCGGTATCCGTCTGATTGATGTCCCTCTGCCCGGTGCGGATGTTGTCGACGTAGCCATGGTCGCGGAGCGTGAAACCGCTCGCCCGCATGGCAAACGTATCGCTCAATGGGATGTTGACCGACCCGCGCAGGCTGTAACCCGGATCTTTGCCGTAGCTGCCGCCCTCGGCGCCGACCTGAACGCGTCCGCTGAACGCGTCGATGGAAGGATCGACGGTAACGAACTTCAGCAGCCCGCCCATGCTGGCCGCGCCGTAAAGCGTCCCTTGCGGTCCGCGCAAAACTTCCACGCGCGCCAGATCGCCGGGGTCGATGTCGGGCGCGCTGGCGCCGAGAATGACGCTGCCGCCGTAGGGCACTTCGTCGACGACGATGCCGACCGTTGGATATTGCGAGCTGCCGGTGACGACGCCTCTGATTGCAACGATCGGCTGGCTACCGTTGCCGGTCTGGACCAGCGACAGCCCCGGTATCCGGGTGTAATAGTCCTTCAATCGCAGCTGATTGCTCGCGGTCAGTTCATCGGCCCTGACCGCGGTTACCGGAACCGGGACGTCCTGAAGACGCTCGAGGCGCTTTTGCGCCGTAACGACGATTTCGGCTGCCGTCCTGGAATTCTGCTGCTCGTCGGACTGAGCAGAAGCCGCCTGCTGCGCAGTCGAGCCCGACACCGGGAAATTCCCCGCCCGCGCCAGCTGCAGGGGCTCCCCGCTTTGCGATCGGGCCGGGGGCGCTATGCCCGCATCTTTGTCCCGTCCGCCGCGGATCGCGACCGTGCGGTCGTTCAGGAACTGGAACGTCAGTCCGGTCCCCTCGAGAATCTTTTTCAGCGCCGCGCCCGCATTCAGCTCCCCGCTGACACCCGGAGAAGCCATGCCCTGCGCCACGTCGGAGTAGTAGACCACCTGCAGGTTCGTTTGTGCCGCGAACGCCTTGAGCGCGTCGTACACGGGCTGCGCCGGAACATTCAACTGGTATTGCGTGCCGGGCTCGGCAGCAGCGCAGACCTGCCATGAGCCGAACATGCAGACACAGATGGCCATCAAGCGCGACATGCGAGCTCCACTCATACGCCGATCTCCCCGTTTGTAAATGTTCGGCGCCTTGCATCGGCGCCGTCGGGGGGTAGAAGATGTTCCGGCGAGGGCTGGCGGGTACCGGCCGGCGAAGGAATATTTATTTTCGATCGCCGGTACCCGATGTGCCTCCTCGACCGCTCTTTTGACCATCGGGGCGCAGAGCCGGATGTCATTACCAGACCAAGCCTTGCCCGTCAGCGGGACGTTCCGGGCGCTCTATGCGCCCCTGCTGCGCTACTTGCTGGCGCGCGTGCCGCGCCGCGAGGATGCGGAGGATCTCGCTCAGGAGGCTTTTCTGCGTTTGCTGCGCGTCCCGCGAACGGATCTGATCCGGCATCCGGATGCTTATTTGTTTCGGATCGCCGCCAATCTCCTGCTGGAGTTCCGGCTGCGCGCCCGGCGCTCGCGGGTCCTGTTCGATTCGGATCGCGCGGAGTCGGCGGGCCAGAGCCTGGGCGATGACCATGAGCCCGGCGCCGTAGTCGAGCTGCTCGCGGATACCGGCAGCCTGCAGCGCGCCATCGACGCGCTGCCACTGAAATGCCGCACGGCGCTGGTGCTCCACCGGCGCGATGGGCTCACCTACGCGCAGATCGGCGCAAAGCTCGGCGTGTCGCCGGACATGGTAAAGAAATACCTGGCGCAAGCGGTGTCCCGGTGCCGCATCGCGCTGGGCGAGGAACGGTAATGGAACGTAAAGCCGCGCGCATTCAAACGCTGGTGGCGGAACAGGCGGCCGAGTGGGTGATCCATCTGGAAGATGCCACGAGCGCCGAGCGCGCGCAGTTCGCTCAATGGCTCACCGCATCACCGGGCAACGTGGCGGAGCTATTGAACGCCCGCGCCACCTGGGAAGCGATGACGGGCAAAGCGCTCGAGCACGTGCCGGACACTCAGACCCTGCTCGACATGCTGCGAACGGATGTGCCGACCCCAGCTCCGTCTCGCCTGCCGCTTCCCCGCGGACGCCGACGCATGAGAATGGCTCTGGCGGCGGGACTTGCGCTGCTGGCGGTCGGCATCGGCGCGTCGGTATGGGTAACGCGGGCACTCGATCCTCGGCACGCCGTTTACTCCACCGCTGTCGGGGAACAAGTAACCCGGAGCCTGCCCGACGGCTCAATGGTCGTGTTGAACACGCGCACGCGGCTGCGCCTCGACTGGTCCGATCGGTACCGCGACGTGCATCTGGATACCGGCGAGGCGCTCTTCGAAGCGGCTCGCGATCCGGCGCGGCCGTTTCGCGTCTGGGCTGGAGGTACGATCATTCGCGCAGTGGGCACGCAGTTCAATGTCTACCGTGCTCCGGAAGGCGTCACCGTGACAGTGCTGGAGGGACGCGTCGCGATCGACGAGCCCGGCGCGCAGGCAGTGCATGCGCAGTTGACAGCCGGCGAACAGGCTCGAATCGGGCCGGCAATGACAGTGAGCACGCAGCGCCTGACGGAGCCCACGCGCGCGGTTGCGTGGCAAACGCGCCGCCTGATCTTCGAGGGCGAGGCGCTCTCGCAGGTGATCGCTGAGTTCAACCGCTACAACGAGAAGCCGCTCGCGCTGGACGAGCCCTCGCTCGGAACGAAGCGCATCCACGGGGTCTTCGACGCCAAGGACCGTCAATCTTTGATCGAATTCCTCGAGACCTTCGAAGACCTCGCCATCGAGGAGCGCGCGGGCCGGCTCGTCCTGCGGCACCGCGCGCAGCGCTGAGCCAGCGTCGGCGCGTCAGAAGGCCTTCGAGATCGCAAGTCCCACGGTGCGGGGCTGGTTGTAGTTGAACGCCGTGGGAATGAAATTCCCGATGCCCCCTCCCAGCAGCGCGCGTTTGTCGCCGACGTTGTTGACGAACGCATCGATCGTCCATGTGTCGAACCTCGCTCCGGCGCGCAGGTCGACCTGCGTGTACGCGGGAAACTCCTGCCGTATCGCTCCGCCGAAGATGCCCTTGCGGTCGCCGACGTAGCTCAACGAGCCGCCGACGAAACCGGTGACGCTGGCCGACAAACCGAATTCCCGGTCCACCGAAACGTGCCCGGAGAAACGGCTGCCGAAGGGCAGCCGGTCGCCGGCATGCCCGATTGCGCTCGAAGTCGGCGGAAAATCCTCGGTCAGCTGCGCGTCGTTCCACGCAACCCAGGCAGCGAGAGCCAGGCCGGCGAGCGGCCGCGACTCGACCGACAGTTCGACGCCCCGGCTCTTGGCGCGGCCGGCATTCGTGACATAGCCGAGACTGCCGGCGCTCACATTGAGCTGGATGTCCTTCCAATCGATGTAATAGAGCGACGCATCGAACGTGAGAAGCCGGTCGAGCATGCTGCCTTTGACCCCGACTTCGTAGTTCTGCGTCGTATCGGCGCTCGACTCGCACGGCACCAGCCCGCAGTTGACGTTCGGCGCGCCCGGCCGATATCCCGAAGCGAGCCGCGCGTAGACCATCAGATCCGGCGACACCTTCAGGCGCGGGGTGACCAGGTAGGTGAACGGACTGTCCTTGCCGCTCGACGTCGGCAGCACCGAGGGCGAGGACACGCCGAAGAAGAACGGCACCAGCGGACCGGTCCTGATGCTGTAGAACGATTGTTTGTTCTCGCTCATGCGCGCGCCGAACTGAACGTCGAAACGCGGCGTGAAGCGCACGGTCAGGTCGGCGAACGCCGCGTATTCCTCGAACCGGTTGTCCGGCGTGTGAATGCTCACCAGCCGGCCCACCGGCGCGCCGGTATCGGCAACGAACGCCCAATAGTCCGCCACTACATCGGTCTTTTCATTCGTATAGAACGCACCGAACAGCCATTCGAGCCTGTCTCCGGCGGGTATGGACAAACGAATCTCCTGAGTCAGCTTGTCCACCGTCCGAACGAAGTAATCCGCGGCGCCGGCGACGCCGAATGTCGCAACCGCTCGGCCGCTGAAGAAACTCGGCGTGACATCCTGCAGGCTGGTCGTCTTGTCCACGCTGTATCCGGTAGCCGACGTCAACTCGGCGCTCCCCAGCCTGGCGCGCAGCGTGGCGCTATAAGCCTGGGTATCGCGGCCATATCCCCCGGTGCCCGGCATCTGGTTCTGCTGCAGATCTCCCAACCCCGGGGCCACGGTGACGTCCGCCGATCCGTCCCGGTCGATCTCCTGAATCATCGCGCTCAGTTTGAGAGAAAAGCTCTCCGCAGGCTGCCAGAGGGCGGCGAGCCGTCCGCCGTCGTTTTGCCCGCGATTGACGCCGCGGTCCCCCGACACGACATTATCGATGTATCCGGGATCATGGGTGGTGAAGCCGCTCGCGCGCACGGCGAAAGTGTCGCCGAGCGGAACATTGACGGCGCCGCGCACGCTGTAGCCGAGATCGTCGCCGTTCTCGACGCGGATCATGCCCGCCTGGATCCGGCCGCGTACTGCGTCGGTCGACGGATCGATCGTGGCGAACTTGAGCAGGCCGCCGATGCTCGCAGCGCCATAAAGAGTACCCTGCGGCCCGCGCAGAACTTCCACACGCGCCAGGTCGCCCGGATCGACGTCGGCAATGGTGAGAGTATTTCCGATCGTGACGGTGGACCCATAGGACACTTCGTCGATCACGATGCCGACGGTGGGATTGGTGGACCCGCTCATCGTCAGGCCGCGGATCGCCACGGTCGGCCCCGCCTCCGGCCCGACGAGCGCGAGATTCAGCCCTGGTATCCTCGTGTAGTAGTCCTGGATGCGCAGTTGATGACTGTCGACGAGCGCCGCGGCGCTCACCGCAGTCACCGGCACGGGCACGTCCTGCAAGCGCTCTTCGCGTTTCTGCGCGGTGACCACGATTTCTTCGACGCTGCGACCCGTTTCAGCGTTCCTGGCCGACGGCTCCTCGTTGTTCTGCCCGGACGCCGACCCTGTCGCCTGCGCGGACTGCGCCAGCCGCAGCCGGTGCAAGAAAGGCTGCTTCGAGATTTCCTCAGGACCCGCGCCAGTGGAATCGGCAGCCGCGGTGGCGCCATTCTGCGATGGCGTGAGGTCCGCTCCCGCCTGAGTGGGAACGATCGTGATCGTCTTATCGTCCAGGTAACGATAGGTGAGTCCGGTGCCGCTCAGCACATGCTCGAGCGCTTCGGCCGTCGTCAACTCGCCAAATGCACCCTGCGTGCGCGTCGATCCAACCACTTCCGACTGGAACACTACCTGCAAGCCGCGCTCCTTCGCCAGCGCTTTCAACGCCGGCACCAGCTCCTGTGCGGGAATATTCGTCGACTTCTTGATCGAAGCCTCCACCTCGGCGCCCGCCGACAAACCGACCATCGCAAGACATACCGCCGTCGCAACCAGAATACGCATGACTACTCCCCACTTCTGACGAAGCCGATGTTTGTGCTGGCCATGTAGGCTGGCGAGCTCATGCGGCCTTAGAGCGGAAGAGTCCGAAAAATGGATACCGGCGGCGGACCGGCGTCACCTCGGCGCAACGGACGCTGCGATCATTTCTTGACGATGCGGATTTCACTGCCCGTCTCCTCGACGCCGATACCGCGTTGCGCGCGCAGGAAGTTCAGCAGCGAGCCCGGATCGGTGGAGGAGAAAACGCCGGTGACGTGAAAGTCCTCGAGCTGCGCGTCCTTCACCACCAGCTGGCGGACGTTGTAACGATTGAATTCATGGGTTACCTCGCCCAGCGGCGCGTAGTCGAACACCAGTTCCCGCTGCGTCCACGCGGTGGCCGCGGCCACGTCGACGCGGGGCGACTGCGTAACGGCCGCCGAAGTGACGGTCACCTGTTCTCCGGCTGAAACGAAGATTGCGGCGGCGGCTTCAGGAGGGCCAGCGCCAGTCTTTTCAGCTGCCGGCTGCTCCGCGGCCGCACCGCGCCTCTCGCCTGGGGGCAGCACGGCGACGCGGCCCTCCACCACGGTGACGATAGTTCCATTCGTCTTCCGATAGACATCGAAGCGCGTTCCGATCGCGCGCACCCGTGTCGAGTCGCTGCGCACCACGAATGGCCTGGCGGCATCCTTGGCGACTTCGAACAGAGCCTGGCCGGCAAGCAAATCGATGGTCCGCGCGCGCGCGGAAAAACGAATGCGGACATGCGAGCGGGAGTTGAGTTGCACCTTCGAACCATCCGGGAGGTCGACGGTTTTCTGCTCGCCGGTGCCGGTGACGTAGGTTGGTTCGAAATAGCCCGTCATCACCGCCAAACCGATGGCGGCGGCACAAACGGTGGCGGCGGATGCCATCGCCGCGAACCTCCTTGTGAACCACGGCCCCGAGCCGGACTCGGTCGCGTTGTCGCGCGCACGCCGACTGTCCGCTTGCACGACGCGCGTTTCGCGTTCGGCTCCCTGCAAAGCAATGATGTTCGCGGCGGCGCGCGCCCGTGCAATCAGCGCGGCGGCATCGTTACTTCGATCGAGATCCGGATCTCCGCCGTCCTCCCAGATGGAAGAGATCTCCAGGAACGCACGAATGTGGTGCGGCGATTCACGGAACCAGGCGTCCAGCCGCTCGCGCAGCCGCGGGTCGGCAGCGCCGACGCGCAGTTCCACGAGCAGTTCAGCGGCTTCCTCGTAAACCTGCCTGTTCACGTTGCGCTTCCGCTCTCGTCCTGCAGCTGCTCACGGCACTGGAGCAGTGCCTTCGCCAGATATTTCTTGACCATCGGCCGCGAGACGCCCAGCTCGCGCGCGATTTCCTCGAGCGTCATGCCGTCGCGCCGATGCAGCACGAACGTCGCGTGGACGTTTGGCGCCAGACGTTCCAGCGCGCGATCGAGCTCCTGCAGGCGCCGCTGCGCGTCGAGCTGCGTCACCGGATCGGTCTCGATTGCCGTTTGCAGATCGACCAGGACATCCACCGCGCTCAGCGATTCCGGAGCCGCAGCGTTGCGCAACGTATGTTGGTGCAGAACGTGGCCGGCGACCGTCATGACGTAAGCTTCAGGACTGCGAATCGACTCATGACGTTCGACACGCAGCAGCCGCAGGAACACCTCCTGCACCAGGTCCGGAACGTCCGCCGCGTTGCGCAGCCGCGCCGCCAGATAACGCCGCAACCGCCGGCCATGCCTGGTCGCGATGTCGGTGACGAACGCATGCCTGTCTTCGACTTTCAAGCCGGCTCCGGAGCGCCCCTACGGTGGCATTAGAGCGCAGCCCGAGAAAAATTGGATACCGGGGCCGGCAAAGCTACCGGTATCAATGAGTTATGGGCGTCGGGCTCGGCGCGGACCCACGTAATCCGCCGGAATGACGGGCTCGCGCGACGCTAGAAATCCTTACCCAGCGACACTCCCAGCGTGCGCGGTTGAATGTAAGTGTAGAAAGTGGGGCGGTTGGCATCCAGACCGCCATTGAGAATCCCGCGCTCATCGGCAACGTTATTCACGTAGGCATTGATCGACCAGGAGTCGAAGCGCACACCCATACGCAAATCCACTTGCGTGTAAGAGGGGTACGTCACCCGCACCTGAGCTGCTGATCTGAACAGACCCTTGCGCGCGCCGACATAACCCACCGATCCGCCGACGAAACCCGTCACGGCGCCGCCGATGGGGAATTCCTGATCGATCGAGAAATTGCCGGAGAACGGGCTGCTGTACGGCAACCGGTCGCCACGCAACCCGGCCACGGGCGAGCTCGCCGGAAGATCGTGCGCCAGTTTGGCTGCGCTCCATGAGGCCACGGTAGACAGGAGCAGCCCTTGCAGCGGCCTCGATTCCAAAGAAAGCTCCACGCCGTCGCTCTTGGCGCGGCCGGCGTTGGCCGCGTACACGACCGTGCCCGCCGGATTTCTCAGGTTGATCTGCACATCGTCCCAGTCGATCCGATACACCGACAGGTCGAAGGACAGCACGCGCTCGAGGACGTTGCCCTTCATGCCGATCTCATAGTCCTGCGTCGTATCGGCATCATACTGACACGGGACGGTGAGGCCGCAGTTCGCGTTCGGTCCGCCCGCCCGATAGCCCGACGCCAGCCTGACGTACGCCATGAGGTCCGGCGAGATCCTGAACCGCGGAGTCAGAAGATAAGTCACGGGACTGTCCTTGAAACGGCTTTCAGGCAGGATGGACGGATTGCTGCCGTAGAAGACGACCGCACCCGGACCGGTTCTCAGACCGGAGAAGGATTGCCGATTCTCGCTAGCGCGTCCGCCCACCTGCACATCGAATCGATCCGTAACGTCGATGGTCACGTTGGTGAACAGCGCGTATTCCTCGAACGCCGTGGGCTGATCCACGGTCATCAAGGTGCCGGCCGTCGCGCCCGTCGCCGCATCCGCCGCCAGGTAGTCCAGGTGCGTCTTGAGGCGCTCGTCGGCGTAGAAAGCGCCGAGGAGCCAGTTGACTCTTTCTCCGAGCGGAATCGACGCGCGCAGCTCCTGGGTGAATTTTTTAGCGCGCTGGAAAAAGGGCGCCGCGACGCCGCTGACCCCGAAGTTCGGGCTTGCCAGCAACGCACCGAGGCTCACCGACAGATCGCCACGGTTGCTGAAGTGATCGATGTTGTAACCGCTCACGGACGTCAGGTCGATGCGGCCGAGCTTGCCAGCGGCAATTGCGCTATAGACTTGGGTCCGCCTCCCGTAGAGACCCGTCCCCTCCAGCGCCCGCACCTCCAGCGGTCCTCCGAGTGCTCTATCGACTTCGACGGGTCCTCGCCGCTGACTGTCCTGAACCATCGCGGAGAGCTTCAGGGAAAAATTTTCGGACGGGCGCCATAGGGCCGCCACGCGACCGCCGTCACTCTCCCGGCGATTGACGTCATCGGCTCCTGTTTGAATGTTGTCGACGTAGCCGGGTTCACGCACCGTGAAACCGCTCGCGCGCAGAGCCACCGTCTCGCCGAGCGGCAGGTTCACCGAACCCCGCAGACTGTAGCCGAGCTCGCCCTCGTTGACGGTCTCGGTTCCCGCCTGCATGCGCCCGCTCACCGCCTCGGTCGAAGGATCGACGGGGACGAACTTCAACAAACCACCGATGCTGCTGGCGCCATACAGCGTTCCTTGCGGCCCGCGCAATACTTCGACGCGCGCCAGATCGCCGGGATCGATGTCCGGCGGGCGCGCCGAGGTTCCCGTATTGGTGGAACCTCCGTACGGAACCTCATCCACCACGATGCCGACCGTCGAAGCCGTTTGGCCGCCGGTGATGATGCCGCGCATCGCTATCATCGGGCCGCCATCCGCATTCGCCACCAGATTCAGTCCGGGAATCCTGGTGTAGTAGTCCTGGAGCCGGAGCTGGTTGCTGCCGGTAAGCGCCTCGGCCTTGAGTGCGGTAACGGGTATCGGTACATCCTGAAGGCGCTCGGCCCGTTTCTGCGCCGTGACGATAATTTCATCGACTTTCGGCCCGTGCGCCGCGGAATCCGGGATGTTTTGATTCCGTCTCGCCTCCTGTCCTGCAGCCCCGGAACCCGACGCGGCAGCCGCGCTCTGCGTCAGTCTGATGCCATCGCGCTCTTCATCGCGCGCGCCAGCCCTCTGTTGTGCGCCCGCCTTCGGTTTGATCACCACCGTATCCTTTCCATCGAAGCTCGCGGTCAACTTCGTTCCCTCGGTCAATTTCGCGATTGCTTCGACCGCGGAGTAGTGGCCCTTCAGCGCGGGCGCGGCAATTCCCTCCAGATCCGCGCGCACATACACAATCTGCAGCTTCTGCCGGTCCGCGATGCTGCGCAGCGAAGCTTCCAGCGACTGCGCCGGCAAGTTGAACTCCACGGACTCGGCCGAGCCGCCCCAAACCAGCGTGGCGAACGACAGCGCGAATACCGCGCCCAGACAGCTCAATGCTGCGGTGATCCGCAACGACGCGGTGCGGCGGTTCCGATACATGGCGGACCTCTGTGGGTGATTGTATTGATGAACAAGCCTCTATGGAGTACCTACGATTGGACGCGGCGGACCCGCCAACTTGCGGAAATTCTTTTTCCGGCTGCCTGGGATGTGCGACGCTATGGCTGTGTCGGAATCATTGGTAGCGCAGCTGTTCAAGTCTCAGGGGCGCCGCATGCGCAGCTTCCTGCGCCGGCGGCTGCGCAGCAACGAGGACGCGCAGGATGCCGCGCAGGACGTCTTTCTGCGCCTGCTTCGCCGCGAGCGCGCGGGCACACTCGACTCGGACGCACGCAGTTATATGGTGAAAGCCGCTCACAATGTCGCGGTCGACGTGGAGCGCTGGCGCGCTTATCACAAACCCGATGGACATGTGGCGCTCGAGGATGAGACGGCGGTCAGCGAAGACGTCGAAGCGAGCGAGCAGCTCTATTGGCGCGAAGGCCTGCGCCGGTTCGTCGACGCCTTGAACGGCCTGCCGCACCGGACCCAGCAGGTGTTTGTTTTGTATCACGTGGAAGGGCGGCCCCACGCCGCCATCGCGCGCCGCCTCGGTATGTCGTTGCGCAGCGTGGAACGCCACATGGCGCGCGCGATCGCGCATTGTGAAGCGCAATTGAAGGATTACCTGCGATGAGCACGAAATCACTCTGGACGCAGTTGCGGCACGCGCTGGGCGTCTATCCCGACACTGCCGCCGAGTGGGCCGTGCGCGTGCAGTGTGCGGACGTCACACGGCAGGAGTTGCTGGTGCTCGACACGTGGCTCAAGGCCGATCCGCGCAACGCCGAGGCCTACGCGCGCGTCAACAAAATTTCCCATCTCGGACTGAAGTTGCGCGAACATCCGGAGGAGCTTGCGCGGCTCCAGGCCTATCGGAATCTGCGCGGATCGCCAGAACAGACGGCGAACCCCACGTGGCGACGCCGGACGTTGCAATGGACGATCGCGGCGGCCGCCTGCGTCACTGTGGCGGTACTCGTCGCGGTGTACTGGCCCGTGATGAGTCCGGGCAACCGCTATGTCGTGGGACATGGCGAGCAGCGGCGCGTCACTCTGGCGGACGGCTCGCGCATGGTCATCAACACCGATTCGGAAGTGAGGGTGATCTACGATCCCGCCACCCGGGTCATCGCCCTGCCCCGCGGCGAGGCGTTCTTCGAGGTCGCCAAGAACCCCGCCCGACCTTTCATCGTGCGCGCGGGAACGACGGAGGTCCGCGCCGTCGGCACCAAGTTCAGCGTGCGCCGTGAGCGTGCCGGCGTCGGAGTGGTGGTCACCGAGGGTCGGGTGCTGGTCTCGCGGGAAGACGGCAAACTCGCGCAAGCGCAAGATCTCACGCCCGGCCAGCAGCTGATGATCGAGCCCAAGACCCTCGCGGCCCAGGTGGTGCGGGTAGATGCCGAGCGCGCGACGTCGTGGACCACCGGAACCGTAGAGTTCGAGGATGCGCCCCTCGATCAGGTCGTCCGCGAGGTGAACCGCTACACGGCCAAGACCTTCGTCATCACGGACCCGGCCTTGGCGGCGCTCCGGCTGACCGGCCGGTTCCGCGTCGGCGACATGGAATCGGTGAAATTCGCCTTGCACAGCCGGTTTGGAATCACGGCGTCCGAGGACGAGAACTTAGTCCAGCTGGCGACTGCGGAACCCATCCCCCGATAAGCAACCGATCCATCGCGGCCTAGCGGTAATCCGCTCTCCCTGTTTATACTCGCGCGCCGACCCGCCGACGTATCCCCAAACACTCGAGCCGACACTCGAGCACTAACCAAAGGCTACCGTGCATGGCTGACGGTGACATCGAAATTGCGCGCCGCTATAAGCTGAAGCCCATCGAGGAGGTCGCCGCAAAGCTCGGTCTCGAGCGGGACGACCTCATCCACTACGGTCCGTACAAGGCCAAGCTGCCCCTCGAGGTGGTGCGGGGCCTGTCCGGCCGGCCCGACGCCAAACTGGTGCTGGTCACGGCGATCACGCCGACGCCCGCCGGCGAGGGCAAATCGACCACCACGGTCGGGCTGGGCGATGCGCTCAACCGCCTCGGCAAGAAAGCCATCATCTGCCTGCGCGAGCCGAGCCTCGGCCCCTGCTTCGGCATCAAGGGCGGCGCGACGGGCGGCGGCCACTCGCAAGTCGTCCCGATGGAGGACATCAACCTCCATTTCACCGGCGATTTCCACGCCATCACCACGGCCAACAACCTGCTCGCCGCGCTGATCGACAATCACGTCTACTGGGGCAACGAGCTGGACATCGACGTCCGCCGCATCAATTGGCGCCGCGTGATGGACATGAACGACCGCGCCCTGCGCAGCATCGTTTCTTCGCTCGGCGGCGCCAGCAACGGCTTCCCGCGCGAGGACGGCTTCGATATCACCGTAGCCTCGGAGGTCATGGCCATCTTCTGTCTGTCGAAGGATCTCGACGATCTGCAGAAGCGGCTCGGCAACATCATCTTTGCCCGCTCGCGCGGCGGCCGCAAACCGCTCCAGGCGCGGAGCCTGCAGGCCGACGGCGCGATGACCGCACTGCTGAAGGACGCCTTCATGCCCAACCTCGTACAAACGATGGAAGGCAACCCGGCATTCGTGCACGGCGGCCCGTTCGCCAACATCGCCCACGGCTGCAACTCGGTCATGGCCACGACGACGGCCCTCAAGCTCGGCGACTACGTCGTTACGGAAGCCGGCTTCGGCGCCGACCTGGGCGCCGAGAAGTTCTTCGACATCAAATGCCGCAAGGCCGGCCTGTCCCCGGCCGCGGCTGTCATCGTCGCCACGGTGCGCGCGCTCAAGATGCATGGCGGCGTGGCGCTCGAAAACCTGGCGCGCGAAGACCTCAAGGCGCTCGCCGCCGGCTTCACGAATCTCGCCCGCCACGTCGAGAACGTCGGCAAGTTCGGCGTCCCGGCCGTGGTGGCGATCAACCGCTTCTCATCCGACACCGGAGCCGAGCACGATCTGATCCGCCAGAAGTGCGCGGAGCTGGGTGTCAAAGCCTACATCTGCAGCCACTGGGCCGACGGCGGCAAAGGTGCGGAAGACCTGGCGAAAGCCGTCGTGCAGCTGGCCGAAGCCAACGGCCAACCCAAGCTCAAGCTCCTCTATCCCGACGACATGCCGCTCTGGGACAAAGTCCGTACGATCGCCCAGTCTCTCTACGGCGCCCAGGGAATCATTGCGGACAAAAAGGTGCGCGAGCAGTTCAAGGACTACCAGGATTCAGGCTACGGCCACTACCCCGTCTGCATCGCCAAGACTCAATACAGCTTCTCGACAGACCCCGCGCTCAAAGGCGCGCCATCGAATCACGTCGTGCCCGTACGCGAGCTGCGGCTCGCAGGCGGCGCCGAGTTCCTGGTCGTCATCTGCGGCGAAATCATGACCATGCCCGGCCTCCCCCGAATTCCCGCCGCACACAACATCGGCCTGAACTCAAACCACCAGATCGAAGGCCTCTGCTGAGGACCGCATTCGGCCGCCGTCCGACCGGCTGAAACTCCACGATCAGGACGAAAGGCCGGCCTGCGTTGCGGCATGGGTCGACCCCATCGGTTTGTCAAGCCTTTTGTGCTTAGCATTCGCATGGAATGCAGCGATCGTGCGGATGCCCAGGATTGTTAAGCTGAGATCTTGCTTTCTACTCGCTTATAAGCGAGGATACATGGACGTTCGGCACTACCTCACCGCTGACGGCATCGATCCATTCCAGAGATGGCTCGACGGCGTAAAGGACTTGCGGGGCCGCATCGCTATCCTGCGCCGGATAGACCGCATGACCGCGGGAAACCTCGGCGACTATAAGTTCTGCCGCGATGGTGTGTGGAAATTGCGCGTCGACGTGGGACCGGGCTATCGCGTCTGCTATGCCCGGCAAGGAAGCGAGCTCCTGCTGCTGCTCGGTGGCGGCTCGAAGCGATCACAGACCGCAGATGTTGAGGATGCGGTGAAGCGTCTGCATGACTATCGAAGGAGATCTCAATGATCCGCAAAGCAAGAGCGCGGCTCTCACGCAGCCATGAAGAGGCGACGATCGAAAGCTTCCGTGACAATCCGAAGTATGCCGCCGCGTACTTGAACTCGGTGCTCGAGGACGGCGATGAGCAGGAGCTGCTGGTGGCCCTTCGCCGTGTCGCGGAAGCATGCGGCGGAATGCAGAAACTGGCGCAGAGCGCGCAGCTGAATCCCACGACCCTCTATCGCACCCTGTCGCCCGACGGCAATCCGGAGTTGCGCAGTTTGACTGCTCTGCTAAAGGCCATGGGCATGAGGCTGGCGGTGCGGCCGATATGACGCTCGCACGCAACTCCGGCTCGATATCCACTACTCGTTCTTCTTGAAGTAGAACCGCCCCGCCGGCTGCGGATCCGGAAACACCCGCGCCGCATCCTCGCCGCTGTAGAGAATCCCGTTCTTCATCACCAGCTCGATCTTCTGCGTGTTGCGGATGTCTTCCAGCGGATTTCCGCCCAGGACAATGAGATCGGCGAACTTGCCGGTCTCGAGCGACCCCAGATCCTGATCGAGCCCTTCGTCCCACGCGTTGCCGATGGTCGTCACCGCCAGCGCCTCCATCGGCTTGAACCCTCCCTGCACGAATATCTCCATCTCATAGTGCAGATCCATGCCCAGCAGCTCCCCGTGCCCACCCATCTCGATCGGCACCCCCGCGTCGTAGAACTTCTTGAGGTTCGACGCCACCAGCACGTGGCTCATCTCATCTTCAAGCTCCCGCCGCGGCCGGCGCATCCGGGCGCGCAGCATGTCCGCGCGCGCGAAGCGGTTGAGCTTCGGGTTTTCCCATAGTCTCTGCTGTGTGTGCTCGATCACATAGCTCGGGCCGCCCGACTCGACCACGAAGGTCGTCGTCACGCCCATCTTGTTGGCGGCAAACATCTTGACGTAGTCGTCGTAGACCGAAGTGAACCCGATGGGATGCGCCAGCTCGCTGGCCCCGTCGATCAGTCGCGACAGATTGCCGTGCGCTTCCAACCCGGGCTCGATCACCAGGTTCATTCCTTCTGCACGCGCCGCGGTCGCGATCTGATGCCGCACCCGCCGCCCCGGCGTCTCATAGTCCTTCAGCCCGGTCGCGCCGAAAGCTTTGTTGAAGCGGACGTGCTCGAGGACGTCTTCATAGCTCTTCAACGCGCGGTAGTTGCGTTCCAGGCGGTGGTGCGAACCAAACAAGGCGGTGCCGACGGAGTACAGGCGCGGCCCGGTCATCGAGCCTTTGAGCAGCATGTCGGACATCCAGAAGTCCTTCACCACTTCGCCATACACCTCGTACAAAGTCGTCACGCCGAAGGCCAGATTGCTGTGCAGGACGAAGGAACGCTGCTCCACGACGCCGAGCGCCGGCATCTTCATGATGGCCGAAGTGGTTTCCTTCAGGTGCGCGTGTGCATCGATGATCCCGGGCATGATCGTGCGACCCTGCAGGTCGAACACCTTGGCATCCTTGGGAATATCGACGGCTGCGCCGAGCGCGGCAATCCGGCCGCCGCGGACCAGCAGCGTCGCATTCTCCAGCACGCGCCGCTGCGGATCGATGGTAATGATGCGCGCATTCTCGAGCGCGATAGCCGTAGCCGGCTTCTGCACCGGAAATGAGAACGACAGATCGGTATTGGTAACTTTGCCGGTGTGCGCGGTAACGTCTTCGACGGCTTTCTCGATGAACTGCGCGCCGCGCGTCCATGACAGCGAGCGCGAATCCCTCGCCCAGCGATGGTACAAACCATCGTGCCCGGCATCGATGCGCAGGCTCGTGCCGACGCCGTCATCGAAACTCACCGTGACCGGCTTGCCGATGTAGCCGAAGGGCGTGAGGAAGTTGCGGTGATACTCCTGGTAGGCGATCCACTTGCCGTCGGGCGAGATGTCCGCGCGCGAGGCCTTGGGAAAACGATACAGCTCAGTCTCGCCGCGCCCGTCCAGGTCGATGCGCTTGACGAGCGTCGTCGAGTTGATCAGCTCCGAGTAGTAGATCTGCCGGCTGTCCGGCGAGAAGCGCACCGAGGGCATTTCCACCTGGGTAATGCCCGAGCCCCAGTCCCACAACGCTTTCGAGCCGATGTCCCAAAAGACATCGGTCACCTTCTGCTCCTTGCCGTCCTTGAGATTCAGGACCATCAACTCGAAGTTCGTTTGCCGCTGCAGCAGCTGGCCGTTCTGAATCCGTGCATCGCCGCGCAGAAACACGAGCTTGCTGCCGTCGGGGGCGATCTCGATCGCACCATACTGCGCGGGCCGCGAGGTCAGCTTGCGCGGCTTGCCGCCGTCGAGCTTCATGGCGTACACGCCGCCGAAGTCATCGTCCGTCCAGGAGGCGTAGTACAGCGTCCGGCTCGCCTCGTCGTAAAGCGGGCTGGTCTCGTGCGCTTCGGAATTCGTCAGATTCTTCGTTTCACTGCCTTTCCTGATGTACAGGTCACCGAGGCTTTCGAACACAATGCCCTGACTCGTGCGCTGCGCCCAGCGATGGATGCGGGTATTCGCCTGCGTTTCGGGCACAGGTACCCGGAAACGGATGGTCTTGTTCATCGTCCGCTGGATGCGCGCGCGGAATGGAATCTGCCGGGACCCGCCGGTCTGCATGTCGACCGCATGAATACCGCCGTGATTCCAGAAGACGACGGTCCTCGAATCGGGCAGCCAGCCCATGGTCGGGTAGGCGCCGTGTATATAAGGAATGTCCTGCCGGTCCCGATCCATGTGCTGCACCAGCACTTTCTCCTCACGGGTATCCAGGTCGTGCACGATCAATTCGGTGTTCAGGTCCTCGCGATGAACATAGGCGAGGGAACGGCCGTCCGGCGAGAGCGCCGGTGAAACGGCGCCACCCGGGCGTTCCAGATACGCCCTGACCTCGCCCGTTCGTTTGTCGTAGACCTTGATCCGTCCGCCGCTCGCCGGGAGCTGCTGATCGAGCTGCTCGAAGAAAACCCGGCTGCGCGCCGGATCGTCGCGGAAGCTGCTGGTGGTCGCGTACACGCCGCCTTCCATCAGCGGCTGGCGCCCACCCTGCATGTCGTACTGATACGGCGTCATCGTCATTTCGGTGAACACCGTTCCGTAAAGGAACCGTCCGTCGGCGGACCACGCCCCGCTCAGCACGCGATGCGGGGAATGAGTGACGTTGGTGAGTTTTCCGGACGCCCGTTCGAGGATCCAGAGATCCTCCACACCCGCGCGGTCGGAACTGAACAGGATGCGTGTGCCGTCGGGGCTGTAGCGCGGCAGAAGGTTGAGCGAACGGCCGCTGGTGAGCGCGCGCGCCTCGCCGCCCGTCGCGGGCATTTCGTAGATATGACCCAGCAGGTCGAATACGATGTTCTTGCCGTCGGGCGACACATCGAGGCTCATCCACGTACCTTCGGTCACCACGCTGTCGAGTTGCACTTGCTCCGGCGCCCTTGACTCCTCGATGTCCCAGTCATTCGGATTGTCACCGGCTGCCGTAACGCCGGCGGCACCGAGCACCATGAGACTCAAAGCCGGACACACACGCGAACACCGTCTGGTGAAGTCGAACTTGAGCATGGCTTACCCCTTTTGTTTTACTCGACCTGGCCATCGAGGCCAGACGACAGTGGGCGCTTGGACGTATGACCGCGCGGAAAGTTCTATGAACAGGAGCGGGAAGATGGCGCGGGACGTCTTACGATAGAGGCCGCGGCAAGGAGCTTCCGCCCTCGCCGCGGCCACGGATGATCGTGTGACCTTGGTGATCCTTGCAGGCGGACCTTACTCGAAGTTGTATCCGAGCTGGATACCGATCGTACGCGGGCGCAGCAGGTAGCCGGCATAGGGCGTGATGCCCGGCGTCAGCCCGCGCCAGGTAAAGGCGCTTTCGTTCGTCACATTGCGCACGAACAGCTCCACGCTGACTCTGTTGAAGTCGATCCCGGCGCGCGCATCCACCTTGATGTAGTCGCCGGCGAGGGTGCCCAGCGACTCGAGCAGATCGCCGTAGAACTTGCTGGTATAGAAGGAGTCAGCGCGCACGAAGGCGCTGCGCCCGGCGAGGTGGAAGTCGTACTGGGCGGCGAGGTTCGCGTTCAACTTCGGCGAGCCCGGGAGCGGCGCGCCATCCGGCCAGCCCTGCGCGACGACCGCCTCCGTCAGCTCGGCCTTGTTGTAGCCGGCGCCGAAGTCGATCCTCAGTCCCTCGGTGACGAACAGGCTCGCCTGCAACTCCACGCCATCGGAAGACGCAGAGCCGAGGTTGGCGGTGTACCCCCAACTGCACGGCGCCGGCATCTGGGCAAAAGTCGGCAGGCCGTCCCACTTGATGTGATAGACCGAAGCATCGACGACCATGCGGCGGTCGAACAGTGAAAACTTGCCCCCGACTTCGTAGTTCTCCAGGAAATCGGCATTGACGTTCTGCGTGGACACGACGGAAATGTTCGTGTTGTCGACTATGCCGTCGCCATCGAGGTCGCAGGTCCCCGCGGGAACTCCGGGGGCTGGCCGCCCGAGCCGAAAGCCCTCGGCCCACGAGGCGTACAGCAGCGCATCCTTGACCGGTTTGTAGCTGAGGCTGGCCTTGAAGATGCTGTCGTTCTTGCCGCTGGTCAGGACCGGGGCCACGCCGGCGCCGATCGGCACCCTGACGCTGCCGTCCGGATTGCGTCCCAGCAGGCCGCCTTCGTTGATTTCCTGCGTGCTCTTCTCATACTTGAAGTAACGCCCGCCGGCGGTCGCCGTGAGCTTGTCGGTCAGGTCGAAGGAGATCTCGCCGAAGATCGCGCGCTGGTCCAGCTCGCGGCTCGGTTTGTACAGATACATCGGATCGGTGCCGAGCGGATTGGTCGCCGCCGTACCGGACCAGTCGTACGGGCTGATCGATTTGTCGTCCACGTTCTCGTAGAACAAACCGCCAAGGAACTGGAAACGGCCTTGCAGCTGCGAAGCCACGCGCAGCTCCGCGGTGAAGGAGTTGAAGTCGCTGCGCGCGGTGGTCGAGCCCGGCGGATAGATGGCCGCGGTGATGACCTGCGAACGCACGGAACCGCTGTCGACCCAGGACGCGACCGAGGTCAGCGAGCCCCATCCCAGGTCGTAATTCCCGACCAGGTTCACCAGGTCGATAGCCGTGTCGCTGTATTCGCCCGGACCGCGCACGCGCTGCTGCGGCGACAGCGGAGCGTTGGAATGGGTGAATGAGCCGATCGTGGCGATCGCCTCGCCGTCCTGCTCGATTTTCTGCGTCAGGAAGTTCATCGTCAGATCGAGCTTCTCCGTCGCCTGCCATAATGCGGCGAAGCGTCCGCCGGTCGAGCGCATCCGGCCGACGTCGTCCTGTGTGTAGCCGTCCAGGAAACCCGGCAGACCCCACGCGTCGTAGCGCGCGATCAGCGCCGGATCGTTGCCCGCGACATTCTTGTAGATACCGCTGTCCTCGAAGCGGTAGCCGACCGCGCGAATCGCGAGCTTGTTCTCGATCAGCGGGATGTTGACGATACCCTGGATCATCGTGTTGTCACTGCCGGTGCCACTGGTGTCGGAGTAGGCGGCGGCGACCTTGCCGCCGAAGCGATCGAGCTTCGGCTTCACGGGAATGATGCGCAGCGTGCCGCCGAGCGAAGAGTTGCCGAACGCCGTGCCCTGCGGGCCGCGCAGGACCTCGATACGCTCGATGTCCACCGGCCGCACGTCGATGCCCCCGGCGCCGATGCCGCCCGCCCCGGTGATGGGCGATTCGTCGAAGTAGGTCGCCACCGTGGTTCCTGAGGCATTGGTGAAATTCTCGAACTCCGGTGAGGTGGTGATGCCGCGGATCACGATCGCGTTGCTCCGGCCGCCGTTGTCGATCTCGTTCACGCCGGGAATCGAGCGCAGGTAGTCTTCCATGCCGATCAGGCCGCGCCGCTCGATCTCCTGGTTGGTGATCACGGCGATGCTCACCGGTACGTCCTGCACGCTTTCCGCGCGCTTGGTCGCGGTGACGATGATCTCCTCGAATTTCGTGGCTTCCGTGCCCTCCGCACGCCCGGCGCTTTGTTTGTCTTCAGCGCTTTGCGCGGCGGCGGCCTGCTGGCCGGATGACCCGCCGGCATCGACGCGCGCCAAACGCAATCCATCGCCCCGGTGCGCGGCGGCTGCATCCCCCACCGCCTCGACCGCCGTGATCGACACGGTCCGGTCGTTGGTGAATTCATACTTCAGGCCGCTGTCTTTCAGCAGCCTCTCCAGCGCGGCTTGCGGCGTCAGCTCGCCCACGACCTGCGGCGCCGGCAGGCTCGTCGCGCCTCCTCGGGTCGGAAACGCCAGCTGCAAGCCCGACTGCTCGGTGAATTGGATCAGCGCATCGACCAGCGAGGGCGCCGTGATATTGAAGGCAATCTTCTGCGACGCGCTCCCCTGCTGCCCCGCCCAGCCGACACCGGCAATCAGCAGCAATACGCCAATAGCGACCGTGCGACGAAGCATGCGGCGAATAACAAAGTGCATTTGGATCTCCCGGGGTCTCTCTTATACTGGACTTGCTGCCTCCTAAGAGCGCCCGCACGGATAAAACAGCGCAAGAAATAAAGTTGCGCTGTTTTCGATGTCCGGGGCCTCTTAGGCAATACTGGCAAGAAGTGTCCCGAGCCCGCGCAGATGACCCTGAAAGACCGCCAATCCGCCGCCCGCTTCGTTTCCGAGGTGGCGCTGGCCTATGGCTCTGATCTGCATCGCTTCCTGGTTAGGCGAATGCAGGCCAACGAGGATGCCGAGGACGTTGCCCAGGAGGTCTACCTGCGTCTCCTGCGGCTGCAGCGCAGCGACGTGGTGCGCCAGCCCCACGCTTACGTTTATTACATCGCCGCGCAAATCGCCGGCGAGCACCGGATGCGTGCTGCCAGGCAGCCGGTCGTCTATAGCTCCGAGGCCGTGGAGCGCGTAGCGAGCGAGGATCCCTACGCCCGGCCGGACGAATTGCCGGACCAGCTGCACATCGAGCGCGAGCTGCAAAGCATGCTGGCGCGGCTGAGCATTGCGCACCGCAACGTGCTGATCCTGCGCAAGCGCGACGGGCTCTCGATTCCCGAGATCGCACAGGAGCTCGGCATGTCGGTCCACAAAGTGAGGCGGTATCTGGTGGAAGCCAACGAACGGATGGCGAGCTTCAAATGGAGTCGGCAATGAGGGGCGGCGGATGTCGACGATGAGCTCTCGTGAGGAACGCGAGGCCCGCAGCGTCGGCGAGCAGGCCGCGGAGTGGCTGCTGATTCTCGAGGACGGCCATCCTCAGGACCGCGAGGCGTTCTGCGAGTGGATTGCCAAGTCGCCGCTGCACATCGAGGCTTTCCTGCGCGCGTCCACGATGGACACGCTCTTGAGCCGTGTGGATCCGCAACGGACCGTCCCAGTGGAGAAAGCCACCGACTTACAAGACGTGTCCCGCATCCATGCCGCACCCACAGCGGAGCGGGCACGGTCCGCGCACAAATGGCGCACTCCTCTGCGCTGGATCGCGGCGGCGAGCGTGACCGTCGCGGCGGTGTTCGGCGCGTGGCGACTCACCACCGACTTGCGGGGCGACTGGCAGCGTCTCGGCACGGCAATCGGTGAACAGCGCGTGCTCGAGCTGGAGGATGGCTCGGTGCTGCACCTGAATACGAATTCGAAAGTGACCGTGCGCTTCACCGGAGAGGAACGCCGGGTGGATCTCCTGGCCGGGGAAGCTTCGTTCCGCATTCACCGTGACGCGTCCCGGCCGTTCAGGGTGCATAGCGGACGCGTGATCATCGAGGCGCTCGGCACGCAGTTCAATGTCTATCGCCGGCAGGAAGATGCCGTCGTGTCGGTCATCGAAGGCGCGGTGCAGATCTCCAATCCGCAGGTGAATGCCTCGCTGCGGCCGGTGCGTCTGAACGCCGGAGAGGAAGCGCACGTCGCGCGCAACGGCGTCATTTCGCCGAAGACGCCCGCGGACGTGAGCCGGGTGAACGCCTGGCGCCAGCGGCGGCTGATCTTCAAGGACGAGCCGCTCGCCGGGATCGCCGCGGAGTTCAACCGTTATAACCGCACGCCGAAAATCCGCATCGAGGGCGCCGGGATCGGCGAGCGGCGTTACGCGGCGGCGTTCGATGCGGACGATCCGGAATCCTTGATGGGGATTCTGGACAAAGATCCCACGCTGGAAGTGGAGCAGCAGGCCGACGAGCTGGTCATCCGTCCGCGCTCGAAGCCCGGGCACTGAACTCTCGGGAGCGCCGGGCGTCCCGACCGTAGCGTGGCGCCTCAGCCGCGCGGTCGGGTGTCATCTACGGGTGCGTCGAAGCGCATCACTTCTTCATCAGATCGAGAACGGCCGACGTCATGGCCGTCACGCCAGTCCGCAGCGTCGGCTCCGGGAGCGGTGCGAACTTGCTGGAATGCAGCGATGGGAGCGCAGGCCCGCCCGCCTTGTTCGCGGCGACGAGCTTCGGATCAACCGCGCCGAGCCAGAAAATCATCGCGGGAATGCGGCCGTTCATGCTGAAGTAGCCGAAATCCTCGCCGCCCATGACGGGATCGACCGTCAGCACGTTGCCGGCGCCGAGCGCACTTTTGAGCGCAGCGGTAACGCGCGTGGTCAGCGCCGGATCGTTATAGGTGGCCGGAGTGAATTCAGTCTCGCTGGCTTTCACGGTCGGCATGCGGTCCTCGGGCACGCCGCCGGCCAGCGCAATACCTTTGGCAATCCGCTCGAGCGAGGCCAGGATGCGCTTGCGCACCTCTTCTTTGTACGAGCGCACCGTCAGCTGCAGCTGGACCTCGTCCGGAATGATGTTGTGCTTCGTGCCGCCATGGATCGAGCCGACCGTCACCACCGCCGGATCGATGGGCGCGATCTCACGGCTGACGATGGTCTGGATCGCCATGACGTATTCCGCGGCCATCACGACCGGGTCCTTGGTTTTTTGCGGCCACGCACCGTGCCCGCCGACCCCGCGGAAGGTCACATCCACGGACGTGGCATTCGCCAGAGCAAAGCCGCTGATCACGCCGACCTTGCCGGCCTCGATATCCGCCGAGTCATGCAGGGCCAGGGCAAAACTGGGCTTGGGGAAGCGCTCGTACATGCCGTCCGCCAGCATGGCACGCGCACCGTCGACGACTTCCTCGGCGGGCTGGCCGACCAGCACCAGAGTTCCGTGCCATTGGTTCTTCAGCTGCGCGAGCATGCGCGCCGTGCCGATCAGCGTGGTGACGTGAATGTCGTGACCGCAGGCGAACATCACCGGCACGTCCCTGCCCTTGGCGTCCTTCGCACGAACCTTGCTCGCGTAAGGCAGCCCGGTCTGCTCCTCGATGGGCAGTGCGTCCATGTCCGCGCGCACGAGCACGGTCGGCCCGGCGCCGTTCTTCATCACCGCCACTACGCCGTAGGCCGGCATGGCGGGATCGGGATACTTGCCGACGCGCTCGGTCACCTCGAAGCCCAGGCGCTTCAGCTCGCCGGCAAGGAGGGCTGAAGTCTTCTCCTCCTGGTGCGACAGCTCCGGCGCGGCATGCAGGTCCTTGTAGAGGGAAACGAGCGACGCCAGCTCGCGCTCGACGTTGGAGCTCAGGCCGGCCGATTGAGCCAGGCAAGCGGGAACGAACGAGCTAAGTAGTAGGAATACCAGTGATCGCATGCACGGCCTCCGGGAGCGAGGGATCACTGATGGTAGCTGAAAGACTACTGATTCAGCACCTCTCTCCTGCGCAGGCCGCTCCGCCAACGGTGATCAGAACATTCTGGACACCGACATCCCAATGCTTCGGGGCTGGATGGCGTAGAAAGCACCCGAATTGAACGTACCCACTCCGCCGCCGATGAGGCCGCGCTCGTCGGCGACATTATTGACGAAGAGCACCACCGACCAGGTTTCGTTGCGCACTCCCGCACGCGCATCCACCTTCACGTAGCTCGGGTAGTCCTGGCGGGCGAGCGTCGAACTGGCGCCCAGAAATCCGCCCTGGCGGTCGCCGACATAGCTCACCGAGCCGCCGACGAATCCCTTCATGCCGGCCATCCCCAAAGGAAACTCCTGTTCGAGCGAGGCGTTCGCGGAGAAGCGGCTGCTGAACGGCAAGCGGTCCCCGGAAACACCGCGCGCCTGGCTGCCGGCGGGAAATCCTTCAGTGAGGACCGCATCGTTCCAGGACACCCAGGCGTCCAGCGTAAGCCCACTCAGAGGCCGTGCCTCCACCGCAAGCTCAATGCCCTGGCTTTTCGCGCCGCCGGCGTTGACGTAGTACGAGTTGCCTCTCTGATTCAGGATCAGCTGAATGTCCTGCCAATCGATGTAGTACAGCGAAGCATCCAGCGACAGCGCCGGGCTCACCTGGCTTTTGACGCCGATCTCGTAGTTGCTCGTGGTGTCCGGGTCGAACTGCGGCGGCACGCCGGCGCCGGTGTTGGGCCCGCCCGCGCGATAGCCCGACGCCAGCCGCGCATAGACTATCAGGTCCGGCGATACCCGCAGCCGCGGCGTCACGAGATAGGTGAAAGCGCTTTCCTTCGAACGCGTTTCCGGCTGGATGAATGGCGAGGCCACGCCGACGAATATCGGGACGTACACACCGGTCTGCGTCGTCGTGAACTGTTGCCGGATACGGCTCTCACGTCCACCCACCTGCACGTCAAAGCGGTCGGTCAGGCGGACCGTGAGGTCGACAAACGCGGCATATTCTCTGAACGTCGACGGGCTGATCGACGTCAGCCATTCGCCGGCGAACGCTCCCGCGGAATCAACCGCCTGAATGACCTGATTGGCTTCCGAGCGCTCGTGCGTGTAGAAGAGTCCCAGCAACCAGTCCAGGCGCTCGCCGGATGAAATCGAGAGGCGCAGTTCCTGGCTGAACTTATCGGTCTCACCGTCGTTGTGATACACGGTCCCCGGAACCCCAAAACCCGGGAAAGTACCCAGTCCATTCTCGGTAAAGGGGCCGAAAATCGGCGTGAAGTCGAGCCCCATCTTTATCCTGTTGGTGCCGTATCCGCTGACCGAAGTGATTTCGGCGCCGACCAGCGCCAAGGTGGCGGTGGCGTTGTAGACCTGAGTCTCGCGCATGCCCTCGCCGGTTCCGCGTACCGCGCTTTGCCGCAGCTCGCCCAGTTGCGGCTCGAAGAATCCCGATGCGTCCGAGTCGACGCGCTGAGCCAGCGCACTCAACTTGAATGAGAACGCATCTGACGGCCGCCATAAAGCGGCGAGTCGCCCGCCGCGCACGTCCTGGGCGTTGACACCGTCCTCGGCGGTGACAGGGTTGTCGATGTAGCCGGCGTCGTGTCGCGTAAAACCGCTTACGCGTACGGCGAAGGTGTCCGCCAGCGGCGCGTTGACCGATCCGCGCGCCATGTATCCCAAGCCATCGCCCTGGCGGACGCTGCCGAATCCTGCCTGGAGGCGTCCGCTGAACCGTTCCATCGACGGATCGAGCGTCACATATTTCAGCAGGCCACCGAGGCTGCCTGCGCCGTACAGCGTTCCCTGAGGACCGCGGAGCACTTCGATCCGCTGCAGCTCGCTGGGGTCAATGTCCGGCGCCACGAAACCTCCGCCGGTGGAGGTCGAGGAGCCGTACGGCACGTCGTCGACGATGATGCCGACGGTGGGATTGGTGGAGCTGCTCGAAGTGATGCCGCGAATCGCCAGATTCGGCGAGCCGCCCGAGCCTGGCTCGGAGGTAAAGCTCAGTCCTGGAATGCTGGAGTAATAGTCCTCCAGCCGCACGTGGTTGGTTTCGACGAGCGCATCGGCGCTGATCGACGTCACCGGTATCGGCACATCCTGCAGGCGCTCGGCACGCTTCTGTGCGGTGACGATGATTTCCTGCGCGCTGGACTCCGCGCCCGATGAGTTTGCGGATTTGACGTCTTGCGCTCCCTGCCCTGCGGAGTTGTCGGCCTCGGCCCGGCTCAGACTGAGATCCGCAACCCTCTGCCCCTTGTCCTGCGCCGGGCGGGCGGTTTCTCCGGTCGCGGTGGACAAAGAAGCCCCCTTGGCGTCTGCGGCGACGAACGTCACCGTCTTCTCATCCAGGAACTCGTGGCGCAGCCCCGAGCCGGCAAGCAGCCGCTTGAAAGCCTCATCGACGGTCATCTGGCCGTGCAATGCCGGCGCCCTGCGGCCGGCGATGCTAGGCGAGCTCGCCAGAACGTTGGTGCCGCTGCGCTCGCCGACCGCCCGCAGCGATTTCAACAGTTCCTGCGGCGGCAGATCGAACTGCATAAGATTCGCCGCCCGCGCCGCGCCGAGCGCGAGCAATGACAGCATCAGAGCGGCGAATAGAGATCTGCTGGAAACTCGACGCATAAGCCACCCCGTTGTCTGCAGCACTCAAGCAGATGAGCTGCACTGGGAGTAGACGTACGGACTCTCAATTCACCCCAGCACCGGCCAGCACGATGCGGTCCGGCTGTTCGACGACCACCAGCTGATAGGTCTTGGCGACGGCGCGGGCAAAGCGCATCGAATCGCCGGCGCGGAACATGCCGCTGACTTCCAACGTGGCCACCCGCGGCTGCTCGATGACCAGTTTGATCGTGCTGTAGCGGTTCATCTCCACGATGGCTTCGGCGAGCGGCGTGTCCTCGAGCATCACCAAGCCGCGCCGCCACGCGGTGGTCTTCTCAAGGTTCGGACGGTCGATCTTCGGCGTCGAACCCTGCGTGTCAAAAGTCAGACGCTGGCCAGGGACCATGACGGTCGCGGTACCGGCAGCTGCAGTTTGGCTGGAATGGTCTCCTGATTTCGGCTCGGACGACACTGCGATCTTTCCTTCGACAAGTGTGACGGCCAGTTGGCGCTCCTCGCGCCGGACGACGAACGCGGTTCCCAGGGCGGTGATCGACCTGTCACCCGCGTTCACGACGAAGGGCCAATGGCTTTTGCCCGCAACGTCGAACAACGCCTCACCCCTTTCCAGCTCGATGCGCCGCTCTTCGGCGTCATAGTGCACGGTGAGGCGTGTGTCGGTGTTGAGCGCAACCTGCGTGCCATCCGCCAGCCTCAGCGTGCGCTGCTCGCCGACGTTGGTCTGCATCCGCGGCGCACGGAGCAGAACAAACACGCCGACGAGAATCGCGACGCCCGCGGCACCGGCCGCTGCGGCAAGCGTTGTCCCCATTCCCGGCCGCGCCTGTATCCACCGGCGAAGCCGGCTGGGCGCGGGCTGTGCGATGTCGCGAGTCGAGTTCCAGGTCTCAGTGGCAAGCTCGAAGGCCTGGCGGTGATCGGTGTGTTCCGCCAGCCAGCGCCGCAGCCCCGCCTCCAGCGTGGGCGAGCGATTGGGGCCGTGCAGGCGCACCACCCACGCCGCGGCTTCGACGTACATCGCCTCGTTGGGTGGCTTGGGCAACACGAGGGTCACTTGGCGGCTCCCTTGGATACACCCTGCGCCATCAAAGAAGCGAGCGCGCGGGTCATCTGCTTCTCCACGGCGCTCACCGATACGTTAAGCTTTCTGGCGATTTGCGTGTAGCTGTAGCCCTCGACCCGGTTCATCCAGTACATCTCCCGTGCCCGTGGCGGGACGGCACCCAGCGCCTGCTCCATCCGCTGCAGGCGCTGCTGCAGGTCGATGACCTCTTCCGCTGCGGGCTCATCGTCCGCCAGCGGCAAGTCTTCTAGCGCACCTGGAATGAACAAACGATAACTTTCACGCCGCTGCTGATCGACTTCCAGATTGAGCGCGGTGCGCACGAGGAACGCCTCGCGCTCGCGTACCTCGGCGGCATTGCAGTACGTTTGCAGACGCACGAACGCGTCCTGGACGATGTCCTCGGTATCCTCGCGCGAGCGGCCGCGGTGGCGCAGCAGACGCCGCAGCTTGGCCCACAGACGCGAGGTTTCGTCCATGCGCCGAAGATGGCACGGCCGGCTGCGGCCGGCAACGCTGAAAACAGCGGTTTTAGCGGTGTTTCGGGAGATTTCCGGCGGGCGGTGGGGTGATTTGCGGCGTCATACGTCTCTATACGTGCAGCCTCAGTTGCGCCGGCCCTTCCCGGCAGGCGCCTTCCCCACGACATCGTAGTCGAACGTGATATCGAGGCCGCGCTCAACGGAGCTGTGCAGCTCGACCGCCCGAGGCTCGGAGATCATGCCCGGATCGAGCCGGCCCTGTGTGCCGAGCAAGTTGGAGAAATCCCATTCGGCGCCGACGCCGGCGTTTTTGTTGTCCGCATTATTTATCACATCCTCGCCGCCCGCGGCGATGCTGCGCACCTGTAGAGTGAGCGGCGGATAGATCGGCCGATCCGAACGATTGCGTATCTTCACTTGCATGACGGTGATGCCGGCAGCTTCATCGAAGCGCACCTCATCGGCGAGCACGTCGACGACGTCGTTGAGCTTGCGGCTCTCGAGTTGCGGTATGGCCGGCTTCGCGGAGCTCACTCTGATCCGGGCACTGTACATTTCCTGATTGCCCCGCCGCGCATCGGCCCATACGGCCATGAAAGAGCCATCCGCGGCCGCCGCCAGCCCGGTGTAATGTCCCTGGAATTCATTCCGGCCGGAATCGAACGAAACCGTGATGCGGGATTTGGCGGTGAGGCCCGCCTCGTCGCGGACCCGCGCTTTCGCCACATCCAACAGATCATTCGCCGCCGACGAGCCGCCGTAGCCCACATCGAGTTTGCGCATGTCCTGCCTCAACTCGTCCCACGAGGGCAGTTTCTGCTCCGGATTCTCGTTGTACACCTCGACGATCGGCGGTTTGTTCGGCGGCGGGCACGAGGGGACTGTCGAGATCGACGCGTTTCGGGAGAATGTCCGCCCGCCGTCCAGCGAGGCGGCGAAATACTGCTTCCAGCAGCGGTGCGTGGGATCCTCGCGGCGGTCGTACCACGCAACCCCGACGATACCGTCCTTGTTGACGGCCACCACCGGCGTCAAACGTACATCCGGAGCCGCCGTGTCGCTCTCCGGCGCGGCGAAATCGTTCACTTTCACCGGCGCGGACCATGTGCGACCTTTGTCGGCGGACCAGATCAGCCAGATATCCGTCGTGGTGCCCGTGCGCGCGTCATTCCAGACGGCATAGATGCGATCGCGATAGCGGCTGCTCTTGCTCGTATCGGCCATGAAGATCGGCGCCGTAGCCTGGCCGCCGAACCGGTGCATGCGCGTACGCCACGCAGGCATGCCCACTTCGACGATCTTTTGCGGCGGACCAAAGGTCTCGCCGCCGTCGTTCGAGCGCACGAGGAACACCGGCCGATGTTCGCCGACGGGGTCGACCGGCACGCCCATGTGCTGATACCAGATCGGCAGCAGCAGCGTGCCGTCGGACAGCACGACGGGCTCGAGCGATACGGGCCTGTCCTCTTCGCTGACGTGCACGAGAATCGGCTTGCTCTGCGTCCTGCCTTCCGCATCCAGATAGTGCAGGAACGTGTGAAACTTCCCGGGCACGGTCCGCGCCGGGAACTCCACCCACGCCACGTAGACGCGGCCATTGAAGCGCCCGCCGGTAAGATCCACGGCCTGGCGCTGATGATCCGGACGCAGGGGCGTCACCAGGTCCAGCGGCGCCGACCATGTATTGCCATCGTCCAGGCTCGTATAGATCCTGATCGGCGCGCTCACGCCGCGCCAATTGCCAAGCTCGGGGTTCGGCGCGCTCCAGACGGAATAAGAAACGTAGAACTGCCCGTTCGCGCCCGACACCACCATGGGATCGAAGCAGTCGTTCTCCTTCTCGAGATTGAACCGGCGCCAGGTCTGGCCGCCGTCCTTGGACACCATGCTTTCGCAGCCGTCGACTTTCAGGGCGCCGGAGCTGGCGTGAAATACCGCAACAAAGGTGTCGGGATCCTTGCGGCTGGCCGCGACCCAGACTTCGTTGCGGCTCTTGTCGGGCCTGGGCACCGAGGCGATGTGGTTCGGGCCCGCTTCGATCGTGACGTCCGGACGGCGCTCTTCGGCCGCGGCAGCCTGCAGCGATGCCGCGAGACAGATCGCCGCGATGCCCGCCAGGCCACGAGCCCGCTGAAAACCGTATCGCCCCCGAGTTCTTCCGGCCGTACAGTCCTGGTTAGTCGAAATCATGGGCGATGCGAACTCCAATCTGTTTGGGCCGCGGCTGCGGCGCGATCAAGCAGCATTCGCCGTAGGGACTGGAGGGGCCGCTTTCGTCCAACAGGTTTCGGCCTACCAGCTCGACGGTCGTGCGGCCGATTATCGCGCCGATATTGACGTTGAGGAAGCTCAACGTGTCGGTATGGCCGATGGGCCTCAGCAGGCTGGCCGCGCGGCTGGTCCATTGCACCGGCCCTTGCTCGTTGAAGCTCACGCGAAAGTAGCCGGGCGTGGAGACCCGCCAGTTGAAGTTGTAGTCGGCCGTCACCGAGTAGTTGTAGTCCGCAACCTGATCGAGGGGATCGCCGACCCGCTGTGACGTCTGGCTCGCCGTAAGCTTGACCACCTCGGTGTGCAGGAAGCTGCCATTGAGACCGAAGGTCAGCCGGTCCAGCGCGCGCCAGGCAATCGAGTACTCGAAGCCCCGGATCTCGGCCTTGCCGATGTTGGAGGTCACGTTGAAGATCACGCCGGGTATCAGGCCGACCGCCTGCATGTCGGAGTAGTCGTTGTAGAACACCGAGAACTCGCCATAGAGATCACCGCCGGCGAGCGCCATCTTTGTGCCCAGCTCATAGGACGTGACGTTCTCCGGATCGAACGTCGCCGGTCCTCCGGCCGCCACCACGCCGAAGGGATTGAACCCGCCGCTGCGGAAGCCCTGGGCCACGCTCAGGAAGATGTTGCTATTGCCGGTGGGCGCGAACGATGCGTACACGCGCGGACTCACATCTTTGAAGTTGCCTTCCGAGTACCTGCGGGCCACGAAATCGGTGGTCGCCCGCTTCTCGTGGAAGTAGCGCACGCCGGCGCCCAGCTTCCAGCGCTCGTTGAAGGCATAGCTGCCGTCACCGAACACAGCCCACGATTCGTTGTCCGCTTTCCGGGACGTCGGGGTGTTGATGCCCACCACGACCGGACCGTAGTAGTTGGTCGCGAAATTGTGGTCGGGAATGTCCTCGCGGCGCGTAAAGGCGCCGATCGTCCAGTTGAAAGGACCCTGGCCGCCGGAAGTAGCCCGCAATTCCTGCGTAACCACTTTCGGCTCGGTCAGGAGATTGCTCTCGGCGAGCAGGACATTGGTCCCCGGAACACCCGGGAAAAGATCGGCCACGAAATCCAGACGGCGCGTGTCCCAGGTGCGATTCCTGACCTGGGTGTAGCCGGTGGCGCTCAACAAGGTGAGCGGACCGAAGTCGTAGCTCATCGTCAGGCTGTAGTGGTCGTAGTCATCTTCGAACAGCGTATCGAGCGTCGGATCGATGAAGGACTGAAACAGGCTCCGGCTGTAGGGAAGGATGTTGACGACATTCTTGCCGCCGCCATCGTCGCGATGAAAGATGGCGGTGCCGTTGACTTCGAAGCGTTCGGTCGGGCGCCACAGCAGGCGCGCGCGCAGATTGAGCAGCCTGTTGTCATTGAAATTCCTGCGACCGGCGGCGGGCTGATCGATCCAGCCGCCCCAATCCTGATAGGTCCCCGCGATCCGCACACCGAACACGTCGGAGACGATCGGCATATTGAATGCGCCCTTGACCTCGTAGCTCGCATCACCGCGGCTCTGCCCGAATACCGTCCCTTCCAGCTTGCCGCCCACCCGATCGAGCTCGGGCGCGTTGGTGATGAAGCGCAGCGTGCCACCGACCGAGCCGGCGCCCCACAGAGTGCCCTGCGGCCCGTGCAGCACTTCGACGCGCGCGAGATCATAGAGCTTCATATCCAATTGTTGATTGGAGCTCACTCCCGTCATGTCGACCTCATCGAGGTACGCACCGACGAGCGGGGAGGAACCGAAAGTGTTGCCGACGCCGCGCAAGGTATAGATCTGCCTGCCGGGCGAGGCTTCCTGGACGACCAGTCCGGGCACGCGGTAAGAAAGCTCCAAAGCGTTGTTGATGCTGAGATTCTCGAGCACCGCGCCCGACACTGCCGAAACGCTCATAGGCACATCGATAGTGCGCTCCTGGCGCTTCTGCGCAGTAACGACGACCTCATCGAACCGCGCGGAGTCCGCGCTCTCCCCGGAGCTTTGCGCAACGCGTTTATCCTCGGGGTTTTGCGCCGGCGCGGGCGAACCGGCATCCGCAACCGCCGCGGTTGCGTGCGCGAGACGCATGAGGCTGTCGGCCTTCGCCGCGCCGCCGGTCTTCGCGCTCGAAGGAGCCATCTCCACTGCACCGATCATCATCGCACCGGTCGACTCATCCGTTCGCAGCTGAAGCTGCGTGCCTTCCAGCAATCGTCTGACTGCCTCCTGCGAGGAGAGCATTCCGCTCACGCCTTTGGTGCGCAGGCCGCGCAACTGCTCGGGCCGGAAAACCAGCTCGACGTCCGTCTGTTTCGAGATCGACTCGAGCGCGGTGACCAGGTCCCCGGGCGGCACATCGATCTGCCGTGCCTCGTCCGCCCATGCAAACGAGGTCACTCCACAAACGATCAACATCAGCCCCAGCTTCGCCGGCGTAGTGTTACGCATGTCATCTCCCGATTGCGGCTTTGTTTCTCTGGCCGTCGGGTGACCGGGACGATGCATCGGAGGAAACTACCTATCGCGCAGAGAGGACGATCTGCTCGTCGGTGTGCCTGGCATGTATGAGGAAGGTATCTTCGTAAGCGTCACACGCAATACGTCAAGGCAAGCCCGTAGCGGCATCGCCCATGAGCGCCCTCAGGAGCTGGCAGAAGACGGGGCGGGATGCGCGGCGGTCAGGGCTGGGCGCCGAACCGCGGATCGA